>Ga0164241_10000830_pt1 | contig 45735 bp, 49 predicted proteins | sample OricomyardsoilBY_FD_108780 | JGI IMG/M metagenome (GOLD analysis project Ga0164241, IMG submission 108780) | Backyard soil microbial communities from Emeryville, California, USA - Original compost - Back yard soil (BY) | ecosystem: Environmental > Terrestrial > Soil > Unclassified | place: USA... | reverse complement strand
TCGGCAAACCCCGCGGTGGCCGCGGCCGTGCGTTCCGCCGCGGCGGGATCGCGATCGAGCGCGGTGACGTGTGCGCCCGCCTCCAGGAGCAAACGGGTGTGGCCGCCGCCGCCGAACGTGCAGTCGAGCAGCCGTTGACCGACGCGAGGCGCGAGGTATTCGAGAACCTCGTGCGGCATCACCGGCAGGTGCCCCGGAGTCATGGCGCGGGCAGGAATCTCAATTGCGGACGCGGGCATGGGGTTTCTTCCAGGGCAGAACGCGCAGGAGGGACCTCCGGTGCGCGCAGAACACCGTCGAGAGCTTCAGGAGAGGCTGGGACTTGATGAAGGTCGTGAGCGTTTTCATGGGCTTAGAGTCCGATGCGGCGCATCATGTCGCCGAAGTTCTCGCCCGCGGTGCTGCGCTGCATCTCGGTCCAGCGGGCGGGACTGAGGATGTTGAAAGTGTCGCCCATGCCCGAAAGGACCGCGTCCTTGTCGATGCCGGCGTGCTTGAGCAAATCGGCGGTCACCCCGATGCGCCCCTGCTTGTCGAAGGTGAACGTGAGGGCCTCGGAGAAGATCTTCGCCTTCACCGCCTGCGCGTCGCGGTCGGAAAGTTTCATTTCCGACACCTGCGCGAGGAGCTTCTGCACGCGGGCGGGCGGAAGCACGGCGATGTAACCGTCCGGGTGCGGCATCGCCAAAAACTGTTCGCTATCCGTGTGCGTCCAGCGCCAAGCCGACGGAATCGTGAGACGATTCTTGTCGTCGAGCGTGTGTTCAAAACGCCCGGAATAAACGGTTGTGCCGGATGACGCCATTGGGTGGATTCCGGGGCCCCTACTCCCCCAGAACGCCCCACTTCTCCCCATTTTCCTCCCAACAATCAAGGCAAAAAGGGGTACTTAATCGTCAAAACTTGTTCACAAATTACCCACCCCCGGCGCGTTGCGAAATGTAAGAAGCAACAGCTCGTGCCCACGGAAGCCAAGTCATGCCGATGGCCGAAACGCACCGACCGGCGCGAACCGCGAATCCAGCCGCATTTGGCCAAGAACGCCCGCCAAGCGATGCCGACCGCTTTACGTTCTCGCCGGCCCAGAAATTTTCCCAGATCCCGCGTGGCTGTAAATTCCCATGCCGAAACCGGCCAGTTTCCGCGGCCAGTCATGCCGACGAGACCAACCGTGGCCCTGGCAGCGGCCCGGATCCGGACTCATGCCGACAACCGCCGGCGATGGAGGATCCGTTGGCCGAGATGCACCCTCGCCGGCCAACGGAGCCGTGCCGGGTCCTCGCACGCCGCAACGTCGGTCACGGGCATCGCAACGCATGCACTACCTGCGCGCCAATCGAGCATCCCAGATGCACGCAGCACCTGGGTCCGGCTCAAAACAGCTCTAAAATTCCTCGCCATCTCTTACCCATGAACTCCATCCAAAAAGACATCGCCGTCTCCTCCCTCACTCACGCTATCGCTGGCGTCGTAAGAATGCTCTCAGGCAAGTCCTCAGTATATCTTCGCCTCAGGCTCAACCCGCGAGACTTCGCATGGAGCTCGCCTGAAATCTGCTACCTCGATTCATCCAACCGCGCAGCCTATATTCCTCGTGCGGAAACGAACCCTGCAACCGCGGCTATGATTGTTTATCTCGCTCGATCGCTGGCAGATTCGCTGCCGTGTTTCCCGAAGCCCAGTTCCGCTCCCGCGAGCATTCAACTGGAGGCCCAGGATATAGGAGGACGCTGGTTGGTGAACATTAAGGTGCTGACGACACTCCCCGCTCCGGATCGCGACGTTGAGTCAACCTACTGTTGCCGGATCCGTTGCGTCCCTCACAACAGCGTCAGCCTAGCAGCGTGATGGCACCCAGAGCATCGAGAGCTTAGTGCCTTTGTCATCCAGCGGAGCGGAGAATTCCCACAACTCTTCCTCCTCCCTGGCTTCGATATGAGGAAACCAAGAGTGCCACGGCACCTGCTGGAGGCTACAGTCGCCACTCGGATTTTCTGTCTCGTGAAAGACGACGCTCTCATCCGAGATGGTCTGAAGTGATTCGAGCCACAATCCATCCATGCGAGCGCGATTCTCGCGCCACCAATGCACGCTGCGGCCGTCTGAGAAGACCGCTATGACCGGCTGCAGCGCCAGCTCGGCGTAGCGGATCGCCGCAGTAATCGGCGCGACAGAAAACTGCTGGCTCAAACCCTGCACGATTGCCCAACTCGGCTCGGCCCGCAGAGCTTTGGGGTCAATCATTGCCTTTGGCATGAGCAGTTCCGATGCGAACGTGTTAGCCTCCAACTCCTGCCCGCTATGGCGGTATTCCTTCATATCGGAATCGGTGCAGAAGAACACCTGGGAATTCGCTCCGTGCATCCGCCAATGTCCGAGTTCGTGAGCGATCGCGAATCGGCGGTCACCTGAGTTTACCAAGCGATCGCTGAGGACGATCGTGCCGACATCACCGACCCTCACAAGATGTGCCTCAGCACCAGACAGGCTGCCGATTGCTACGTCCACGCCCAGCGCCCAAGCGATATCTTCGAGCGCGATTTCGGACGGCTGCGTGATGCCGTATCGCTGCAGCAAGCGAGTCGCCTCGGCCGCTGCCGTTAACAACAGCGGCTCAGCCCTCATTACGCGGCTTTTTCGCCGCGCGGGCGGCGGTCCGAATGAGCTGATCGCGAAGCGACTCGAGATCCTTCAAGGGCATGCTTTCTGCCTTGCGGGCGAAGACCGCGACCTGCCCACCGCTCATCGAGAGCATTCCTTTAATCTCATCAATCAACGCTTGGGCACCTGCGACTACACCAAGTGACTTCGGCGCCGGAGATTGAGACCGTATCCGATCCTCTCGTGCTGCTGCCAAGCTCGCCTTACCTTGCGCGGCAGCAATCGTCGCCTGCAAGGATTGCCAACCGGCCTCCGTGTCGACACCGAATGATTGCAACGCGACCTTTACCTCCGCAGGCGTTTGTTTTGCCGCCTCGCCGGGATTGCCAAAGGCAAGCTCGATGATGGAGTTGATCTCTTTGACTGGGTTTCGACGGTTTGAATCGAGCTGCTTCATTACGCGGCCTCCTGCTGTTTGATATACCGTGTCACCGCGGACGCGAGACGCTTGCGGGCCTGATAGATTTCGTTCTCGGACACCCCGAGTCGCTGGGCGAGGAGGCTGACGGGTTTGTTCAGTCCTTCGTCCCTAACCAGGAGAAGTATGCCATGCAGCACTCGGTCTGACTTAACGAATGCCATGAAGTCATCAATTCGGCTCAGCGCGTCCTCACGCTCTTCAGGTGTGAGGCGGTCATCACCCTCGCTCCACATGGTCACGTGGGGCTCGAAGGGAAGAACATCACCGGAATCTCCACTCGGCTTCAAAGATGGCATTTCCGCAGCGAGGCGCCTCCCTTTGGAATGGTAGGCGTGACTCACCAAGCTCTTCATGATTCCGATCAATGCGACGTTGACCGGTATTTCTGCCGGTATCCGCCTGGAGCAACAGCCATTCCCATCGACCTTGTAGCAGCAGTTGATGGCTTCGTGAAGAAACTCTTCCCCGCTGCGTGCGGCCCAGCCGCTTAGCATCTTGTAGCGAGCGGACATTGTCTCAGCGACCAACCGAAGTTGATCGTAGTTGGCGCGCCCCGACGGACCGCAAAAGTATTCCGAGACTCTTTTGATCTGCGTTTCCGCTTCTTGTGAGGGCGAGGCCATGATGCGATTGCGTGAGCAGGCTTATCGGCACCAACGCTCCGCGATTAAATGCCAGGAACGCTCGGGGCGTAGACATGAATATGTGCATACATCCTTATTACCGGCACTGATCAAGATTTTCGCCGGTCCAGGGGGAAATACCCAAAAAAGAGACACGCCGCGGCGCAGGGGCCGGGAATGCGGGGTAATGAGTAGGAAACACATTGTCTGGAATTCCAGACAAATTACCGCCCAAGAATCTGTAATGTTCAAGTCTGATTTTTCAGACAATGAACGCTCGCCAGCGCAGCTCAAAGAATGTGGTTGGACCAGCGGTGCAACGCCGCCGGATGGAGCTCGGCTGGTCACAAGCTAAGCTGGCCGCTGAGTGCCAACTGATCGGATGGGATATCTCGCGAGGAATCGTTGCAGCGCTAGAAGGCAAAGTTCGGTGGGCGGGCGACTATGAAGTCGCTCTGCTTGCCAAGGTGCTCCGCACGCCGATTGCTTCGCTCTACCCTTCGGCAATCGACTGGGCCGACCTCGGCCAGGTGCATGTGAGTAGCAAGGCGCGACGCGCTTAGCCTTTTTCGCCGGTGGCCTGGCGGCAGGCTCACTACTTTGCAGACCAAAGTAGCATACCAACGACAATCGGCGACCTCTCGTCGGTATATGTGAGGGAATCACCCCTCTCATGAAGACGCCGCCCGGTTTTCCTTCTAATGCTAACAGTGCTGAAGCCCGCCTCACCGCACTACTCGGAACCAAAGATTGCATCCCATTCCACGATAATCTCCCGGACAAGGAGTATCCTTACATCCAGCTGTCGATCTACGGCTCCATCAAAACTAACGAGCTGTTCGTGAAGATAACGAACGGTGAAGCCGTGTTTGTGGAGGCCATCCCGTCGCCCCTTATTAGTCCCTCGATGGCTAATCGTATCTTCGGTATGGATGTAGAAGACTCCCAGGTCGCGTTTGGACACGCCGAAATGATGTGGGAAAAGCATAAGGACGTTCTGATCCGACGGTAAGGATCGATCGGAGTTTGCACTGTGAGAATTCTGCCCGATGAAACTGCGGGCTCGCTCGCATTTCGCCTGGCGCAGTCCAGGCAGCAGTCGGTCGCATTCTATTGCAGAGAGCACCTCGATCTGGACCTAGCAAAAGCACGGTCAGATTTGGACCGTCGGCTCCCATCGCAGCTCAGTGCCGCGCTGGCGCATTCAGCGGAGACACCGCTCCGAGCCGTTCAGAACCTCCGCATACCACACGAACATTTAGTCTCCGTCTGGAACCGGGGTAGCTTGCGATACTCGGGTTCGATCCGCGCCTGCCCTCAATGCCTGGCTGAGCATCGATATGGGCGGCGCTTCTGGCGAACTTGCTTCGCGGCCGCGTGCCCGGATCATGGACTCGAACTGCTGACCAAATGCCCGCATTGTAAATCTGACCTCCCGTATTTCGGAGAAATGGCAGGGATCGTGAACCAGTTTTGGCTCGAGTCGTGGCCTACCTGCCCGACCTGTTTGCACTTGATAGAGCATGCTGATCCAGCAGACCGGGCGCTTATCGCAATATCGCGCCGCTGGACTTCTGCATTAGCTGGACGGCCGCAGCGTGAGTATAGCGCGCGCGGGTTCTTACGCCTGTCAGCCGCGATCCTCTCTCGATTCGCCACCGTAGACCGATACCAACGACTCTCTCAACTTGTCGCACCGTCGTCGAACTGGCCCCATCACGTAGCGACGGCTCTCCTCCTGCGGACGCTCCTTGGTGCGCATACCCCCGTGAACGTCGGCTACGCCGCCTTGGGCGTTGATTTCCAACCGGACCAAGTCGCCAAGGAGATTGTTGTCTGCCCGCGGACGAGCGCTCCGGCGAGCCTCCGACCCGTATAGTCTTCGACGAAAGCGGTTAGCTTGAGCAGGACGGCGTCATCCACTTTCTTCAGGTCCTTCTGAGACCCTGCCATCAGCCAGTAGTGTTCAACCAAGGTCGGATCCACGTAGCAGATAGTTTCAGCCATTGCTACGCATTGCGCGTGCCTGATGGCCTGCGCGCCCACATCGCACCCGACGGCATATTCGCCGACGCCGACCCAGTCGGAAAAGCGCTCGCGGAAGCCAAGGAAGCGGCTCTTTCCCTGGAGAAGAAGCGATGCGCGCCATACGCATGCAAAATACGCCAGTTCGTAATCGTGCCGGTCAACCGGTTTCTTCGCCATGAGGGCCTCATACCGCCCATCAAGCCGCTCCGCGTGGTCGATGAGGCCATCGTCGGCCGGAATAACCGGACCCAAAGCCAAGTGAGCACTGCACCCCGGGCAAAGGGGCGCAGGGCGCCTCCAAACCATGGCGCTCAAGTCACCGCCGCAACCATGGCAATGCCGGATGAGCACCGTCTTGTGCTCACGGCAAACCACGGCGGTAGGTGCGAGCCATGACTTCCGCCAATGCTCTCCCGTCCTCAATGCACTCGGACTATGAGCACCATATCCCGCAGCTTGCACCCACGGCGCGCGCTGGCGGAAATGTCCGCGGTTACTCCCATCGCCCATTTCGTAGAAGAGTGACCGCTCCGACATCGAGTGCAGTTCATCCGGTGACGCATTGACGAACCGCGCTAACGTCCACCACTCGAACTCCCGTCGTTCGGCACGACGAGAGTCAGTGACGGGGGAGCCGGCCAGCAGGTTGCCGAACCCAGCCTCGGTGTAACCTGCGTCGTGCTGAACCCGCCTGAGAAACGACATGAGCGTCTCGTCGGGTTCCTGACGCAAGAGTGAGATTTGACGGCGCGGAGCCATCAGGCGGCGTTGGCAGCGGGGAGCAGCGCGGCCTTTTTGAGCACATCGAGGTCGATGCACGGCAGTTTGTTTTTAATCGCATACACCGCAGCAGCGTTGCACAGCGCCACGACTTCCCCGACGATGCCGTTCGTCCGCTTGTAAATCTCATCGGCGATCTTGGGCGAACCCAGATCGGAATTCTTGGGCAGCGGATAGTAGTATTTCAACGAGAAGAGGAAATCGCGCAGGTGCTGGTCGTTTGCGAACGAGTTGAGACGGACGATGCGCATGCGGTTCGCCACCTGTTCATCTTCAGCGATGCAGATACGGGCCTCCTCAGTTCCAATGCCCACCACGCTGATGCCGTGATTCGAGATGCCCTTGATGAGGTCCAATACCACCTGCTGCTCCGAGGTGGGCAACGGGCTCACATGCTGCAACTCAATCAGAATCAGCATCTGCACCTTCTTGGCCACCAGCGCACGCATCACGTTGTCCGAGACCTGACGCGATTTGGTCGCAGTGCCGTAGGCTGTTAGGCCCAAGGCGCGTGCAATGGCCAAGCAAACACGCGGTTCGGTAGCCCGCGGCGGCATTTCAACCAGCACAACAGGCATCTCGTCGTGAACCCCGAAGATTCGGGCAGGGTCGCCGCCGAGGTCTTGGAAGAAGCGCTTCGCGACCGCGGTCTTGCCTTCGTTGCTGTTGCCAATGACCGCTAGGCACGGCGGGCGGACAACGTTCTTGGGGCGAAGGTAGATGTCCTTCATCGCACCGAGGGCCTTCTTAGCCGTCTCGTGCAAGATAAACTTGTCCTCATGGACAAAGCGCACTCGGTCCTCAACGGACTCGGTGAGAAGAACTGCCGCCTTCTTAAAAAGGTGCGGATATTCGTTGCTGATCTCGGCTTCCGAAGAAGCGGGGGTATTTGGGGTGGTCATAAGGTTGGGTGGATGTCGAAAAGGTAAGTAAGAAGCGGCTAACTACTCATACCGACGGCAGGCGAAATTTTTGCCGACAAGTTGAACGTTTCTTTCAACTCGACGGATAGTTGGCGGCGCGCCACTCCCATATAGCTCACGCCCACGCCCCACCCTAGATTTGAAACTCTTAGTAAAGGTCGGCGCCGGCTCCTGTTTGAAGCAGGCGAGGAGCTTGGGGCCGCTTCTTGGTTTCAGCAGCAGCAGCGTTGCAAACGGGGCCGCCAGACGGCGCGTCAGTGCTGGGAAGGTTCTCTTTGCCGAAAGCCTCGCGCATTGCCCGATTGCGGGCGTTGCCCACCTTTTCCTTGGACGTTTTACCCGACGCCCCGGCTTTGCCTGCTGCCGCATCGGCCTCACGTTGCGCAAACAGTGCTTCCGCGAGCGTCCCTGTCGGTTCCTCCGTGTTACCGCGGCGAATGTCGGCGAAGATAACCTTCCACTCCCAGAGCGAGGGATTGATCCACGCCTGCTGATTTTGGTTACTCGGCCGATACTTCTCCGTCTCCGGCAACCATGGAATCCGGCAGATCACTTCCGTCCCGTTCTGATCCGGGATCTTCACGAAAATCTGACCCATGGCATAGGGATTGAAGCGAAAGACGATTTTGCGCTCGGACGAGCGGCTATTGATCTTGAGCAGGCGATTGAGTTCCGGACTCACATACCTACGATTCATAAACTGGATGCCCAAGTGATTGACCGTGCGGGTCTCCTCCCAAAGGAAGTCCCACGTCAGTTCCTCCGTGTCGGCGACGGCCGGCGGCAGTCCGGACGCAGGCAAGCCATTCATGCCCCGAACATACTTTTCCATTCGGCCAAACGGTGTGTCGCCACCCATACCCTTGTGCGGCCGGGTGTGGTAGTGACCTACGGTCCATTCAGCGATCGCCTTATCGAGGTCGTTAAGCAGAATGCCTTTTGCGTTCGGACGCCCGTTGACGGACCGTAGATAGCGCTGTCCAGCGTCGGACGATAGAAACTCGGTGAACATAGCGTGCGCGGTTCGGTTGAACCGCTCCAACCCAGCACGGTAGTGAGGCGTCTGTGGCGGGCTGCGATCGTCGATGCTAATATCGCGGCGGCGAATCGCCCCCTGAACCTGGCTACCGAGGAATTCGGAGCCGCAGTCGTGATTGAATGTTCCCGGTTTCCCATGATGCGCCCAGTGGCCCGGAATCCCGAAACGCTCGAGGAGAGGGGTTTTTGAGACCAACCCGCGCTTGATAGCGAGGCCCGCAAGGAAACTGTTCTGAGGGCCTGCAAACGGAAGGTATGACCACACGCCACGATTGGATTTGAGCAGAGCAAAAATCACATTGGCCGCACCCATGTCTCGCCCTTGTGGATCGACCACCCGCAGCCCGTCCGTGTCCTCGTCAGTGAACAGCGTGGTGTCCATGACGACAACCGAGTTGAGCCCCGGAGTCTCATCAGGCTGCCCCGCGATTCGCATCAAGTGGTCACGCTGATAAGCATCGGTCCTCCCGACGGCGATCTTGGGGCTCCGTGCTCTCTGATTCACAGTCGCGTTGGACACTTGCGAACCGTATCCGGCAACGGTTAGTTCGGCTTGGATTGCCTTGTTCGCCTTCCGGCTTCCCGGCAGCAGGCCTTGGGTGACGCACACCTTATAGACTGCCGCCGTGACGGCCTTCTCCTTAGCCTCCCCCAAGCGCGTTCCGCCCTTCCCGCCCGAAGACGCCGACTTGAGCAGGTCGTCTCCGACGACATTCTCCGGGCCTTTTTCGCAAATGATTTTGACCCACTCGAAGACGAGATCCGTCCCACACCCCAGTCGCTTGGAAAGTTCCTTCACATGCTGCCTGAGCGGCAGCTTGCGGCCCGTTGTGACCAGGCTCTCCTTCTGCGCGTCCCAGATTTGATAAGGGAGTCCGAGGCGGGCCAATGCAAACGGCCGCAAGATGCGGATGCGGATGTTGCCCACAGCAACGTCGTCTTCACGGCGATGCTGGCCCACGTTGACCGGGATCATCACCGGCTCGCTCGCGACCTCCGGAAAGGCTGCGCCTTCGGCGATCGCAACGGCAGTCTCTCTGCAATCCTCTGCAGCGGTGAAGGGGCTGGCGCTGGTCGTGGTGGATGCGCTTTCCGCAGGTGCAATTTCGCTGTGCTCGGTATCGGTTGTGTTCATCGAAGTATAACTACTCATACCGACGGCATGTGGATTTTTGCCGACAGGTTCAGAATTTCTTTGAAATCTACGGCCAGTTGGCGGCACGCCACCAACCGCCATACTTCGGGGATGATCTCGTAGCCGGCGAGGGTTCCGAGACCCAACGTCTTGATGAGCTGTTCTAAAGACAGGGTCTTATGGACGCGCATGCAGTCCATGACCTGCTTCGAGACGGGATGGGGATCGAGATTCCCGTGATCGAAGACGAATCTCATCATCAGCAAATCAGCTGCCTTGATGATTTTTTCCGTCTGAACGCAGAAATCAAAACCCAACCCGTCGAACTCCCGGCCGACATGCTTTAGTTTGGTCACCAACGCAGGATCGGCTTGGAGCGCATCTTCATATTTGCACTCGATCACCAAGGGGCGGCGTTTCGCGCGCTCTTGAAACCGCACGTGAAGATCGCCGGTGTAACGGCGCCGCTTTCCCGCGACATCGGTGTATCGGATGACGGGGCTTTGCAGGTGAACTGATGCCACGTCCGGACCCAAGTAGGCACGAATGAAGCCCAGCGATTCCAATCGTGACTTGAAGATTCCACCTGAGTCGCAGTCGCGAACGGTGATCGTCCCCTGGCTGTTAGTAAAACGGTGATGCTTCATCACCGTTCAATACCAGTCATCACGATGGATTATCCGCTGACCGTAACATTTTTCTAATCGCCCGCCCGTTAGCAGAGCTCTTCCCAGCGATAGATAGAATTCACTGTTAGGAATTCCTGACCGCGTATCTCCGTCACTGGAGTGGTCGCGAAATGGCCGGGGAAAACGATGCCGTTGCGGACAATCCGCAGCACCATGACAGCTTCGCCCACTTTAGGTGGAAGGACGAGCCAACCGATGAGCCAGTAATCTAGCGGCAACGACACGTCGGGATTGATTGTCCCCGGAACATATTCCCCCGGTAGACCAGGCTCGTAAAGAGCCACGTCTGTTGCAGCCAGCTTCTGAAGGCGAATAAACTTTAGGGGCATCGTGATCTGAACAGTCACCTCGCATAATACCGGCGTGGTCTTCCGTTTTGGCGCTTGGGCGCTGCACTGAGTGATCAAGGATGCGCGATACTGGGTGGAGGCATCGAAATTGAGACGGCTCAGCCCCTGGGTTGCGCTCCGCCTTAGGTTTCACCTTTCATGCTCCTCGGCGACTCCCGCGGGGCGCTCAATCTTGGGATCAAGCAGCGATCGGAGGATGGCCGGAAGCTCGGGATCCATTCGGTCGATCCTCGCCACATATACGCAGAGACCTGTATCGACGTTTTCGCCATTCCTCCATACGGCAACGCGTCCCCTCTCCCGTCCCACCAGTATTTATGCGGGTGGCGCTTTTTGAGCTAGAACCTTGGAAATCTCACCGAAGTCATTTCCTGATGGCATGACGAACAGGCACCGTCCTCCGCTCCGGGCCGCCCAAAGGGCGCCGAGCATCCGCTTTTCGTCAGTATCACGACTGTCCAGCAGGTGCTTTCCCTTGTATTCGACCGCCATCGTGCGGCCATCCTTCAAGCGACAGACGAAATCCGGGTAGAACCAATCCGTCGAGGTCTGCAATCGGAACGACGTGCTCTTGCCCGATAGATTTCGCACCCAGTATTCCACCTCTGATAGGTCGTCGAGGCACTGGGCACATTTGAACTCCTCCTTCACCTCCCCGGCAGGTGTCTTCTCGGCCAACTCACCGGGCTTGGCGCCGAAATAGTGTTTCTTGAACCGAAATCCGCCTTCGTAGAGCCAGCTCGGTTCGTAACTCATGGACTTAAAGTTGATCGCTACCGCTTCGTCGACCGCCAGCGGCGACTCCGGCAGGAGGAACGACTGGAACGCTGCCCTGCGTTCTGTGCGCCGGTGTTCCGCGATTACGGCCTCCAGTTGGTCGCGCAACCGGAACCGGTCCAAAGCGAGGACGCTCACGTCGGTCAACTCACACTTAGCCATCAGGCCACGCAATGCCTTGCGAAGAAACTCGACCATTTCGCCCATCGGGATGTCCCCGTGCTCGAGCTGTCTGTCCAACCATGCCGCCAGGGCGTCGACCGACCAGTCGCTGGCTCCGCTGAGCTGGAACACCTGCTGGTGCAAAGTCGTCACGAAATCGCTCCCGGTCTCTTCCTCGAGCACTTGGGCTGTCACTTTGCCGCCAGCGTCTGCATCAAGCGTGCCCATGCGTCCCGTGGGGCGCTTCCGCGGATCGTAGCCGGCTGGTAGACTCGCATCCTTCTCGCTCAACTTCCACCGGCGCTCGAGCAGGAAGGTGCTTTCAAACTCCAACAGCTCCATGCCCTCGCGCACCGCCAGAAGCGGGACGACGAAATCCAACTGCCGCTCGTAGGGCGTGGGCTCCCGCGTCGCCCCGCTACCGCCGAAAGCACGCTCCGCCTCTCGCACCGTTTCCACGGCTGCCGCAATGCGACTTTTCGCCTCCGGCGTCTGCGCGCAGGCCTCTAGGCGCTGGCTCTCAGCTGCATCCAATGGCACCACCACAGTCAGCTCACCCTTTGCCTCGTCGAAGCGGACCTTGCCGCCAAGGAGGGCGACCTGCGTGTTCAAGGCCGTGGTGTCTACCTCGTGGCCGGCCGCCAGCGGCACGGTTTGCGGTCGCACGCCGAGTGGCATTACGCCCTGCGATACGGGAACCAAGATCCGTTCCGCCTCCGCCTTCGTGAATCCATTGTGTTCAAGCGCCTCGCGCAGCTCGGCCAGAACGTCCTGGATCGAAGCCGACACTGAAAAGGCATAAGCGCAGTTCAGGTCGGGGTGCCGCTTCGCCGCCGCGCCGGGCAGACGCAAAATGCGACCGACGATCTGCTCAATGGCCGTAGCCGAGCGTGTTTCCTTCAGGCTGCATAGCACGTAGGCAAACGGGCAGTCCCAGCCTTCCCGCAGTTTCTCCACTGTCAGGATTACCCTCACTGGGCACCTGGGCGAGGAAATGTCCTTGATGTCCTTCAGTTCATCGAGCTTACCCACCGAAATCTTAATTTCGCTCTCGTCGAGCCGGTAGTCCTTCACCAGCCGGTCGCGCAGTTCTGCGCAGGCATCCACTCGCTCGGCCTGCACGAGCAAGATTGGTCGCAGATATTCCTCAGTGGCCTGCGCTTCGGCCGCTGCCACCTTTTCCAGGTCCGCGCGCAATGTAATAGCCTCAGCCAGGAGCTGGTCCCGCTGCGAAGGATGTCGGGCGATAACGCGCAACGGCAGCTTAACCATATTCTCGGCCTTCAATTCTGCGGCCGATACCTGGTGCAGCACGTTCGACGGGTTCTTCTTTCGATCGGGCGTGGCCGTGAACTCCACGATGCACGCCGGCCGCACCGCTCCGAGCGTCGCGAACGAAAGTTCAGTGCGAGCGTTGTGTGCCTCGTCCACGATTACCATCGGCCGGCGTAGCCGCAACGCGTTCACCAGCGAAGGCACCGGTTTACCGTCGGGACCTTGCTCGAGGTCGCTCAATCGGTCCGCGGGCACGTTGAGCAGGTGCTCCGCAAATGCTCCATTTTGAGCGAAAACTTTCCGTCCCGTCGTGTCCTCTGCCTTGAACGCCTGGATGGTGGAAACGATGACGACCGTCGCGCCGTCGACGGTGGCTCGCGATAGCTGCAAAGCCTCTTCGATCGTTAGCACCTCCACCGCTCCGGCGCCAGGGAACTCACCACTACCCTGCGCCAGCGCCTGCCGGTAAGGGTGTCGCGGATCACGCAAGGCGTCCGCGGTCTGATCGAGAATGGTGCGGCTCGGCACGAGCCAGAGCACCACCCCTCTCTCAGCTCGGAGCAGGTCGGACAATGCCAGCCCAATGGCATGGGCTGCCAGCAAGGTTTTCCCGCCACCCGTGGGCACACGCAGGCAGACATAGGGAAGCCCTCCGCCAAGACCCGTCGCCACGACAGGGAGGTAGGGCATCGGTTCGCGTCCCTGCAATGTGAGAACAGCCTGGAATGCCGCCTCGGGCCCGCTGCCAGCGCTCGAACTCTGACGGAAGAAAGTGCGCAACGAGCGGAGCACACGGCCCTGGTATTGCTTCAGTTCTAGGCTCATGATACTTTGATCTCCCTAGGAGTCTGGCGAACGGTGAGACGCGCTGAACGCAGCCGCTCGACACCGAGCAAACAGCCGGCGCAATAGACGACCCTAGGCCCGTCGTGCGGCGGCAAATGCTTGAGCACGTCTCTCGTAAGCACGTTGCCGCCGTCGGGCGATTTGTCTTTCAGAATACCATTGAAGAGCAGATAGACCGCAGTGCCACGATGCACCCCAAGCAACGGCGTGTTGGGCACGCGTTCACGCGGGAGCGGTTCGCCCGTCTCGGTGAAAAATACGTGCCGGGCAAGCTCGGCGAACTTCACCGTCGGCCGGATGAGCAGCCCAGCCTCATCGAACAGCTCGTCGCCCAATTCGGCATAGCGGAAACCTCCCCCAAGACCGGCAATTTTCTCACCCTTCACATCGGTGTAGCCCGCAGCCACACGACGAACTCGTTCAGCTGTAATGTCACGGGCGATATTCTTTCCGGCGGCCGCTTGCGTTTCAGATTCGAGGGGCATCTGCGCCAAAATAAAGCGCCGGGGACTGGTTTCTGGCGTCTCGTTGTTGAGCTTGAGCACCGCGTGCCCCGTCGTCCCCGAGCCAGCAAAAGAATCCAGAATCAGATCGCCAGGGTTGGTAGCAATCTGGATTATTCTCTCCAACAAACGCGTGGGTTTCGGCGTATCGAACGCCGTCTGTGTGCCAAAGATCGACTGAATTTCCTTTCGGGCCTCGTCGGTGTGGCCAACCTCTTCATGAGTCCACCAAGTCCATGGAACCAAGCCCTCAACTTCGCTGAGATAACGGATCGTAGAGGGCTGGGCCTTACCATCCTTGCCGAACCAGATCCGACCCGCAGCCCTGAGTTTTTTGAATTCAGGTTCGATGGTTGACCAGCAGCGTCCCTCCGGTGGCACGTGCTTAACTCCTGCATCAGAGATGATCTCATACATCTGGTTAGGTCGAAATCCTTGCGCCGTCATGGGGATACCGCGCCAACGTCCCTTGGGGTCTTTGTTTGGATTCTTATAGATAGCAGCCTGGTCCTCCGTTAGCGGAACCAAATTCCGCGTTTCTTTGAACCGCTCTGGATCCATTGCGTAGACCACGATGTATTCATGAACATCACCGATGGCTTCACGATTTTCCCGAGAATAGCGCTTCTGCCAGACGTTGCTGGCGACGAACCGCTCACGCCCAAAAATCTCATCCATGAGCATGCGAAGCAATGGCATCTCAGAATCGTCCATGGAAATCCAGATGGAGCCATCGGAACGGAGAAACTGTTTCAGCAACGCTAGTCGCGGATACATCATGCAGAGCCACCGGTCGTGACGATCGAGAGTCTCGCCCTCTTTGCCTACGACCTTATGGAGCCACTGCTGGATGACCGGGCTGTTGACGTTGTCGTTGTAGGCCCAGCCCTCGTTGCCGGTGTTGTAGGGTGGGTCGATGTAGATGCACTTCACCTGACCCGCATAGTAGGGCAACAAGGCCTTGAGCGCGGTAAGGTTGTCACCCTCAACGATCAAGTTGCCACTACCCGGATCGCCACATCCTAGGTCGGGCACGTCCTTCAGAAGCCGAAACCGCACCTGCTGGTGATGGGTGACGACGGCTTCTTTGCCGATCCAGTTGAGTGTGGGCATCTCCGGCGAAGGACAACTAACCTTGAAGCCTCACGCAAGTTAAGATGCTCGGCATGGTTTCGTGGATGGTAGTATTCCCCTGGGTCTCACCCGTCGCTGTCGCTTGACGTAGTATTGTTAGATCGAGTCAGATTTGCGCATGCCCTCTCGCGTCGCAGTCACGATCAAGGAACTCCACGACGATACTACCGCGCTTGTTCACTACGCTGCGGCATTGGGCGGACCAGTTTCTATCACAGACCGTGGCCGCGAAATTGCTGTGCTGGCCAATCGCTCACTGCTGCGTCCGAAAAATCGTATCCGCGTAGTGTTGCCGGAATACGAAGCGCTAATGACCATACCTCCGGGCAACTATACCGAAGCCGCGTTGGACGAGATGCGCGGCAGTCGCTGACGTAGATTGCATTTGGCAAATCCAAAACAATACCCTCGCTAGAACCGATTCGCTACTTTCCTGGATGCCGGCCAATCTAAAATCAATTCCATTGGAATTTCTTCCGCCTCGCGGCCGCAAGACGGCGGTTGCATTTGGCAACAACGCTGCGTGGCAATGTTGCTGCGAAAAGGCCACGCTGTTGATCGGAAGAACGGGTGGGCGCATATCGACGTGGGAAAAGTTCCGCGTAGAGTGCCCGAATCCAAAGTGCCGGCGAAGCTACGCCGTCCATCCTTCACAGAAAAACCAAGGCCCTGCCGAGCGCGTGTTCGAGATTGTCACCCCATGAATGGCTCTTTGGGCAGCGCTGAGTATTTTGGCTAGGGCTGCACGCCCCTTACAGAGGTTACGTCAATTAACGTTACGGCGTTTGCCGTAATAAAACCCCGACATTCGCCGTTACGATGTTCAGCGTAATAATTTCGTCGGCCGAGCTCACCGCCGCGAAGTTCGCACCGAGGTTGCCCACCAGGATAAGTAGCCACAACGCCGCAAAACAACCCACTTGTGGCTAACTATCCGCAGGTGATATCTGGCCAGAACGTGCCTTTTAGAGGTGCTTCCGGCCGAATATAACTTCCTTTCGCTGGCAACAGCAGCAGCTACTTTTTGCGGTGATTCCATCGATCTCTGGTTTTGGAGACAGGAGCCAGGAACCAAACTCGCGCGCCCCACCTAGGCGGTGCCTTGAGTATCACTTTCTTCACCGGGCACCGATCACGGCAGCTAAGCTCGATGTTCCGTAACGATCGTCGAAGATCGGCGGGGAGTTCTAACCGGAGCACCGAAGCCACCCGACGGCTCCACTTCCTTGAAGGCCTATGCCAGCTTACAATCGCAGCGATGGTTGTCGCGATCAGCAGGGTTTCCACCTGACGATAGTATATCGGGCAACGGTTCTGCTTCTTCGCCTGGACCAGCAGTGGCCCGATCTGCCCCATAAATCGCGTCAGCGGCGCAAAGTCGTTTTTCGATGCACGGTTCAATGCCCTGTCGAACATTTGAGTAGAAATGGAGGACGCTAGATTGCGGCTGATGGTCATGTCCCAATATACCGACCAGTCCTCTGACTTTTGCCGCCCAAGGCCAACGCGCGTTGTAAAACTACAGCAGCCGCGGGCTCGTCACTCGGCGGCTTCGTCGGCCAGCTTCAAAACAAGGCGAAGATCGTCGTCCTGCGCAGTTCGCAAGAGGTCAAGCGGTCGCTTCCCTCCAAGCCTGGCGCGCGCATTGAGGATAAACGTGAACGGAAGCAGATCGTGAAAATGGGGATGCTGTCGGAGGACCACCAGCGTCTCGCGCAGGCCTGGCAGGGCGCCCCCCTCGCCTGAAAACTGCCACACCGGGAATAGCAATTTCCCGCGCCCGTCTTTAACCGCGATGAGTTGGCAGAGCCGAGCTGCCCTCCGAACTGCTGCTTGGTCGGTCATGAGGGTCTGGCCACCGTAAAGCACCGCAGCTTCTTTCGCCGACACTACGCCGCCCTCCTGGCTGACGAGATGGAGGAAGCCGATTTTCGTGGCCGCACGCGCCTTGAGTTTCCTTTCGAGTTCGCGCCCGACCTTCTCCATCAATGGCCGAAGACGCGCGGGAGGTTCGATGGTTTCGACGCGGTCGATACGAATGCCCGACGAGCTATTAGCCGATTTCTTTTTCCGGCGCGTTCGCCGAGGGCGCTTGTCGCGCGAGCGCCTTAGTTTGTCCCTTCTAGTAGATTTCATGGCCGGAGATGTAAGCAGGGGGCCCCCACTCAGAATCAATCATTGGAGCAGGAATCATTTCAATACGGTGACTGACGCAAAGCCAGCCCGTGCCAGAGCTGCCAGAGCCCGTCGCGGGTCACTTCGGTAGTGCCCGGCGACGGTTATTTTCCCCCTCCATATCGTAATGATGGCGTTGTTCGCGACCCAGCTCCGTGGCAGCATGCGTGCATCGCTGATAAATTGTTCGCGCATGATAAATAGTTTCCGACGCAAAAGCCGGGATGCGCGGACGAGTCCTCGTATATCATCGGCTGTGGCAAGGTCCAGATCGCCTCGCCACACACACGTTTGATTTCGCGTGTAGATGCAGCCGTTGGGGACGTAGAACCCTTCCGGGTGGCGCTGTGAATAGGCACTCTTACTTCCAAAGTGTCTCCCATACAATAGATCGCAGCGCAAAAACGTGGCTCGGTAGTAGTCGAAGAGTTCGCTGTTCATAGTGTTCACGACGACTTTTTGAGTGAGGGCAGATCAATGACGATGGGGGCCTGGCTCGGGCGATAGCCCTCGTCGCAGATCGAAGCATTGACCATCTGTGTTCGCCCCAACGAAGCGATTCCATGACCGAAATGAATATGGCCACAGATATGTGCCTTCGGCCGCACCACCATCAACCTGGCCCTTAGGTCAGCGCAGCCACAATGTTGTCCGGATGGAGTCGCGTCCAATATCCCGGCCGCAGGTCCGTGTGTAACGACCACATCGGTTCCATCCGGAATCATGGCCCAGTGCGCAGCGATCTCTGGCCCCCGGGACCGGTTGAACGCCCAATCCAAGAACGCCGGCTGCACCGGTGAGCCCCAGATTCGCACACCATCGATGATCACGCCGCTGTCCTGCAAATAATCGACGCCTTTCGGGACGAATGATTTCGCGGTCTCTGGATCCGTCTCAAATAGGCGATCATGGTTTCCGGCTATAATGACCTTCCGTGCAAAATTAAGACCGGTCAACCACGCGAAGAATTCTCGGAGATCCCTCACTGTGCTTCCTGCCGTCAAATCGCCGGCGTGAACCAAAACATCGCCGGGCGGCAGACGAAGTGATTCGTGAAATCCGTGTGTGTCGGCTATGCAGACAATGCGCATTGGGAAAGGGTTCTTTCTAAGAATTTTTGGGGAGCGCGAGGCTTCGGCTCATAGAAAGACGCCGTGCGCCACAGCATGTAGGATGTGCGCGACACTTTTCCGCCCCTCCTCCGTTCGCATCGCGTCGAGCGGCACTTTACCGCCCAACGCCCGAGCCGGTGAACACAGCCACAGCGCGAGCCCAGGCGAATCGTCGAAAAGATCCCGGCCCGCTTCCAACACGGCGGAATCGACGCATTTCAGTAACTTGCGACACCGCCGCAAATGACGGATCTCAGCGTCAATCCCCTCTTCAAGCCCTTGTAGTTCCTTTGGTGTGATAGTTGTCATAGTTTGTGTCTTCGGTCAGGCGTCAGGGCTGACAATTTCGATGCGGTAGACTGAGCTCTGAGTCCAAAACAGGCGTCCTCCACCCTGGTAACCCGCGAAGTGGAAAATATCCCGAGGCAGATGATGCCATTCCTCATGCGGCGGAGACACATCACGGCCTCGTTCACTTTGGGAAGGCGGAGCAGCCATCCCACCAAAGTGTAGCCGACGGGAAGAGAATCACCCGTGTCGCATAGCCGCCCGTAAGGGTAAGTTGCAGGGTCACCTGCGGGGCTTTTCGGCGATTCGGTAGGCCGAAGTTTCTCGATCCGGGCGTAAGGCAACACATCCATGCTAGACTAATACCCTCAAGCCTGCCGCTTTTTTCCGACCGAATACCCGATATGTGGAACGAAATCTTGATTTCTTTTGCGACGAGAAGGCATGCGACCAATCCCGGTGGAAAGAAATTATGGAGACATTATATTCAGCCGGAAGGGGCCTTAAAACCCACGTTCCGGCTACTTATCTCGTCCCTATATCTCGCCGGAACAGCCAATCGGAGGTAGAAAACTCGCTCGTCGGCGGGACCGCTTAAGCCCAAGATACGGCGGTGCTCGAAAGCCTGGCCGTCTTTCGAGCGACCCTGCCAATGAGCACCGAAGCACCGAAAACCTACAAACGCCAGGAACTCTGGGAAGCCGCGTATCGCGCAAATCCCTATCTCGCGGAAAAACCGGAGTCACATCTGATCGAACGCTTCTGTTACCTGATGGAAAGTTATACCACCCTGACCGAAACCGGCCAACTCGGGATGGAAGTGGCAGAGAAGCGTCTTACGATTTGGCACCTATCGCGATTGTGCCACCTCTTCATGGAATTCGGCTCCCGAGGCGGCGTTCCCGCCGGCATGCAACCCATCCTGCCGAAACTCACCCACCCGGAAATCCCCAAGGGTGTGCTCGCCTACCGGGCCCGGCAGCGGTCGGAACCCGGGCAGCTCTTTAAGTTCAGCAAGCGAAAGTGGCTGGATCTGATGCTGCAAGGTTCCATCCACTTCTCACCCGCTTCCTCTTACCGGGATTCTTCCCTCAACCGCGCCATCCAAGATGACGAACTCGGCTTTACCTACTATCCTGGAAAGAATGGGCCGAAGCTAGAAAAGCTGCCGCACCCGCCCGGCACGGACTGGGTCGAGATGCGACATCCAAGCGACTACTACGTGCAGTGTCTCAGCCTGCGCTTTGCCCCGCGACTATTCGACGATTTTGAAGCTGATAGCTGCCTAGTCATTTACGACGGCAACGAATTTGGCCAGCGCTTGATGGCTGCCTTGAAAGCGAAATTCCCTGGCTGGTTCGTTACTGCCTTCGGCATGACCTACCTCGATCCGGACGATCCGGGTGACCAACCGATCCTCGTGCCCAGGATTAAGCACATGCAGTATATCTATCAGCAGGAGCAGCGGATCCTTTGCCACCCCCGAGTGGCGGTCCAAAAGCTCGAACCGACTACTTTAGAAGTGGGCTCGCTGACCGAAATCGCCGAGATCATCTCCATTTGATCGTGGCGACTATGCGCGAGGATCGCCGTATCATTCACGTTTCCTTTGTCAGGAGGATTCTAGCCGACAGCCGGGCACTCCCACCGGCTGCATGGCAATCGCACCTATGATCGCAGCAGTGATCTGGGATGCGCTAGGCTCCACGGACGGAACGATCTCGCAGCAAGCGGAGGGCGTTTGCGACCACGAGCAAGGTCGCCCCGGTGTCTGCCAAGATCGCCAACCACAAGCTGGCAAAGCCGGCCAGAGTAAGGATGAGGAATACGAGCTTCAGTCCGAGGGCGAACGTGATATTGAAACGAATGATTGCGAGGGTGCGCCGGCCCAGGCGGATCGTTTCGGCGATCTTTCCCAGATCATCTTTCATCAGCGTAATGTCGGCCGTTTCGATGGCTGCGTCGGTGCCGGCCATACCCATGGCGATGCCGATATTAGCCGTGGCCATCGCTGGCGCATCGTTCACGCCGTCTCCGACCATACCCACGACGCCGTATTTCTCCCGCAGCGCTTTCACAGCAGCTACCTTGTCGTCGGGTAGAAGGTCACCCCGCGGCTCGTCTATGCCTACCTGCTTTGCAATGAAATCGACCGCCCGTTGGTTGTCGCCACTCAGCATCATCACTGAAACGACGCCGGCTTCATGCAGAGCGCGAATTGAGTCTGCGGCGTCAGCGCGCAGAGTGTCACCAATGGCAATGATACCGAGCACCTCGCCCGCGCAGCTATCGTGTGGCCGATGTCCGACCACGACGACAGAATGTCCACGACCTTCAATAGTGGCGAGGCGAACCTCGACGTTCTCGTTGCATACGCCGAGTTCGTGGGCGAAGCGGTGGTTTCCCAAGAAATAAGAATGTCCGTCGATCACACCCTCGGCTCCGCGACCGCTGCGGTTCTGGTAGTTGTCTGCACGGTTGAAAGCGACTTTCTGCTCCGCCGCATATTGAACAACAGCCTTGGCGAGCGGATGGGCCGAATGCGCGTCAATGGAAGCGGCAATCCGCAAGATGTCCTGCTCTGACACCTGCCCAACGACTTCAACCCCTTGCACCTTCGGTTTGCCTTCCGTGATGGTGCCGGTCTTGTCCACAGCCAGGGCCTTGAGCTTGGCGACCTCCTCCAGGTGCGCGCCGCCTTTCACCAGCACGCCACGCTTCGCCAATGCCGTGAGTCCCGCCACTATCGATACCGGCGTGGAGATAACCAGGGCGCACGGACACGCGACGATGAGCAGGACGCAGGCGCGGTAGAGCCACTGTGACCAGTCACCGTTCATGAACAGCGGAGGCACGAGAAACACGAGCAGGGCGCCCAGCGTTACCAGCGGCGTGTAATAGCGAGCGAACAGGTCGACGAAACGCTGCGTCGGCGCCTTTTGCTCCTGCGCCTCTTTTACGAGGCGGATGATCCGGGAGAGCATGGTGTCCCCGGCGACCTTTGTTACCCGGATCTCCAACGAACCTTCGCCATTGATGCTGCCGGCGAAGACCGTGTCACCCGCCTTTTTGTCCACCGGCACGGCCTCGCCGGTAATAGGCGCCTGGTTGACCCCTGATTCACCGCTTAAGACTTCGCCATCAAGCGGAATGCCCATGCCAGACTTTACCGCCACCGTTTCCTCGAGCTTCACTTCTTCAACCGGCACCTCCGCGAATTTGCCATCACGTTTCACCGCCGCCATCTTCGGGGCGATCTCAAGCAAGGCTTCGACGGCGCGGCGGGCACGGCGATCCGCCCAACCTTCGAGCCACTCGGCGACACCGAACAGGAACACGACCGCGGCTGCTTCGACCCATTCACCGATAATCGCTGCCCCAATGGCCGCGATCACAACGAGGAGATTGATGTCGGGCCGCAGGCGCTTGATCGCCTGCCAGGCTTTGGGCAGGAGGAACCAACCCCCGGAAAGCATGGCCGCGATGGAGAACGCCGCGACCACTGCGGCCGAACCCTTGCTCCAATCGGCAACTAAGGCTGTCGTCACCAACACCCCAGACGCCACAAGGCTGATCGCCTCCGCACGGCTGGTTTCATGGGTGTGCCCGTCGTGATCATCATGGCCCGCACCGTCGCCGTGGTCATGACCGGCGTGGGCATCATGACTAGGTTGGCTGGTCTCGTGACTGTCGTCCTTTGGGGTGTTAGCCGGCGAGTTCATGAAGTTAGGTGGGGCTTGGATTGTTTATCGGAGCAGAAACGACGCATGCGCCATCGGAACCGAATCGCCTCGAAACCGGCTCCCAATAGCAGGCCAGCAAGAGCTGTTCCCATCATCAGGAGCATGTGATTCCCATACACTAGCTCTAGGCCAAAACCGACGATCCAGCCGCTGAATATGCCGACCAAAATGCCGGTCATGGCGTATTCCGGTTTCGCAGGCCGATCGCGTCGTCTGCTGCGCAACCGGGAAACGAACTTCATTGGTCGGTCGCGCATGTTTCAGATCGGTTTGTGGCTTTTGGGTGCGAAGCGGGCCGGGTCCTAGAATGGCCACGAAAAAAGGACCGGGAGCTTAGCTCCACCCAGCGAGGCTCCCCGCAGATGCTCGACGACTTCGAGACAGGCTACTGCGATCAAGAACCACGCGACCTCTGAGAGCGCACGGCCGATCACGCGCGGATCGACGGTCAGACGGCTTCGTGACCAGTAGCGGCCGAGACGAGGCCAAAGCCTCGGCACCACGATACAGTATTGCGTGTAGGTATCGCCAAATATCTCACGTAGCCGGATCTCTTCCGACCGGATCACAAAGTGATGATATCCCCAGAAGATCGGAATGAGGATCAAACCGAGGGGCATCGATCGCGCGACAAACGCGAGACCAACCACACCCAAAAACGAGAAGCCATAAAGTGGGTTGCGGCAGAGCGAATAGGGCCCGTCGCAGCACAGTTCGGCGTTCTTGCGGCCGGCAATATAAAGCGCGCACCAGATGCGGCCGAGCACCGCGGCGATGATCATCAGAAAACCGACGATCTCCAGGGCCAAGACGACAAACGGCGCGTCCGGCGATGTCGTCAGGACCAACAGAATCAGAAAGCCGGCGGCGAGAAGGCGGCTGACCGGCTTGCGCCACCGGGCAAAACGCATCGGCGCGCTTGGCGCGGAGAGAACATTGTTAGCAGTCATAGCTGGGGTGTGGGCTCGACCCGAGCGCCGGCGGGTGCGGCGCTCGCTTCATGCGTCATTCCTCAATGGCCATGTTTGTCGCCGCCAGCCTCCTCGCAGACGCAGGCATATTCGGCCCGTTTGCACTCGGCGCAGACCTCGTCGTGATACTCGACCCGGTAGTTCTTGGGCTTTGCCTGCGCGCTATCGCGCACCTGGACCACCACGCGATAACCGTCGCCTTCCGGCAATGGAGCAGACGAGACCAGAGCGCCGTCCTTGGCAGCAAAAGCGAGGTTCACTTTGCCGGTCTTGGCTTCGGCGATTGCGGTTACCACCTGCCCCGACGGTGTCACGGGCTTGAGGTCCTTGTCGTAGAAGGAAACGATGACGGTGCCATCCTTCTCGACAAAGAACTCCACGTGAGGAGCCTCGGCGGTGAGGATTTTGCCGCCTTTCGGGCCAGGGATCGAGTGGGCAGCGAATGCCAGGGCGGCGGCCAGCAGCACGAATGAGGTGAGGATAAGACTACGGATGGTTTTCATAGGGTGGTTGAGTTTCAGAGGTGGTTGCCTTCGTGCGCTCGAACTTCGATGCGCACGGTTCCACTCGGTAGTGGATCGAGGGGAACGCTGTAGCTGGCATAGTCGGGACGCCGGGAGCGCCTCGGAATCTGGCGTGGCTCGAAATACTCGACTGAGCTGCGGAGCTGGGCGCCGCTAGAATCGTAGAGTGTCACATCTAGGTGGGTCTGGGTCGTATCCTCGGTTTCCAGTCGCTTCACGACGTAGCCCTTCACCACGAGCGGGCCCTTTTTCCGCTCCAACCAGATTTTCTCGACCCTAACGAGCGGAGAATCGGCGCGCTGGAGTTCAATACTTGCCACATCAGGCGGAGCCCGAAAGGGCGTGGGACAGCCGGTTAGGCCGACCACACCGAAAAGCAAAAGCCATGTTGGGATTTTCATGAATGTCCTTCGTTGGAAGTTATAGGTTTGGCTGAACTGGCTGTTCGGCCGTCGCGCTCGAACCAGCAGTAGAGCGTCGGCAAAAGCACGAGCGTCAGAAAGGTCGCGGTGATAATGCCGCCAATGACTACTGTCGCGATTGGGCGCTGAACTTCCGCGCCCGATCCGCTGGCCAAGGCCATCGGCACGAAACCGAGGGCGGCGACCAGGGCGGTCATAAGCACGGGACGAAGCCGTGTCAGTGCGCCTTCGATCACGGCATCGCGGACGCTCTTCCCTTCCTCACGAAGCTGGTTGATGAACGAGATCATCATGACGCCGTTGAGCACGGCGACTCCGGAGAGAGCGATGAAACCGACCGCAGCCGAAATGGAAAACGGCAGGTCGCGCAGCCACAGGGCGAAAATGCCGCCCGTCACGGCGAGCGGGATGCCACTGTAAACGATCAGGGCCTGCCGAACGCTGCCAAAAGCCATGAAGATCAGCAGGAAAATCAGTAGAAGCGCGGCCGGCACCACGATCGCCAGGCGCGTGCGCGCCTCCTGCAGATTCTTGAAAGCGCCACCGTATTCGACGAAGTAACCTTCCGGCATTTTTACCCCGGCTCCGATTTTTTCCTGTGCCTCCAAGACGAAGCTCTGCACATCGCGGCCCCGCAGATTCACTTGGATGGCCATGCGCCGCTGGAAGGCTTCGCGACTGATGGTATTGACGCTTTCGGTCATGCTCACGTCGGCCACTTGCCCGAGAGCAATCAAACCGCCATCGGTTGTGCGCACTGGAAGGTTGGCAACATTGGCAAAGTCCTGTCGGGACGATTCCGGCAGGCGGGTGACGATCGGATAGCGGCGATTGCCATCGACGATGACACCGCCCTCGAGACCGGCGAACGCCGTTTCGACGACCTTGTTCACTTCGTCGGCATGGACGTTGTAGCGAGACATCGCTCCTCGGTTAAGCACCACTTGGAGAACGGGGGCTTTGCCCGCGGCATCGAATTCCACATCCGCGGCACCGGGGATCTTCTCCACGATTTCACGGACTTCGCCTGCGACCTTTTCCAAGATGTCGTAGTCGTCACCGAAGACCTTGATCGCGATGTCGGCGCGGCTGCCGGAAAGCAGCTCGTTGAAGCGCAGTTCGATCGGTTGCGAGAAAAGGTAGCTCTGGCCAGGAAAGTGGACCGTCAGTTCCTTCGACATCAGGTTGGTCAGTTCGTCCTTCGTGATGGTGCGACTGTCTACCTTCCGCCACTCGGAGGGCGGCTTGAGCATGATGTAGCTGTCGCCCACGTTGACGCCCATCGGATCGGTGGCCACTTCGGACGTGCCGACCCGCGCGAAGGTGTGCGTCACCTCCGGGAACTTCTCCAGCATCAGCTTCTCTGCCGCGGTCTGCATCTGCAGGGACGGCGCAAGTCCGATGCTCGTCGTGCGAATCATCTGAGCTGCCAGCGAGCCCTCGTCGAGCTGGGGAATGAACTCCGCGCCCAAAAGCGTGAACACCCACATCGACAGGCCGAAAATGCCGATGGCAATGCCTGACATGAGCCAGCGCATGCGTAGGCTGAACTGCAGCACCGGGCTGTAGAGACGCTTGGCGAAGCGGATCAGGAAATTGTCCTCTTCGCTGACCTTCGCGGTCATGAAGAACGAACACAGCACCGGCACGACGGTGAGGGCCAGGATCAGCGCCCCGATGAGGGCGAAGACCACGGTAAACGCCATCGGCGTGAACATTTTTCCTTCAATGCCCGTCAGGGTAAACATCGGAAGGTAAACGATCGTGATGATCGCCACACCGAACACCGTCGGCGTGCCGACCTGCTTGCACGCGGTCAGGATAGTGTGCAGGCGCTCCTCCCTGGTGAGGAGGCGGCCCAACTGATGCTGTCGATGAGCCAGCATACGCACGATGTTCTCCGCCATCACAACGGCTCCATCGACGATCAGGCCGAAGTCCACCGCGCCCAAGCTCATGAGGTTGCCTGATACGCCGTAACGGACCATCCCGGTCATGGCAAAGAGCATGGAGAGCGGGATGGCAGTGGCGACAATCAAGGCCGCTCGCCAGTTGCCAAGCAGGCCGATAAGAATCGCGATGACGAGGAGCGCGCCCTCGAAGAGGTTTTTCTCCACCGTGTGGATGGTAGAATTCACCAGATCCGTGCGGTTATACACCGTTTCCACCTCCATGCCGGCCGGGAGCTTCGACTGGAGTTCAGCGATGCGATCATGCACTCGGCCGGAAACCAACCGGCTGTTTTCGCCAATCAGCATGAGGGCGGAGCCCAGGACAGCTTCTGCGCCGTCGTGGGTGGCCGAGCCTGTGCGATTGCCAGAGCCGATCGCAACGTCAGCCACATCCCGGACACGGAGCGTGCCCGTGCGCGCGCCGGCAAACTTGATCGGAAGATTGGCAATCTCCTCCGTGGTCTGCACCCGTCCGATTGAGCGCACGGTGACGGCTTCGCCGCCCTTCTCAACCACGGAGCCACCCGCGTTCGCCACGTTCTCAGCGACGATGTCGGCCACGTCACCTACTGTGAGGCCCACGCTGGTGAGTTTCGCCGGGTTGGGCATGATGACGATCTGCTTGTCGTAGCCACCGGAAGTATTGATCTCGGTAACGCCGGGCACGGTGCGCAGCGAGGGCTTCACGATGTAATCCTGGGCCAGCTTGAGCTCACGCAACCGATCGACCGGATCTGCCGGGGCGCCCTTGAATCCCTCTTTGTAGCGGACGGTGTAGTGATATATTTCGCCGAGGCCCGTGGTAATGGGGGCGAGCTTTGGCGTTACGCCAGGAGGCAATTCTTCGAGGACGGCCTGGAGACGCTCACCCGTAAGCTGCCGGGCGCGATAGATGTCGGTGCCCTCCTGAAAGATCAGGGTAACTTGGGAGAGCCCGAACTTTGAAATGGAGCGGACTTCGAGGAGCTTCTCGATGCCGCCCATTTCGACTTCAATGGGATACGTGACGAGCTTTTCGATTTCCTCCGGTGCGAGCGAAGGCACCGAGGTGTTAATCTGCACCTGAACGTTGGTGATGTCCGGAACGGCATCAATCGGCAGTCGGGAGGCAGACCATGCGCCGACGAACACGAGGGCCACTGCGGCAAGCAGCACAAACACGCGCTGGCGCAGGGCGAACTCTAGGATTTTGTCGATCATTGGAACGGGAAGTTGGGAGTAGTTGGGTTAGTGGCTGTGGCCGCCGCCCTTGGTGAGGCGCAACTCAGCGAGCCACAGTTGGCTCACGGGTGTCGTGACGACGACATCACCGGAGTAGAGGCCATCGGTGATCTCCACGAAATCGCCCGAATGGCCGCCCGTTTTCACGGACGTGCGAAGGTAGTTTTCACCATTGACGACATAGGCGAATGTGCCGGTGGCCGTATCGAGAACGGCGGAGCGTGGCACAACGAGGGCGGAGTGAGATTCACCCGTTAGCGCCAACTCGACGAATTCGCCGATCTTGGGAGCAGGTTGCTGCTGAATGGTGAAAATTGCATCCACACGCTGCGTGGCCGTGAACGCGGCGCGGTCAACCCGCACCAGTTTTGCACCCGTGAAACTTTGCTTCTCTAGTCGTTCAGCTTCGGCCTCAGTCATGCTTGCGCTGGCGAGAATCTGAGGTGTGGTCGCAAACACCTGGGCAAGCAGCTTCATCTCCGCCGAGAGCGGACGCTCGTCGACTTCGACGGCTATTAACCCAAGTGCCCGGGCGACATCCGGATTCAGCGCAAGGCCACTGCCTTCTTTGAAAGCGACGCCACCGCCGCCTTCATCGCCTTCTTCGGCGTGCTCGGTCGTTTCCGATGCCTTCTTCCCGCAGCCGGCAACAAACAGGCTGCTGCAGACCGTCAGGATGGTTATCCAGCGAAAGCCTTTCATGGCGCGATCTCCACCGGTTTGAAGTCGACACCAGTGAGTTGCTGGAGCTTTAGCCCGGCTTCGAGGGCTTCGATCTTCGTATCGAGCAGGGATTCGACTGCATCGAGGTAGGAACTCTGCAGCTCGATGTAAGTTGCGATCGGCACAGCGCCCAAGCGGTAATGCCTGTCGGCCAGGTCGGCGGCCTCCCGGAACTTCTGCACCGCCTCAGGAGACCAGCGCTGCGACTCGGCGACTTTGGCGCGAAACGCATACGCGGAGGTTAGCACTGCACGCTCCAGTTCCCGTTGCGCGAGCAAGACCGCCACCTCGGCTTGGTTCTGGCGCGCCTTCGCCACGTCCACCGCGGCGCGATTGCGTGAAGAGAGCGGCAACGGAATCGACACGCCAATCCCGTAATTCTGTTCTGTGTCGCCGGCCTCAGCCTGCGAGTAATACGGACGCACACTGAAACTCGAGTAACGTTCGTTTTGCGCGAGTTCTACGACAAATCCCTGCTGCTCCAATTCCATCCTTCTGGCGCGGAAATCGAAGTTGTTTTCCCGGGCAGCCGCTAGGAGAGCGTTGATATCCGGCGCTGCGTTAAACACCAGCTTGGTAGAGGACGCGCGCAGACCCGTTGTGGGAGGCACACCGCGAAGCTGGTTCAGCTCGATGAGCGCTGACTGGGCGGCAAGCTCTGCTTCCGTGGCCCTGCGCTGCAAAGCCAATTCTTGCGCCTCAATGACGCGAGTTTCCAGCAGTGGTGTCACACCCGCCGGATCGCGGGCAAGAAAGGTTTCCTTCAACGCAGCGAACCGGTCAGCGACCTCGCGCACGGCCGCACTTTTTTCTGCGGAGGCGTAGAGGCCAAAGGCCAAGGAGCGCGCCCGGGCTTCCAGAGCCAGTTTGAAGCGACTCAGCCCCAGCTCGGCCAGGCCTACCTGCCGGTTTGCGATCGCCTTGCGGAGATCCCGTCGCCCTCCCCACTCGAATGTCTGGGTCACAGAAACTCCCCACGCCGCACCTTCTCCAATCATGGCACCAGACGGGTCCTTTAAGCGGCGGCGGCCAATATCGAGACCTAGCTCCGGGTTGTTGTAAGTCCCAGCGCCATGCAGGCCCGCTTTTGCCGCTGCGATTTCGGCCTCATAAAATTTGAGCTCGGGATTGTTGGCGGCGATTTCGTCAACGATCACGGGCAGTGAAACCGAACTTGGTTCGATGGGAGCGGATTCTTGGGCCTGGCCGATAGTGGCCAGAAGCAGGAGCCCGCAAAGAGGACGGGAAATGGAGAAAGATGGCAGGAAATTCATGGAATATAGGAATGGGAAGGCTTGAACCGACGGGCACGAAACAGCCCGGAAGGAAACGCGGCGCGCGCCGGCGCCAGCGCAGGAGGAGGAGACCCATCAACCCGCGCAGGGGTCGATCAGGGTCAAACGAGCGAAGGAGCCCGGGCCGGCAATACCGTCCGGCGCTCGAACTCCCATGACGCCACCCAAACTTGGGGCGCGTCAGCCACCGACGACGAAAAATCCGCAACGGCCGCCAGATCGGGCACCGATGCCAATCCCAAACAAATGAAGCAGGCGCAGAAGAACTCCGCAGGTGGTGCCACCTTCAGTAGAGTGGCGCTGGATTGCTTGATGAGATTCGACTCCACGATCTTGCAGCCGTCGGCGCCGCAATGCGCATCCGCGCCGGCGCAGCCCAAATCGTGCGGAAGAAAGCCCGCAGACTCCAATGCACAATGCGAAGTGGCCGGCATCCAGAGAAGGAGCAAAAAGGCCGCTACGATTGTTTTCCAACAGGACATGAGCAGACTACGTCACGGTAAATCGCTCCGTTGTCAATCCGCACGTCAAGTTGCAGGGGTAGGCCTACAATGTGCAAGAGTCTGCATTTCGTCCCATAGAAGGGCACAATACATGACCTGGATCGCCGAGATCATCTCCATTTGATCGTGGCGATATGGGGGACCGGCACGGATAGGTCGACGGGAAGCCGGCGGCGGCGCGCGGCGCCAATTTTGGCCGGCTATCTCTTGGGTATGAACCAGTCCCTCCCTGTCCCGTCCCTCATCAATCCCGACGCCAGCATTCCCCACAAAGAACGCCTGGGGCGCTGCTACGAACTCGCTGGCAATTTGGCCCACCACAATCCGGATGTCTTCCTAGTCCACGGGACCATCCAAGGGCTGCGCTTCCCTCGTATGGGTCACGCTTGGGTGATCCTCCCCGACGGACAGGTTTGGGAGCCGACCAGCAACCAAGTGTGGAAACGCGACATTTTCCAGGGGTTCTTCCGCCCTCAGGTGAACAAGAAATACGACTATCAGGCGATGCTACGCGAGTGCATCCGCCATGAGCACTGGGGCCCGTGGTAAGCGTCGCAATCCGGTTCCCCTGCGTCGAGGTGGGCGAATTGAAGAACGGACCTGTTGCGATGGTTGCCAAATTAGTAGGGGCGCCGAACTGGGCGTGTCTTCCCGGTCGGCAGCAAAAGCCGCCACCCGCTGCGGGTGTGGCGATAAAGACGCACGTAGTAGCCACCCGCGCGCCTTTCGCGGATGGTCGCGGTATCGCCGACGTGAGTCCGAAAGGCCTGCACCAAAGCTCGTGGGAGCCGCAGAATTCTCTGCCCATCGCCATCCGTGGTGACCTTAACCGTAAATGAAGACGGAGGTGATTTACGCGGGGCCATCTTGTCGGCAAGGTTAGGAACCCTACTATACCGCCCAGCCGCGCGATTTTCACCGCAACCAAACTAATTTGCCCACGCTTTCTAGTCACTTCGGAGCAAAGCGGCTGGGGATCATTTTGAATCGTGGACCGAGGCGGCTACTGCAATCGCCTTTGCCGCTGCAATCCTCCCGTTGCGCAGGAGCTGAAGTGGCGTCAGCCCGCCGCTCATCTCAGAGGGGGCGAGAAAGTAACGCATAACAGCCCACTGGTCGTCGCTATCGAGGCTCTTCAAGCAAGCTGCTACCCCCGGCAACATCTCTTGGTTCAAAAATTGCCAGCGGGGAAACCGATAATGCCCCCGCCTGTCTGTCCACGCCACAATTTCACGTTTGTCGAGCATTGCATAGAGACGCGCTAGACTGATTTTGAGCAAGCCTGCCACCTCGTCGCGTGAGAGTGCTTTTCCGCCTGCTCGTTTGAAAACCGCGACCGTCCGGCGTCCAGCCGCATAGGCGTCCCACGGCCGGGTCCTACCTGCAAATGAAGGCGGTGGAGATTTCCGCGGGGCCATCTTGTCGGTTAGGATAGCTGCCTAGAACGATTCCCTTCGTTCAGACACATCCAGATAGTGGCGTAACCTGTCGACGCTGCCGGGATCGTTCGCCAAAAGGAACGCGAGAAATGACTGATGCGACCCATCAATTCCTAAACTCAGTCGCCGCACGGTCAGAAAATTGAGCGCATATTTGGAGCCGCCCTGTTTACGACACAACGGGGCGACCCATACGCGCACCTTTCGCTTGTTGAACTGCCAAGCCGGATACTGCCGACAACCGTTACGGGAAATTCCGATCAATTTTCCGTGTTTGTCCATCTCTGTCACTTTGTCGGCGCTGATGCGTAGCAATTGGGCCGCTTCCGGCAGCGTGAATGCCGGGCCGCAGCGATCTTCAAACCACTTTGTCAGCGCTGCGCCACGTCTTAGCAGCAGCGCAAGCATCCTCTTGGCCTTCGCGGAAGGCTTGGGGGGCGATGGTGCAGTGCGTCGGCGTTTGCTATGCTGATCAGGTCTGGCGGCGGATCGCTTGGTCATGCCCTACTATACCGCCCGGCCTCCCGGCTTTTGCCGCCCGATATCCATAGACCCCGTTCATTTCTCTTTTGCGTCGCGGACGACAGGAACGATGTGAGCGCCCTCCAGATTCAGGCGAAGCCCAGAGTCAGGGTGTCGCCAGTCCATCCGTCGCGGATGTTGGCGGCGGGGGTGACGCTTGGGCCCGCAGGGAACGAACACGCCAGACGTAGAAAATCGCCGGATAGACGAGCAATTCCATCAGGGTCGACGTAATGACACCGCCCACCATCGGCAGGGCAATACGTTTCATGGTGTCTGCGCCGGGGCCGTGGCTCCAGAGAATCGGGGCCAAACCCGCAATAATGACCGCTGCGGTCATGGCTTTGGGCCGGATGCGTTTCACGGCCCCGTGATAGATGGCATCCCGCAGGTCCACCGGCCCAAGCAGCCGGCCCTTGGTCTTCCACTCGTCATAGGCCAAATCGAGATACAGCAGCATCACGACGCCGGTTTCCGCGTCTAGGCCGGCGAGCGCGATGATGCCAACCCACACTGCCACGCTCATGTTGTAGCCGGTGAGATGTAGCGCCCAGAATGCACCAACTAGGGAGAACGGCACCGCCAGCATGACGATCGCGGTCTTGATCCACGATTTCGTGTTCAGATAGATGATGAAGATGATGAGCACGAGGGTGAGCGGCACCACGAGCATGAGACGCGCCTTCGCCCGCTGCATGTATTCATACTGGCCGCTCCAGAAAATGCTGTAACCGGTCGGCACCTTGATTTCGCCAGTGCGGATCGCTTCGTCGACCGCCCGCTGCGCGCCACGAACGTAGTTTCCAATGTCGACCCCTTGCACATCGACGTAAATCCATGCGTTGGGGATAGCCGCTTCGCTCTTGATGCCCATCGGGGCCGCAACGACGCGAACCTTGGCCAGATTGCTCAACGGCACCTGCGCAAGGGCGGTCGAACCGCCAGCTCCGCCCATGCCGCCGCCAGCCGAGTTCCCCTTGATCGGCACCAGGATTTCGCGGAGCGCCTCGATATTTTCGCGATAGTCGCGCTCGTAGCGAAGTATTACGCCGTAGCGTTCGAGACCTTCGACGGTCGTCGTGAGCGGCATGCCGCCTAGTGCGACCTGCAGCACCTCCTGCACTTCGCCAACCGTCAGCCCATAGCGCGCAATGGCATCCCGATCGATGTCGAACTCCACGTAGTTGCCTCCCATCACGCGCTCAGCGAAGACGCTGCTGGTGCCGGGCGCGCGCCGGATCACACTTTCGATTTCTCCGGCGACCCGTTCCAGTTCCCGCAGATCGGAACCGGCCACCTTGATGCCGACTGGCGTCTTGATACCAGTGGCGAGCATGTCGATGCGCGTCTTAATCGGCATCGTCCAGGCGTTCGTAAGCCCCGGAATTTGCACGGCGTTGTTCATCGCCGTTGTAAGTTCGTCGATGGTTCGGCGCCGATGCGCCACCACCTTCCCGTTGTCGTCCTTAATATCCACCGACGGCCAATCCTCCGTCGGCTTCAACATGATGGTCGTTTCTATCATGTCCATCGGTGCCGGGTCGGTAGCCGACTCCGCGCGTCCGATCTTGCCAAACACGTGATGCACCTCGGGAAACGACTTGATGATCTGGTCGGTCTGTTGGATGAGCTCGCGCGCCTTGGTCGGAGAGATGCCGGGGAAGGTCGTCGGCATGTAAAGCAAGTCGCCTTCGTAAAGTGGCGGCATGAACTCGGACCCGATGTTCTGGTAAGGAAACGCCCAGCCAAAACGCAATGCTATGTCCTTGGCACCGCCATCCGGCAGCACGCGGGTTACGATGGCGTTCCATGGAAAGAATACCCAACCAACGATGACCGCAGCGGTGACGATCACGGCCCACCGGAACTTGATCATGATATCAAGCAACGGATGATAGAGCCAGATAAGGAGGCGGTTCACCGGATTCTTGTCTTCGGCCGGGATTTTCCCGCGAATGAGGAAACCCATGAGCACCGGCGCCAGAGTGATGGAAAGGATCGCGGCCGCCATTGAATACGTTTTCGTGAAGGCGAGCGGCTTGAACATGCGGCCTTCCTGGGACTGCAGCGTGAAAACCGGAAGAAACGAAACAGTGATCACCAGCAGCGAATAGAAAAGCGTCGGGCCAACCTCGATGGAGGCGTCACGAATGATGTCCCAATGCGGCTTCTTGCCGCCGTCGTGCTCGATATGTTTGTGAGCATTCTCAATCATGATAATCACCGCGTCCACCATCGCCCCGATCGCGATGGCGATGCCTCCGAGCGACATGATATTGGCGCTTAGTCCCTGGCCAAACATGATCGCGATGGACGCCAGAACCGCGATTGGCAGGATGACAATTGCGACGAACGCACTGCGCAGGTGCATCAGGAAAACCAGGCAGACGAGAGCTACTACAATGCTTTCCTCGATGAGTTTCTCCTTCAACGTGCGGACCGCGCCGTCGATCAGCGCGGTGCGATCGTAGGCGATAGTGTAGGTGACACCCTCCGGGAGGCTCTTGATTGCTTCATCCAGCCGGGCCTTGGCCGCTTGGATCACCTTTCGCGTATCGACGCCATAGCGCACGACCACAATGCCACCCACGGTCTCGCCTTCACCGTTGAGCTCAGCGATCCCTCGACGCATATCCGGCCCGAGTTCAACGTTCGCCACTTCGCCGAGAAGGATGGGTGTTCCGCCGGGACCACGGCCCACCGCGACCTTACGCAAATCATCTACAGACGTGATATAGCCCTTCACGCGAAGGACGAATTCCTTTTCAGCCATTTCAACCGAGCGCCCGCCCACCTCGCCGTTGCTCTTCTGCACCGCCATCGCCACATCGGCAATGGACAGATTGTAGGCGTGCATCCGGTGGGGATTCACCGTGATTTGGTATTGCTTCACGTAGCCCCCAACCGAGGCAACCTCCGCCACCCCCTCGACACTCGCGAGCTGATAGCGAAGGAACCAGTCCTGCATCGAACGCAATTGCGCGAGATCGTGGTTCTTGGAATTGAGCGAATACATGAATGCCCAGCCTACGCCGGTCGCATCCGGCCCGAGGCGGGGAGTCACATTCGCAGGGAGGCTGCCCTGCAGTCCGTTAAGGTATTCCAGCACACGGCTGCGCGCCCAATACGGGTCGGTGCCATCCTCGAAAATCACGTAGACGAAGGAAAACCCGTAGAACGAATAGCCGCGCACAACCTTGGCTGAAGGCACGGACAGCATCTTCGTCGTGATCGGATAGGTCACCTGGTCCTGCACGATTTGCGGCGCCTGGCCCGGCCACTCCGTATAGACGATAACCTGCGTGTCCGAGAGGTCCGGAATCGCATCGAGGGGGATCCGTTGCAGCGCGTAGACGCCGCCCAGCACGAGCGCCACCGTCGCGGCGAGCACGAGAAACTTGTTCTTCAGCGAGAAGTTGATGATGGCGGTAAGCACGGTCGGAAGGGTTCAGGGCGTGCGATGATGCGAGGGCGTTGGCGGAACCTCCGGACCTTCGATTTCATCACCGCAGGTCAGCATTTTTTCACCGTAGAATGGGTTTTTGGTGCCGGCCTCTTTCTGCAGCCATCGCGCTTTCTCCATCGGACAATAAAAGACCCGCAACCCGGTTGAGGTCGACAGGTGGGCCGCTCGCACCGCATCCGCGATCGCGGTGCTAAGCGGTGCAAAGTCGCGTCGTGCCGATTCCAAGTCGGTCGGATCAGACACGCCGGCGCTGAACGCGCCGAGTGGGCCGTGTTGAGCATGCGCATCGGCGGCGTAGAAGGCGGTTAGCGCGACCTGAAGCGGTTTGAGTTGCGCGCGATAGCCCGCCAAGTCGTCTTTCGCGAGCGGACCGGCGGCGTCAGCGCTGGCAAACGCCAAGGCTTTGAGGGCCTCCGGCGTCTCGACAGTGCCGCTCTGCTTCGGGGCGGCTTGAACGGCGTGCCCGGCCGGAGCGGGATCGGCGGCCGCGTTTCCCGACTTGAGCATCTTCTGGATCGCCTCACGAAGCTGGCTTTCCGAATCGAGCATGAATTGTCCTGAGGTAACGACCCGTTCGCCGGCGCGCAGGCCGCTCAGAACCTCGTAATTGTTGCCGTTGCTGCGCGCTCCGAGTTCGACCTCTCGCGGCTCAAAAAAGCCACCATCCAGCGCGACAAACACCGTATTGCGCTCGCCGCTGCGCAGCACGGCCATGTCGGGCACCAGCACGGCGTCATCCGAGAGTTGGGTGGAGAACCGCACGTCGACGAACATACCGGGCCGGAGAAAGCCGTCTTGGTTGCCAAGCACGATGCGGGCAGTCGCGGTGCGAGTCTGCTCCTGGACCTGTGGAAGCAACAAGTCCACTTTGCCTGCAAACGTTCGCGGGGGACCGTAGCTTGTTCTGACCGATGCCGGATCCCCGGTGCGCACGAAAGGCAGATCCTTTTCGTAAATCTCCGCCTGCACCCAGACCGTGGAAAGATCGGCGAGCCGGTAGATGCGCTCACCAGGCTTCATCATTTGCCCGACCACTCCCATTTTCTCTATCACCACGCCATCGGTCGGAGCGCGGAAGATCATCGTCCGGAGCGGCTCCTTTGTTCGAGTCAGTTCCACGATGACTTCTTCCGGCACATCGAATAATTTCAGTCGGGTCAGGGCAGCGTGGGTCAGGGTTCCGCCGGAGGCGCCATCCGCCCGCATCGCGACGACATAGTTGAGCTGCGCGTTGTAGAGATCGGGCGAATAAATTCCAAAGAGCGGGTCGCCGGCCTTCACGGCGGCCCAGGTCGTGTTAACGAACACCTTTTCCAGCCAACCCTCATACTTTGTCGTGATGTCCCGGAGGCCGTCTTCGCTGTAACCGACCGTTCCGACCGTTCGGAATTCACGCCGAACCGGGCCGTGTTCGACCAGCATGGTGCGGAGATTCATCCGCTGAATCGTGGCGGCGTCGATCAGGATATTGGTGGCGGCGGCATCCTCCCCATCGTAGACGGGAACCATATCCATACCCATGGAATCTTTGCCGGGCTTGGGGCTCACTTCACCAGGTGTCATCGTGGACTTGTAGTATTTCACTTTCCGGTCAGCCGGCGTGGCGGCCGCATTGGCGCGAATGGGCGTCAGCTTCATGCCGCAGATCGGACAGTTGCCCGGCTCCTTCTTGATGATCTGCGGGTGCATGCCACAGGTATAAAGTTGTTCGGCGGCTATGACTGCGGTCGCCGCAATAAACCCCAGCAACAGGAGCGACAGGAGTCGGAATTTAGAGTTCATGTTTGGTAAGGGGTCAGCGCTCAGGGGTGGTGGTCTCAGTGACCAGGGGAGCGCGAGCGGGCACGAGGTCGGCGGTCATCAAGAGAAGGCTGGTAACAGCATTCTCGCGGTCGCGTAGCGCCGCCGCGCGTTCGAGCCGCATCGTTAGCGCCATCGCGCGGGTTTCGGGAATCATGCCCGGCCCGGTCATGCCCGATTGATAGCCAGCTTCGATGCTCGCGATGGCGCGTTCGTAATTGGGCAGCGCCGTTCCATCGATATAGGCGATCATCCGGTCGCTTTCCCGAACCATGCTCAGCATCTGTGCGAGTTCTGCGGCCAGATTGAGCTGCTCGGCGCTTACTCGTGCCGCCGCCGCGTCGCGCCGTGCCTCGGCGGCCGCAATGTTGGCCCGGATCTTCTCCCGCCAGATTGGCAGTGTCATCGTGGCGGTCGGCCGAATCATCAAGGGGTTGGCCTTGAGGTCTGCCATCACCCCCACAGTAAAATCGGGTGTGCCGGCCTTGTTGGCGACCGCAACGCCAGCGATGGCCATGTCCACCATCGCGCGCATTCGCCTGAGTTCCGGATTGGCGGCCTCTGCGCGGCGCCAGATTTCGTTTTCGCTCGGGAGCATCGTGGACGTGAGCGGTGCCTGTGGCCAGGTAGGATCGGGGTCCGAGAACTTGAGCCCCAAGGCGGACTTGAAGCGGACGCGGAACCCGATGCGCCGGTCTTCGAGGGTCGCAAGCTCGGAGCGCGCTTTCCCGGCTTCGTTTGCCAGGCGGACTTGGGTTTCCAGCGTGCCCATGCCCCGCCCTGTCGTATAGTCAGCATTGGCCATCGCGGCTGCCTGATCGAGCGCCTCAAGAACATTGCCGCGCAACCGAAGTGCTTCGTCCAGGTAGGCAAGTTCAAGCCAGGCCCTGCGCACCTCTGCGGCAGTTTCCAGAACAGCGATGGCGTAAGTTCGATAAGCCACCGAGCTGACGCTCGCAAATTCCTCTGCCATTGCCGAACGCTTCCCCGGCATCATGAAATCAAACATGATACCCGGCATGAGCGTCATCAGCATATCGGCCACGTCCGCTTCAAAAGTGAGCTGAGGATCGGGTAGCGCACGAGCTGGTGCGATGGCCGCAACGGAAGCGCGCCACTCGTGATAGGCCGCTTCAACCCGCGGGTGGTTCAGCACCCCGTAAAGCATGTAGTTGGGTATGGGCGTGTCAGGTGTCAGCACCGGTAGGGTTGGCTTCGCGCCGGAAGGGCGAAGGAGGTCCCCAACTTCCTTAACCTGCGTCTGCGCCTGCCGCTCGGAGCTGGACGGCGTGATTGCGCAGCCGCCAAGGGCAACAGCAACAGCAAGGAACAAGACGGAACGCGGGGCGGTGGATCGGTCTGGATTCATTGGGCGGGCACGCCGTCACAGGTCAGCCACGCGCAGCATGGGGCGCGAGGGTCGATTCTCAAGGCAACGCTGGTGGCGCAAACGAGAGGAACGACCCGGCGCAGCGGCCGACAAAAAGGCTTTGCCCGACTTCCCGCGGAAGCCGGGCAAAGCAAACTGGCCGACTGGATTAGTGTTTATGCTCCCCATGAGCAGTGCCGTCCTTCTTGGCGGCCCCATCGAGAATTTTCAGGTATTTCTCGGGGTCCTTGTTGAAGTCCTTCTCGCAGTCTTTGCAGCAGAAGGTGATCAGGCGGTCCGGCTTTCCCTCGACTCGGTAGATGAAATCGACGGGCTTGCCCATGTCTCCGCCGAGCTTGTCTTCGGAAACTATGCAGGCAGTGGTCGGGTATTCCGCCTTGGCCTTGGCGACCCAAGCGGCGTCCTTTTCGGTAACAGGGACCAATTGGCCCTTGCTCTGGGCTTCGTGGGCGAAGGCCATGTTGGCAATCGTGGCGGCACCGAAAAGTGCCGCAGCAATGGAGATGGAACGGAGGATTTTCATAGATTTGATTAAGGATCCAGGAGGTTAAACGCCAATCGCCGGCCGATCCCTCACTTTTTGGTCGGCTTTCGTGGCTGGCACTTACCAGCGACCCGAGTCCCTCCATTTCATTTCGGAGAGGAGTTCTTCCACGACTGTTTGCGGCCGTTCACCGTTTGCGAAGCGTTTGGGAGCACGTTGGAACAAGTCCACGCACATCGGACAGCATAACGGGAATGGCTTTCCATCACGATAGAGGCGGGCTACGCCACTGGTGTTGGCCAAATCCTTCCCGCAGACGGCGCAGGCCTCGTTAATGTGGTCCATTTCTCAGTGCTTGGGCCGCCCCATTTCAAATCTGAGGCGGCCTACGGCGGGTTGAGGAAGCAGTGTTTTTGCATGCGACTGCATCCGGTTGAAGAAATTCGCATCATTTCTTGTCCGTGAGTTTGGCGACGAAGAAGCATGCCTCGCCTTTTTCATTCACGTAGGTGACCTCGCGCACAATTGACGGGTTCTTGGGCGGTCCTTTCATCACCACCCGAACCGTCGCCTTGCACGAGGGGCACTCGATCGTGGCGCCCTCCTTGCAGTGATCCATCACTTCATCACGAGTGGCCACTGTCTTTTCGGTGACGGTCTGACATTGATTACAGACGTAGACGATCTTGTCGCCGGGCTTCACAGCCTCGAACTGCGACTGCTTGCGCAAGGTTTCCCAGTATTGGGGACCAGGACCGGCGATTGCCGGAACAGCGGCGCCTGCGACGAGGCCCGCGAGAAGAAACAGCTTTGCAATGGTTTTCATGGGTTTGTTGTTTTGGCCGCCCGCTACGGTATGCGGCGGACGGCCTGAACAGGAGGTTAGTTGGTTGGATTGGGCATGTTCACTGACGCGCGGTCAGGTCTTGGGAGTCCCGGTGCATTTGGCGCAGTTGTGCTCAACGCCTGTCGTGGTCACCTCGGTGGTCTTCATCGGACCCTTGCCATTGCCGAACGCACCTTGAGTGACCACCGTGGGGACCGGGCACATTTGGCAGACGACCTTCGTGCCAGTGACGGCAACAAGCGGACCCTTACCGTTCGGCATGGCTGGCTTCATGATCGTGGTAGGAACGATTTCCGCACCAGCGCATGGCTTGGTGGCAGTAGCATCGGGGCCGGCAAGGGCATTGCTTGAAAGCAGAGCGGCGAAAAGCAGGCCCAATGTGAGGCCCGCGGGCTTGATAAGAGACGTGGTATTCATGGTAGTGATCGGGTTGATCTTGTTGACTGCATGTTATACTGCCATGGCGCGTGCTATCCCTCGTGCAGTTATTGCCCAACCCTGCGCGGATATTGCTCTCCGCGCGGTTCCTGGCTGCAGTCTGGGGAGCCTGTATGCCGGACAGTAGATTCTTGAGGGAAACCGGCCTCTCCTTACGTTAAATGCACCATGAGTAACGATCTCGACTCCATCCTGGCGGCTTACGCCAAACAGCCGCTCCCAAAATTCAGGGGGCCGTCACGCGCGAAAATCTGGGGAGCCATTGAGGAGCGCCGGGCGCAATCGAGTTGGACCCGGATTTTTTCCACTCTGGACCTGCGCGATCTATTCTCGGAGCCGAGGATGGCGGTCGCCGCCCTGGCTTTTGCTGTCTTGGTCGGAATGGTGCCGGCGGCGGCAGTGGGCCACGTGCAAAACGAGCGACGCCTCGCTCGCCAATCTATCCACTTCGAGGTATTTGCTGTCAGCCATTCGCTTGGCTCGATTTTTGCCGAGCCTCGCCTGACTGCATCGGCGTCCGGCCGATGAAAAAGGTCGTCCTTTTTCTCGCCGCTATCGCGGCCGTGGCGGCAGTCGCCTGTTATCTAACAATGCGAATGTCACAATCCCGAGTGACCCCGGACGACATTGCGTCGCATGAATGGCTTCATCGGGAATTGAAGCTCACTCCGGGTCAGCTTCAGGCTCTGGAACCCATTGAACGGAGCTTTGGCGACAAACAGCGCCATTTGGCTGCGACTCTGCGCGAAGCCAACCGTCAGCTCGCCCGGGTCATGGCGGAGGACAAGGCCTACACGCCGCGTGTAGCAGCGGCAGTCGAGCACGTGCATCATTGCATGGGCGACCTGCAGAAGGTATCCATCGAACACGTCTTTGCGATGCGCGCGGTGCTGACTCCAGAGCAAGGCGACAAACTACTGGTCCTCGCCCAGCAGGCACTGGAGCAATCGCCCTGACCTCCCGTGGATCCCGACCTGCCGCTCATTGAGGCACTCCAGGCGGGCAATGAATCGGCGCTGAATGAGCTGATCGATCGCCACCAGGAACCGTTGTTCTATTTTGTCTTCCGCTACCTGCGGGATGAGGCGGCGGCGCGGGATGTGGTTCAGGAAGCGTTCGTGCGCGTCTTCTTCAAGGCGAGGAGCTTTCAACCGCGCGCCTCGGTCAAAACGTGGATCTACACCATTGCGCTCAATCTTGCGCGGGACGAAGGGCGCAAGCTGTCCAAGCGCCAACGCATGGTATCGCTGGATGCTCCCGGTCTGGAAGACCAGCCACCGATGGAAGTCGCCGATGAGGCACCGTTGCCCGACATCCAAGCGCGTCAGCAAGATCGATTCGCTCTGTTAAAAGCGGCCATCGACAAACTCCCGCACAAGCTGAAGTCCGCTCTGATCTTGTTTGCATTGGAGGGAAAGTCGCAGCGAGAGGCAGCGGAAATCCTCGGCACGACACCCAAGACCGTTGAACTCCGCGTTGCTTATGCGCGGCAGAAGCTCAAGCAGCTACTCTCTCATGTCTGATCGTCACGGGTATTGTGCGACTGCCCTCGGAAATGGGACGCGAAACCGGGGAACTGGCGATGGTGGCAGATTGGGATAACGTGACTTCGCAATGAGTTCCCACTCCGACCAGCTTGTCATCGCGTTGAATGCCCAGCGAAACCAGTTTCGCACATTCCTGGTTGGTCGCGTTGGTAGCGAGGCCGACGCGGAAGACATCCTGCAAAATGGGCTTCTCAAGGCGGTCCAGCGCGTCGGCGAATTGAAGGATGATAATAAGTCTGCCGCTTGGTTCTATCAGTTGCTGAGACATGCGATTATCGATCACTATCGCTCCCGCGGAGCTGAGCGTCGACGGGATGACGCATTCGAGCAGCTCGTTGCCAGCTTGGAAGCCGACGTAGCCGCGCCCCCCAAGGAATGGGAGGCCCAGATTTGCCAGTGCCTAGGCAGCGTCGTCGATATGCTCAAGCCCCAGCAGGCCGAGCTTTTGCGCCGCGTCGACTTGGAGGGCGAGGCAGTGCAGGATGCCGCTCTAGCGCTCAAACTGTCTCCGAACAACGCAAGCGTGACTCTACATCGCGCCCGGAAGGAGCTGCGGACCAAACTTGAGGCTTTTTGCGGGGCCTGCGCCGATGGCGCATGTCTCGACTGCAATTGCGATCCCGTTCGGGGAAAGGGCGGCCGGCTGTAAGATTATCCGGGGCCGCTCGTCTATTGAGCTGAACCAATTCATCCTATGCCCAAAGCTACTTTCAGGGAGATCGCACAACACTGTCGTCGCGCTGATGATGTGAGCCCCATAAGTTTTAAGCACTCCCTGCAGGATCCGCAAACAGCCCGCTGACGATCACAATGAATCCCGATCACTCCGGCCAAGGTAAACAACATCGGCATGCTGCTTCTGATGCACATCACCCGCATGAGCATCATCACGGTCACGGCGATCATCCGCCGGATAAAACCGCCAAATACTATTGTCCGATGTGCGAGGGCGTCGTGAGCGACAAACCGGGCGACTGCCCGAAATGTGGCATGGCTTTGGAGAGAAATCACGCGTGGGTAGCGCCCGCCGCAGGCAAGACGATCTACACTTGCCCGATGCACCCGCAAATCGAGCAAGACCATCCCGGCGAATGTCCGATCTGCGGCATGGCCCTCGAACCCAAGATGCCGACGGCAGAAGATAGCGAAGAGGAGCACTCTGAGTTGCGTGACATGACACGCAGGTTGTGGATCGGTGGCATCCTGACGCTGCCGGTTTTCATTCTCGCGATGGTTCACCTGGTGCCAGCCTACGCCCATTTTGCCAACGGGCCTGTGAGCCGCTGGATACAGCTCGTTCTGTCGACTCCCGTGGTTTGGTGGGCCGGCTGGCCATTCTTCGTTCGCGGCGCCCGATCGATCCGCACGCGTCATTGGAACATGTTCACATTGATCGCGCTGGGCGTCGGTTCCGCGTGGGTCTACAGTGCAGTGGCTTTCTTTTTGCCGGGCATCTTCCCACCCGCCATGCGCCAGCATGAGGGCGCGGTGGATGTTTATTTTGAGGCGGCAGCCGTAATTGTCGTCCTGGTATTGGTTGGGCAGGTGCTTGAACTGCGGGCTCGGGCTCGCACATCGAGCGCGATCAAGGCGCTTTTGAATCTCGCGCCGCCGACAGCCATCCGGGTGACCGACGCAGGTGATTCCGAGATCCCGCTTTCGGAGGTCAAAACAGGAGACCGCCTGCGCGTTCGCCCGGGTGGCAAGGTGCCGGTGGACGGAGTCATCGAAGAAGGCTCGTCGTCAGTCGATGAGTCCATGATCACCGGCGAATCGCTTCCGGTGGAGAAAAGGTCTTGGGACCGTGTGACCGGGGGCACGGTTAACGGCACGGGCGGCTTCATCCTCCGTGCTGACAAAGTGGGCGCGGACTCTCTGCTCTCGCGGATCGTTCAGATGGTGGCAGACGCACAGCGTAGTAGAGCGCCCATTCAAGGACTGGTCGACAAGGTGGCGGGCATCTTCGTCCCAGCCGTCATGGTCATCGCGGCACTGACGTTTGTGATCTGGTATTTCTTCGGACCTGAGCCGCGCCTGGCTTACGCCATCGTCAACGCGGTGGCCGTGTTGATCATCGCCTGCCCTTGTGCGCTTGGACTTGCCACCCCCATGTCGATCATGGTCGGCGTTGGCCGCGGCGCACAGGAAGGCGTGCTAGTAAAGAACGCCGAAGCCCTTGAACTTCTGGGCAACGTCAAATGGCTCGTGGTCGACAAGACCGGGACCCTCACGGAGGGGAAGCCGCGCCTCATCGATATCATTCCTGCTTCCGGCATCGATGAAAACGTCCTCCTGCAAGCCGCGGCATCACTGGAGCGTTCGTCAGAACATCCCCTGGCTGAGGCCATCGTTCGTGGGGCGGAGGCGAAGAAACTTCAGCTCAGGGAGGTAACTGACTTCCGTTCAGTTACCGCCGGAGGGGTTGTGGGTTCGGTCGACGGCAAAATCGTTCACGTCGGCAAAATAAAATTCATCGAGGCCGAAGGCGTCACGGTCGATACCGAAACCAGAAAGCAAGCGACCGCGCTTCAAGCGGATGGGAAAACCGTTCTCTTTGTGGGTCTGGATGGAAAATGGGCGGGGCTGTTGGCTGTTGCCGATCCGATCAAGGAATCTACTCCCGAAGCCATCGCTCTGTTGCACGAACTCGGCGTGAAACTGGTGATGGCGACCGGCGACAATCGTCATACCGCCGAAGCAGTGGCGCGGAAGCTCGGCCTCGATCAACTCGAAGCCGAAGTCGAGCCCGCCGACAAGATCCGGAAGGTCAACGCCCTCAAGGAAGGCGGCCAAGTGGTGGCCATGGCGGGTGACGGCATCAACGACGCACCGGCATTGGCGGCCGCAGATGTGGGCATTGCCATGGGCACAGGCACGGATGTCGCCATGGAGAGCGCCGGAGTTACCCTGATTAAGGGAGACCTGCGGGGCATTGCGAAGGCGGTCCGGCTCTCCCGAGGCACCATGCGGAACATTCGGCAGAACCTTTTCTTCGCCTTCATTTACAACGCGCTCGGGGTGCCGATCGCCGCCGGCCTGCTGTATCCGTTTTTCGGTGTGCTACTGAGCCCGATGCTTGCCGGGCTCGCAATGGCCTTCAGCAGTGTATCGGTCATCGCCAACGCGCTCCGCTTGAGACGAATCGGTCTTTAGCCTGTCGGTAAAGCCGCGGCACCGAGCCAGGCGGCGACTTGCAGCACGTTTCTGCTGCAAGGACTGTATTGACGACACCGAGGAAGACCCGCCGAAATACTTCAATGCCCTCGCCCAGGCCATCAATCCTATGAAAATCCTCCGTGTCCTTCTCGCCGCGCTCAGTGCCACTGTCGTCTCGATGGCGGCACCAGGCTGGACGGTGCCCAATGCCCAACAACCGCAATTGAGTGCAACCGCTGATGGGACCGTCTGGCTGGTGTATGGGCAGAACGGATCGATCTTCGCCGCAGAGTCTGTGGACGGAGGAACTTCATTCCAGGCGGCTCAACAAGTTGGTGAATTGCACGACCTCAGCTTCGGCATGCGCCGCGG
>Ga0164241_10000829_pt1 | contig 45756 bp, 34 predicted proteins | sample OricomyardsoilBY_FD_108780 | JGI IMG/M metagenome (GOLD analysis project Ga0164241, IMG submission 108780) | Backyard soil microbial communities from Emeryville, California, USA - Original compost - Back yard soil (BY) | ecosystem: Environmental > Terrestrial > Soil > Unclassified | place: USA... | reverse complement strand
CCTTTAAATGAAAAAAAGTTGGCGTTCAGTGAAAAACGCCAAAAATAGAATTAAAGGAAAATCAAAGAAAACCCCGAAAATCAGTGAAATTCAGCAATTGCGAAACTCCGGACAATTCCGATGATTTCGGGCTAAAAAATTCTAGGATCATAGTTGAAATTGCTGAACATTAACATTTTCCTTATTTTCCCCCGGATAGAAATTCTATCTCACAAATCTTCTTATTTTTCGAAAATAAGGAAAATGAATACCTGAGGAGAAATAAGGAAAATGAATATCTAACGGGAAATAAGGAAAATGAATACCTGAGGAGAAATGAGGAAAATGAAAGGAAAAAGGACACCTTGGGGAAATATCCATCCACCGTGGGACGGAAAAATGTCCTCCAAGATGGTGTGGAGTTTCCCCCGAGACACCTTGGGTCGATTTTTCGTCTTTCCGAGACCCCTTGGGACTTTCCCCCACGATATCTTGGTTTTTGGCCTGGAACAAAAATAATTTTCCAAAATGTCTTGGTTTTTGGCCTGGAACAAAAATAATTTTCCAAAATGCCTTGGTTTTTGGTCTGGAACGGAATTTTTGTCCCAAGATTTTTTGGTTTTTGGTCTGGAACGGATTTTTTCCAAGGAAAAAAGAGATTGGAAAAATAGAGAGTTAGAATGACAGACGAACGGAAACGTCCGCGGACACCGCACGCCGCGAAAATCAACTGGGGCAACCAAGCAGAGGTGAATGCGGCAACGTTCGAGTACCTCGAGTGGTTGGTGCAAGTGCCGAAACCAAAAAAGACGGCGCGCATCGCGGAGCTCGCCGAATTGAAGAAGGAGCTGAAGGACGCCTTTGAGGAGCGGACGAACCGGTGGCAGGCGCAGATTGTGCTCAACGAGCCGAGTCTCCTCACCCTCGTGTCGGACGAGTATCGGGCCTTGATCGCCGCCATGTTCCACCCCGTCTTTGGCATGATTTCGATGAAGATGACGGCCGACGAGTACGACAAGGTCCCCTTTGTGCTGCCCGAAGCCTACCAGCGGGTCACACAGGTCGCTGGCGAAGATGACGTGCTGGACCTTCTTTCGCAAAGAATTCGCGAAGTGCACCTCGCTGCACAGCAGATGGAAACGAGGGGAGAGAATTGGGCTATGCACGACGGGAGCGACGCTTCCATCTTTTTGCACAATTTGCGCGGTGCCTTTGGATGTGACATGTGGAGCCACTGGCAGACGCGGGATCTTGTTCCCAACCGCTTTGACACCAACGCGCTGCCCCTGCGCGTCATTCAAACGGCGTGCAGCCGGGGTGACATTATTCTTTGGCGCGGACTGCACGGATCTCGCGGCACGGGTTCTTCCGAGACTTCGCCAGGTGCGTCCGTCTTCCTCGACTTTGCGCCGCGCGATACCATCACGGCCGAGCAGCGCAGGAAGATGTGTGCGCGCTCCCTCGCCGGCGTGTTTGAGTTTGGGGGCGGGTCGGCGCGCGACGAGAGCTACAACTACGTCTATCGCAAAGCCTTCCCTCGCATGGAGTTGACGCTTCTGGAGCGCTACCTGTGCGGTGATGATCTATTTGCCAAAGACTGGGTCGATGCACTGGACTCCCTCGCCGCAGTCTTGAACCCGGTGCAGAGGGAGATTATGGAGCGAGACGGCTACATCATCCTCACTCCGTCCGACTGGCTCACCCACGAACAGCGTAGACAGTGGACGGACATTGTGGGTCATTTGCGGCGCGACATCGAGCACTACAGCACCTGGACGCTGATCACGAACAATGGCCTCGCCAACTTGCATCTTCCGCCACTGCGCTTTGATGACGCGAGGAACCGCACCTGGGACGCCTTGCGCGGTGGGAGAGCGGCGTGTCAAGACATCTGTGGTGACGAGTGGGCATTCTACCGCCGCGACTCGAAGGGGAGGCGGTCGCACAATGCGCAGAATGGTGGGATTATGCTGTCGTCCGAGTCGGGAATGGGCGCCGCGACGAACGCATACGACCTCGACAGCCAGAGTGTGCTCTACGCATTCCGGCCCCTGCTGACCCTCTTTCGCGACATTTACGGTACGTCGTCGCTCTTGATGATCCCTGAGCGCTTCCGCATCAAGGTGCGCGCTGCGAAACTCGCCATCCACACGGACACGAAGCCCGATCCCCGCTTTAAAGTAAATTAAAATTTATTCTTCTGCGCCGCAGAGAGTTTGTGTGGAGCATGTCCGAAACGAGCAGCGACGACGATTTCCTCGACACGACATTTGTCCTCTCCAAGAAGGATGAAGTAGCGTCCTCGTCTTCCACGGAAGAGGAAGAGGAGGAGGAGGAGGAGGAGGAGGAGGAAGAGGAGGAAATGGGCAAAAAGAGACCGAAAAAGAAGGAGCAGGAGAGGAAGAAGGCCCTCGCGGATCTGCGCGCGAGCAAAAAGGGTGGGAAGCGACCGTCGCAAAAGACAGAGATTAGCATCGAGAGCAGCGAGGAAGATGCCGTCCCACAAATCGGGAAAAAGAAGGGACACAACCTCCCGAGCATCATCCGGCCCAAGAAGGCGGCCAAGAAGCCCACCGCCAAGAAGCCGAAGCGCGCACCGCGTCTCCGTCGGGTGAGGAAGAACGAGTCCAAGGAGCAGAGCTCAATGCTCACGCGCATCAATGGATTGACGAGGAGGGATGATGTTACGCGCTTCACCTCGTGGGACGTCGGGGAGACGTACATGGCTCCGCTCGTCTTTGACCACCAGCGAGGCGAGGCGGTGGCCGCCGCGACATGGAACTTGAAGCGCGGGCGTGCCCGAGATGTGATTCGTGAGGAGGTGAACCAGTTTGTCGAGCTTGTGAAGGAGAACCCGGAGCTGTGCGACACTCCGATCTGGGTGTTGGAGGAACAGTTTGATTCGAACGCCAAGAAGCGACAGGCCTTCCGCCGTCTCGTGGGGCGTTCGCGCATCATTTCAGAAACTGGCTCGGACATCATCGTCACCGTTCCCAAGGACGTGTGGACCCTCTGCAAGGAGGCGGTGGACGAGGAGGTGTGGAAAGGACCGGTCATGCCCATCCTCGAGACGACGGTGCGTGCAGTGGCGCTGGCGCTCGGGAAGGAAGTGGTTAGTGTCCTCCCGCGCCACATTAAAATGGCCCACGGTCTTCCGTGTGCGGGCCACGACCAGAACAAGATCCTGTCGGAGGAGTACGTGGTTCCGCGTCTCAATGATGCCGAACTCGCGCTGATGGAGAAGGCGAACGAGCTGCGGGAGGAGCAGAACGCGGCGGACGGATTGAGGCGAGAGGACCGTATGCACGACATGCACGAGGCGTGGTTGCAGGCGGCTACCGTCTCTTCCATCTTTAAAGGGGAGGACATTGTGGCTGCGCGTCCCGTTCGCATGCAGGAAAACGACGAAGAGTATGAAGTATTTGAATATTCCAAAAAATAAATATTCTTGTGAAAAGCACGTAGAGTACAAAACACAAGGCAAGAATGGCAGAGGGGTACGCTACTATGCAGGAATCGCAAAATAATGCTGTTCAAGTAAAGTTGCTTTCTCTGGAGGCGCGGGAATTGACCGGAAATCATGCAACTGCCCTCGATATGAAGTCTTTTTATTTAACGGGTACCGATGTGAATTGGCACTTGAAAGACGGATTCTTCAACCTCTGCTTTCGTCAGGTGACGGCTGCTGAAGAGAAATCATTCAAAGTCTTTTCCATCCCTTATGGTCATGTTCTCTTGGACGACAAAAAGAAGATTGTGGTTGTGAGTTTCCCGGTTGCCAAAATGGCGTGTCATTTTAGTGGTACGAATGAGATTGTAGACGGTCTCTTGCCAGTTTGTATATCAGCGACATACGACGAAAGCGTGGATGCAATGGCAATCTCATTCGCTCGTGGTGATGGACAAGATCGTTGTACGCCGACTGATGATTACTCCGTAATTGTCGAGACCAAAAGGAGAAGAGTGATTTTGGTGGAAATTCTCGATGCCAGTAAGAATACTGCAATGAAAATAGTACGATAATAAAGCCCCAATTCATCTTTCATTTTTTCAACCGGAGCTCACGGAATTCGTCGCCAAAGTCCGCCACGTCGACGCTGTCGGCCAGACGGGGGTTCTGTGCCCGTTTCTCCAGTAAAAGCTCCATCAAGTTTAGGATACTGCGTCCCATGACGCTTTCTCCGTGTAAAAATACGTACACGTACACGAAAAGGATAACTGCCACGCGATAATGCGCACGACAAAACGGCGGGGTCTCCACCCCTTCAATCAAGCATGCCTTGCTGTTGCAGCAAAAGTAGAACATTGAGCCATACCGCACCATTGCACAGCATCTCCCGGGTTGGATCCGCAAAGCAATATCGGAAACTTGTGCAACGGGTTTCATGCCGTAGGTAGCAACGCGATATTGAATTTTCGGATTCCAGAGATCCACGAAGAATGCGGTTTCTCTCGGAACATGCCCGCGCATCCATGCCTGTGGAGCGAGACGGTCCAAGATGCATCCAAGAGGCAAATTATTGATAATAGCCATCTCCTCGGTCGTCGCGGGGCCGATAGCCCGTCGGAGATGGATATTGACCAAGCGCTTGCGCTCGTCCGCAAAAGCCTGAAAAGCGGGAGACAGCGATTCCGGCGGAGGACTCTTTGGTCTCTCGTTTTTCGGTTCCTCGTCCTTATCCTTGTTATCCACGAGAATCATCACCCCTCCTTCCTCGTCGCTGCTACTACTGTGGTCCTCGTCGTCGGTGGCGCTGTAGTTGTCATCGCTCGATGAACTCGACACTTCCTCTTCCTCCTCTTCCTCTTCCTCTTCCTCTTCCTCCTCTTCCTCCTCCTCCTCCTCCCTCCGACTTTCCTTTTCCTTCTCTTCCTCCTTTTCTTTTTTCTTTTTCTTCTTTTCCCTCCTTTCCCCTTTTTCGTCCTCGTCGTCCACGAGGTTGGGGATCTCGTCTTTCGGTGACTCGGCACGTTCCTGCTCCGTACGCGCACGCTTGGCAGGAGGCGGCGAATCAAAGATGAGAGTGTCAGTGTTCATCGCCTCTTGCAGCGAAGCGAAAAACTCTTGGCTGCAGCTCCCGGCCAGCGAGTCCACGTCGAGCTCTTCCTCCAAGTTGGTCTGCGCGACGGCTTTCTCTCGAGAGATGAACCGTTGCAAGACGTGGATCTGCGCCTCTGCCTCCGCGATGATCTTCCGCTTGTTATCAATGTCCGCCAACAAGGTTCCCGTCTCCACAGCCTTGCGCACCAAGGCATAGGTCTCCATCGGGTTCAGCCGCTTATCGCCAATCAGCGATTTGACAATCGTCACGTCCATTTTTGACCACGATTTTTTAATTTTGGAAATCATTGGAAAAATGGTTTTCCAACGGGCCTTGGAAAAACTCGCGGTTTTGGCTGAAAAAGTATTTTCAAGCATAAAAACTCTTACATTTCATAAGAATTGAGCCGGCTACCCAAGAAGCCGTGGATGATGCGAAAGACGTCTTGGTTGTACGTCTTTGGTGAACGCCAAATGTTCCTCCTTTCCGCTACAATGTACTCGAATCCCAGGAGCACGAGCAGGGAGCGCGCTGGCTCGTACTTGATGACTTGTCGATAGAATTTTGTCTTTTCATTATTGTCGATGCTGTACCGGTCAATTTGAGCGCCCGGCTGCACCAAGACGTGGCCGAGCAGTGCGTGAAGGTGTTCAAGAGTCGCGTAACGCGACGAGGCAACGCTCTGCAAAAGGTCAATGTATGCGACTGCCTCGCTGATCATCGAAAACGCCATTCCAAAACTTTTCCCTTTTTTTAAAAAAACACAAAATCCCACAGTCCCAATTTTTCAAAAATAATTTCCAAACGACCATGTTTTTGGCAAAAACACGATTTTCCAAGGAAAAAAAAGTATTTCCAAATTGGAAAAAGCGAATAGTGTGAAATGGAAGCGGAAACTGTAGGGGACCAGAGGGACTTCTCGTCGCTCTACATGAGTCGCCTCGACTACATCAAGGACGGAGAGACGATCTTGACCGTGTTCAAGAAACTCTTTGACGAGTACACGGCAGTGTATCGCCAAGACGACGAGCTGCGGCGCATCGAGGAAACAATTCGGCAGGAGACGCTGCGGCGCGAGGAGCTGCTCAAGACGCGCAAGCGGATGCTCGAGGAGCTGGCGGGACCGTCTTCAAGCAAGAAGGCGAGAGTCGACGAGCCCTTGCCCGCCGAAGTGGACATGCCGAGACCGCCCTCGGTGGCGAACCTCGCACCGGTTGTGTCGTCGCCCCTGCCGCCTTGCGCACCATCGAGTGACAGCAGCAGCGAAAACATCTCGCCAACCCCATTGATTTGGACAATTTCGACGGCACCGGAAGAAGAAGAGAAGGTGGAAGCACCGCGCGCCATTCCGACGGTGACAGTGACACCTCCGACCCCCGAAGCGAAGGCGGGAGCGCCGCCGAGCATGAAAAAGAAGAAGAAAAAGCAGACACCCTTGGGAAAGGTGTCTGTGAAATCGCCATTCGCACAAAAAGAGCCTGCTGCGTACTTTGACAGGTCGAAGCAAGCCATTGAGCAAATTCGTCCCACGCTGGACCGGCTGGTGACGCAGGACCGTAAGATGTCAGACGAAGCCACCCAGATCATGAAAGAGCTGGGACAGGCGATCTCGTGCTTTGGTCGGCACCTCAAATTCGGACAGTGTATATTCTTGAACAGGAGTGTGCACTTTGGGGATGAGCCTCGCTTTTGCGGGAGGTCCATCCCGAGGGAGAATCAACCGGAACTTTTTTGCGTCACGCACCGCGCGTGGGCTCTCTCAGAGAGTGGTCTTTTGCGCAAGAAGTTCGACATCGGCGAGTACGAACAGTTTAAGACTGTCGCTGGCCGCGAGCCGTACACCTACATTCTCGGCAAGATGAGGTCGTTTTACGGAGTGATCGGTGACTACTTTGCGTATCGAAATGATCAAGCAAAGAAGCCCACGGGCGCGCCATGGGTGCCAAAGCACAACCGTGCTCACATGTTGGCCGGTTCCATGGGGAACTCGTCGCCACCGCGGTACCTCGCGGCGCCGCCTGACCACGGTGCGCCGGTGCCCGGTGTGGACCTCTCGCCTCTCGATAGTGCTCGGGAGGATGACCACGATTGCGATTTGGATTAAAAGACCTTTCTTTTCTTTGTGAAAAAAGTCTTTTATTGCGTCAGCGGAGCAAGCGCATCGCCTCCTGCGTCGTGCTGAGATAGAAGGGCGTAAACCCTTCGTCGGTGGTGGCGGCGGGCGACGCGCCGTAGTGCAGAAGCGTGCGGATACTCATTTCGTCGTTTTTCACTGCCGCGAGGTGGAGTGCCGTGTATCCGCGGAGGTTGGCGAGATTGGGGTTCGCGCCCGGCGCCACGCGCTCCTTGTTCGTCCTCAGCGGCATGAGGAGCGCGCCCATGTTGGTCTCGGCCTTGTCCTCGTCGCTCGTGAGACAGTACATCAGAGGGGTGCTGCCGTTCTCGTCCCTCCAGTTGACGTCGGCGCCGTGGAACCGCAGGAGCTTGATGATCCACATGGGGAGGGCGTGCTTGGCCGCCACGTGCAGCGGGGAAGGGTTGTTCCCGGGATAGACGGCGGACGAACCATTCGGGTTGGCGCCCGTGTTCAAGAGGTAGGAGATCTCATCGGGGCGCGAGCGAAGCACTGCAATGTGGAGCGGGGTAAAGTAGGGAGGGTACGCGTTGGCGTAGTCGGAGGGGAGGTATCGGTCGCCCATGGCTGTCCTTTCTACTCACGGTTCAAACCAGGTTCAAAACTCGTATTCATTTTGTTCCACAATCTCCCGGTACTTGGCGTAGTGCGATTCGACCTGGATGCGGCGCGCCTCGTCCTGCAGCAGCTCGTCCTTGTTCTTCCCGCCGTCCGCCTCCCGCAACTGGGCGAGCGCGACATTGTACAGCTCGAGCGAGTCCGCGTTCAATTTGTTGAATGTCGCGAGGTCAATGCCAAATTGCCGGCGGGAGCGGCGGACGCGCTGATCGAAATCGAGGAGGTGCGGGTACGCGTTGTTGAGCCACGACGGGTCCTGCTCCACGCGGTCCATCTTGTACTCGTGGTGTCCCGTCCCCGTCCATGTGCGATCGCGGTACTGGAATAAAAAGCACTCGCACTCGTTGCGCTGCCGCTTGTCCCCCAGGTGCGACGTCACGACCTCCATCTGCAACTGCATCTGGTCATTGTACAGCTCCACGTTCTTGTCCTTGATCTCAAAGGGGCACTTGCACTCGACAATGCGCAGAATGTTCTGTCCGCTGCCGTCGCACTTCCCCGCAAAGAGCCGGTCGAGCGAGACGACGAGAATCGGGTACCTTTCCCAGTCCCTGTGGTGGATCAGCGGCATGTCCAGCAGAACCCACCCGAGTTCGCGCTCGCAGTACTCCATTGCGACCGGCTCGAACTTGGTGCCGCGGAGCATGTGGTGGTTCACGAGGTCGACGGGGTGCTTGCCGATCATCATGTCAAAAAGGAGGGACGGCGGTTGGTACGGGTTGTGTCCGAGGATGGTGCCGACGCGCGAGCCACTGATGATGAAGTTGAAGCGCTGGTCGTGCCACCCGCGCGACCCCTGCGGATACCCGGGGTAGTCGATCCACACCGATGCCAGCTTGTTGATGGCCGGCGGGAGGGGTGCCACTTGTCTTTTCCGGGCTGGATGGGCGAGACTGAGCATGAGGGGTTGCGCGCGGAGGCGCGGGAGAGCCTTGTTCCAGGCATCGGGCCACTTGTTGATGACCTCCATGTCCGGCTTGGGCACGAACCGCTCGGGCCAGATCTCCATCGCGGTGACGGCGTCATACCCCAGCTTGGGCCAGTACAACTTCTTCTGGCGGGGCGCGGCGGCGTTCAGGAGCGGCTCCTTCTGCGTCTGCGTCTTTTTGGTGACGGGAGGACGCTTTCCCTTCATTTGCGTTCTGGAAATCATTTCAACTCGGTCTCTCCCTCATGTAAAAACGGTTGCAAAAATCTTTTTGGAATTTTCAGCGATATGGAGGAGAAGGAGAATCGGAAGAAGTCGTTCCGCGGGCGGGCGATGGGGCACCGGAAGCGCGACGACGCCTCGCTTGTGTGGGTATTGGAGTTTACCGACCGCATCCTGGACGATGGGTACGTGGCGAGCAATGAGCAGTCGCGGGTGCCGCCGACGCCCAAAAGGTAGGTCATGATGTAATAAAAGTTTTGTTTTACTTCAATTCCAACTTCTCAATCCGTCCTTCGAGGTTAGCAAGGGTGGTGCACAAGGCAAAGTTCATGATCTCGTGCACATGATCGTAGACCTTGTCTCCAAAGTGTCCGTCGAAATGATTCTCAATCTCGGCATCACAAACAATCCTATCCTGCTCCGTCTCGCTCGCGTGCAGTGCCGACCTCCCGTCGTCCGTGATCGTTGGATTGAAGGGCCGGATGCGAAAGAGCGAGCCGTGCAGGTTCTCCGAATGGGCAAAGATACCGCGAATGGCCTCCGCTTCATTCTCCATCCGCACATCGTCAATGTACACGACCGATCCTTGCGATAGCGCCCTCTCTGCCCGAGCGACGACCTCCCTGATCCAAAACATCTCATCGATCGTGCGTCTCACGACCTCCGTACCCACCAGCTGCAGCATGATGCCGAATGTCATGGGCGCCTTTGGCACGTGGTAGTGGTCCGCCGCGCCCACGAAGAAGGGGTGGCTGCCCTCCACCTTGGTGCAAAAACGCTGAACGAACGTGTTGGCAATGTTCATCGCAATCGTCTCCTGGCCGCGCGGTCCGGGACACAGATCGGGGTCGGCGTAGAACTTTAACGCCGTCCGAATCTGCGCCATCAGCATGAACACTGGCGGGAAGTACGTCACCTTCACCAACTTGGCCTCGTTCGAGAGCGGCTCGATGCCGACATCCCAACTGTCCACCATGGAGAAGCAGACCATCTTGAGCAGTTTGGCAAACGACAGGACCTCTATCCTGCCGCCTACCAGCTCCCGTGCACACTTTGCAACATACTTTCCTGCATAGGTCTTGCCCGACCCGCGCGGCGCGCATGCCGCAAAAAGAAAACTCGCCATCCCTTGTCCGGACTTGTTTTTCCAATGAATGGATTTCCAATTTCCAAAATCGGGAGGTTGGAAAAATGGTGGAAAAAAATACTTTAATAGTCAAAAGGACATTTTCATTCATCAATCGACATCTTCGATGGAAAACGCGGGGCGTGCATCGTCCGGATAGGGAGGTAGCACGCCCTTCACCACGGTAAAGGCAATCTCTCGCTCGTTCAGTTCCACGAGGTCCTCGCTCTTGATCCACCGCTGAACAATGCTCCCACCGGGCGGGACACCCATCTCGTACTCGATCAAGCATCCCGGCTCGTCCCACTCCGTCTCGTCCTTGTCGGCAGTCGCTTTTGCCCGTGCCGCTCGAGCAGCGCGCCTCGCACTCCGCTTCTCACGCTCTTCGGCGCGCGCAGCCTTCCTCTGCTCGTGGTAGAAGCGTGTCAGACGCCTACTGTGTTCCTCCTTCGTCTCTCCCTGTCGCTGTGCCGGCGCAAGCGGAATGTCCTTGCTCCCTTTCATCCTATTGAGAGTACACTAAATTTGTCCGTTCCAGAACCTTTTTTCTCCCTTCACAAATCTTCTTTTTTGAAAAATAAAAAATAAAAAATAAAAATAAAAAACGCATGGATCAGAAAAAGAGTATTGGCGGGAATACTGGCTGTCAAGCAATGGCGAGTGAGAATGATGAAGAGGCGTTTGTGCTCACCCAGGGGATCTTTGTGAACAAGAAGCCCTTGACGCACAGTCCGAGGCTCAAGTGGGATCTCTTCACGCTGATGCGCGCGCTGCGGATCAGCGTCGCGCGCGGGAACGGCGCGGACGTGACCAAGTTCGCGGCCGAGATTGCGCTCACGTCCGGAGGCATGCTCCTCTTCCGCGAAATGATCCTCCTCGCGGGGGAAATGGCGAGCCTCGGGTACGTGACGTTCGTGCCCTCTCTGCTGCGGAGACTCAATCTGTGGTTCCGCGGCATGGTCAAGTTCGCGAACGGGCTGCACATGGACACGTTCGTCATGAACGAGGCCCCGTTGCCTCTTCGAGCGGAGCTGCTGGACATTGCGCGCCAGCTCGTCGCGATGGAGAAGGACTTTGTCTGCGACACGCTGGGGAAGTTTGTCGTGTACAATGCGACGGGCGCGCTGGAGCTCATGGACCTCGAGGTGAAGCCCCCGATCATCAACAACGACGGGCAGTTTGCGCACACCTGGCAGGGTGTGGCCGGAATGGTCGCCAAGGCGCTCACCGCCATGATCTGCGGGATCCACTCGCGGGACGAGACGCAGGCGGTGCGGTGCGCCATGTACGCGTGCGTGTGGTCGCACCCGGACGACGTGTGGCGCGCGCTGATCCGGTACGCCAAGAAGGTGATGCTTCCGGATGTGATGATATACATTCTCACGGACCTGGAGATGTTGTACTCGCTGTACGTGCACGTCACCATCGACCGCACCGTCATCCCCATGCAGCCGTACTGGAACCGGGCCAGGGTGTTTATCGTGCGGGCGATTCTCATGCTGATCCGCCTCCCGCGGCAGGAAATCATCGCGCCCGCGCTGCAGTCTCTGGCGGACGGGAACGTCGCGCAGCTCTTCAACGCCTCGATTTCCATCCACGCCTCCGAGGTCGACGACGACTACTTGCCGCAGACGGGCCGTTTTGCGCCCGACGTCGTCAAGTGCATTCCTCCCAACCGCCGTCCCGAAAACGCAGCCAAGGCGTACCTGTACATCTCCCGCGACCCCGACGCCCCCCTGCTCTTTGACAGCAGCGGGATCCGGGACTCCCTCCTGAAACTGGTGGCGGTGGCGTACCAAAAGAACCAGACGGCATTCGGCGTGCGCTCGTGCTTTGTGCGCTTCGAGGACGCGTTCCGCTTCGGGTGCAATATCATCACCAAGGAGTTCCCCGGATTCCGCATCGCGGCGGACATTGCCAAGGAGTTCAACCACTCGCCGGGGCGCCACAGCACTCCGATCGACGGGATGGCGGGGATGATCTTTGACACGCTGGTGGAGACTGCCGTCCACGACAGGTACCCTCCGATCATGGCGGTGGACGGTCTCCACGAGTACATGGCCATGTTCCGCGAGGGCTCGCAGCTCGATTCCGTCAAGGACGCGGGGATGTGGGCCATGGTGCGCGGCCCGTACCCCAAGTCCGGCGCGCATCTCCGGCTGCGGATCGCCACGGCGCTGCGCAACGTCCTGGGGTTCACGCGCACCTGGCTGTTCATGCACCTGAGGGTCCGCAACCAGACGTACCTCGGCTTCCGTCTCCCGTGGCAGGCCAACGGGCTCCGTCCGGGCCTCTCGTCCGTCACGGACCTCTTCCGCGACAACAAGCTGGTGGATGCGGTGCGTCCGGTCTCGCTGTACTCGTTTTTGCTGCAGAGGTACATTCTCGAGCTGCCCGCGACCAAGCGCGTCCTCTATGTGATCGACGGCGAACTGTATGCCAATGACGACAACATCTCGTACGCCGCGGACGAGCACCAGAAGCACAAGCTCGTGATGGACGCCAGCTCCACGGCCCTCGCCGGCTTGCTGATGCAGAACATTGCGGATGTCCACGCCCTCATGCACTCGGTCGACGAGAAGGTGGACCTGGGGGAGGACGCTATGCGGATATACCCGAACGCTGCCTCGCGGATTGATAAATTGCGCAGTCTGAACAAGAGCCTCCTTTTGCATACCCTGTGCGATTTCCTGATCCAGCTCCCGGAGACTGCGATGCCTCCCCCGTCGGAGAACAAACCTAAAAAGAAGCGTCGAGTCGAGGAGGGTGATTCTTGATTATCATTTTATTTATTTTATTTTTTTAGTTTTTTTTTTCCTTGCATCAAGGCGCTTTCATGGTGATGATCAGGTCCAGAAGGAAGACATTCCAGAGATCGTTCGGGACCGGCTTGACATGCATCATGAAACCGACCAATTTTTTCGCGTCCGCATAGCGCGTCACGCCATCCGTGTTCTCCAGAACATAATCGACACCCCACGCATTGTCTCTGTTCTTGTCGTTCCTACCCCAGGCGCGCACTTGCCCCATTTTCGGAATGATCCACGCCGTTCCCGGAGGAGAGACGGGGGTCGACGTCCCGAGACCGAGGAGGGCCTTGCGCGCGGACTGGTACGTGAGACCGTACGCGTAATCAAAGTTGGCATCGAAAGATGTCGGATACATCAACGGCGTCTTCAGGAGGATGGCCTTCAGTCCACCGATCATGACCTTCAGATCAACGGTCATTGGCGATTTCCGGAGACCAAAGTCCAGCCGCGACCTGTACCCGAGATTGACGGGAGTGCGTTTGTTGATCATTTCCGAGGCGTCCAACGGCTCCGTCGCAAAGAACGCTTTCAACGACGGCTCCAGATCGGCCTCGTACACGACTCCGAGATGATCAAAAGACTCGGGGAGCTTGATGGTCACGGGGACGTGCGGAACGACCAATGGCTCCGGAGGACCTGGCAAAAGAATACGGTTTTCTTCCGCAATCTCTCCTTCCACCTCGACCAATTGCTGGCGCAAGTCCGCGACAACCAACTGATCCTTCTCGGCGGCAGCATTGGCCGCGGTGCCCTTCTTCTTATGGTCGTCGATATCCGCCACGATCGCAGTGACCTCGGCCGAGGCCGCTTCCTTTTCCTCTGCCGTCGTAGCATTCTCGACCCTTGCTCTGGCAGCAACGAGTTCCCTCTGAAGATCTTTCGCCCTCTGCTCATGCTCCGCCGCGGCTTGACGTTCTTTTTCGACTTCCTGAGCCTTTCTCGCCTCTTCCTCTTCCATCGCCTTTTTCAGACGCGCGGCCTCGGCAAGTCTCTGTTCCGCGCGTCGGCGATCACGCTCCTCCTTCTCGCGCGCCTCTTTCTCACGGCGCTCCAACTCATCACGCTCGCGCTTCCTCCGTTGCTCCTCGTCTTCATCCCGACGTCTCTGATCTTCCTCTTGCTGACGCTGCCGCCGTTGTCTGTCAAGTTCATCCTTTTCAAGGCGTTCGCGCTCCTTCTCGAGAGCCTCCCGGGTACGTTTGTCGGCAGCTTCGCGAGCCGCCCTGTCTGCCTCTGCCGCCGCTGCCGCCTGCTGCCCACGAAGCGCGTGCCGTTTGGGACGCGCCTGTTCTAAAAAGTACTTTTCCGACTCTTTCTCCGCCTTGTCAGTGTCGCCAAAGTATAGGTAAAAGTGGGTGAACTGCGATTCAAGCTGCTTCCACTCGTCTTCGGAAAACAGCTTACCTTCGTTGGTATTCATCAACTTTTCCAACTGATCTCGAAGAACATTCATGGCTGTCCTCCTTTCCACTTCCAACGCAGCTTCCTCTCTGCGTCTCGTCTCTTCCGCCGCCTGCTGATCCTCCAACTCCTTCTTTTTCCGTTCCGCCTCGGCTCTCTTCGCCCTAGCTTCTGCGACCTCCCTCCTCTCCACTTCATTCTTGTGCATTTGCTCGGAGATATCAATCAATCTGGAGAGGACCTCGTCCCGTTCTTCCTTGTTCTCCTGCACAAATCGATTCATCCGATCCCGCAACTCCCTCTTATCGTCATTGCTCAACTCGCCCCAGTCCGGGATGTCCATACTCAGGTTGAATGGTTCCATCGGCGGACGTGTAGGAGTAGTCCCCTCTGGTTCCTGCGCAGGGCGTGCCGATGTTGCCTGTTCCTGCGTACTGAGCGGTGGCGTCACCCGACTGTTGATCGCCAAACTCACCTGATCCAACAAATCACTGAGCACCCTCGACTTGGCGCCCGCCCCCGACGACACCAGTGCCGATTTCCTCGCGCTCGTCAGCGATGAGCGAATGTCGAGCAGGCTCGAAGCGGGAGGGGTCTGCAGGGACTTGACGATACCCTCACCAATCTTTTCCGTGTCAATCGTATCCACTGGTACCGTCCCCGAGAGGTTGACAACGACACTCGGCCCGAGCAGCGAGAGATCACCCAGCGCAATCAAGACGGAGGAGTCACCATTGTGCCACGACCCACGGATGCGATCGATGTTTTCGTCAAGGATAAAGTTGGTGACGACCCTCGTCAGCGCAGTCGTCAGCTTCGGCAGGTCGTCCTTCCCTTCCACTTGGAGCGCGTGAAAGAACCAAGGGATGTTGGTGGCGACGCGGTACGACTCGAACGCATATCTTCCTGCCGGCGCCTTCTCGCAACGAGACTTGAGGAAATCTCCGACATCCACATCCAAGTGCTCCTTCTCCCGGAAACCAATCTCGCTCACGACCTTCTCGTAATCCCGACCCTCCCGGTCCATCGCCCGTCCGATGACGCGGAACTGCAGCGTCTTCCTGTCCTTGCTGAAATGCGATTGGAAGGACATGTTCTTCGTCTTTTCCGAACCGACAGTGCTCAGCAACGCGTCCACCGCACCCGGAACCAGCTGCCGCACGTCGTGAGTGATGATCTGCACCGAGGAAGAGAAGACGGGCGCAAACACGCGATTGTTGGCGTACTGCAGCGCCACGCCGTCCAACTTCATGGCCACGTTCGGGAGCCACGTCTGGTCACCATATTCCCGCACCTCCAACCACTTCGCGAACGAGAGGGTGCTGTAAGGGTTCGGGCGGACAAAGAGCACGGCGCCCGAGAGGTGCCCCATGATGACGGACTTGCGCGGCCGAATCATCACAATGGCCGGCGCGCCGGGGTAGTCGACGACCTCGACCAGATCCACGGGATCCGAGATGTCCTTCCACTCCCTCGGCTCCGCGTTGATGGCGTCGGTGATCTGGTCCACCTCGCCCTTCTTGCCGCGGTACACGTTGACGAGCACCGTGTTAAAGTCCGGGTTCTTGACCAGCGCGTTGCCTTCGGGGGCGTTCTTGAGCTCGGTGAGCACGGCGTAGAGCGCACCAGGCGCCACGACGGAGACGGGCTGCTGGTCAAGGTCGTACAAGTTCGTGCTCCCAATCGCCTTGGCGCTCTTCAAGGACGAGCCGTTCCACGTGGCAAACGGGCGCGCGTGGAGGTGGATCTCCACACTGGCCGAGCCGCCTTCCTCATCCCGGTAGACAATGTTGTGGTGCACGTACACGAGCGCGTACAGCTTGTTGGCCTTGTCCGAGAGGATCACGCGGTTGCGCTGCAGGATGACCTTGGAGTTTCCGCGCGTGAACGCCGAGGCGTACTGATTGTTCAGATCGCGAAAGTACTTTAGGACGTGCTTGGCGAAAAAGTAGCGCGCCGCAGACTGCCCCCCGAGGGATTCCGGCAGGGACAGATCCTCCTCGAAATGCGCCACGACCGGATCCATGAAAATGTCCGTCGCATTCTTGCGGCTCTGGGTGCTCCTCGCCTGCGCCCTCGCAATCCACGCGGACACTGCGACGGTTCCTTCGCCGATTTCGACGTTGCTTGCGGCACTCAGATGGTGCACTCCACTCTTGTTCTTGGCATCCAAGCGCGCATTGACATCGTACTCGGCACGGAAGGAATCAGAGAATTCCCGAGCCGTCGCTGATTCACGACTTTCGTCTTCCACTTTCTTCGGCGTGGCGGAGCGAAGAGAGAGAGTGTCCAGTGTAGAATCCAGCGACGACTGCTGCACAAATGCCTGGTAAACGGCGTCCGCCTTGATGGCGCGCTCAATTTCCGCGGTGGCATCCGACTTTACATTTTTCTCAAATGTGATCTTATCGTGAAGCACGCTGCGTGGTTCGTCGCCGGTAGACAGGAGGAGGCGATCGTCTTCCTTCAGAGCGGCATCAATGTTCTCGTAGAAGTTTGGCGTGTACCAGGACGGAATGTCTCCGAATTCCTCCCCGCCATCCTCTGCCCTAAATTCAAAAACCGGGTTGTACTCTGTCATTTCCTAGATGAAACAAGGGAAAAAGTATATACTTTTCTTTTTTCAAAGTCACAATATGGTCAAAAACTTTACACGCCATCAAAAATCAAATGACGTCGCGAGTATCCGAGGCCGTCAAACATTGACATAAGAGATTGCAGGGGAGCCCGGTTTCGTGTCCGTATGCCGCTTTGTGTTTCCGATCTCTTGCCGCAAGCCTACTCTGGGCACGCACCGGCGCTCGCCAGTGCCCACCTCCCATTCAAGTCTGCAGAGCCCGCCGAGGTCCGCGTGTACATCCACGGCCGGATGAACGAATTCACGGCCATGATGGACGAGCAGGCGGAAATCATCGCCGAAGCCAAGGAGCGCGACCGCACCTTTCTGCAGCGGTGCGACATGTTCCGCCCCGAAGTCCAGAACCTGCGGACCACGACGGGTCGCGAGCGCGAGCAGGCATTCTGGCGCATCTGGAACGAGCTCGCCGAGACCTCGCAGGAGCGGCCGTTCCCCAACATGCACCGCAAGATCACGATGAACTTCTTGACCGCGACGCTCCCGAAAATGTACGGCGCCGAGTTCGACGGCAACATCTCCATGTTGCTCAAACGCTACCAGATCGACCACATCAACACGCGCGTGCTCGTCTCGATGCCACGACGGCACGGCAAGACCGAGACCGCCTGCGCCTTCTTGGCTGCCCTGGCGCTCGCGTTTGCCGTGCAGGTCAACATCTACTCGATCAGTATGGAGACGAGCAAACTCGTGTCCACCAAGATTCTCTCTTACATCCACAAGGCGGCGGGGAAGGAGGCGCGCTTCGAGGCGAATAACGTGAACAAGATATCGGTGCACCCGCTGTACGGGAACACGGAGGAGGTCAGTATTATACGTTCGTATTCATCCAACGAAAAAATAGGAAGCAATTTTCAAGAGGAAAGGACACGTCCTCGCGTAAAATCCATTTCTATTGCCTTTTGTGGTGTGGTTCGCATTCCCTCTTTTTCTGAAGATTTTTATACTAGACAAAAGCTACTGACGATGGTTTTAACTTCTTTTCAATCTTTTCTAGCACAATTTCATTTCACAGTTCAACCGTAAAAGGTATGTATCCTCCCCCTCTCTTCCTTTCTCGCCTAGAGATAGGACTTTGGACCGCGCCTCGTGGATATATCTTTAAAAAAAAACAAAACTTTTTTCATTATTTTTGCGGGCATGTGAGGAACAGATCAAACCGATTGCCGACAGCCGCGGAACTCAGCGCGACACCAATGACACGAGAAGAGATGGTCCACTCGATTCTTTTGAAGGAGATGAAAAAATGACGCATGCAGTTCTTGAGAATCTCATTGACAGTCGGGCCGCCGTCGGCCTGCGGGTCCGCCATCGAGTCGGCGCCGACCATGAACGCGAGGAGAGAGTTGGCAACGATGGAGATGGTATTCTGGACCGACCTGGCAGGGTATGCCTCGCCGCCCTTGACGTTGAACTTGCCGATCAACTCCTTGTCGACCGCATTGTACACGGCGACGGGCGTGATGATGCGGTCAAAGCGCTGCGTCACGGGGTCCATGGCGACCTTCGCCGTCGCGGCGCCGAGCAGCATAATCTGCGCGACGCAGGAGATCAGTTGGCGGTAGTCCGTCGTGCACGGGTCGTACGTCGGGTCCGTCACCGGGATGGGACGCGCCACGGCGTTGCGCAGCGCGACCATGCGCTCGTAGCTCCACGCCTCCTTCACCGGGTCGTATGGCTCGTAGTATGCCAGCACGCGCCCGGGCGGGCAGCCATCGTTGACGACCTCCTTTCTGCGCGCTTCCTCGGGGGAGCGCGCAAGGCTGTACTTGATGAACTGGCCCCCGTGGATGACCGAGCGGCCGTTGTTGATGACCGTGATGAGGCCCTGCAGATCCGCAGGGCACGTGTCGGGCTGCAGGCCGCCCTGCATGTTCAGCTTCGCCTGCGTCGCGCAAATGCCGCGGTAGTTGTACTCGCGGAAGAGGTCCTCCACCGAGTCGCCTTCCTTGCCGGCGCCGTTGAACGCGGCCATCACGGGCACGCAGTTCGTGATCGACTCGGCGTACATGCGCCCGCGCGCGTTCTCCGCGACGGCCGTGTCGCTCACCATCGCGCGAGAAAACAGGATGTTGCCGTGGCACAGATCGGCCCAGCCGGGCGAATCCACGTTGTTACTCAGCGCCGCGTTCTGCGACTTGCGGTTCTGGCGTCTCCGGACCTCTCGCGTGTCGATGATCACATTGTGCCGGATAACGGCCAGCGGGGCTATTTCCGACTTGTTCGTGCCCACGGTCGCCATTGCAGTCCCCCTTTCTCACTGAAATTAAAGAAAAAGCACTCTTTTGGCCTAAAAACCCTTACAACACGAAAAGAAACGAGAGTTACGAAAAATCTAAATAATTGTAAAATTGAGGTCCCCCGGCGGTCTCCTGGCGCGGGCAATTTGCAGAAAAACGCTAGAATTACCCCACTATTCCTCCTCTTTCTCAAAAATATTTTTTTTTTCTTGATTTCTTTTAATGCAATCCATAGTTTGGAAGTTGCATGATAGTGCACAGACCCGTCTTCATATATTCAGCGGCGTTCGTCGCAACACGCTCGAGATCGAATGGGGTGTTTGGGAGGGTGTTATTGTACGAAAATCGACCAACGAAGATAAAGTTCGGCTCCACGAGGAAACCATTGTCGTCGTACGCAGGAGGGAGAGGGGGCGCGCGGTTGTTGGGGGAGTACATGAAGCAGAGATGGAGCGGGTTTTCCACGAGTTGCGGGCGGGCGCGGGTTCGCGAGGTGTCGCGGTGGAGCATGAGTTCGCCGGGCCGGACCACGCTGCAATGGTTTGGGTTCAGAACAAACTCCAGGAGCCTCTTCTTCTCCAAGTCCTTCCTCGACTTGCGGGTGACGACAATGTACAGCGAATCGCCCTCCTTCACGTCCGGTCCCCAGACGTTTTTGCATGTCGAATCCCCAAAGATGATGTGGTTGACCACCTTGCTCGTCCCCTCGAAGTTGCTCTTGGAGCCGTTCGCGCCCTGACCATCAACTTGGTTGTTCTGAGAGCCCACGAATCGGAACTGCGACATCATATGCCGCGGCGACGGATAGGGTCCGTCGTAGTTGAGCTGCATCGTCTCGCACGAGAAGAGGTAGTTGAGCGTCGGCGCAACGAACTGCTCAACCGCGCCAAACGGCAAAGCATTCCGAATCATAAAGTTCGGGATGCGGCTCACGCCGGGGGCGGCGTCATCCAGGCCGGGACGGCCCGCCGAGGAGCACATGAAGCAGAGGAAGCCGTTGGTGTTGAAGTCGTCCTTCTTGCCGTCATTGACTCGCTGGTCCGCAATGTAGAACTGGTAAAACACGCGCGGCTGGAAGACGGGGTCCCCCTGCTGCGTCACGGCGTTCATGTACGAGTTGCTAGACGTTGCTGCGCGGATAGCCGCCGTGGAGGACGCGCGCATATCGGGCACCATGACCCCACCCTTGGTCATCCCGTCCAAACTCAGGCCACGGTTGCCCATCGGGACGCGGATATCCCGCCCCATATCGCCCAGCGCGCGCCGCGTATTGCGCAAGTCGAACGGATGCGCCGCGAACATCTGGCCCTGGATCGTCCCCACATCGCTGGTGGGCGGCCCTTTTCTCTTCCCTAGACCATTTTGGCTCATTCTTCCCTTTCCTTTTCCACTCTACGCCCGCCCGAATCACCGCCAAATTAAAAAAAATAAGGAAAATAAGGGGCGTAACGCGCAGTCCTTTACATTTTTCAGTTTCTACGATGTTACAAATTTCAAATCAATTTACTAGGCGCCACGGCCCGCAGGCGCCTCAGAATAGCGTGAAATAACGCCTATTTGCTCTTGGCACCTTCGATTTTGTTCTCCCTGTATCGTATGAGCTGCGCCGTGTCGTCCATGGCAATGTCGAAGTCCGGGTTGACCCCCCACATCTTTGCCGGGTTCTTGCTGTGCAGTTCCAGGAGCGCCTTTTGTCCGTAGATGATATCTTTCCAGACCTCGGGGCGGTGCACCCTCCGCTTCGGCTCCGTCTTGTGCGGCTCGAACAGGTTGCCGTACATGTGGTCCAGCGAGTCCATCATGCGCATCGACATCAGATTCATGCGCAGGCGAATGTCTCGAACGTGAACCATGATGTGCTCCAGCGCCATGTCGGAGTTGAACGGCGGTGGTTCTCTCCCGGCGTTCAGCATGGCCTTGATCACATACCGCGAATAGTACTGCGCCAGCTCGCGCGCCAACTGGAAGGGGTGCCACGTCGAAACGCATCTCTCGAAAATCTGCGTCATCTCATGAATGTGCGTGGAGCTGAGACGATCGAACCGCCCCACGCCGTACGAGCACATGAAACACTCGTGCGTCCCGTCCAGCGTCACCATCGCATTCTCCACTCTCGCCACGTTGTCGTTCCCGGGGAGCTCGTTGGGCCGCCGCAGCGCGCCCTGTGTCTCCAAGCGCGAAAAGACGTCGCGCACCGTCTGCCGCATCGCAGCCTCGTTGTCATTGTCGCCACCGTTCATACTAAACTGCAGCGCCGCCCAGTTCATTAGTTCGTGGGGCGCACCCTCCGCAATCCGCGGTGGTTCCTCCGCCTCGGAAGCCTCCATCTCCATACCACTCCCTTCCTCCCCATCCTCGTCATCGTCCTGGATTTCAGACGCGGCCAGAGGGACGCGGAACCTCGGCCTCTCGTTCCTATCATTCACGTGAGAGCTCTCGGACAGTTCCGATGACTCGGAGAGCTCGCTTTTCTTGGGTGCCTTCTCCTTGGGCAGCGGGACCTCGCCGCGCTTCCGCTTCCTGCCGAGGGTGTGCACCGTGCGCAGTTTCGGTGCTTCGTCCTCTTCCTCTTCCAAGATGTCCGACGGCATGTCCACAATGCTCGATCCGAGCAGATGCGAGTCGTCGCTTGATTCAAGCCCGTGGAAGGGGTCGAACGGCACCGTGTATGCCGCGTTGCTCCACTCGTCGGGTGGAATAGCAATGGGACCCGACGGCGCCGTGCGGTACACGTCAATGGGCTTCCGGCCCTTCTTTGTCGTCGGGGCCCCCTTGTCAATCTCCTCGCTCTCCTCGGAATCGCCCGTTCCGTCCATGGGACACCCGACAGAAAAGGCAATGAAAAACGAAGGTTTGCTTTACATCGTCGTGCAACATAAAATTGAATTTGTGATCAGAAAAAGTTACACCTACGTGCCTTCTTAAAACCAGGAAGCATGGCAGATGGCGAGAAGCGGCGGAAGCGAGAGGAAGAGATTATCTGGAATGCGCACAACCGCATGGCTGTCCGCCAGAAGTTGAGGAGCGTGCGTCCCGATGGGATGGACTTTATGGGTCTCAAGGAGCGGCTGGCGGCTCTCGAGTTTGAACACGAGCGCTGGCGCGTCCTCGCGGACCACAGCAAGAAGATGATCCGGACGAATGTGTGGGTCGCCGAATTCATCACCAGCACGCGCCTCGTCGCCGAGACCACGCTCTATCTCCTGCGCGCGGACGAGATGATGGAAGGGAGGGACCGCATTTTCAACCACGCCAAGGTCGTGCGGGAATTCCTCAAGGACGTCTGGCTCTTTGGGGTGCACCCGAGCGAGAAGGTGAACCGCCACATTGACTACCTCTCGTTCGTTACGCTCCAGGCGGTGGTCGCCGTCGCCGAGTTCCGGGAGTCGCTGGTCTCGCAGCGCCCGGGCGTCAAGGTCGTGGAACGCGGCATTGTCCCGCTCTCCCTCGTGGACCGACCCATGATCGGCTGGACCCTCCTCGATTTCATGCTCGCACTGGACGTGGCCGTTTCGCAGTGGTCGAACCTCGTGCTAGACGAGGTGCTCGCCAAGTACATTGACGACATGCGCCGCCAGTACTGCAAGTTGGTCATGGCAGAGTTTGGCGAGAGCACCGAGGTCCTGAATTATGGCGCGGTCGGTCATGCGAGTACGCCGCACGGGAACGTGGTCTGCATTGGCGTCGATACGGACAAGCGCGTGTGCGCCGTCATGCGGGAAATGTACACGGACCTCTTTCGTCGCCAGCGCCTCGTTTCCCAGTTCCGGGTCAAGGAAAAGCCCCCGCCATTCCCCAAGGAGGCCTACGGTCCCATCTCCCGCTGGATGTCCCTGAACAGCGTGACCACGACGGGGTCGGCGTCGAACATTGTGCTCAAGCGATTCCGCACGTCCTTCTACTACTTCTTCCCGCGCCCCGGAATGACGGAGCGCTACAACAACGAGAATGCCCACCGCGTCGGCGAGGAGTTTCGCAGCAAGCGGAAACCGACGGTGGAGGCCATCACCGCCCAGCGCGAACTCGAGTTCAATGCGCTCTTTCCTTCCGAGGCGGGCGCCTTTAGCAAAAAGTTCCTGGATGCTGGCCCTTTGGATATCGTCGCTGCCAATGGAGACGGCGCATTCGGCTCGAGTGCCTACATGCTCGTGTTCCTGTTTGCATTCTCGCACACGTTCAGTATGCACATGGCGCAGCAGTGGCTGGACCTCTATTTCCTCGACTGTCCGCTTCCCCACCACCTCTCGGAGCGCGACGGCCGCTGCTTTATCCTCGTCGTTCGCTGCAAGGGCGAGTACTATGTCGTCCACACGGACACGATGACAGCGTACCCTTGTGAGAATATTTTCCACGCCATTTTCACGTGGATGCTCCATTTCGCCGAGAATGACTTGGCCCCGGTCGCCAAGACGACTGTGACGGAACTCTTTGAGCAGATTTTCGTGCGAGGCGAGTACGAACTCATGACCAATCACCGCGAGCAGAATGTCTATCACGGAAATCCATTGATTCGGGGGGACGTTTGTATGCACATTATTTCGGGACACCAATGAAAAAAAATTTTGGATTGGCAGAGGGGACAGGGAAATGAATAATAACGGTGGGGAATTTTCTCGGCACAATCAGGCTTTCTCTGATCTTCTCGTAGAACTGCGACGTAGGGGTAACACGGCCGACTATTATCGTATCACGGCTTATCTGTTTTACGGGTTCGGACTCGTAACTCCGGGTCGATCTCGCATTGCCCTTCGTTTACGTGCTATACCGTCAGCCGGTCTCCGGCTAGGAAGACGCCGTGCCAACATTGCTTGCGGATAAATCGATTCGTACAATAAAAATGTATTTTTCACTAAATTGCCAACTTTTAAATGGATGCCAAAAGCGTCCGAAATTCCCGCACGCTCTCGATATAGACGGGATGTTGCTCATTATAGTAGATATAGTATATGCCTCGCTGCTGCGGAAGGCGCTCTGCCAGACCGTACCGCGCCATGGTCTGCAAGAGACGGATCACAATGTCCCTCCGCGTTTGGAACATTTGCGCCAGCTCCTGGACCGAGTAAATGACGCGGCGCACCTTGAGGGTCTCATCAAAAAAGTCCTTGGCCAAGAACGAAATGGAAAAGATGGAGGCTTCCGCGACCAGCATGATTTCCTTGCGAGAATGCGGCGTGGGACAGAGGTGTCGCGCTTCCATCCTCGCCCTCTTCCCCACCTCCATAACCTCGCTGTCCGTAATGGGCATTCCGTCGAGCACTGCGTTCACGGTGCAGGCAATTCGTTTCAGTGAAACACACCCGGCTTCGAGAATCTCGTGCTCGAGAACGCGCTTGATCATTTTCCGTCTCAATTGCCACGCCATTTCCTCTGATATCAAGGAATGACCCAATGCCAAAAGCTCTTTCACGGAATCTGTCATCTTTTTTCTCGGTCGGGGAGAATACAATTTGGAATCGGTGAATTTCTAACGAAAAAAAATCATTAACATGCAACAGTGTTGGTCTTGTTACGAATTGGTTCCGGCTGAATCCATGACTGTGGCCACTCAAGGCATGACGCCGAGGAGGTTGTGTCCGTCATGCAACTCGAAACTGAAGCAATGTCAAAGGTGCAGGCTATGGCGTATCGACCATTCGAACGGATGCGCCAGATGCAATCCAGGAATCCCAAGTCCTCCCGGGTGCTACAAATTGGAGTTTATCTGAATGACAAATAAAGGACTTCATTTATTCCTAATGGGCCGTGGCGTTTTCAGCGCCTTTTCCAACGCATCGTCTTTGCCGGTCACCTCTGGTGGAACCTTCCTCTTCAACTTCTGCTGCGCCTTCTCCGTCTTCTTCTTGAACTTTTCCTCATTCTTCTTGGCACTCGGCGTAATTCCCGTAACGAACTTGAACATGCGAGCGGGGGTGAATCCCGCCAGACCGAGGTTTGGCGCAGAGCGGCGACGCACATCGAGAGCCTCCGCGTTAATCTCCAGTTGGACCATGTCACGACGGTCGTTATACCACTTCCGTTCCGGGTGGCGCCACTTTTCAGTCACTTGCGGCGGGAACTCGACGTCCAAAAGCCGAGGATCCTGCGAATCGCGCTGCGGGTGCAGCAGCATCGCGAGCGTCAGCCACATGAAATCGCGGACGCCGCCGCGGAATGCCAGCTGCGTAAAGACCCCGTAGAGGCTCTGGCTCGCGACAATCTTGTTCTCAATGAACTTGCCCGTCGCCACCCACAGCGCACCGTACGCAGTCACGCTCTGCTTCGGCGTGATCTTGAGCCGCAAGGAGTACATGGGGTCCAGTTCCGAAGGGGGTACAATGAATGGCGTCGTCTTACAGGAAGGGTACTTGCTCGGTATGATGCAGTAGGCGATAAGGATCACCGCGATGGCGAGCACCTCGAACTTCTCGTTCGCCAAGAGGCACTCGAAGAACACCTCCATCAACTGCCGGAGTTCCTCATAGGCCGGCTTGATCTTCAACATCCGGTCGAGTTCGAGAATGCGTTCGTGCACGTCCTTCCTCGGGAACACGACCCTCTTGCGCATCTGGTCCAGCTGATTGATCCCGACGTCCATCATATTGCAGACGTGGACGCGACGCGTGCGGCACGCCAGCCACATGATCCGCAGCAGCACCTTCATGGTCTTCTCCGGATAGACAAAGTTGGACTTTTTGATGTCGTACACGTCCTGGAAGACGATCACCGCCATCCGCACCGACCCCCCGCAGAATTCCAACATGAATTCCAGCACGGCACTCGCCATGGGCTTCACGAGGTCGGCATTCTGCAATGCAACGTCGGCCGTGTCACTAAAGTTGCCAAGCGAGAAGCATTCCGTCAGACGCTTCTTGAGCCCGTACTCGATCTTGCGCGACCTTGACAAAGCACTTCCAATCTCCTCCCCCTGCTCCTCGACTTCCTCCTGCTCCTCGACTTCCTCCCTCTCCATCTATCCCTTTTCACGACAAAAATCTTTTTTTTCAGCCAAAACGGACGATTTTACCAAGGTTCCAAAAAATGGATTTAATGCAGAGAAACACGAAATTTCAAGACCTTTCGTCTCTTTAAAAGCGCCGCAAACGATCTCCACGAATGTACAGTATTGGCAGGGCGCTTGCGGGTCCCATACGGTCTTTCATAGTTCCAGCGCCTTGTCATCTTGTTGGGAACGAGGAACAAGACCGAGTCGGGATTCATGTACACCGTCGGAGTCTCCAGCCTACCGTAGTAAGCGAGGCGGTAGCGCGTGCTGCTCAATTCTTCGCCGTGACTGCACCGAATGGCGCGGTAGAGGTGCTTTTGGTCACGGTGCGCTTCCTGGATGAATGCTTGGATCAGTCTCTCTGTGTCGGCAAACGGCCCCGAGAATCCGCCCGAGTCGGTGTTTTCGATAAACCACGTCCATTCTATCCCTTGGTATCCATGTCTCGGCTGGGGCATTCTCACTCTTTGCTTTCCCAATTCCAAGAAGTTTTTGGGAAACTGGAATTTTGCAAAAATCAAAAGTTTCGGTCCATGGAGAAGGAGGTTTCCTTGTGGCGCGTGATTGCGCTCGACGGTGAGTTTTCTGGTCCGCGCGTGGACAAGAACTACATGGTAGTCCTAGGTGCCGCGGTGTTCAACTGCTACGCGAACGCGGAAACGGGAAAATTAAGTCTCGTGTGCGTGGAAAAGTGTCACTGGGCAATGCAACCCCCACTGGGCATGGTGATGGACGAACAGACCAAGCGTGAATTCTGGGACAAGCCCGAGAATCAAAAGAACTTGGCGGGGTGGGCGTCCGAGGCTTGCTCTCCCGGCGTTGCAATGACGGACTTTGCAGCGTGGCTGAGGGACACCTTGAGTGGGAACCAAGCATGCTACTTGGTCGTGGACTCGGTGCAGGACGTCATGTGGATCAACCACTATCTCCAGTTCCACGGGAACAGCATGCCTCTCCATTTGTTCAATGGCTACACTGGCATGCCGTTCATTTCGGACGACATTTACCGCGGCTTTCTGAAGTCGTTGAACCTGTGGGGTCTGGACGCTGCCATCGCGAAAAAAACCGGGATCCAGAATCCTGCGAGTGGGAATCACGACGCGGAGGACGATGCGTACGAGATTGGTTGCCGTTTTGCGCAAGTCGCTTTCGAGTTTCTCAAGCCGTCGCCGCCGCCGCTGCTCATTCACCCCGAGGATCTCCCCGAACTGACACAGAAGTCTGTGCGTTTCAACCCGGTTCAAGGTTTGGTCCCGAAAGGAATGGAGATGTTTGACGTCGCATACTTTAGAGGGGAGAAGGAGTAGAATCGGAGGCACGCCCGAACGCAACACCGCAAAGTTCTGGTAAAAATAAAACTTTTCATTATGAATCATGCATAATAAACACAAATTACAGCCACGAGGACCCCCATGGCGAGAATCAAGAGTCCGAGGGTCGCATAATAGGCAATGGATCGTCCGAATGCAAACGTGCTCCATGTCGTGGCGGCAAAGAAAAAGAGCACGGCCGCCCCAATGAAATAAAGAACCGCATACCCCGTGATTGTCACCTTGATCATTTCCTCCTCCTCGGGACTTCGGTCGAACATGGAACTCATCCTCCCTCCTCTGAAATTTTCTTGAAAATGGTGCGCGCAAAGCGAATACACGGGAATGAAATCTTTATTCGCCATAGCCACAGAACATGGCAGAGTTGATGTAGAAGGGCTTGCGGCCGACATTCTCCACGAGGATTTTCCACGAACCATTGGGATTCTCCCCCCAGAAGCGCACGGATCCAAACGCCCAATTGAGGCTCTTGTCGCCCTGCCGGTTCACGGTGACGAGGACGGAAGGCGTGTCGTGGGGCGAGGTGAGTATGATGCGCCCGAGGTCGGACAGGGAGCCGTCGAAATCAATGTCCAGCGTGACGTACACCTTCTCGACCTTGGTCATCGTCGAGGTGAACGCCGCGGCGAACTGCAGGTAGGTGTTGCGCTCAATCTTGTGGTGGTGCGCATTGAGCGTCTGCGTGCAGTACTTCTTGCTCGGCCCGACCAGCTGCCACGTCTCGGCGACCTGCAGCACGCGCGGCGCCGTCAGCAGTCCAAAGCCGTAGGCGTTCGAGTGCCACAGGCCTGCCTTGTTCTCCACCCACGAGTCCTCCGGGTTGCGCGGATCCACCATGGTGGCCGCATGAACAAAGATATTCATCACGTCCCGCTGCGTCAGATCCGCGCGCTTCTGCAGCAAGAGGGCGGCAATCCCGGCGACTTGCGGCGCAGCTGCGCTCGTCCCGCCAAACCATCCGCAGGCTGCATTGTTCCGTGTGCTATACGTGCTCGTGGCGATTTGCGAGTACGGGCGGTTGGGTCCGCCGTCCGAGCCGACGCTCACCATCAGTCCCGCGCCGCGCTCGCTGTAGTAGGAGGCGATCCCGTCCGTGGCAATCGCCCCCACCGGGATGGAGTTGACATGATTTGCATACCCGTCCCAGGCGAGGTTGTCGTACTGCTCCGCGCCATTGCCGCCGGCAAAGATGTAGATACTCCCCTTCCCATTCCTGCCGTGGGTGGAACAGTAGTCGATGGCGTGCGACAGCGCCATACCAGGTGCCTCGTGCCGGTCCCCGTCGTCGGGCGGACCCCAGCTGGAACTGTAGATCTGGATCTGGTCAGATCCGGTCCCATCACACTTGTAGGAAAGCGCGGTTGCTTCCGAGGCGTCATCCATGCGGCAAGACAGAAGGCGGATGGCCGCCAGCGTGGCGCCTGGCGCGACACCCACACCGCAGATGCCATTGCCCCTGCGCGCCACAGCGACCGCCGCGGCCCGTGTGCCGTGGGTGTAGGAGGACGTCGGTGGCAGCCACGAGCTCCCGCAGAGAGAGGTGGAGACGGAACTCTTGACGGCATCTTGCAAATCGTCGTGGTTCGTGTACACGCCGTCGTCCACAATCGCCACCGTCACACCCCTTCCATCATAGGTGTCCCAGACGTAGGAGGCGTTGTTGGTGATGGCGACGGGGTTCCCAAAGTGCGAGAGGCCGGTGAGATACCAGGCGTCAATCAGGCTCGGGTCCTCCAGACGGGTCTTGCGAATCAGCTCTTTCAGAGGGCTCAGGTGCGCAATGTCGCTGCGCCCGCGCAGGTTGTCGAGGTGCGGATGCGTGCTGTGCGGCGCCTTGACGACAAACCATCCGGGTGGACCGACGGCACGCTCGACCTCCAGTTCCGACATGCCGTTGGACAGGGAGGCGACGAGCTGCGTGCGCGTCATTCCTTCCATGTGCACGACAAAGCGCGAAACCTCCTCCTTGTCTCGTCTTTCCCTCTCCCTGGCTTTCCGCTGTCTCGCCGCGCGTCCGGACGACCCGAGCACGGCACAGAGTGCTAGAAGCAGGATGAGCGCGCGCATGCGAGTGATGCTATTCTTTAGAAATCATGGGGTAAGATGGTTACTTTATTTGTGCACCAGTTCGGGGAAGGGGTAGTTTCTGGCGGCCATCCACCGCGCCATGTTGCTCTTGTCGTCGACGTCGCGGACCACACCAAACAGCGGTATTCCATAGTACCACGTCAAATAGAATGTCAGAAAGACAATGACGGGGATCAGGACCAGCCCGCACATGCCCTTGATGAAGCGCCCCAGCCGAAACTCGCCCATATTCTGGCTGTCCGAGTTCCACGGTCGCGGCATGCTCGGCGTCACATCGCCCATTTCCCGCCTCTTTTATATACTTTATTTTTTGCGCGAAATGGCCGATAATGATTCCGCACCCTAGTTCCGCTGGAAATCGGCGGGCGGGCGCGCTATTAGTCTCTTTTGTTTTTGAAATGCATTGGATATCGACATTCGATTCGCCCTTGCTAAAGGTAGAGGGCAGGAGATATGGCGAGTCTGTACGAGAATGACGACGGGGACAGCGACGAGGAGGTCGGGGACTACACGCAGTCCATCCACGAAAGGATTCGCGAGCACCCCGCGCTGAAGGAGATTGCAAAGGACCCCATGAAGCTCATGCGGGCGCTGGAAGGATCCGCCGAGCTCCGCGAGTCGCACGAGGCGCTGCGCGGGATCGCGGCGGACACCAAGGCCGGCGAGTGGAGCCGGATGATCGCCACGCGCAACATGCTCTTTTCGCCCGTCGGCGACGCCGGGATGAACGACCTGGCCAAGACCACCAAGCAGGTGATCGCCATGCGCAGGGCCCAGGCGCGCGTGGTCGAGGCGCAGTCGATCGCGCGCGCTGCGACGTCCGACGCGCCCAGCAACGCGCCGTTCGACGCCAAGCACTCGAACGACACCGACGCGATGCTGCGGTTGCTTTCGGACCCCAAGATCGGGCCGCACCACCCCGCGGCGCATCTCGCGCTGCTGGAGCGGTACAAGGCGTCCAAGCACAGGAACGAGCCGGGAGAGCTGCGCGTGTACTTTGACAGCGACGGGAAGACGGCGCGCAAACTCCAGTTCTCCTCGTTCGACGATGACTGGGACGACCAGATCGGGATGAGCATGCGCGACCTGCAGGACGAGCGCAACAGCAAGTCCAAGAAACTCTCCAAGAAGGGTGACAAGGTCGAGGTGTACCCCGTGCCGTACCTCGGGCGCAAGGTCTTCCAGGACGGCCTGGTCGACTTCAAGAAGATTGCGGACCGCTCCGTCACGGGCAACAACCGCCTGCCCAACAACCTCGCGGTGCACAACGCGATGGTGAGCATGCCCGCGTCGAACGCGCTGCGCGACAAGATGCGCGAGATCCACGGCCAGGTGGGCTCGGTGGACCTGCACTCGAACGCGTCGGTCGAGGCCATGCTGCGCAAGGTGCATCCGCTACTGATGTCGAACAACAAGCCGATGACGCTGGAGACGGCGCTGGAGAACAAGGTCGCTCCTGCCGGCATGTCCGCCATCCAGCTCGAGATTGCGCGGATGCGCAGCGGTGCGCCCGTGCGTGCGCCCGCGGAACCGGTCGCGCCGACGCCCTCGAAGCGCGACAAGGCCTCCGAGTCCTCCGCGCCGACGGACAACAAGAGCATGTACTGCGTGATCCAGCACACGTCCGTGCCGCAGGCGGACCGGCGCGCTCTCACCTTCCGCAGCTTCCAGGACATGCTGGACAAGCGGTACCCCGGCGCGTCTCCCGCCGTCAAGCGCGATCTGCTGTCGGCGGTGAACAGCAGCCTGCACGAGATGGGGTTCGACATGGGCAAGATGCGGGTGCAGCCGAACGGCGACTTCATCAACACCAAGGACCTGCAGCTGCAGCAGTACATTGTCGAGCGCGGCGATGGCAGCGACGGCGGGCAGCTCCGTGCGACGCGCACTGCGCACATGGCCAACGTCTCGTCGGACCGCGTGATCGCGAACGAGTACGACGACCATGACGAGTTTGGGTACATTTTGTCGCCGGCGTCGGGCGTGAAGGAGGTCAAGCTCAACCTCCCGTCGGGCGAGGTGTCGCTGCGGAACGGCGAGGCGCTGCGCTACACGTCCCACATCCTCAACGGTCCGGGGACACTCAAGACGGGGCAGTCCTCATTCACTCACCTGATCTGCGTCCCGCATGACAAGCCGATGATCGTGACCAACAGCGACGCGACCATGCGCTCGCAGCACTTTAAGCAGACTGTCACCATCCCGCATTCGTCGGCCTGTGGCTTTATGGAGACGACCGAGAGTCTGCTCGGCGATATCAAGGGGGGTGGCGATGTTCTCCGTCGCCAAACGGCCATTCTCGCGCTCAACAAATAACCTCGTTCTTTTTCCCTTTTTTATTAAAAATGTTTGTTCCAGACGCTTTTTTTATTCCCTGCATTCGATGGCGGTAGTGGGGATGGCGATTTCGCCTTCCGGTCTCTTGCTCTTGATGTGGCAGGAGGAAAAGGCGATACTCAGCACCTTTGCATCGTCTTTGTATTCCACCTCGACAAAACCGACCATTTCTCCGCGATTGGCACTCTTGGAAGCAAGATGAACGTCCACGGTTCCCATCAAGATAGAGTCACAGGAACCAAAATCGACGGGGTGCTTCATCGATCCAATCGCGACGGCGTAGCGCGTCAGTTCCGACTCATACAGAGATAAGGCCTCATCCCGTGGCAGAATGATCATCCCCCTGTCGATGAAAATGTCCTCCACCCACTTTTGTGCCAAACTCGTCCACCTCACGAGATTGTCCTGGGGTTTCACTTCCTGACGCGCATTGTACTCGTGCGCGATAGATTTGTCGGTCATGTCTCTGCAATCACAAAAGACCCCTCCTTTCACACCGTACCAAAAAATGATTTTCAATGTGATTATTTATTCAAGGAAAAAGAAGATTTTACAGCGTCGTGATTCGCTCGTCCGAGTCGGGGTTGTCGTCATCCTTCTTCCTGCGCTTGAGAATGTTCTTAAACTGGTCCGACTTGAGGACGTTGGCAATGATGAGCGCGTTCACCACGCAGACCGACATCGTGATAATGCCGGACACCATAATCACCAGACCAGAGATCCACGCGAACATGGCGACCCACCTCTGGTCCTCACAAATCTCGAGCTGCGTGCTCGACAGCGAGCTCTGGTTGAAGAAGCACCCGCCCCACCACGCCGAGTAGAAGCCGAACGCAATACCCGAGACGGCCACGCCGAACAGCGAGACGGCGGCGGACCCCAGGTTGAAGAGCGTGGTCAGTGGGAAGTTCAGGAAGATCGCAAAGTGCATCCCCGAGCCAAAGAAGTAGACGACCCAGCCGATCGCGAGGTAGTTGGCCCACGCGCGCGCCTCAATGCCGAAGGACACCAGACCGTAGATGGTCACGACCAGCAATCCGAGCACGTAGAACAGGACGGCCGCGCTGTTCGCTACGATGAGTAGTGTGTTGCCCTTGTAGCCGGCGAACAGGCCCTTCATGATCGCCATGGTGTGTGGACCTCGCCGCCTATAGTGTTTGTTACTTTTGCATACGCGTGACAATTACAAAAATGTGGCGCAATCACCCAAAAAAGTGGCACTCCCTTCAAAACCGATTTATTTCGGACTACAGGTGCATGAGCTTCACGCCAAACACCTGCAGCTCGATAAAGTGCATGGCGGACTTGACGCTTTCCCAGATGAAGATGAGCGTCGAGCGGTAGTTTGAGTCCTCCGCGGACTTGAGCGCCTCGTTGCACACGCCGAGAATGAACACGACGGTGATGATCAACACGATCGACCCGATGACGTAGAGGAACAGCTTTCGCCAGTTGAGCAAGAGAACCACGAACCCGGTGATGACCAGCGCGAGCATCACTACCACCACCACGAAATGAATGTATGGCATCCAGCGCACGACCAATGACGCCGAGAGGTTCATTTCAATCGCCGTCGATGGAACTTTGGTGAAGAAGTTCACAATCCATTCCGACATGCTTCCCTTTCCGTTTTTCTGCTTGCCCGTTCCGCACCAGAAAAAAACCCCTAATAAAACTCCCTCGTTAAAAGCGTTCTAAATTGATTTAATGCCGAAATGTTAAAAAAACTCTTCCAGCAAGATCAAAGACAATTCGTTTCCTTCTTGTCCCTGTATTCTAATCATGTCTTTTCTTCCTTCCATTGAACAGAAACGCACACTGCTCACCAACTACTTGGATGCAGCGTTTGCGAGCAATGATGACGTGAGGTATCTCGGACAGGATCCGTTGGACTTATTTCCCAAGCCGAACAAGGAACGTCCAGCCACTCCCCTCTATAGGGCATTCCTTGTCCCTAAAGAGTTCGTCCGTCGTGGCGGGAATGTAGTCGACAACAGAAAAAGCCCCGCAACGCAGATGAAAACGTTTTATGCGTCACCCGCGGTGTTGTACAGCATTGCCAACAACGTCTTTGGCAATGGAAGGATTGGCGCTCCAAGTTCCATCGTCATGCCAAAAGAAGAAGACGTGGACTGGGAGAATGAAGATCACCCCTACGCTTTTATGGGTGACGACTTTGGAACTCCGTTTTCCCATCAAGGGAAAGCGTCCTCAAAGCAGGAGACTGTCTTCCTCGCCTTTGTCCGATGTGTGTTCTATGCCATGTCCGGGCAGTATGACTTCCTCTACGACATCAGTAAGCTAAAAGGTAGCGATCTTTATGGTGTTCTTCGACGGATGTGGGTCGATGCTCTTTCGGGAAGATTTCCGAGCTTTGGAGGGACGGAACGGGACTACACTGGTGTACAGTATGACACGTTGACTGTGGACCAGATGAACAAAACCGAGTTCGATTTCAGGCCCAAGAGCGTCCCCCAAATCAAACCGAGACCCTCTCGCGTGGGAGTCGAGAACTCTGCCGGAAGAACCGTCTCTGTGCCATCGCCCGGCCCTGCACCCGTTTCCCACGTTCATCCTTCACCGTCTCGAGGCAGACTCACGCTGACACTCCCCGACACTGCCGCGGAGACCAAGGCGCAGTTGATGAACGAGGATTTCCTCAAGCTCTTTGGCAAGGACCCGATGCTCACGGCCTTTACCACGCTGGAGGAGGAAGGCGAGGTTGCTGCCGTCTTTGTGAAGACGATCATTCGTCTTTTGCACTACTTCAAGTTCTCGGAAGTTCTGAGTGAGGATATCAAGGTGAAACTGGAAGGGATAAAGGACTTGATGCTCAATGTTGTAGCCGAGACCAATCAGGAGAAGGAATACGACGACGCCACCGTCGCCATTGTCGCCGCGGACAAAATCCTGAGACTCCTCACCGTTACGTATATCGGGCTCCTGCGGGTGGTTGCCATCTATACCACGGTGAAGCGCTACCACCGCTACTTGGAGGGTCCGCCCGTCGAGCTCGGCGCCACGATCGACCTCGCATACGTGAACGCGGCAAGCGGAGACGTGCCGAGCCAGGACGAACTCCCCTCCCTCGATCTCGCAAAGCCCATGGTCATGCTCAGCAAGTCCGTGCATGGCAAGCATGGTCTCCACCGTGACGCAGAGATCTCCGCGGCCTTTTCCGCCAAGACGGGCGTGCGATCCAACGTCTCCCTCGTCACCAAGATGCGGGTGCACGCGCAGCAAATGCACAACGACCCGAGGACGTACCCAAAGCTCCAAAAGTCTGTCAAGGCGTTCTGCGACCACCACAAGATTTCCGAGCACACGTCGGAAACCATGACGCAGCTGCTGAGCGACGTGGGATCTGTGCACGACACTCCGCTGGAGAAGCTGGAGACGCACTCCCAAATCATCGGCTCCGCGGCCATGTCCAAGATGGCGTTCTAGGCGCTTCTTTTCAGAAAAATAATAAAAAAAATAATAAAATTAAAAGGAAAGCGAGTGTGCACATGTTTTTCGGAGCGGCACCCTTTGACTTGGAACTGGACGAGACGGCCGCCGGCGAGTTTGGAGACGCGGCTCTGAAGGAACCCATGAGCGAGGAAGAGGATGATATCGTGCACGTCCTGAAGGCAAAGAGGGACGACGAGGCGCAATTGCGTTCCTTGGGGTACATTATGCACACCCCAGAGTTTGCCAATGTGACAAACAGTCGGGGGGAACTCGTGACCGTCCCCCTGATTCGGGATCCCGACTCGGAGATGATCCGTGAGCTGGACGTGACCGATGCACACCTTCTCGTTCTCGCCATCTACCTGTGCGGCGGCACGTTCGGCCTCTGGCAGGACGAGGACACGAGGAACGTGGTGTGGTGCCCCTCGTACCACGTGGTGGAAAAGTACCGCGAGCTCGCCTGTGAATACAAGACGCAGCGGAATGCCATTGAGACTTTCAACATCCACAATCTTCTCCACGATTACCTGCGGCACGGCATCGTGGCGGTGCGGCTGCGGCACGGAGGGTTCGACGTCGCGCTCAACCATCAGTACAAGACTCTGCTGTGGGAGCCGCTGCGTGGAACGAGCACGCTGGCGGAAGTCTTGCAAAAGGTCGCCACCATCTCGAGAAAGCAGCCGCTGGGTCTGATGCTCTCTGATCTGTTGGGCATGTGTTTCATCATCAAGTTGCACCTGCTGCGACAGATGCTGCCGCCCGAAGCGCGGGAGCAGGACGCGGAAAAGCAGCCGGATAAAGAAATGTAGAGTTTTTATTCCTCCTTCAAAACGCCCTTCTGGATAAACGCTTTCATCTGCGGGATGGCCTCCGCCAGCTCCTTCGGCCTCGGAACCGCAGGGTACACCATCTCGACGTAGTTGATGATCTCCTGCAGGGTGACGAGTCCCGTCGCGCGCTCCTCCGCCTTCCAGTTCTCAGCCGCCTGGGCGCTGCTGACTTCCAACTCCTTCCGCTTCTGCGACACAAAGAACGGCAACGCACCAAACGTGAACAGCGGGAAGGCCTTGATACCCAAAGTATGGAGGAACTTGTGCAGGTGGTTCTCCTCGCTCTTTGATACCTCCGATGACGGTCTCCACTGGCGCGGTTCGATGGGCGTGTTCCTTTTCGTCTCCTCCACGTCCTCCTTGGCGCGCAGCCTCGCCATCTCCGCCTCGTAGGCAGCTCTCTCGCGCTCCTCCGCCTCCTTCCTCTCATCCACGTCGACAATGAGAGCCACTTTCCGAGACGGTGCATACCGCTTCGCCGCCGCGCCATACCGAAACACGTCCACCGGGACGTCCGCGGCTCCCGTCATGAACGGCACCTCGTCCACCAGCGTCAGTCCCGCTTGCACCACGGCGTCGGCACTGATCCACAGACCACAACTCGTCAGGTACGTCTTGCGGTTCTGGGTCCACCTCTTTGGCTTCTCCACCGTCCAGATCCCCGGATCCCTGTAGTGCTGGCGCAGCCACTCCTCGCTCTCTGGCTTTTCCTTCTTCTTGATCACGGGGGGTCCCGAAGTCCGCAGGATCGCAATGTTCTCGACCAGATTCACCATCGTCAAACTCTTGTTCTTCGCGTCCTTGGACAGCCGCAGCAGCGCCATCTCCAGACCGTACATTTTCTCGAGGGCGGCGAGATTCTTTGGAGGAAAGACGTGGGAGACGTGGACCTTGATGGCGTTGATCTGCTCGGCACTCACGACGGCATTCTTCTTCTCCTCCGTCAGGAACGACTTGTAGTACGCGACCTCCAGTGCCGTCTCGGCATCCATGTTCCGCCTGCGTCCGCCCGCCACGTACGCCTGCAGGGCATACTCGAAATCGAATCCAAAGATCCGACGCCACCGATCGTAGATGTTCTTGTGCCGAGGCGCGGGGACGTTGCCCAGAAAGTCCTCGTACTGCTCGCGCACGAACGGGGAAATGAACCCGCGCGACACCATGACCATGTACATTTCCGTTTTTCCCTCCTCGCCATCGCCGCCGAGCCTCTGGTTCAATTCGTTGACGTGAGCGCCGACGTCCATCTCCGCCGCATCAAAGACGGACAGGTAGTAGCCGAGAATGCCCTCTAGCCTCCCGGTGCCCCTCTTCTGCGTAGACGCCAACAGCTCCTTGGCCATGAGTCCTCGGGAGTGGTTGGGGAACGCCGACTTGAGCCACTCCTGGAACAGAGGGGTGAACTCGGCGTCCGGCGACATATCGAACCGCTCCATCGCCTGCAGCCACTCGTTGCTCTGGAGCAAGCGCTTCAAAAGAATCTCAAAGGAACGGCTCAGGTCGTGGTCCATGATTTCGACGAGGTACGTGATGGGGGCCTTTTCGTCCGCTCCATCCTCAACGTCCATCAGCAAGTTCTCCTCCGGAACGTCCTCTTCCTCTTCCTCTTCCTCGCTCTCGTCCTTGGCCGCGGGCATTCTCGTCAGGTCCAGCACGCGCTTGGAACGCTCGAGAGGCGTGGTCGCAGGCGGCGCAATGATCACTGGCTCATCCTCGTCTCCACTCTTTTGAACGTTCTTCTTGGCGAGAGCCTTGCGCTTCTTGCTCTTCTTGGCCAACTTCTTGAGTTTCTTCTCTTCCTTCTTCAGTTTCTTCTTCTCCGCCTTGAGCACCTTGGCTTCCTCGTCCAGTTCGTCGTCCGTGGAAGAGTACTCGGAACTCGAGTCGGACATTTTCCCGCCAACGTCCATGTCAAGCTCGCCCTCGGACGCGTCCGGAGAAATGTCCTCGCCCTCGGAATCCAAGTCTGAGGAGGAAGAAGACGAAGAAGAGCGAGGTGCAACCGCCTGCTCATCTTCACCCTCTTCAGCAACATTCTCTTCCTCGGACTCGTTTTCGCTCGACACAGGGGATCCACCCCGCTCATCGCTCACATTATGGAGTTCATTGTACTCGGCCGTCAGAATCTCCATCACGATGCCATGGACGACGTCATGAACAAAGGAAGTCTCCAACGGCCCTCCCATCTTCTCCTCCAGCTCGGAAAGAAGACGGTGAATGTCCAGCACATACTTGTTTTGCAAGTGCGGCGTGACCCTCAGGCGCTCGGCCAAAGTCGCATCCAGCTTCAAGACCGCCTTCCCGCGAACGAGGACCACGGGGAGATCGTCAACATATACCAGAACCTTGGTCGTCGGTCCAGTATCCGAGACGACGCGTCCGTGCCGATCCCGCTCCACCTCCACCTCCGGCTCCTCCTCTTCCATCTCCTCCAGAACGGGATCCTCCGCATACATGGCCGGCGCCTCTGGTTCCTCCTCCTGCTCTGCCTCCTCGGCTTCCCCCTCCATCTCATCTTCCGCCTCCGAGGAAGACGCGAAAATGTCCGCCTCGCCGGCCAACAACTTCTCCGACCATAGCATGAACTTTTGCAAGTTGCCAAACTGCGACTCGTAGAGAACGTCCGTGTAGTATTCACGGAGAGACGAACCATCGGGGATGATCACGGCATAGGAAGTCTGCCGCTTTCCTTCGTCACCGGACATGTCTGAGGCCGTTCTGCCCACGAGGTTCTCCACCTGTTCGTCCGTCAACTCCTTCAAGTAGAATGAGTTCTTCTGCACATTCAGTTCCCACAGGATGCGAGACGCCGTCCGGGTAAAGTAGCCGACTGTCGCGCCAAAGAACCTCTCGAGGAGGTACTCAAAGAGAAAGACCTTGTCGTGCACCACCTGCAGCACCGCCTCGTATTCCACATCGCTCATTGTCTCCATTCCCGCTTCGAGCTTCTCGGCAATCTCCGCCAACGAATCCGTCTTCTCCAGACCCGCGAATTCGATGGGCAGCCGGTCATCAATCCCATTCTCGAGGATCTCCTTGTACCTTTCCTGCACCAGGACCAGGGCAAGAGCGGTCTCGATAAACGGGCGCTGGGCAGCATCGAGGTCGCGCACCGCCTTGGGCAACCGCTCCTCGGGAATGAGGTGGAAAAAGACCTGCACGTCCGTGTAGTTCTTGAGCACAAAGTCCCCCTCCTGCCAAATGTCGGAGCGAAGCATGGCGCGCGCCGCATCGATGCGTCCGTCATTGAGCCACGTCTTCACGACAAGACCCTTCCGGCCGGACTGGTCGACCACGCCCTCCTTCATCCCACCTTCCATCACACCGAGCAACTTCAGACCCACCGTGATGGACATGCTCGCATTGGACGACTCCTTCATGGCCCTGTCGATCGTCTCGGACGAGACCGTGAAGGCGTCCAGCAGCCGCGCCAGATCCACCTTGTCGACCCACCCGTGGTGCAGATCAAACTCATCCCACAACGAGGCAATCTCAGAGAGGGAGAGCTTGTGGCGCTCCGCGAACCGGCTCATGAGCGGGCGGCAGAGCTTCTGCATGGCAGTGTAGAACACGACGAGATCATAGTACTGCGAGAACTTGAGCAGCGTCGGCACAATCTGCTCCTGGAGGGCGAGACCAGTCACCTCGTCATACTGCATGCTCGCGCCATAGTCGATCAGCTTCAGCTTGGTCACGTTGCCGACAGTGTGCAGCAACAGGTTCTGCGGCTGGAAGTCGCCGTGCACAATGTGTCGGTGGACGAGGGCGGCAATGATCATGTACGCCGCCGCCGCGATGAGGTTCAGCGCGGTAAAGGTCTTGCGCAGGTACGCATACACGTCGTCGACCGTCCGCGAGTCGTCGTACAAACAGGTCACATAGTCCACCAGGGTGTTCCCTTGGGGCTTCACGCCAAAGACGCGGACGGCGTCGCCCAGCACAAAGCGGCTCATGGTGATGAGCGCGTACCCCGCCTCCGCCTCCGAAATCTGCGCAAAGACCTCGGGGAAAAAGTCCCCGTCGCCATCACCCTGGAACACCTTCTTCAATACGCCCAGGATAAACACCTCGCGCTCGAGCTGCTGGGTGTTCAGACTGTTGCGGATGTCCACAATCTTGGTCACGCGACCTTCCCCCGCCGCATACACCACGGCCGTCGCGCCCGGTCTGCCCACCGCGTGCAAGTCCGCCTCGGCCATGTACCGGAGCGCCGACGCGCGGATGAAATCATACATGTCCCGCGCCCGCGTCTGCGTCACGTCGAGGGTCTTTGAGACCCCCGTGAAAAGGAACTCCTCCGCCGCCTTCTCGAAAGCCCGGACCTCGGTGTCCTGATACTCCATCTCGGAAAGGGCGTCCTCGATCGTCACGCTCCCCGTGGTGATCGCGGCGGTGGCGACCGTGGCGCGCAGTCCGACGTCCTCCGCCACAATCTCCTGCATTTCCTCGTCCAGCGGCTTCCCGTCCCCGCTCAACTCAATCTCCGCCGCCTCCGCTATCGCCTGCTTGACAGAGACGTCCCCAGAGCCGCCGGCGGCGATCTGTGCCGCCATCGCCTGGATGGTGCGCAGTGCGCGCGTCGCAATGCGAGAACGATGCCTCTCGTAGTCGACCTGCACCGGATCATCCTCGTCGGCGTCTGCGTCAGCACGCGGGGGGACCTCCACCACGTCCATCTGGCGCACGGGGACGTTGGTCGACTTCAGGTCCCGGAGGATCTGGACCACCTCGTCGGGCCAGCGGCGAACGTGGATTCTGCCCTTCGTCTGCTCCATCGCCGCGGCGCAGTTCAAGTAGACGAGCGGCACGTTCAGCAACTGCGTCGATTCCACGCTGAATGCATGCCGCATGGAGGTGCCGACATCGTCCGAGAGCCCGTGCACGAACAGGGCCGCAAAGTCGCCATCCGTCTGCACCTCCTTCAAAAACCCATTGACCGAACGGAACACGGTAGCCACCTCCTTCCGCGCCTTCAGCTGCGTCAGCGTCATCACGGAAAGAAGCGCGCGCTGCGCATCAAAGAACGTCCTGCTCACCTCCTCCTTCTCCTCCTCCTCACTTCCCTCCTGGAACGTGGCCACCGCGACCTTCTCATTGACAGTCACTGGGAGCATGACGCGGAGAGGCGGCAGCACGTAAATGACGCGCACCTTGGCCTTCCCGAAAATCTTTGGGAAGATGTTTCGCGGGACCATCTGCGTGAGCTCCGACGACTCCTTCGTCGTGCCCTTCCCCATGTAAAAAAACCTGCTGCCATCGGGGAAGTCGTACAGCGGCACGTCCTCCTCGGGGGAGATTTCGTATTTGCGGATCGGCGTCTCCGTCACCGCATGCACGAAGGAGACCTCCACCGGACCCACGTCGTCCTCCACCGCCTTCTTCCTCTTTCTCTTGGCCTTCTTCTCCGGCTCGGACGACTTTGGCTCCGTCGGCGAGCTCTCGGACGTCGTGCCTTCCGTCAACTTCTTCCTCTCCAGCGCCTTTTGTACGTTCTGCTCGCGCCGCTTCTGGTTCTTGCTCTCGCGCTTCCTCCTCGCCAAATCCTCCTCCGTCATCCCCACGGCTTCGAGCGTGAGGCCCGGGATCTCGGCATGGATGCGGTTGGCGGCGGCATCCAAGTGCCTGCGGTCCATCAGAAGGTTCACCACCGTGACGGTCGTCACCTTGATGGGTTCGTGCTGGCCGGCGAGCGTCAGCGTCGTGTGGCGCGGGAACATGGCCTTGTCGCTAAAGAACTTCCTCAGCTCGTCCTTGGTCATCTCGTACGTGTCCTCCGCCCGGATGAGAGAGTTCCTGCGGCTCTGGCGATAGAGCTTGAACTTGACCGTGTCGTCCGCCTTGGCGCGCTTGGGCGGCGTCTGCGGGACCTCCTCCGGCTCGTCCAGGTCCACCTTTGCCGGGCGCTTGGCGCGAATCCGCTTCGGCTTCTCGGGCGCGACAATCTCTTGGCCGGGGACAAAGAGCTTGCCATTGACGTAGACCTCGTAGATGTAGGAGTGGGTCTGCACCTCCCCCGTCGGGAGATTGGTGTCGCCGTCGCGCGCGAGATCCTTCTCCCACAGGAACCCTTGGCCGCCAGAGGTGAGGGCGAGTTTCGTGTTGCCGCCGTCATCCTCCGCAACAATGATCTGCTCCTTGTCGAACGGGGCGTCATCCTCCAGGCGGTACCAGCGCAGCATCTCGGGGTTGTATGCAATGCGGAACACGCCCGGCTTGTGGTTGTGCGGCATGCCGTCGGCGCCGAACCGGCCCTCCACCAAGACATCCTCGGCCTCGGCCACGGGCATCCACGACGCAGTGAGATGGTTTCGCCGCAGCAAGTGCGCCTTGGCGAGGTGGTTGGATGACGACCACTTCCTCGTCCGCGACGAGTTGCCATGGCAGGTGATCAAATACGAATCCTCCATCCTCCCTCTTTCGAAAAAGAAAAAATAAAGTATGAAGAAAACGACCCTTTATAAAGCGTCGATTCGGAAAGTATATTTTTATCATTTTAAATGGATATATTAGGAGGCTCGTCCGAGACGCCGCTGGAGCTCCGCACGCCGCAATTCAAACGTCGAGCGGCCCGTCCGCGTTTCCACTTCCGCCGCACGCGCTCGTGCTCGCGACGCGCTCTGGAACCGCAGCGGGTCCTCGGTAGCCTCGGCAATGGCGCGAATGTCTCCTTCCGGGACACCCACCGAGATAGCGAGGAACCGGAGCTGGTCCGGATCCGTGGAGCGTAGTTTGGCCATGCGCTGCTGGATGGCCTCTTCCAGCTCGTCAATGTGACGGAGCCGGATGTTCTCGTACGCGTCGCGGTCCGATTCGTACAGCGACAGCAGCGCGCGTGCGTCCTCCAGATCGAGGAGGTGGGCGCGAGGGAAGCCATGGACACTCAGTTCCGCGCGCAGGTCATCCAGGGAACGCTTGTCCATTGGGGGATCGGAAGTTTGGATCGCGGCGCGCATCAGGTTCAGTTCTTCGGGGACATCGTCGTCATCGCGGATGGTGGTGGGGTCGTCGTCGCCCGGTAGTTCGTCGACATAGCCCATCTGCGCTCTTCGCTTGCGGAGCTCCTCGGCCAGCACATTGTCCGTCTCGTGCAGGATGTCGCTGATGACGGGCGGCTCGCTCACCACCTTGACGGCTACCTTGGCATGGACGATGCGGTTGACGCGCTCCATCTGCGGCTGGTATCCTTCCAGTTTGGCGAGGAAGGCCGCGTGACTGTCGACCCTGCCGCCGTTGGTGTCGACGTGCGTGAACACCGAGACTGCTCCCTTGCCGTAGGGAGCAAAGAGACGTCTCGCGCGGACAAGCGCATAGAGCAGGTTCTGCGGGTCGCTCGCCACGCTCAAGACGCGCAGGTCGCCCGCAGCCGCCATCGCCGTGAGCACCACCGCATCGTCGCCGAGGATGCGGAGACGGGTCATCATGCGCTCCCCCACCGCTCCAAAGAGAGGCAGCTTGTCGGGAGCAAGGCGCAGGACGAGGTTGGCAGCGAGCTCCTTGCGCTCGTCCGCGTCGTCCATGCGCTGGAACACCTCGTCGTACGTACCACGAACCACATTCTGGAAAAAGTTCTGCATCGAGCGCAGCGACGTCCGCGCCGCAATCCGCGCCAGATCGTTGGTGAACAGCGTCCAGGCGTGCGCGTGCGTGTCGAACGTGGCGGGCGCGTGCCCCACCAGCGTCGTCACCCGGGCCACGTCGTTCTCGATGGTGAGAACGCTGGCAATCTCCCCCGTCTCCCAAAGGATCACTGGGCGCTCAAAGGCCATGCGCGGCACGCCGAGCGCGTGGTGGTGCTCCAGGTCATCGGAGACGTCGCGCAGCTCGGGGACGTATTCCATGATGCCATCGAGCGGGAGTTCGTACTTGCTCGACGCGCAACTGAAGCGGCCCCCGAGTTGGTCCGCGGGGCCCGGAACGGCGGTGATTCCGCAGATTCCGTACACTACGCGAATGACTTCATCCATGCTCGATTCGCGCCTCCTCCCTTCTCGACGGCCCGGTTTTTTTTAATTCTGCTTTAATGTTTTGCGAGAAATAGCATTTACAAAGATACGCTCAAAAAGTTACGCACAAAAAGGGAAGGGATGAGCGGGAGACATAGCGGGCTCCTCGTTCTTCTTCTGTGCATGGGGATGGCATTCGCTGGAATGAGCGCTAACGCCGGTACGTGCCAGAATTCGGCCATGCTCTGCCAGAGCAGTTGCTACAAGGCCACGGTCCGCGGCCAGGCCCTCCTCGACGCGGGGCCTTGCCCGACGCAGGAGGACACTTTTGGCTTCCTGAACAAGGTGTGCGCCGTCTGTCAGGCGGGATCCACCTGCGACTCTGCGACAGGGAACTGTATTCTGAATTCTGACTACTTCGACTTCCGTCTGTGCGGGGACGCCAATGATTGCAACCCATGGGTCCCCGACTACACCATTCCGCTCCGATCCTGCATCAATCTGCAGTGCCATGAGACGCTCAAACAACGACTCTACGGCGATTCCTGTACGACCACGAACCAGTGCAGGGGGAATCTGATCTGTAACGCCAGCTTCTGCACCACCCCTCTGAGCGGTGCGTGCGGCGGGAACTCCGAGTGTGCCGTGAACCAAGCGTGTATTGGAGGCATATGCCAAGCCATCTCCTTCAGCGGTTCGTGTGCCGTCTCTGCCGACGCCTGCTTTCCGTCGCAGATATGCAACCCCATCACACAGGTGTGCGTCAACGCGTTCACGCTCGCGAACGACGTCTCGTGCTCCGCCACGCCCAAGATTGAGATGCTCGGGTGTCCAAACGGCGCCATCTGCACGTCCATCTCGCTGGGAAGCACGGCCAAGACGTGCAAGAACGGGGTGCAGATCTCCGATTATGGCTGCCAGCCGTTCGCGACGGTCAACTGCGACACCCAGCGAACTTGCGCCTGCAACGTCATGACGGGATGGGGACAGTGCTTCAACGCGTCCTCTCAGAATAACTGCGTGCAGCAGTGGCGGGACTATCTCACCTGCACCGAGAATTCCGGATGTCGCTGGGAGGGCATGCGCGCCTTCAATGGCAGCTGTATCCGAGCAAACTGCTTCCTGCAATTCTCCACCCTCCTCACCTGTTCGCAGCAGGAAATCCCCGTTCCCACCCAGGGACCGTATTATCCCATCTTTCCGGCGACGTGCAATGTCGCCAGTTGGGTCCAAAATGTCCTCAATTCTGATCGCGGAGCCGCATCCATTTTGGAAACACTTTGGTGAGATTTTCTCAATAAAACATTTTTCTATTCATTTTCCTTATTTTCGAAAATAAGAAGATTTGTGAGATAGAATTTGTATGCAAAATTTATCCCCGGGGATAATTTTCGAGCGCGATTTAAAGAAGAATGTTAATCAATAACATTTCGTCTTATTTTCGAAAATAAGAAGATTTGTGAGATAGAATTTCTATCCGGGTGAAAATAAGGAAAATGTTAATGTTCAGCAATTTCAACTATGATCCTAGAATTTCTTAGCCCGAAAACATCGGAATTGTCCGGAGTTTCGCAATTGCTGAATTTCACTGATTTTCGGGGTTTTCTTTGATTTTCCTTTAATTCTATTTTTGGCGTTTTTCACTGAACGCCAACTT
>Ga0164241_10000828_pt1 | contig 45779 bp, 35 predicted proteins | sample OricomyardsoilBY_FD_108780 | JGI IMG/M metagenome (GOLD analysis project Ga0164241, IMG submission 108780) | Backyard soil microbial communities from Emeryville, California, USA - Original compost - Back yard soil (BY) | ecosystem: Environmental > Terrestrial > Soil > Unclassified | place: USA... | reverse complement strand
TTCCAGTTCGTCTTCGTCCTGCTCCAGTCGGCGGCCTTCGGCGGCGTCTTCACCGGCTTCGGCATCGCCCGCGACTTCGAGACCGGCTTCTCGCGCCGCTACCTGCTCGCCGCCAGCAACCGCAGCGGCATCGTCGCCGGCTACTCGATCGCGGCGCTGACCCGCGCGATGATCACCTGGACCGTGCTGACCACGATCGCCCTGATCGCCGGCATGGAAGTCGGCGGCGGCGGCGTCGATCTCTTCGGGCTCTTCGGGCTCGCCGTGCTGACCAACGTCGCGGCGACGATGTGGGCGGCCGGGGTGGCGATGCGGGTGCGCTCGATCCAGGGCGGGCCGCTGATGCAGTTCCCCACCTTCCTACTGCTCTTTCTCGCCCCGGTCTACGTGCCGCTCAGTCTGCTCAGCGGCTGGATCCACGCGGTCGCCTCGGTCAACCCGGTCACCGCCATGCTCGAGGCCGGCCGCGGCTTCATCTCCGGCGAGCCGGAGGTCGTCGCGCTCGCCTTCGCGGTCGCCTTCACGCTGCCGATCCTCTTCGCCCTCTGGGCCCGCAGCGGCCTCAAGCGCGCCGAAGCGGCCGGCTGAGCTCAGTAAGCCGTGTTGCGGGAGCGCGGACGGGGGATCGCCTTGTAGCGCTCTTCGCGGCCGCGGTTCCAGAGCACAGCGTCGATCGCGGCCGGGGAGAGACCGGTGGCGGCCGAGAGCAGCTCGATCGCGTGCAGGGCGCAGGCGCGCAGCTCGACCTCCTCGGGGGAGCCGTGGGTGAGCAGCTCGCCGGCTTCGATCGTCGCCTCCAGCTCTGGGTCGAGACGGAGCACGCCGTCGACGCGCAGCACGTGCGGGACGAGGTTGTCGGCGAAGGCGGTGAGCTGATCCTCGTCGCGCAGGGTGACGACACCGGTGCGGTTGAGGTCGGCGGCGGCGATCTGGGCGCGCTTGAAGAAGGGCACGGGGCGTTCCTCGTAGCTGGAGACGTCGTCGAAGGCGTCCCAGCCGGCCAGCAGGTCGGCGAAGGCGACGGCAGACCCACCGGCGTCGTCGACCACCGCCTCGAAACGACCGGCGTGATCGAACCGAACGCGCTCGCCGACGTCGCGCAACGAGGTCGCGTACTGCGCCATCAGCGGGTGGTCGGGGTCCTGGCCGACGACCGCGGCGATGTCGGCCGCCTCGAACTGCGTCAGCTCATCGGCTCCCCAGGCGCCGGCGATGCGGAAGCGCTCGGTCAGCCCAGCAGCGATCGTCAGGTAGCCGCTATGGCCGGGCCGCTTGCGGATCGTCGGCCACCAGCCGGAGCCGAAGTTGATCGCGTCGAGGCAGACGACGAAGGCGACTCGCAGCTCGCGGTCCCCCTCGACCAGGTGCGTCGCCGGGTCGGGCGACGGTAGGGCGGGAAGCGCGGCTAGCGCCGCGGCGTAGCCTTCGATCGCCCCTTCTTTGATCGCCACCGAGCTGGCCCGCTCGGCGACTCGCGCGCAGGCGAGACGTACCTGGTCCGGTGTCGAGCCGATTGCCTCGGGTGCCATCGCCTGAGCTTCCCACCTTCACCCGCGGGCGCGCAAATATCGCGCGCCCGTGAGCAAGGTGTCAGTTAGCGGATCGCCCGCTGGGCGAAGACGGCGATCCGCTGGTGACGCTGGTGAAGACGCTTAAGGCGCTTGCGCCGTTGCTGCTTGCCGGCCTTGTGCTTCTGGGGCGCGGTGGCCGTGAAGGCGCTGCTGCCAGGCTGTGCGCCGCTTGAGCCGACGACCGGTTCCGGGTCGGTGCCGACCCCGGTCAGGGTGATCTGGGCGCCGCCGTCGGAATCGCCGAAGAGGCCGAGGCGGGCGGTCTTGACGCCGGTGCTGAGCGGCTGGAAGCGGACGACCAGGTTGCAGCTCGAGCCAGGCGCGAGCATGACCCCGGTGCAGCTCTCGTCGAGCAGCTGGAAGCTGCCGATCGCGCCGCCGGCGATCACGGCTATGAAGGCGCCGCCGGGATAGTTACCGCTGTTGGTGACCTCGATCGTCTTGGTAACGCCGACCGAGCCGACCGCGGCCGAACCGAAGTTGGTCGGCTCACTGGCCGCACCGATGATCGCCCGGCCGCCTTCACCGCTCAGGTCGGCGTAGAAGTTGGTGCCTTCTTCCGAGCTGGCGCGCAGCTGGGCCTCGAAGGGAACGGCGTCGTAGGGATTGAAGTTGACCTGCACCGAGCAGCTTTCGCTCGGGTTCAGGTAACGACCGCCGCAATCGTTCATGCCGATCCAGTAGGCACCCGATCCCGATCCGACGATGTCGACGGAGTAGACCTGCGTCGTTCCTTCGCCGTTGTTGCGCAGCTGGAACATCGCTTGGCTGTTTTCGCGGTTGGCCTGCTGTAGGCCGAAGTCATAGCTGCCGGGCTCGAAGGCCAGCTGAGGCGGGCCGCTCGGCAGGGGAGCTGCCGGGGCCACGGCGGGCAGAACCGCAAACAGGGCGCAGATGCTGAGGAAGAGAGTGAGAGCGGAGGAGCGCCCCGCGGTCCTTGGGTTACGTCGGATTGAGATCATGGACGCCTCATCGACCGTCGCGCTCGTCTATTTGACGATGCGACAAACCTTTCACGAAGGGGTGCGATATGGGGACGATCAGGGGGCGCAAGCGATGGCGCTGACCGAGCGGGTCCGCGAGTGGCAGGGGCGCGGCGAGAGCGGCGAGTTCCGCGGCTACGCGATCCACAGCTTCCGCGAGGAGGGCGAGGGACCACTGCTCCTGCTCCTCCACGGCTTCCCCTCCAGCTCCTACGACTGGCGGCTGCTGCTCGGCGAGGAGCCGGGCCGCAACGTGCTCGCCTTCGACTTCCTCGGCTTCGGCCTCTCGGCAAAGCCCCGCGACCACGACTACAGCCTCTTCTGGCAGTCCGACCTGACCGAAGAGCTGGTCCGCCGCCACGGCGGCGGCCGGCCCGTCTTTGTGCTCGCTCACGACATGGGCACCTCGGTCGCCAACGAGCTGATGGCCCGCGACCTCGAGGGCCGCCTGGAGATGGACCTCGCCGGGATCATGCTCTTCAACGGCAGCATGGTCTTGGAAGCGGCCAGCCCGACCCCGGCGCAGCGAGCGCTGCGCAGCCGCCTCGGGCCGCTCGTCGCCAAGCTCTCCAGTGAGCGCGTCTTCCGCCAGCAGTTCGGCTCGGTCTTCTCGACGGACCACCCGCTCGACGACGCTGAGGCCGACGACCAGTGGTCGCTGGTCTGCCACAACGGCGGTCGCACCCTCGGCCACCGCCTCATCTCCTACATGGACCAGCGCGAAGAGCACGCCGAGCGCTGGCACGGCGCGATCCGCGACTGGCCCGGCGAGCTCAGCCTCGCCTGGGGCCTGCGCGACCCGGTGGCGACGACCGCGGTGCTGGCGGCGCTGCGCCAGCTGCGTCCGTCCGTCCCCGTAACCGAACTCCCCAAGCTCGCCCACTACCCCCAACTCGAAGATCCGGGCCAGATCGCCAACGCCCTGCGCGGCGCCTTCCCCCGCTAGATGTCGATCTGAGTGCCTGTCGTTCGTCGTTAGGGTGAATGCGGCGATCGGCGCCGCTCACGGATAGGAGAAACCGATGCAATTCATGCTTGCCTTGATCGCCGAGGAGCGCAATTGGGAGGACGTCACCCCCGACGAGGTGGAGAAGAACCTCGCCGAGATGGGGCAGTTCAACGCCGAGCTGACCGAGGCGGGCGCAATGGTCACCGGCGCCGGCCTGCAGGAGCGCGCCACCGGCACGACCGTCCACTACAGCGAGACGGATGAGCCGGTCGTTACCGACGGCCCATTCGCCGAGACCAAGGAGCAGCTCGCCGGCTTCTGGATCGTCGAGTTCGAGAGCGCCGACGAGGCGCTCGAGTGGGCGAGGAAGATCCCGCTGGAGAGCGGCCACGTCGAAATCCGCCCGCTGGTCAGCGGCAGCGAGGAACTGCGGGAAAAGGCGGAGCGCTCGTAGCCGCCGCCCGCGACAGCGTCGTCGATCGCACCTTCCGCCACGAGTCGGGACGCGCGGTCGCGACGCTGATCCGCGTCACCGGCGACTTCGACGTCGCCGAAGAGGCCGTCCAGGAGGCCTTCGTCGTCGCCCTCGAGCGCTGGCCGCGAGAGGGCGTGCCGGACAACCCGGGCGCCTGGATCATCCAGGTCGCCCGTAACCAGGCGATCGACCGTCTGCGCCGCGCCGGCGTGCTGCGCGACAAGCTGGCGGCGCTGGAGCGGCTCGAATCGCTGCACGCCGAACCCGAAGACGTCCCCGGCGAGGGGCTGGGTGAGATCGAGGACGACCGCCTGCGGCTGATCTTCACCTGCTGCCACCCGGCGCTGGCGATCGAGGCCCGCGTCGCCCTCACCCTGCGCAGCCTCGGCGGCCTCAGCACCGGCGAGATCGCCCGCGCCTTCCTCGCCACCGAGAGCGCCACCGCGCAGCGCATCGTCCGCGCCAAGCGCAAGATCGCCGCGGCCGGGATCGGCTATGAGGTGCCCGTCGCCGAGCAGATGCCCGAGCGGCTGCCAGCCGTACTGGCGACCCTCTACTTGATCTTCAACGAGGGATACCTGGCCTCGAGCAGCGACCTGCTGGTGCGGACCGAGCTCAGCGGCGAGGCGATCCGGCTGACCCGCGTCCTCGTCGCGATGCTGCCGCGCGAGCCCGAGGCGCGCGGCCTGCTGGCGCTGATGCTGCTCACCGACGCGCGGCGGACGGCCCGCGTCGATGAGGCCGGCGAGCTGGTCCTGCTCGAAGACCAGGACCGCTCGCTGTGGGACCGCGAGCGGATCGATGAGGGTCTCGAGCTCTCACGCGAAGCGGCCGCAAGCGGTCCCGCCGGGCCCTACACGATCCAGGCTCGCATCGCCGCGGTTCACGACGAAGCGGCGGACCCCGCGGCGACCGACTGGGCCCACATCGCCCGGCTCTACGCCTGGCATCTCGAGGTCGCGCCGAGTCCGGTCGTCGAGCTCAACCGCGCCGTCGCCGTGGCGATGGCCGAGGGACCCGAGCAGGGCCTGGAGCTGATCGACTCGATCGATGGGCTCGACGGCTACCAGCCGCTGCACAGCGCCCGCGCCGAGCTGCTGCGCCGCCTCGGCCGCGAAGCCGAGGCGGCGGAAGCTTACGAGCAGGCCCTGAAGCTGACCGCCAACCCGGTCGAGCGCCGCTTCATCGAACGCCGGCTTGCTCAGGCCTCGGAGTAGGCAGGCTCGCGCTGCTCGCCGCCATGCTCGTGCTCGGCGGCCATCGCCTCGGGCGAGGGCATCTCGATCGGGCGCAGCACGGTCACCGCGATCACAGCAGCAATCGCGACCAGGATCGCGCCGACGATGTAGGCGAGGTGGAAACCCGAGTTGAGCGCCTCCAGGTGTGAGGCGCCGGCCGCGGTCTGGCTGTCGGTGCGCTCCGTCGCCAGCGTCGCCAGCACGGCGAGGCCGATCGCGCCGCCCACCTGCATGCTGGTGTTGACCAGGCCGGAGGCAAGCCCCGAGTCGCTCTGCGTTGCGCCCGACATCGCCAGCGTCATCAGCGAGGGGAAGGCCGTGCCGACCCCGGCGCCGACGAGCAGGAACGGCGCCAGCAGGTCAACCAGGTAGTTGCCGTCGACCGGTGTGCGGGCGAAGAGCAGCAGACCGGCGCCGACCATCAGCACGCCGGGGATCAGCGTGTTGCGCGGCCCGAAGCGCATGATCAGCTTTTCCGAGAAGCCCAGTGAGAGAGCGCCCATCACGATCGTCGCCGGCAGGAAGGCGAGGCCGACCTCGAGCGCGTCGTAGCCGAGGATCTGCTGTAGGTAGAGGGCGCCGAGGAAGAACATCCCGAACATGCCGGCGACCAGCAGCGACTGGATCGCGTTCGCTCCAGAGACGTTGCGCGAGCGGAAGAGGCGCAGCGGCATCAGCGGGTTGGCGATGCGGTCCTGGCGGATGATGAAGGCGGCGCCGAGGATGAACGAGATGGCGCCGAGGACGAGCGTCTGTGTCGATCCCCAGCCGTGCTCGCTGATCCCGAGGATCGTGTAGACGCCGAGCATCAGCGAGCTGGTGATCAGGGCGGCGCCAGGGATGTCGGCGCCTTCCTTGAGGCCGATCCCGGGGCGTCCCTCGACCAGGCGCAGGGCGCCGTAGCCAGTGGCGATGCCGATCGGCAGGTTGATCAGGAAGATCCAGTGCCAACTGATCGCCTGGGTCAGGGCGCCACCGAGGAGCAGGCCGATCGAGCCGCCGGCGGAGGCGACGAAGCCGTAGACGCCAATCGCCTTCGCCTGCTCACGCGGCTCCGGGAACATCGTCACGATCATCCCTAGGATCACCGCCGAGGCCATCGCACCGCCGACGCCAGCGACGAAGCGGGCGCCGATCAGCATCTCCTGGGTCTCTGAGACGGCGCAGGCCAGCGAGGCGATTGTGAAGACGGTCAGGCCAATCAGGAAGAGGCGCCGCTGGCCGACCAGGTCCCCCATGCGCCCGGCCAGCAGCAGCAGGCCACCGAACGGGATCAGGTAGGCGTTGACGACCCAGGCGAGGTTGCTCTGCGAGAAGCCGAGGCTGTCCTGGATCGTCGGCAGGGCGACGTTGACGATGGTCGCGTCGAGGACGATCATCAGCATCCCCGCGCAGAGCACGTAGAGCGCCAACCAGCGCGTCTTATCGGTGTTTGCCTGTGCGGTTGTGGTTGCTGTCGCTGTCTCGGCGGTCACTGGGACCTCCTTCTCGTCGCTTGCCCTTACTCGCGGCTACCCTAGCAAATGGTTCTAAAACACAACAACTTGGTTGCAAATTTGAATCAATCGACATAGACTCGCCTGTATGGCGACAAAGCGCACATACGGGGAGGCGTGCCGATTCGCCCATGCTCTGGATCTCGTTGGCGAGCGCTGGGCTCTACTGGTCGTGCGTGAGTTGTTGCTCGGTCCGAAGCGCTTCACGGACCTTCGTGCCGGCCTGCCCCACGCCAGCTCGAACATCCTTTCCGAGCGACTGCGCGATCTCGAGCAGGGCGGCGTCATACAGCGTCGCAAATTGCCACCGCCGGCGGGCTCCTCGGTCTACGAGCTGACCGAGTGGGGCCTCGAGCTGGAGCCGATCGTGACCAAGCTCGGCGCCTGGGGCGCCCGCTCCCCCTTCCCACCCGACACAGAGGAGATCAACGCCGACTCGATCGTGCTCGCCCTGCGCTCGCTCTTTGACGCCGAGGCGGCCGGGGACCTGGAGGCGAGCTACGAGCTGCGCATCGGCGACGAACACTTCGGCGTCTGCGTCGCCGCTGAAGAGCTCGAGCTGCATCGCGGCCCGGTAGACGATCCAGCGGTGTCGCTCACGCTCGCCGACGCCCCCAGCTTCGCCGCGATCCTCAGCGGTCAGTTGCCCCTCGACGACGCACTCGACTCCGGCGCCGCTCGGATCGACGGCAGCAAGCAGGCCGCCAAGCGCTTCCTGCGCCTCTTCCCGATGCCCGAGCCGTGCGTGTGCGAGGGCCTCGAGAGTCGGTTTTGACGACTCTCGGCTGAGAGTGCTCTAGCTCGCCAAACGAGTCGCTACGTCAAGAGTGACGACTCGATCTGGGGCAGCGAGGGCCGCGGTGGCGGCAGCGGCCAGTATCTCGGGGTCGAGCGCATAGCGATCCGCAACCGCATGCAGTGGCTCGTTGAGATCGAGGTCGGGATATAGGAGCTGCAGCTCAACAGGCTGGTCGTCCCGAAGGGCCACGATGGCCCGCCGATGAACCTGATCAGCCCGGTCGGCAGAATCGCCAGCGGCAAGCTCGATCGAGATGGCATTGGCTTTGCTGTCGTAGTCAGCGCGCATTTCGGTCATCCGGGAATATCGTAATGACGAAATTGGGGTCGTCACTGGCGGTAACGACAATGATCGCACGGCCGTCTCGATTCGATCCTGCGTCGCAAATCTCTCCCCCGGTCTAGGAAAAGGTCGCGGAGGTCGCCGTCAACGCAACGACCTAGCCAAGGGCGCCCAGACCGGCGCGCTGCCGCTCAGGCTCAGGGCAAGGATGCGCGGGTGGTCTGGGTCGGCGAGTCGAATGCGGGCGAGTCGAGGGCTGGTGCCGCTCCTGGCGACAGCGAGGAGCGAGTCGCCGGTGGGTGAGAAGGCCGGATTGGTGTAGCCGTATGGCCGCGGGAAGATCCGTTTGCCGTGCCCTCGGTTGGTGAGGCGGCGGATCGGCCCGCCGTTGGAGCGCAGGGTGAAGATGTCCCCGCGCAGCTGGTTGCCTTCGGTGGCGAAGGCGATGACGCGGCCCGAAGGGCTGAAGTCGAGGTCCCAGGGGTCCGCGGTAGGCAGGCGAGGGGTCAGATCGCGCAGGCGGGAGCCGTTGGGGCGGACCGAGTAGATGTGAGGCGCGCTCCCTTGGGGGATGCCGGGCGGGTAGTTGACTCGCACGAAGGCGATCTGGCGGCCGCTCGGCGAGGCGGCAGGGTAGTTGTCATCAGCCGGGCCGGAGGTGACGCGAGTCAGGCCGCTGCCGTCTAGGCCGATCGAGTAGATGTCCCGGCCCTGACCTGGTTCCTCGCTGTTGATGCGAACGAAGAAGACGCGTGTGCCCGAGGCATCGAAAGTCGGCTGGCTGTCGGCTTCGGCGGAGCCACCGTCGGTCAGCTGCCTGAGCCCGCTGCCGTCGATCCCGACGACGAAGATCCTCGGAGTGAACCTGTCGGGAACGGTCTGCACGGCTCGTGAGAAGACGACGAGGCGCCCGTTGGGGGAGACCTGCGGATCGCGGTCGGAGGGATCGGTGGTCAGCTGGGCTCGCGAGCCAGGCACGCCGAAGCTAAAGCTGCGCAGGCCAGCCGGCACGTTCGAGGTCGCTTTTGCCCCAGGGTTGACCCCGGCATAGACGACGGTGCCCTCGCGGCCAGGCCAGGCAGCCCGTGCCGGCACCGTCAGGAGGGTCACGAGCAGCAGGGTCGTGACCGTGAAGACGAGGGGACGGGCAACGCCTGAACGCAGATCGGTCATCCATTCAGGATGGCAGCGCGGAGTGGCTCCACCCGGGCCAACTTTGACCGTCCTGCTTCAGCGTCGCCGGCCGAAGCTGTGGCCAGCGGGGGCGACGGCGCGTAGCTCGGCCACAGCCTGCTGGCGCGGTGCTGTCCCCGCCGACGGGCCTGAAACGTGACATATAGACACGTTTGCGGCCCGTCGGCGGTCACTGACGGAGGGCTCTAGCTCGACCACCTCACTGACGACGACGTTGGTGGTGCCTTCGTGGCGCTCGAGCTTGCCCTTGGCGCGGACGAGGGGGGCGGCGCGGACCTCGGCGCGGCAACGCTCGTAGACGGGGGGCGGGACGATCAGGTTGACCGTGCCGCGCTCGTCCTCGAGCAACATGAAGACGATCCCCTTGGCGGTCTCCGGACGCTGGCGGGCGACGACCATGCCGGCCACCTCGACGATCTCGCCACTGTCGATCTTCTCCAGATCGGTGCTGCGGAAGACCTTCGGGTCGAGGCCCTCGCGCAGCAGCCCCATCGGGTGCTGGTCGAGCGTCATCCCGGTCGAGCGGTAATCGGCGATCGTCTTCTCCCACTCGTCGAGCGGCTCCAAGCGCGGCGCCCGCGGCGGCTCCAGCGGCAACGCCATCTGCAGGCCCTCCCCATGCCGCACCCCCGTCCCCGCCCCACCAGCCTCCCAAAGCGCCTCCCGCCTCCCCGCCGACGGGCCGCAAACGTGTCGATATGTCACGTTTGCGGCCCGTCGGCCGGGGGTTACTAGGGGGTCGAGGGCGCCGGCCCAGGCGAGGCGCTCAAGGGAGGCGCGGCGGGCGCCTGAGCGGGAGGCGATGTCGGCGATGCCCAGGTAGGCCCCACCCCGCTCGCGCTCCTCGACCAGCGAGCGCATCTCCTCCTCGCGCACTCCCTTCACGTAGCCGAGGCCGATCCGCACAGTCAGCCCGCCGGTTAAGCGCTCGACGTGGCAGAGAACGCGGCTGCGATCGACGTCGGGGCCGGCGACACGAGCCCCGCGCCGCTGCGCCTCGTGGACCAGCGCGTCGGGAGGATAGAAGCCCATCGGCTGCTCGTTGAGCAGCGCGCAGAGGAACTCGGGGGCGCGGTGGATCCGCAGCCAGGCCGACTGGTAGGCGAGCAGGCCGAAGGCGGCCGAGTGCGCCTTGGGGAAGCCGAAGCCGGAGAAGCCCTGGATCTGGCCCCAGACCCGCTCCGCCACCTCGGTCGCGACCCCCTTCGCGGCGGCGCCAGCGATGAAGTTGCGGTGGTGCTTGCGCATCGCCTCCTTGGAGCGCTTGCGGCTCATCGCCCGCCGCAGCCCCTCCGCTTGTGCGGAGCTGAAGCCGGCCAGCGCCTTCGCCGTCTCGATCACCTGCTCCTGGAAGACGATCGTGCCGAGGGTGTCCTCGAGCACCTCCTTCAGCAACGGATGCTCGTAGGGGATCGCGAAGCTCGGGTTCTCGCGCTGGCGCTTACGCCGCTCTATATACGGGTGCACAGCGCCGCCCTGGATCGGCCCGGGGCGGACCAACGCCACCTGGACGGTGAGGTCGTCGAGGTCCTGGGGCAGGGTGCGCGGCAGCATCTGCATCTGGGCGCGGCTCTCGATCTGGAAGACGCCGGTGGTCTCGGCGGCGCGGATCGATTCGAAGGTCTCGGGGTCGTCGGGCGGGATGCGTGAGAGGTCGAGCCGCTCGTCGCGCGTCCGGCCGACTTCGTCGACGCAGCGCTCGACCGCCGAGAGCATCCCCAGCCCGAGCAGGTCGATCTTGAGGAAGCCGGCGTCACCGCAGGAGTCCTTGTCCCACTGGACGATCTGCCGCCCTTCCATCGCCGCCGGCACGACTGGGCAGACGTCGACCAGCGGCCGGGTCGAGATCACCATGCCGCCGGGGTGCTGGGAGGCGTGGCGAGGTAGGCCCATCGCCTCCTCGCAGAGCGAGAGCAGCGCCTGCCAGCGCGGGGAGGCGACGCGCTCGGGGCCGATCGCGGCGACGACGTCTTTGGCGATCTCACCGCCGTGCTCGTGGAAGCCGACCATCTTCGCCACCCGCTCGATCTCCTCCGGCGGCAGCCCCAGCGCCTTGCCGAGGTCGCGGATGACGCCGCGCGGGCGGTAGGTGGGGAAGGCGGCGACGAGGGCCGAGCGGTCGGCTCCGTAACGCTCGTGGACGCGCGGGATCAGCACCTCGCGGATGTCGCGCGGGAAGTCGAGGTCGATGTCGGGCATTGCCGCTTCCCCATCCTGCTTGCCGACTTCCTCGTTGAGGAAGCGGCTGGAGAAGAGGTCGGCCTCGACCGGGTCGATGTGGGAGAGGCCGGTCAGGTAGCAGACGATCGAGCTGACGCTGGAGCCGCGGCCACGGCCCGGGGGCAGGATCGAGCGGGCCGAGCCCCGTCCCCGCACCTCGACCGCGACCTCGCGGGCCAGCTCGAGCAGGTCGCGATGGAGGAGGAAGAAACCGGAGAGGCCGAGGCTGCGGATCGTCTTCAGCTCCTCGTCGAGGCGCACTTCGGCTTCGTTCCGGTACGACGAGCCGGCGTAGCGCTCGCCGAGCAGCGCCCGGCAGACCTCCGCCAGCTCGCGATCGACGCCTGGCTCGCCTTCGCGCGGGTAGCGGTAGCCGAGTTCCGCGCCGAGGTCGAACTGGAGGCGCTCGGCGAGGCGCAGGGTCTCGGCCACCGCCTCGGGGTACTCGGCGAAACGGGCAGCCATCGCCTGCGGCGAGGCCAGGGCCGAGGCCGGGTTGCCGCGACGCTGCGGCTCGGACTCCTCCAGGGTCATCCCCAGCCGCACGGCGACGAAAGCGTCCTGGAGATGAGCGCGACGAAGAGCGTGGCAGTGAACGTTGCCGGTGGCGACGCTGGGAACCCGCAGTCGCTCGGCGAGTCCGCTGAGCCAGCGGTTGCGCCCCCGGTCACGGCGCCAGTAGGGCCGCTGCAACTCGACCCGGAAGCGGTCGCGCCCGAAGGCCCCGAGCAGGCGCCGCGCCAGCTCCACCCCCGAGGCGGCTTCGCCCCTCTCCCAGGCGCCGGCGACAGCCCCCTCCCCCGCACACCCCGACAGGCAGACCAGCCCCTCGGCGTGCTCCTCCACCTGCTCCATCGTCACCGAGGGCTGACCGGCGCTGCGCTGCGCGCTGTCGCGGGTGTGCGAGTGGGCGGCTGTCAGCAGCCGGCAGAGGTTGTGGTACCCGGCGGCGTTCTCGACCAGCAGGGTGATGTGGGCGACACGCGGTCCCACCCTCACGCTCACCTCGGCGCCGGTGATCGCCCTCGTCTCGAACGCCGTGCAGGCGTCGACGAACTCCATCGAGCCCCAGACCCCATCGTGGTCGGTGAGAGCGAAGGCGGGATAGCCCAGCTCGGTGGCGGCGGCTGCCAGCTCAGTCGGCGTCGAGGCCCCATCGAGGAAGGAGAAGGCCGAGTGAGCGTGCAGCTCGACGTATGGAGCAGCGGAGGCCATCAGGCCCTCTGCCGATACCAGCGGCCGCTGACCGCACTGCGAAACACCACCACGTCGCGGCCGTCGGCAAGGACCAGCTCGTAGTAGTGCCGCTCCAGCGGCTTCCCCGTCCACCAGCGATCCGCGATCCACCATCGCTCCCGCACCGCCTCCACGGCGACACCCTCGACCGCCCGCGGCCCACCCCCCGACCCGGTCTCGACCGCGATCCGCCGCGGCACGTAGAGCCGGCGCAGACCGGGGGTCATCGGTCCGGCGTGGGAGTGAGGATCGCGCGGCGCTCGGGGAAGCGGGAGGCGGTGTCGAGCGGTAGGACCTCGAGCAGGGCTTCCGCTCCCTGGGCGGCGCGGACCTCCCGCACCGCGTCGCCAAGCCGGCGACGGCGCGGCTCCTCACCCCGAACTGAGAGCTCCATTTGATCGCCGACCTGGGAGCCGAGGCCGAGCGCGCGCAGGCGCAGGGCGGCTGCCGGGCCCGGCAGCATCTCCAGCCGCGGCGCCAGCACCGAGCGCAGGATTCGGGCTGAGGCGGTCGGCCGCCCCAGGCCCTGGTCGACGCTCCAGCTGCCGCCACCGCTGAGCAGGGCGCCGAGACGCAGCCCCAACACCGTCCGCCCCTTCCGCTGTGGCGCCGCGAGCAGGCGGTCGACGAGCAGCTCCAGGGTGCGCTCGAGCTGAGCGCCCGCCGCCCCTTCGGGCAGCTCGACCTGCGCGGCCAGCTCCTCGTGGGGGCGGCGCGGGCGCAGCGGCGAGTCCTCGCCGCGGGCGAGGCGCAGCGCCCGCAGACCGGGCTTGCCGAAGCGGTCGGCGACCCGCTCAGCCGGGAGCGCAGCGAGCGCTCCTAGAGTCCCGATTCCAAGCCGCCGCAGCGTCTCCACCAGGTCTCCCGTCTCGCGCGGTGGGAGGTCGAGACGTCCGGCCAGCGCCAATACGGGGAGCGCATCAAGGAACTGACGCGAGCGGCGTGGCGAGACGCTCGCCTCGCCCTTGCGCGCTGACGCGTAGGCGGCGAAACGAGTCGGCGCGATCCCGATCCGCACCTCCCTCCCCACAACGCCGCGAGCTGCCGCCCGCACCCCGGCGGTCTCGCCTCCGTAGAGCCCCCGCAACCCGTCGACCGCGAAGTACGCCTCCCCCGCCCGCTCCGACTCGACCGCCGCGCCGATCCGCTCCAGCCTGCGCAGCAGCTCCTCGGTCAGCTCGGCAGCCTCGACCGGGTCGGCGAGAGCAGGCTCAGGAATCAGGACGCAAGCGATCTCCATACGAACATATGTTCGTACAAGAGACCGACAGAATCAAGCTGGCCGACGACCCCGCTCGCCCACCTACGCGGCGAGACCGTCCGAGCCGTCGAGCCGGTCGAGCACGCGCAGAACGGCCTGGGTGTTGGCCTGGATCTGCTTGCGCCCTTCCTCCATCTCGGCGATGACCCGCGTGTAGACCTTCTCGTTGCGCAGGAGAATCTCGCGGTTGAACTCGCGGGTTTCCTCTTCCCGTGCTTCCGCGGCAACGCGAAGCCGGTCGAGCTCCTCCTGGTGGCCTCGAAACTCCTCGTCGCGCTTCTCCTGGTAGCGCTTGAACTCTTCGTCCCGTTGCTTGGACTCCTCCCGCTGGCTGCGGATCAGCTCGCGCAGGCTGCCGTTCTGGTCGCGTATGAACTCGCGGAGGTTCTCATTCTCGCCTCGGACGAACTCACGGAGGCTGTTGCTGCGGCGGTCGAACACGAAACTTATTGTCGCAGGCACTTCCGCACCCATGGCGCGCGGGATGTCACCGAAGCAAGACTTCCAACGCGTCAAAGCCGCGCAGAGAGTGCTTCGAGCTCCGCAGGGTCGGGGCTCTTCCCTTCGGCAACCCGCTTGGCCACCAGGGAGACCATGGCGGCGAGCGTGACCCACTCGGCGCTCGGAAACGATGGCGGCGAGTCGCCGCTTGGCTGACGCGCCTCACGCAGCCTCCCAGCCAGGCGCTCGATCGCGTCCTGCTGGAACCTCACCCCCTCCGGCCCGACGGCGAGAACCTCGATGCTCAGCAGTCGTGCCGCGGGAAGGTCCGCGGCCAGCAGGCTCGCGGCGGTGCCGATCGCCGTCGCTCCCTTGGCCGCCGGTGCCGCCTCCTCCGCGCAGGCGCGCTCGACCTCCTCGACCAACCTCTCGAGCAATTCCTCGAAGCTGGCCAGCATGCACTCGCGCTTGTCCTTGAACTGCCGGTAGAAGCTGGCGGTGGAGACGCCGGCGTGGCGGGCGACGTCGGCGACCGAGGTGGCCCCGTAGCCCTGCTCAGCGCAGACCTCCGCCATCGCCGCAACCAGCCGTTCGCGCTGGTTGCGCGCCACCAGCTCGGGCGGGATCCCGTGCGGGCCCGGCGGCAGCCTCCGAACCCGCTCCCTCTCAGCTTCGTCCACGGGCTAAGGATAGAGCCCGTTCCCAAACAGCCTGGCGCGTACCGCTAGCGGTAGAGCACGATGTAGAAGGGCTCTTTGTTGCTGGCGCCGTTGAGGTAGGTCTGCACCTCCACCTGCGGCGCCGGGCAGGAGGGACCGCCGTTGACCTTGGCGTAGGCGGTGATGTTGCCGGCGACGTTGTACTCGGCGGTGACCTGTGCACCACGAGCGTTGAAGCCAGGGACGTTGACGCAGTAGACGCCGGGAGACCCGGGCGTGACGTTGGCCGAGGAGATCCCCTTGGAGAAGCCGGAGTCGACCGTGCCTTCGGCGGTGACCCTGGCGAAGAGGATCGGGTTGGCCGATTCGGCGCTGTTCGCCGAGTCGGCCCGCGCCGCGCTCGGCACCTGGCTGAGGCTCGACTCGTCGACCTTGTCGCCGGTGACGGCGTTGCCAGCGATCTTGTCGTTACCGATCGCCCCGTTGGCGATCTTCTCAGCCGTGATCGCGCCATTGGCAAACTTGGCTGCCGTGAACGCTTCGTTGGCGAGCTTGCCCTGCTTGATCGCCAGCGCCTTGATCTTCGGGGCCGTCACCGAGTTCTTGCGCAGCTTGTCAGCCGTCACCGCACCCGGCCGAAGCTGCGGCGCGCCAACCGATCGGGAGGGAAGCTGGGTAGCCGCATAGGCCCCCGCGCCGCCCAGGGCGACGAAGAGGGCAAGGGTCGACATCACGTTGGCATAAGTCAATCGCCCGCTTACTCGCTTCATAAATCCTCCCTGACGTATGGCTTGAAGAAGGCTCTCCTGGCCCTACCCGCGGCTCCCGACCGCAAGAGGCCTCGAAGAACCATCGCGTTCCCAGCTTCACTCTATTGAACAAGCCAAGCGGCTTGATGTTCCGGAACTCCCGCCACGTTCACGATCGGCGCCGGCGAAGAAACCCTGCCGATCTGGATCTTCCGCAACCTCTTCCGCCCCAACCAGCTGCCGATCGTCAACGCCGTAGCGGTAATAGTCGTCCTGCTCTCGATCATCCCCGTCTACCTAGCCCACCGCCTGAGCCGCGAAGAGGGCGGCCCGGTGGCAGCCGGGCCGCATCGAGGGAGGCGGAGTGGAGACCGAGGCGGCGGTGCCGTAGCGAGGCATGGCTCGGCTTAATCCTGGAGCCTAAGAAGGCCACGAGGCGGTTTCGAAAACCGCCTCGTGGCACAGCTTGCTTTTTAGCCTTGGTTCAGAAGCGCTCGGCTATGAGCTTATGTGCAACGGTGTTGGGCTTGAAATGAAGAAGCCCGCGGTCATAAATGGAGGTTCCGTCGGACACACCGATCCTTCATACAACACTTTGTTGTTAGTGAGCGTCCAAGTTGCAGGATTTCCGCCTTTCATTTGCGAGGGAAAGATGCTGCGGAATGTGCAGTCAAACAGCCCTCCACATTGAAAGCGCCAGGACACAAAATCCCCTTGTACGGTCGCTGCGTTTACGCCACCATCGTACAGTTCCATCGTACCGAGTTTGGATGTCGTAACCGTACAAGAACCTATGGAGGATTGTTTGCATTCTTCCAGGGGGAAACTCAAGACTTCCGCTGGTACGAATTCCACTCCCCAGTCCGCTGTCGTTTTTGCGGAGAATGAAGCTTTTTTACAGGTTATTTTTGTCGCTCCCCAGTTGGTAGCGAAAGTAATTTCTTTCGCTTCCCCCGTGAGGGTGGTACCCGCAGGATACCGGTCATCTACCGCACAGGCGTCCCAGTTCTCTTTGCAGAGGCTAACCGCTTTCCAGGGCCCACCTGAGGTCGGGACTGTCACATACGCTGGACTCGGGGAATTGAGCGCGTAGGTCGCGGTGATGTTCGCGCTCCCGAATGGGGTAAGGCACCCTGCCTGATCGATCAGGCCCATTTTAGAAGCGACAATTTGGGCTGGATTGCCACCACTCACAGGAAGCGGGACGGCTTCAGCTACAAAGGTGCAGATTTTTGAGCCACACAGGAGTCCCCACGCCGGATTTACATTTTCACCTTTGCTTTTACCGACAGAGAGCGATCCGTTACTACCTTCTGTCCAAGCCAAGGAGCCCGTGAAGTTTTCGTTGAGAGAGGAGGTTATGCATTTGCCATATTGAGAGCTGCTGCATCCATTCAACGTCCATTTCGAGATGGTCAGCGGCATCGGCGAGCCGGTTTCCGCGCCGGATTTACCTTCCAATGCAGATTCAGTGCATTCGATTTTTTTCCCGCCGTAGACTCCTTCCAGAACGACTTTGCTGGATGTCGCTTTCAGCGCGGTAGAGGCCGCATAGCGATCTCCGGGGTAGCAGGCCGGGCTGTTCGTGTTTGTTTTGCATAGCGTGGTGGTTTTCGCTGCGGCGGTCCCCGCCCCAAGCGTCGCCATCAAGGCCAGCACCGCTATGGCGGTCAAGCCGATGATCTTCGAGAGCTTCAATTCTGCCTCCGTTTTACAGCGGCGATGATCGTCGACTGGTTTTTAGGCGCCGGCATCGCCGCGGGTGCATTTGCATGGCGAGCCTTACGGATTGAGCCTGCACGTCGCTTAGGCAAATCGCCCTAGCCCTTGATCGAAGATGGAGCGGGGTGCCACACGACACGGTCGGGTGGAGGCCGGTGCAGCTCTGCGAGCTGTAGAGCTATTTCGATTTCCGCGGTGCATGAGTCAAGCGGACGATCGATCATCGCTTCGATTCCGCGTAGGCGCCTCGTAAGAGTGTTGCGATTCACCTTCAGGGCGGCTGCTGCGGCGGTGACGTTGCCGCCGGCGGCAAAGTAGGCCCGTAGGGTGTTTCGGGCGGCCTCTCCGTTGTCACGGCCACGCTCCAACGGCTGCAGGAACAGCTGGCGTAACGAAGCCGCCAGCAGATTGTCCTGGAGGATCGCGGCGAGCAAAACCACGTCGGCGTAGTGGACGACTTTGTCACCGCTCCGCATGGCAACGGATAGTGCCGCGCGAGCTTGGTGGTAGGTGAGACGCCATCCGACCAGGTTGCGCGCCGGCTGGCCGAAGGCGAGGAAGCCACCGTCGGAAGGGATCGCGGAGAGGTGAGCTCGCAGCTCGTCGTCGTCAACACCGTACCGCCCACCCAACCAAGCGCACGTGGTCCCTTCGCCATGATCGATCGCGAGGAGGCGGCGGTCAAGGGAGGTGGCGAGCTCATGAACCGTCTCGCTCGCGCGTGGACCGACGGCGGCGACACCCAGATGGAAGCACTCAAATTCATAGGAGAGGCCGGACGTGTCCAGAAGCTCTCCGGCGAGGAGCCGGCGGACACGCTCGGCGCGACCCGCTTCGATGGAGGAGGGCCTGCACCTGTCCTCACGACGATGCTCCTCGCCGACGGCGGCGACCAGGCGGTCGAACAGGGTGGCCTGGGTGCGGAGCAGGCACTGCAGATCACGGGCCCTGAAGTCGCCGCGCTTTGCCTCCTCGATCAGGAAGTCGCCGAGCAGAGCATGGCCGGCGAAGTAGCGGCGCAGCACGGTGTCCAGGCCGATGTCGTTGCGAGCGGCGAGCCGAGCTTGGGCGAGCAGGATTGGCGGCGGCGGCGGCGAGCGCTCCTCGCCGAGCTCTACCGCGGCCAGGCCATAGTCGACCGCCGCCACGATCGCCGCCCGTAGCCCCTCCGCGTAGGAGGGATCGTCTACTTCCCCGGAATCCGATACCGCGTGCACCCGCGTGAGCACCGCCTGCTCGATCTCCCCGCGGCGCTCGGACAAGCGCGCGGCCAGGTCGGCGCGAACGCGCTCAGGCCTGGAGCGACGGTGCTGCGCGGGGGCCACCTTGGCTGGAGGGAATAGGGGGCTGGAAGCCGAAGCTCATCGTCGCTTCAGCTTGGCGCTCTTGCGGCTTTTCCCGCAGGAGGATTCGAGCTCGGGGCGCAGGGTGGCCCGCTTGCCGTTCTGCCCGCTCATCTTTGCCGTCACCCTGTGGGTCCCGATGCAGAGGTTGGTCGAGTTTTCCAGCAGTCCCTTCGCACCGCCGGGAAAAGTCGCGACTACATTGGTAATCGGAGCGTCGGGGATGCTTTCGAACGTCGCCCGAATGCCGCCCTTGATCGAATCGATGCGGCCGACGGAGTGAACCTCGACCGGCAGCGAGGCCGGGCCCCTGAGCACCGCGACCATGTCCGGCAGGAGGTGATCGGAGGAGCGCAGGTAGAGATCCCCGCTTAGCGGCTCGTCGAAGAGCGGCGTAGTGGCGCTGACCTGACCGTAGATCGAGCCGGGCGGGCATTGATGGGCTTTGAACTGCACCCTGGTGCAGACCGTTTTTATGTGGCTCTGGTCGAGGAACTCCGAGTGGGGCAGGGTGATCGAGAAGGCGCCGATGTTGGCCTCGCCCGGCCGCGGGCGAATGACCGCCCGCAGTTTCGGGTGAGCGCCTCTGCGAGTGCCGCCGAAGAGACGGAAGGAGAGACGCGGTTTGAAACCGAGCTTGGCGCAATCCGTGGCGGCGAAACGGGATGCTGGCCTCGCCACTGCTCCTTCCGCGGAGGTGATCTTGGCCTCGGTCCGCTTGAGAGTGCAGCTGGTCGGGTTGAGAGTGAAGCCCTTGCGGTCGAGCTGGACGTTGATCGCCCGGTAGGCGATCGGGATGCCTTCGATCAGCTGCGGCAGGGGGTCGGCCTGGGCGGTGGCCTGGGCGGTTTCCGGATCGACGTTGATTGCCGACCTCAAGACTTCGTCGCCGAAGTCGAAGGGACCGGCCTGCCTTGGCACCACCGCGACGATGCTGAGCGGGGCCCCCTTGTAGGGGCCGGAGAGGTAGATGGCTGTCGGGCGCTTGCCGGCCTGGGGAACCCAAAGGGGAGTTGGCCCAGCGCCTACTGCCGCCACCACCCTGCCGATCCGAGAGCCCGCGGGGCACTGGCCGGTCTCGGCGTCCGCGCCTTCGCAGCGCTGCACGCCGGCGAAGGTCGCGGCGAGGCCTTTCGGCAGTGTGATGTCGAGCCCTTCTGGGTTCTGTTCGCCATCTTCGCGCGTCAGCGTGAAGATGAAGGGAGAGTGCTTGCCGGCTTCGGGTTCGGCGACACCGGCGGAGAGCTTGGGATCGAAGCCGCCGGTGTCGCAGCCTTCGTCGATCGTCATCGGGGTGGAGCTCTTGACCGGTGTTCCCCCAGACCAGGGAGTGAACTCGTATTCGGTTTGGAACGTGCCGCAACGGTTCGGCGTCACCAGTGGCGCCCGGTAGCCCGACTTGAACTCGAGCTTTGCTTCGCGGATCGGCGCCTGGGGGATCTCACTCGTCACCGAGGTGATCTGGCCGCTTTGCCTGTCGACTTCCAGTTCCCCCTGCAGCTTCACGTGCAGGCCGAGGTCGTCGGCGACGATCCAAATCCTGAACGGGTGGCCCGGTTCGGGTTCCCTCAGATAAACGGCACCCCTGAGGTTCCGCGCAAGCACAGGGATGTCGAACTCGGTGTCAGCGAGCTTGGATGCGTTGGGGCAGGCCGAGGCATCCCTGGTGCCGAAACGGACCTGCTCGGGACTACAGGTGGCGAGGCTGTCGCCGGCGCTGGGATTGAACGCGAGCCCCCGCGGCAGCTTGACCCTGAGCGAGCGCATCTGGGCCGGTTCGAGGACGTCCACTCCATTTGCTTCCGGCAGCCGGATCGTGATGTCGGCGCCGGCCGGCGCGTCCGCAGCATGGCTGGTCGGTTCCACCGTGAGGTCAGGGCCGAAGGGCAGCTTGTCGCAGCCGGAGATCGAGGGAAAGGCTGACGACTTCGTGTCGAAGACACCGGGCTGATTCCAGCTGTCTGCCCCGACACGCATCTCGAGCGGCACGCCGCAGCGAGTGGGGTTGGTGAGCAGGGGAAGGGGGCGTGATCCCGGTGGACGGGATGGAGACGTAATGCATCCGCCGAATGCCTCGGCCACGGTGCAGCGTTCGCTGTCGTGGCTGTGCGCGGCGGGCACGCCCCAAGTGGTGGTCTCCGCCCTAACCAGCTTCGCCGCCACAGGGGCATCACTGATTTCCGCAACCAACCCGTAATCACTCTCCGAGCGCACCCGCAGGTCGATGAAAGTCGGGAGCACACCGGCGACCAAGCCCAGGCGGGCAACCACATCACTGCCGGGAGGCGCCATCATGTAGACGGGCTCTACGAACTCCCTGTTGAGTTCGTAGCCGAATATGGTGCTGGTGCCAACCTGGGAGCCACTGGGACAGCCATCGCCGTCGATGGAAGTGAGCAATTCCTGAACTGTGCACTGCTGCGGAAGCCCAAGCACGTTGGGGTTGCCGATCAGGCCGGGGGGCAGTTCGAAGCGGATGTTGCGGGGTGTTGCGTATCCGTCGCTGAGGCCGAACTCGTTCGGCTCGCTTTCGGGATCCTGTTTCATCTCGAAGGTGAAGGTGAGATCGGGGTGGGCGCCGGCCTGGGTAGTGGACAGCGCCGCCTCGATCGAGTCGATGCCAAAGCAGGCAGTCCGCGGTTCGAGCCCGCAGGGAACCTCGGCGGCGTGCGCGGGCGCCGCAAGGAGGATCGTGCCGAGGGCAACGGCGAAGGCAAGAACTGTCCGGCGGATCATTGGGATGCCCTCCGATTGGGGTTTGCTTGGTGACGTTTGGATCCATGGCTCTGCTTCTTGGCGTTGCCTTTGACGCAACGGACCTTTCCTTTGCGCCTCTGCTTGTGCTTGCCTTTCGGGCATCGCCGGGCGGGAGGTGATTCGCCTTCGGGCTCGGAGCCGCTGGCAGGGACCGGCAGGACAGTCGGAGCGCTCCCCCGACCCTGACAAGCGTCACCCCGACATGGCGCCGGGGTAGCCGGGTTGGGGATGCCCCCCTCAACGCGGGCGTCGTAAATTGAGGCGCTGCCCGCGATGTCTGCCCCGTGCAGCTTCTCCAACGTGGTGAAGAAGACGTCATTGCCGTCCGGAGTCATGCCATAGAGGAGGTTGTCCTCGTCTCCCTGTCCCGAGGAGATCAGCGCGAGGCAGCCTGCCGCTCGCGTGCAACCGCTTGCTTCATGCGCCATCCACTCATAGACATCCGAGACTTGGTTGGCGTCTTCCGGGAGCAAAGCATGGTTGCTCTGGAAGAACACCCTCTTTCCGTCGTCGGTGACGTTGGGAATCAGGAGACTGTGCGATCCACTGATTCCCGTCCGCAACTCTTGCAGCACGGCGGGGGCATTTGGGTGAGCACCGGTTGGGTCACAGGACACGCAGACGACCTGTTCTCCCGGGGCAGCCGTGCTGTCGTACAGATAGATCTCGAAGCACCGCTCGCCCGCCGTTTTGGGGTTCCCACACGCCGCCGCGGTCGCCTCGGTGTTGTCATATGGAGTCAGCTGGGCGTGTGACTGGAAGACCAGCACCGAACCGTCGGGAGTGCTGCGAGCCGGGGCGCGCCCGCGGCCGCCCCCACTCATGACTCCCGGCCAACGGATCAGGTTGTCGATATCGTGAAGAAAGCCAGATGCGCTCAGGTCCTCTGGATCGAGCAGGCTGACGAAGCGGATCGCTTCAGTCGCCCCATCCCAGTCGTAGAGATTGTTCTCGCCTGCGACGCCTTCCAGCCCATCGTCGACGACAGCGGTAGAGGTGAAGTAGACGTGCGACCCATCGGCCGAGACGTTGACGAAACGAGAGCTATCCGCGATCGCGGTGGTGGCGAGCGTTTCCGCATCGAACACCCGAAGCCCAGCGGGCGCCGGCGTCGGTTCCACGATGTTGGCATCGACGAAGAAGACGCGCTTGCCGTCCGCGGAGATCCCGGCGAAGGTGTTGGGAGCGGCGGCGACTTCGACAGTTTGTTTTTCCCTGCGCAGGTAAAGCGCCCCGTCGACCTCGAAGACGATCGCGGATCCATTTTCGGTAGAGCCGAGATAGATGGCATCTTCTCCCGAGTCGAATGGCGTGTCTCCTGGCTTCAGAGACACGACCACTGAGTTCGAGTCACCAGCAGCACGCTCATAGATCGCTTCCGTGTTCGCCGCGGAGAGCGGCGTGGCGGGCTCCAGGTGCGCTTTGGAGCCGAAGATGACGTGGGCGCCACCGGCGCTGACGTAGTGGCTGTTGGCGTCCGGGTCGGCGCCCAAGCTTCCCTGGCCGAGGACCTCGAAGCCGTCTGGAGTGCGGAGGTATACGCCAGGTTTTTCCCCAAGCGTTCCGGCGACGCCAGGAACACTCCAAATCGAGTATTCCTGGTCGAAGGAGACGCCCTCTTGGTTCGACGAATGTTCAAAGCTAATCGCGGCGTCGCTGTAGGTGGGGCTGAAAAGCTCGCTCCCCCATCCGTCCTGCGGATGAGCTCCCTCGGCACGCACGGCTCGATATCCGTCCTGGAATCCGTTCCCATCGAAGCCCGGCACGGTCCCGTTGACAAAGAAGCTGACCCGCTTACCCGCCCCAATGCCATTTGGGGCGACCGGCCAAACGTCGAATTGGTGAGTACGAGTATCGGCCGCGTTCGGAGTGAGGCCGCGGGTGTCAGCCGGCGTGACGAGCTCATAGGCACGACAATCCGGAAGACTTGCGGAGGCGCCGGTGCGGAACTCATCATTGGGGCAGGACTGTGCCTCACGACGCTCGAGCGTCGTGAACGCCTCGTCTTGACCATTGGCCGCGCCGATTAGGTTTTCTGCGACAACGCGGAAATGGTAGGTCGCCCCTTCCGCCAAGCCAAAGATCGGCACCGTGATATCGGTCATACCCGCTGCCGCCGGGAGCACGACCGTGGACGTGACCCCGCCGTACGCTTCCGTCGTGCCGTACTCGAAGTGGTATTTGGTCGGGAAACCGGACGGATCGACCGTAGCCCTCAAGGTCGCTTCGGCATAAGAGACAGGCGATGCGACTCCGGTCGTCGCCAGCGGAGGCCCAAGCACGCCGTTTTTCCCTTCACTGGAACCGTATTTGTTGACCGCGACCAAGCGGTAGCGGTAGCGCTCTTCGGGATTGAGACCATCGATGTGGGCTTGAACGGGGGTCGCTTCGCTGCCTTTGCCGATTTCGGCTACCCCCGGCACGCAAGCGGCTTTCGCGGCTCCATCGAAAGCCGCTTTCGCTTCCCCGAGGTTTTTCTCGTACGCGGCCTCTTCGAGATACTCGAAGTGACAGTCTTCCAGCGCGAAGCCACGTGGGTCGACACTGCCGTTGAGGGTGGCTTCACCGGGGCTCACGTCTGTGGCCAAGCCAGTCTCGGCACTCGGCGGCAGGCCGTAAGACAGTGGCCCGAAAGCCGCCAGGTCAAATGGGTGCGCTTTGTTTTCGGGGTCGTCAAAAGCAACGTAGGCGCTTCCGTAAGCCGGGTCGAAAGCCTCACAGGCGACCGGCGACAGCGGCGGATCCTGCAACGCGCAGGATCCGTCGATCGCGACCCGGTATGGCACCGAAATCGCGCCTTTGGTGAACGAACCGAACTCCGTGACGAAGGTGCCCGACGCCTCGAACTCTTCGGCAGTCCCTCGCGAATTGACGAAAGTGATCACGTGGCAGTTGGCCTGATCCACGGCAAACCCCGTACGCGGGTAAAACCGTCCCCTAGGGGCCCCCCTGCCGGTAATCCGGTTGAGAATCTTGGTTCCGTCGGGGCTCACCACGAGAATGGCCCTGCCGTTGTCGTCCGCGAAGTAGACAGCGCCGGTGGCGCCGCACACGTCGATGTCTATCTTGCCCGGAAGAGGCGGGCCCCAATCTTTATCAAGGATATTCGAGCCGTCCGCGGCCGAATCGAGCTTTATGGTGTCGTCTTCCTGGGTGACATATATGTCGTCCGTCGCCGGATCGACCGCGATCGATGTCACGCCCTTGGCGACTTTGAAGTCGCCCGGACCGACTATTGGTTCCTGCGCGGCGTAGGTAGTCGCGGGAGTGGGAGGACACGAACTCGGAGCAAAGTACCTGACGGTCTGTTCGTTGACTCCGAGTTTGATGTTTTTATCAAGCACGTAGACGTTGCATTCCGAATCCACGGCAAGATCCGCTGCCTCGGCAGGGTCGTCGATCGTCAAAAGTGGCGTTTCGCTTCCAGGTGGGTAGATGCCGATTTTCGCTTCAGTGCCCACGTAGCGATTGCCGTAGAAGTCGACGGCGACGGTGCGAGCCCTCTGGAGAGTGAGAGAGGCGCCTTTGGGAAGGGGTTCGCGTGAGGGGGCTACCAATGGGCCAAAGGCGAGCAGTCTGGCGCCGACACCGCCACCGGCGGTGACATAGAGCCTTCCCGGTCCTGAGCCTTGCGCATCAGTCGTAACGTCCGCGGCGGCCAGCGGAAGTACGTTATTGGTGAGGCCAGATCCGTCGGCCGTCAGCTGATCCACATCGCGATCGCCGAGATCTTCGACGAAGGAGATCGCGAAATTGCCGCCGGAAAAGCCTGCTTCGCCGCTGACGGCGACGTTACCCGTGCCGATCGGGGCCAACGCCTCCAGCGAGGCCTGTAGCTGAGCGACGGTGACTTTGCAAGGGAGATCCTCTGTTGTCTCGCCTTCAAAATCGAGAGTGAAAGAGCCGCCAGTGCATGCAGTCGCAAGCCCTTGGACCTCGTCGCGGTTGGGAAGTGTGGCGAGGCCGGTGGGCTCACCGTCGACGAATCCCGGGTTCGAGGTTTGAGTGACATACTGGCCGTCCGCCTCGAACTCGTTGACGACTTGGTGCTCGGCATCGTAGACGAGGAAATGGCCATTCGCCCAGTCAGCGGCGAGAGACGCTCCTGCAACGCCGAGGCCGATTCCATTGTCGGGGGTTTTGTCCTTTTTGAAGGCATCCTGATCGGATCCGTCTATCGCCCGGAGAAGTGACAGGGGCTCAACAGCCTCTCCTGAGATCTTTTGCGAAAAGATCTTGACTTCCTCAGTTGCGGAATCAATCGCGAAGACGTAACTGATGTATTCAGTGCTGAATTTACTGTTGGCAGATTGATATGTGTATGCGGCAACACCACTATAGTCTGCGAGGGGATCTTGCCTGATTTGGCCGCCGACACCGTTACTTCTTGTGACTACGGTGCAGAGGCCTTCAATACATTCCAGGCTCTCAACGTTCGTTGCAGCGAGAGCACCGACAAACATCACGCGGTGAGTCACGCTGTTACCAGAAACACTTTCTCCTTCGTCCGCGACCGACACGTTTCCGGCACCGATGGTCGGAAGCCCTTCAAGAGCTGCCTGCACCACTGCATGGTTTGCATCGGCTGGGATCGGGCCGGTCGTCGCATTTTTGAAGGTGAGTTGATACGTACCACTTGCAGTCCCGAGGTCTAGGCGTTGAGTCTCATTGGCGTATGCAACGACTTCAGCTCCTCTGGCGACGAGAAGGCGGTCATTGGCCGGATCAACGGCGATGCCGGCAGCTTCGCCACTGGAATCGATCGTTACGGGCAGCCCGTAGTTTGGTGAGCCAGAGAATGGATAGGCAGCGGGGTGGTACTTGACGACGTCGCCCGTCGCCGACTCGGAGACGTATAGATTTCCGCCCGTGTCGACAGCAAGGCCACAAGGCTCGTTGGCGTTGGGGATGGTGGCGATCTGCTGGCCGAGCAGGTGATGCTCGGAATCGAACACATATATCTTCGATTCCGCGGCGCTGGAGACGTAGACATCCCCTTGCGAGTCGACCGCCGTGCCACAGGCATGGTTCAGGCCGGCGATATCGAGCGCGGGCAGGGGTGTGCGGGCCGGGGGGCCCGCCGCCAGGGCGCCAGGAGCGATGGCGAGCCAGAGCAGGAGCGCGAGGGCGCCCAGTGACGCCCTCGCTGTTCTTGCCTTGTGGATGCGCTTTCTCATCTTGGTCGCCCTGTCGTCCGATCGTCGCCCTAGTGGACGACGATCGCGGTTCCCTCCGTGTCCCCCTGCACGCGGAGGACGTAGCGGCCGTGGCGCAGGTTGCCGAGCCGCAGGTGGTCGGATGCGGTGGCGCCGTGGCGGACAGGATTACCGCCGCGCATCAGGCGCCAGCGCAGGCCCGACGAGCTGGCCGAAGCGACCATTTGCACCTTGCAGGTGACCTTGACCTTGGCACCCTTCTTCTTGACGGTGCAGGTGACTTTGGCGTCACGGCCAGCCGGGCCAACCGAGCCCTGGGAACCAACGGGGCCCTGGGCGCCGTTCGCTCCGTTGGCGCCCGGTGCTCCGGTCGGGCCGGTCGCACCAGTGGCGCCATTTTTGCCGTTTTCACCGTCTTTACCTGCTTTTCCGTCTTTGCCGGGTTCGCCCTGGCTCTGTTTCAGCACCGTCACGGGGGCACTGGCTGTCGGCACGGTGACGCCGAGCGGATAGCGGTAGGTGACGTTCTCGGCGCAGGAGAGAACTTTTCCTGCGCTGCCAGCGCCCGGCGTGTAGGTCCGAGCGTTGCCTACCGGGTTGCCGTCGAGAAACCATTCGACTGCCGGGGGTGTCGTCGAGCTTTCGAGCAGGCCGCCGTCGAAAGGCTGGCTGCCCGCCCAGCTTGCCCAGCGATCCTCGCCGCAGGTCTGCTGCGTCTGTTCTTGCAGCGAGCCGACGACGCCGGGGGCGCGAAGCGAGGCGTCTGGGGCGCCGGCGCCGAGCCTTCCAATTGCTACTGTCGACCCTGGGTCGACGAACCAGAGGTTGCCGTCGGATCCAGGGGCGATCCCGCCTGGAAAGAGCGCGCCGGGAGCGCTGCCTGAGTTCAGGCCTTCGCTGAACTCGGCGATGCTCCCGGACGGCGAGATGCGCCCGACCATGTTGGAAGCCCCATCCGCAGTGGTGACAACCGTGCAGGTCGGGGAGGTTCCGGTGAGGCCCGTAGCATCGCATGTCATCGGTTCGACATCGGTGTTGATAAGGGCACCGAAGAATATGACGGTAAATTTGATGGGCGATTCTTCTCCGCCGCCGAAGACGAGTAGGTTCCCCGGTCCAATGCTTGAGAGATTCATCAATGCTTCCCTGACCTGCGTGGATGTCGCGTTGTAAGGCAGGTCCGCTGTCATACTCGCCGACCCGCTGTTGGCATTGTTTTCGGTGGGCTGGGAGAGCGTGATCGTGGTCGCCGTAGAGCTGGCAATGGTGGTACCTGGTGCGATGCAGGTTGCAGGGGTAGAAAGGAGCTGCTCACCGTCGGACAGCTCGCCGGTCGTGGTGCTAACTCCGGTGATCGTGGTGGAGGTGCCGTCGCAGGTGACAGTGCCGCTGCCCGACCAGCCGGTGGTCTGGCCGCCGAAGCTCAACTCATAGGTGCCGCCGAGACCGCTTTCGGCTGCTATTTCGACGAGCTGCTGCTCAGGGGCGCCACCTGCATCGGTGAACCAGAGGTTTCCGTCGGGGCCGGGGGCGATACCGATCGGTTTGCTGTTCGGCAAGAGCCCGGTGCTGAACTCGGTGATCGTGCCGCTCGGGGTGATCCGGCCGATGGCTTTGGTCGCTCCCTGGTCGGTGAACCAGAGGTTGCCGTCGGGGCCGGGGGCGATGCCGGTCGGTACCGCTCCTTCATTGAGCCCGGCGCTGAACTCGGTGATCGTGCCGTTGGGGTTTACCCGGCCGATGGCTTTGGTCGCTCCCTGGTCGGTGAACCAGAGGTTGCCGTCGGGGCCGGGGGCAATCGCCCGTGGAAGAGACCCCGGATTGAGACCGGCGCTGAACGACGTGACCGTGCCGCTCGGGGTGATCCGGCCGATCGACTTGACGCCTTCGAAGTTGCCGTCGGTGAACCAGAGGTTTCCGTCGGGGCCGGGGGCGATGCTGATCGGGAATGTGACTCCAGCGGTGAATTCTTCGATCGATCCGCTCGGGGTGATCCGGCCGATGGCTTTGGTCGCTCCCTGGTTGGTGAACCATAGGTTGCCGTCGGGGCCGGGGGCGATGCTGACCAGGAGTGCTCCTCCACTGAGTCCTTCACTGAACTCGGTGATCGTGCCGTTGGGGGTTACCCGGCCGATGGCTTTGGTCACTCCTTGATCGACGAACCAGAGGTTTCCGTCGGGGCCGGGGGCAATCGCCCGCGGCGAAGCTCCGGGTTCGAGGCCTGCGCTGAACTCGGTGATCGCTCCCACCGGCGCGGCGCTCGCGGCAGTCGGAACGGCGACGAGCGCGGCGAGCAAAACAGCGGTGGCGAAGCGACGAGCGCCCGGCACGAGGCCAAAGATCGCGAACCGCGAGCGATGCATCGAGAACATGAAGTCTCCTTGTTCTGAGCCCCTCTGCCGGCCGCTTCCCTTAGCGGCTTCCGCGAGGCTCGGTTTCCCTGTGGTGCTGTCCCTGAGTCGTCTTCAAAGACGACGAAAAAGACTGTAAACGGCAACTTTCATAAAGTCAAGGAGAAAGTTTTTGTGAGAAAGGAGCCTGTCTCAAGGCATGTGGAAGCGCCTGCAGGACAGGCACTGACCGCAGGGGTACCGCCGGCTCAGTCGCCGAGATCGACGCGCAGGGCGGCGAGCTCGGTGCGCAGCTCGGCGACTTCTCGCTCGAGGCGGGTGAGGCGATCCTCGGCGGGGGTCAGCTGCTCCGCCAGCTCGGCCTCATCGGTTGCGACCGCGCTTGACTCGTGCTCGTCTGGGACGGACTCAGCCGAGTCTGATGGCTGGGGCGGAGCTGAGTCTGAGCCGCCGCCGAGCAGCTGCTCGTAGCGGTCCTCCTTCTGACCCGGCCGGCGCTCGTGGCGAGCCACCAGGCCGCGCTCGACCAGACGGTCGAGGACATCGTGGACGGCTGCCAGGTCGGCGAAGTCGTGGAGGCGCTGGCCGCGCTGCTTCAGCTCGCCGGGCGTCTGCGGCCCGCGCAGCATCAGCACGGCGAGCAGGGAGACCTCGGCGGCGTCGAGACCGAAGGCGTCGCCCAGCAGGTGGCGGTACTTGCGAGCGCGACTACCGGCGCCGCTGGCGAGCCGGGTCCAGCCGCGCAGTGCGAGGCGGCGCAGGGCCTCGACCACGGTCGCCTCGTCGTACTCCACCACCGGCTCGCGGTTAGTCGCCTGGTTGCAGGCGAGGCGCAGGGCGTTGAGCGAGAGCGGGTAGGCATCGGGCGTGGTGTGCTGCTTCTCGACGAGGCAGCCGAGCACGCGCATCTCTACGGCATCGGGCTCCATCGCTCAGCTCAGTCGCGGTCGGGCCGGTCCGGATAGATCTCGTCGATCGTGACCAGGGCGCGGTAGGGGGCGCCACCCGCGGCGGCTTCGATCCTCTCGCCGCCGCCGGCCAGCCGGTCGACGACGCCGACGACGCCGACGACCTCCAGACCCTGCTCGGCGATGCGCTCGATCGCCTGTGCAGTCGAGCCACCGGTGGTGACCGTGTCCTCGACGACCAGACAGCGAGCGCCGACCTCGACCGGGCCCTCGACCCAGCGCTGCAAGCCGTGCTGCTTGCGCTCGCCGCGGACGAAGAAACCGACCAGGTCCGCTCCGGCGGGAACGGCGAGGGCGGCGCAGGAGGGCGGAATCGCCGCGGTCGCGGGGCCGCCAACCGCGGTCGCTCCCAGCTCGCCGGCGGCGGCCGCAATCAGCTCGCCGGCGGCAAGGAACCCGGCAGGCCGCAGCAGCGCCCGTCGCGCATCAACGTAGTACTGGGCCGTCGCGCCACTGGCAAGCGTCACCTCGGCGAGGATCAGCGAGTGCTCGCGCAGCTCGGCGAGCAGTGTCCGCTTGGCGGCGTCGAGGTCGGCCACGACGCGCATCCTATGGGGGTGCAGACCCCTGTGTGCCAATTGTGAGACGAGACTGTGAAATGCCTGGAACAACGCTTGAAACAGGCGAACTGGCGCATACGCTCGCGCCAGCGGAGGGTGAAGCCGCGAGGTGCGGCGACCGGTTGATACCCGGAAGTCCGGGTTGACCCGGATGGGGTTCGAGTCCCCCGCCCTCCGCCACTACGAGCGCTGCTAATTTGTAGATGGGTATCAACCGGTCGGGGACTCGTCCCCTTCACCTTGAAACGGTCCGCTTCGGCGGGCCGTTTCTTTTGCCTTAAGGCCTACCCGCGCGCCGCGGCGTCGGTAAAGCCCTGGCGCCAGCTCGGGTAGCGCGGCGCCCAGCCAAGCTCCCGCTTGGCCTTGGCGTTGGAGGCGCCACGCAGCTGGGTCGACATCACCGCCGCGCCCTTGCCAGCGGCGAGGCGGGCGATCCAGGTGGGGACGTGGAAGGGTTTCTTGGCGCCGATCGCCGCGGCGAAGGCGGGTGACCACTCGCTCATCGGCGCCGGCTCGTCGTCGACGACGTTGTAGGCGCCGGGGGCGCCATGGTCGAGCGCAGCGACGGTGGCCGAGGCGGCGTCCTCGACGTGGATGAAGGAGAAGATCCCCGTGCCCTTGCCGACGACCGGCGCCATGCGCTTCAAGGTGTCCTCGGTCAGCGAGCCGTCAGAGGCGTAGTAGGTGCCAGGCCCGTACAGCCAGCCGTAGCGCAACACGACCCCTTCGATGCCCTCCGCCTCGAGCACCTGGCGTTCCAGCCCGGCGAGAGCCGTGGCACCGTCGCCGAAGGGGGGCGGTGCGGCGAGGAAGAGTGGCTCCTCCTCGTCCTTCACCCGGTCGCCTTCGGGCGCGTAGAAGAAGGCGACGCTCTCGGCGATCAGCCGCCGGGCGCCAGCGGCCCTGGCGGCGGCCACGAGGTTGCGCGTGCCCTCGCTGCGCACCCGGTTGGTCGGCGCCAGCGCCTGCTTGTCGCGGTAATCGATGCGCTGCGGCAGCGAGGTGAGCAGGTGGACGACCGCCTCCGGCGCCGCCTCGCCCACGGCCGCCTCCAGCGCCTCCGCGTCGAAGGCGTCGCAGACCACCGCCTTCGCACCCGTGGCGCGGATCTGCTCGGCCCGCTCCTCGCGCCGCGTCATCCCGGTCACTTCGTGGCCGGCCGCGACGAGCTGGCGCACCAGCGGCCTGCCGATAGCGCCGCTCGCTCCCGCTACGAAGACCTTCATCGCTCCACCTCCGAGTTGTCATCCTCCGCGTTGAGCCGTTCCGCGACGCGTGCCAGCCAGGCCGCGGCGACTGCGCCAAAGGCAATCAACAGTGTGTCGCCCCAGCCACGCCCCTCGCTCTTCGCTTCACCGGTATCGAAAGCGTGGTTGAGCGCGTGCAGGCCGTACCAGAGCGCTCCCAGCCAGAGCAGCGGCGCCCGCCAGGAGGGGCGCACGACGGCAATGCCCACGGCGATCCCGAAGGCGAGCGTGAAGGCACCGACGTCCCCTATGTAGTGGGAGTTCTCGATCCCGTAGTTGCCGATCTCGTCGAAGAAGGTCCCCGGCGCGAAGAGCTGCATCAACCCGAGCACGACGTGATAGCCGGAGACGAAGGCGAGAACCGCCTTCAGGGTGCCCTCACTCAGCAGAGGCCGCGAACGCTCGCTCATATCTCCGTTCCCTCGTTGAGGATGTCCATGTACTCGCCATAGACATACGTCTTGCCGCGCGACTTTCCGGTTACCTCTCGCAAGATTCCCGCCTCCTCCAAGCGTGAGATCGCACCGTATACGGGTGGCTCGGACAGGCTCAACTGCCGCGCGGCCGTCGGTGCTTTCACGACCACCCGCCGGACCGCGAGGTCATGGACCCGCAGCGCGGTAGCCGCCCCGCGTCCGAGCCCATGGATGCGCTGCCGGTCGCGCTCGATCATCTCGACTATCCGCCGCGTCGTGTCGGCGGTGGAGGCAGCCACCTCAACGACACCTTCGAGGAAGAAGCGCAGCCAATCCTCCCAGGCCCCATCGGTCCGAACCCCCTGTAGGTGTTCGTAGTAGGCGTCGCGATTGCGCTTCAAGTAGAGGCTCAGATAGAGCAGCGGGCGCCGCAGCACTCCCCGGTCGACCAGCAGCAGAGTCATCAGCAGCCTGCCAACTCGTCCGTTGCCGTCCAGGAACGGGTGGATGGTCTCGAACTGAACGTGGGCGAGGGCCGCCTTGATCAGGACGGGCGAGGGCGAGGGGTCGTCGTGGAGGAAGCGCTCCAGGGCAGCCATCGCCGGTTCCACCTCGGGCCAGGGCGGCGGAACGTAGCGAGCATTACCCGGCCGGGTCCCTCCCAGCCAGTTCTGAGAGCGGCGGAACTCTCCCGGCGTCTTGTCCGACCCTCGCCCCGAACGAAGCAGCCGCGCATGAACCTCGCGCAGAAGACGGTTGCAGAGAGGCAGGGTGCCGGACTCGAGCGCGTTGATCCCGTGGTTCATCGCGGCGATGTAGTTGACCGCTTCTTCGATGTCCTCCACGGGCACCCCGGGAGATACCTCGTTCTCGAAGAGGAGGAGATCGGAGAGCGATGACATGGTTCCCTCGATCTGCGACGAGAGCACCGCCTCCTTGCGAATGAAGGTGTAGAGGAACTGGCTCGGATCCGGAAGCAGCAGCGTGATCCCGTCCAGCCGGCCAAGCGCCTGGTTTGCCTGGTCGTGCAGCTGATGAAGCTCGACATCGAGGCTGAGAGGCGGATCTGGTGGCAGCGACGCTGGGAAGAAGGCAACGTATTCGGCAGCCCCATCCTGTGCCCGCCTGAACTGGCCGGCGCGGGAAGATGTCTGCGGTGTTGCCGTCAAGGCTCGTCTGCAAAGCGTTGGTTGAGGATCCCAGCAGCTTACTAAAGGATAGGGCGATATCGCTTAGGAGCAACAGGCCCAGCAAACCGATCGCTTAGGAATGCGAACGAGGTCTAGAAGACGAAGATGTCTTCGCCGAAGTTGATCCGGTTGTAGATCTCGGGCTGGTCGGCGACGAAGGTGCGGATGCAGCCGTGGCTGGCAGGGTAGTCGGGCACCGATTCGTAGCCGTGCACCGCGTAGCCGCCGTAGAAGTAGAACGAGTAGTACATGCCGTGCGAGTTGTAGCCCGGTTCCGTCCTGATGAACTCGAAGTGGCCGGTCACCGTCGGGGTCGACGACTTGCCCGAGGAGATCGGGTAGACGGCGACGGGCTTGTCGTCCGTGGCGAAGACGAGGACCTGCTTGCCGAGCGGCGCCTCGAGGTGCTGGCCGGCGCCGGGGTGCTGCACCTTGTAAGCGCCCTTGCCCGCGAAGGCCGACTTGACCAGTCCCGCACCGGCCCGGTAGGTGGCCGCCATGCCGTTGACCTTGCGGTAGGCGAGCACGCCGCGGGCGGTCTTGCCGCCGAAGCAGCGGCCGTCGTTGGCGATGTAGCCCAGCTTCCGCATCGCCTTCTTGAAGCCGAGGACGACGTTGCCGCACTGACCCTCGTGCAGGGCCGGGAAACTGATCCTCCAGCTCTTGCGCACGCTGCTGTCGGCGCCGAGCTGCGGTGTGGCGACGTGCTTGGCGGCGGCCGCGTACTTGCCGGCCTCGCGGACGACGATGCTCGACCGGAAGGCGCCGGCGCCGCCCTTGCCCTTCTGCACCCCGACCTTGCGGGAGAGCAGCTTGCGCCCGTCGAGGTAGAAGGTCACCTCGACCCGCTGCCCGGCCACGAACGGCGAGACGGTGCCGACAACCGGCACGGTGCTGTAGATCTCCGCCTTGCCCTTGTGCAGGTGCCCGACCTTGATCTTCACGGTCGCTTCGGGAGCACTGACCTGCTTGGGCTCCTTGGCGGGCGCCGCAGCAGCGGCAAAGGCCGGGACGGCCAAGCAGACCAAAAGCACCAGCGTGGGGACGAGACGACGGCTCACGGGAGGTGGATTCTTACCGATCACGCGGTCGTGTAACGAAAGAGTCAATTCTTCGTGAATTTAGAGCGACATGGGTTGATTTGCGACAGGCCTCTACTACGTTCGCCCTAGCGGAGGGTGAAGCTGCGAGGTCGTGGCAAATGGTTGACAACCACGAGTTCGGGCGTGACTGCCTGGATGGGGTTCGAGTCCCCCACCCTCCGTCAATGGTTTGCCGAGCGCGCAGGGGTGGGGTCGAGGTGCAATGTCACGCGGCCTGCGGGTGGTTCCGCTTCACGACTCCCTCCTCGCATCGGCCAAATGAGAGGGAGGCCTCGATCAAATCTGTATCCTGAAAGCCGGTTGTCAATCGTTTGCCGCCGCGATTTCGTGGCTTCAGATTCGGCCCGCTTCGGCGGGCCGTTTCTTTGCCCGGAACTACTGCCCGAGCAGGGCAACCGAGTTGTTCAGCATGTGCAGGATGATTCCCGGCACGATCGAGCCGGTCTTCTCGTAGAGCAGGCAGAGCACGAAGCCGAAGCCGATCAGCGGCGGGATCGCGCTGACGCCGGTGGTCGCGTGCAGGCCGCCGAAGATCGCGGCGCTGAGCAGGGCTGCGGCGATCCGCGGCATGCGCTCGCGCAGGCCGCCGAAGAGCATGCCGCGAAAACAGATCTCCTCGCTGATCGGCGCCGCGACGACGATCAGCAGGATCTGCACCGGCAGCGCCCCAAAGCCCTCGGCGATGTCCTCCTGTTCGGGCGTGCCGGCGATCGCCACGTAGACGATCGCGATCAGCAGATAAGCGCCGATCGCGGCGAACATCCAGCCGATCGCGGAGGGGCGAAAGCCACGCAGGCCGAGCCGCCGCAGCGCCTCGCGGGGCGTAGCCCCCCGCCAAGCCGCGATCGCGATCGGAACGAGCAGGAAGGAGAGCGCCCCAGCGAACTGCACCATCGCGTTGGCCGAGTCGCTGAGGTCCTCCCCAGACGGGGGGTGGTCGATAACCGCCACCGGAATCGAGAGCAGCACCCCAGCCCCCAAGGCAAGGATCAATCCGAGGACCGCCGCAGCCGGGCCCCAATTGGAGTACGGAAACGCTGGCTTTGCGGATACCGTGGCGTCCATGACGCCGGCAGTCTCCCAGGTCTCCCGCTCGACTAAAACGCGGCTGCGCTTCCTGCGCCGCCTGCTGATCCTCGTCGTCTTCCTGGTCGTCCTCGCGATCGCGCTCAGCCAGTTCACCGAGCTGAAGCGGCTGGCAACTGGCATCCTCGCCTCGACCGCGGTGCTGGCCGCGATCGTCGGCTTCGCGGCCCAGCACACGATCGGCAACATGATCGCCGGCGTTCAGCTGGCGGTCTCGCAGCCGTTCAAGATCGGCGACCGCATCCAGTTCGAAGAGGTCGACGGCCGCGTCGTCGACATCACCCTCTCCTACACCTACGTCAACCCGGGCGACGACACCGCGGTCGTGATCCCCAACCAGCTGCTGGTCGAGGGCGTCGTCCACAACCTCTCGACCGAAGACACCCAGGCCTGAACCGGCCCCGCCCGAAGTACCCTTATCCCAATGGCGCAGCGCAATCGGCGACGTCAGCGGCGGCGCGGTAGCGCCCGCGGCAAGCTGCTCTTCGTCGCCGCCGCGCTGCTCGTCGCCGTCTCGCTGGCCGGGATCGCGGTTGCCTCCTGGGTGCTCGACGTCGCCGCCGAGGCGCCCTCGCTGGCGGCCTGCAAGAAGGTCGAGCGCAGCGGCAACTCGGTCGTCTACGCGGCTGACGGCAGCAAGCTGGGACTGATCAGCTCAGACGAAGCGCGGGCGCCGGTCTCGCTCGAGCGCGTCCCCAAGCAGCTACAGCTGGCCACCGTCGCGATCGAGGACCAGCGCTTCTACGAGCACGGCGGCATCGATCCCGAGGGCATCGCCCGGGCGGCGCTTAAGAACCTCGAAGCGGGCGAGACCGTCGAGGGCGGCTCGACGATCACCCAGCAGCTCGTCCGCAACCTCTGCATACGCAACCCCAAGCGCGACCTCGAACGCAAGATCATCGAGGCGAAGCTGGCGATCGAGTACGCCGAGCACCACTCGCGCAAGGAGATCCTCAGCCAGTACCTCAACACCGCCTCCTACGGGACGGTCGAAGGAGCCACCGCGATCGGCGTCCAGGCGGCGTCGAAGATCTACTTCTCGCGGCCGGTCTGGAAGCTCGACCTGGAGCAGGCGGCGCTGCTGGCCGGGCTGCCGCAGGCGCCCTCCGAGTACAACCCGATCCTGCATCCGGGCGAGGCACGGCAACGGCGCGACGCGGTGCTGACGAAGATGGCCAGCCTCGGCTACGTCTCGCCAGCCCGCGCCAGCGCGGTGAAGCGACAGGGGCTCGGCCTCGACACCTCGAACTCCTACTTCGAGCACCGCGAGCCCTTTTTCTTCGACTACGTCGAAGACGAGCTGATCGAGCGCTACGGAGTCGACGAAGTGCGGGGCGGCGGGCTCGAGGTCCACACGACGATCGAGCCGCGCCTTCAGGAAGTCGGCCTGGAAGCGATGCGCTCTGCCCTGCCCTACTCGACCGACCCCTCCTCGGCGCTGGTCTCGATCGCCCCCGGCAATGGCGAGATCGAGGCGATGGTCTCCAGCTCCAGCTACGAGGACAGCCAGTTCAACCTCGCCGCGCAGGGCCATCGCCAGCCCGGCTCGACCTTCAAGACATTCGTGCTGACGACGGCGATCAAGCAGGGCATCGACCCTTACTCGACCTACTACACCTCCAAACCGCTCAGCCTCGATCTGCCCAAGTGGGGCCACTGGGACGTGCACACCGCCGACGAGGGCTACCAGGGGACGATCAATCTTCAACAGGCCACGGTCGCTTCCGACAACACCGTCTTCGCCCAGCTCGACCTCGACGTCGGCCCCGAGCGGGTCGCCGAAACGGCGAAGTCGCTGGGGATCACGAGTCCCCTTGACGGGATCCCCGCGGAGGGGATCGGCGGCCTGCGTGTCGGCGTCTCGCCGCTGGAGATGGCCAGCGCCTACGCGACGATCGCCGCCGATGGCATCCGCCACGTCCCGATCGCGATCCGCCGCGTCGTCTTCCCCGACGGCCGCACCGAGCGGCCCAACCGCGAGGCGCCCCGCCGCGTCGTCTCCGAAGCCGTCGCCTACGAGGTGACGCGGCTGCTGCACGACAACATCACCGGCGGCACCGGTACCGCCGCCTACACCGGCTGCCCCGGCCAGGCCGGCAAGACCGGCACGACCGACCGTGAGACCGACGCCTGGTTCGCCGGCTTCCAGCCCAACCTGGCGACCGTGGTCTGGGTTGGCTACCCGGAGTCCAACGCGATCGAAATGACCAGCGTGCACGGGATCACCGTCTTCGGCGGCACCTTCCCGGCGGAGATCTGGCACGCGCTCTACGCAGGTGGCGAAGTCCCCTGCGAGGAATTCAGCAAACCGAAGACGCCGATCACCTGGGCACCCTTCTTCGGCCGCTACAGCGCCTCGTCACCTCGAGACGACAGCGACAGCGACAAAGGTGCCAGCCCAGAGGAGGCGGCCCGGGACAGGGAACTGGGCGAAGAGGCGACCGGGGGCTACAACCCCGATGCCTACGCACCGGGAGCCGGGCAGGAACCGACGCCTGTTCCACCGCCGCCGCCCTCGTCCGGCGTCGACGAAGGCGACGCAACCGGTGGCCTCGGGAGCGGATAGCTGAGCATCGCGCCAGGGGCGGCCTACGCCCTCATCTGGGCCGGCTTCGTCGCCTACCTCGCCGTGCTGGCGTATGCGCCGCGGCTCGGGCCGCGCGTCGTCTGGGGCGCGATCGGTCTGCTCCTCGCCGGCTTCGCCTGCCTGCCACCGCTGCTCTCCCACGACGTCTACAGCTACGTCGACTACGCCCGGCTCGGTGTCCTGCACGGCCTCGACCCCTACGTGCACCCGCCGGCCTCTGTCCCCACCGATGCCGCCTTCGCGCACGTCACCTGGCCGGACACGACGAGCGCCTACGGCCCCCTCTTCACCCTCGCGACCTACCCCCTCGCCTGGCTGCCGGTCGAAGTGGCCATCTACGCCCTCAAGGCGATCTCCGCCACCGCGGTCCTCGCCATCGCCGTCCTCGTCGCCCGCCTCGCCCCTGGCCGCGGAATCGACCCGCTTCGCGCCGCCGCCTTCGTCGCCCTCAACCCGCTGGTCCTCGTCCATGTCGTCGGTGGGCCCCACAACGACGCCTTCTCGGTCCTGCTCGTAATGCTCGGCGTCGCCGCCGTGCTCTCGGCGCGCGAGGCCTCGGCCGGCGTGGCCCTCGCGGCCGCAATAGCGATCAAGGCCTCAGCCGCAATCGCAACCCCCTTCGCCCTCCTCGCCACAGCCGACCCGGGGCCGACGGGCCGCAAACGTGACCATGCGTCACGTTTCAGGCCCGTCGGCCGGTTTTTGGCGGGGGCTGGGGTCGCGGGGGTGGCTATTGGGGCCGGGGCGTATTTGGGGTTCGGCTGGAGCTGGCTCGACGCCTTCGCCCTGGCCGGAGAGAACCAGGGGCGGACCAGCTACATGAGCCTCCCAATCACGACGGCCCGCCTAACCGGCCTCGACCCAGAGGCGGTCCGCGCAGCCGCCCTCGTCCTCTATGCCGCCTTCGTGGCCTACCTACTCGCCTGGACCTTCAGAGGAGGCGACTGGCTCCGCGCCGCGGCCTGGGCAACAACGGGTCTGCTCCTAGCCACCGCCTGGCTCCTCCCCTGGTACCTCCTCTGGCCTCTCCCCCTGGCAGCCCTATCCCGCGACCGAGCCCTCAAGCTTTTGACCCTAGGACTGACGGCCTATCAACTGGGCGCTCGCATCCCGCTGTGAGCCGGCGGGTGCGGAGACCGAGAGGAGAGGTCGGGTGCCCCTCGACGCGGCTTGTACTTTTTCGTCAATCCGCTCGCGGTCAGACCATCCCCATCGACCGAAAAAGTTGAGCGACGAGGGGCACCCGACCTCTCCTACGCCCTCTCTTCCGCAGCCTCCGCCGCTTTCTCCTCCGCCGACGGATGAATCACCCCCGTATGTATGGACCACCCCTCGCGCCGCCCCATAGCCGTCACCCCCACCACATAAAGAACCTCGACAACCGTCAACACCCCCCGCACGACGATCGCAATCAGCGACGCGACAGCGAAACTGTTGCCCGGTGTCGCCACCTTCAGCGCCCAGGCGAAAGCCGCGTCGCGGACACCGAGCCCGGCTGGAGCAACCAGGGTGGCCAGCGCGGCGATGTAGCCGAAGGCCTGTGCCGCGCCAACGACGAGGAGGTCGTTAGCGGAGATCGTGCTGACCGAGCGGGCCACGCAGTAGAGCCCGACGGCTATCACGCCCCAGTTGAAGGTGTAGAAGAGCAGCACGGCGATCACTCCCCTCAGCTGCATCACCTCCGGCAGCGGCTCCCGTCCAAAGGCGCGCAGCACGCGGTTGGCGAGCGGGCCGAAGACGCGCGGGTGCAGGAGCGCGACCAGCAACGGGATCAGCAGCAAAATCGCCCAGCGCAACGGCTGACCCTGTAGGTCCGGGTGGCTGATCAAGAAATAAGCGGCGACGATGACCGCTGAGGTCGCCTGCAGCGCCTGTTCGTAGACGATGCTGGCGACGGTCAGCCGGCGCGGCACGCCAGCCCGCTCGGAGAGCAGCACCCGGCCAAGCACATAGAGGACGCTGCCCGGCACGTAGCGAGCCAGCAGCGGCTGCCCCCAAGCAACCTGGGCCCGCCTGAAGCCCAGCCGGTAGCCGAGGAAGCGCAGGATCAGATCCCAGCCAAGCGCGTTGAACGCGTAGAAGATCGGCAGGATGACAAAGGCCGGAATCAGCCAGAGGACATGGAAGTGCACGCCCTTGTCCTGGATCTCGGCCCACTGTTTGACGACGGTGAGGACGAGGGCGCCGAAGACGACGATGGCGATGCCAAGCTGGATCGCTATCCGGACCCGTTTACTGCGCGGCGGCCGCGCGCCGATCCGCGCGCCGGCCTCGCCGATGCGGTGCAGGAGTGGCTGGCGGCGCTCCACGTGCGGCCACCTTAGTGGCGGCGCAAACGGGACAATGACTCCATGGGCGAGTTCGAGTTGCTGGCTCGAGTACGGGAACGGCTACCCCCCACGGGGCCACGAGTCAGGCTTGGCTCGGGCGACGATGCCGCGGTGACCCTGCCAGACGGCGCCACCGCCACCTCGGTCGACGTCCTGGTGGAGGGGGTCCACTTCCGTCGCGGCCTTGCCAGCCTGGCCCAGATCGGCCACAAGGCGCTTGCCACCGCGCTCTCCGACCTGGCGGCGATGGGCGCCGAGGCCGGCGAGGCCTACGTCGTCCTCGGCGTCCCCCCTGACGTCGACGAGGACGAATGCATAGAGGTGCTCGACGGCATGGCCGGCCTCGCCGTCGCGACCGGCGCCAGCCTCGCCGGAGGCGACGTCAGCCGTGCCGCCGAGCTGTTCCTGGCGATCACCGTCGTCGGCCACGCCGCATCTCCCGAGTCGTTCGTCTCCCGAGCCGGGGCCAAGCCGGGCGATGCGCTGGTGCTGACGGGCGAGATCGGCGGCGCGGCGGCGGGACTCCATCTGCTCAACAATCCAAATCTTGCCGCTGACTTCGTCCTTAAGGGGGCCATGGACGGCCTAAGGGCGAAGTCAGCGATGGAAGCTCTGGTGACGCGGCAGCTGGAGCCGACGCCTCGGCTCGCCGCCGGCCGCATCCTGGCCAGCCGGGGAGCGACGGCGATGATCGACCTCAGCGATGGGCTCGGCGGCGATGCCCACCATCTCGCCGAGCGCAGCGGCATCGGGCTGCGCATCGACGGCGGTGATCTCCCCCTTGCCGACGGCCTCGCGGCAGTTGCGGCAGCCGCCGGACGCGACCCACTCGAGCTGGCCGTCGGCGGCGGCGAGGACTACGAGCTGCTCGCGACGCTGCCACCCGATGAACTGGCGGGCGCAACACGCCTCCTGGCCGAAACCGAAGCGCTCAAGCTGACGCGGGTCGGCGAAGTCGTCGACGGTAAGGGGGTTGAGATCAGGCTGCCCGACGGCCGGCTTCTGGAGTCGGCGGGGTTCGACCAGCTCGCATGAAGCTCTCGGTGACAAGCAGCTCCCGCACGCCGCGCCGTTGCAGCATCGCCTCAGCGATCAGGGCGGGCTCGGGCTTGTAATGACCCGTCTCAACCAGGCTCTTTAGCTGTCGCGGTTGCATCCTGCGCCTCATATCGGCTTTCTACCCAGGACCCTTAGTACTTGGTACTCGCACATCTGTCCAACCTGGTCGGAGATACCCTTTGTTCATGCCCAACGGATCGACCCGCATCCTCCTCGTCGACGACGAGCAGTCGATCCAGACCCTGCTCAGCTACCCGCTGCGCAAGGACGGCTACCACGTCACCTCCGCCCAGGACGGCCGCGAAGCGCTACAGCGCTTCGACGAGGCCCGCTTCGATCTGGTCATCCTCGACCTGATGCTGCCCAAGCTCGACGGCGTCGAAGTCTGCCGCGAACTGCGCTCGCGCAGCCAGGTGCCAATCATCATGCTGACCGCAAAGGGCAGTGAGACCGACAAGGTCGCCGGGCTCGAGGTCGGCGCCGACGACTACATCACCAAGCCCTTCTCGATGCGCGAGTTCCGCAGCCGCGTCAAGGCGGCGCTGCGCCGCTCGCGCATGGTCAACGAGCCGGCCGAGGAGGAGGCAATTGACCACGGCGAGCTGAAAGTCGACTACGGCCGCCGCATGGTCACCCTGCACGATGAGGAGGTGCGCGTCACCTACGTCGAGTTCGAGATCCTCGGCGCCCTCGCTCGCTCACCCGGCCGAGTGCTCAGCCGCGAGACCCTGCTCGAGCACGTCTGGGGAGACTCCGAGTACCGCGACCCGCGCACGGTCGACGTCCATATCCGCCACCTGCGCGAGAAGCTGGAGAGCGACCCCAAGGAGCCCGAGTTCCTCTTCACGGTGCGCGGCGTCGGCTACCGCTTCCGGGAGTAGCGCGCGTGCCGCGATTCAGGCCTGCCAACCTGAGCAACCGGATCACCATGATCGCCGTGTCGATCTCGGTCGGCACCGTGCTCGTTGTCTACGCCTACACGGTTGAGATCGGCGGCGCCGCCAGCGGCCTCGGTGCGGTCAAGACCCAGATTGCCGTCGGCGGCCTCTTCGCCATCCTCGTCACTCTCGCGGTCGGCATCTACTTCGCCCGCCTGGCTAGAAACAACATCAGCCAGCTCGAGGATGCGGCCCGCAAAGTCGCCGACGGCAACTTCGAAACCCCAATCCCGATCTCCTCGGTCGGACAGCTCGGCCAGCTCGCCCGCACCTTCAACGAGATGCAGCGTCGCCTCGCCGAGCTCGACAGCGCCCGCAAGCAGTTCATCGCCAATGCCTCGCATGAGCTGCGCACGCCGATCTTCAGCCTCGGCGGCTTCGTCGAGCTGCTCGAGGAGGAGGACCCGAGCCCGGAGGAGCGGGCCGAGTTCGTGCACACGATGCGCGAGCAGATCGAACGCCTGACCAAGCTCACCGCCGACCTTCTCGACCTCTCCCAGCTCGACGCCGGCGCCGTCGCCATGCACAACCGCAACGTCGATCTCGGCTCGCTCGCTCGCGAAGTGACGCGTGAGTTCGGTCCGCGTGCCGATCAGCGCGATTCACGGCTAGAGCTGCGCACCCCGGCCGAACCGGTAATCGCCAGCGCCGACCCCGACCGGGTGCGACAGGTGATCCGTATCCTGCTCGACAACGCCCTCACCCACACCCCCGAGGGCACCAAGGTGACCGTGACCACCTACTCCGTCAATCGCCGCGCCGAGCTGACCGTGTCCGACGACGGACCCGGTATCCCCCGGCGCGCACAGAGCCGCATCTTCGAGCGCTTCTACACCGCCGACTCGGCGGGCGGCTCGGGCCTCGGCCTGGCAATCGCTCGCGAGCTCGCACAGCGGATGGAGGGCCGCGTCGCGATCGCCTCAAGCAAACGCTTCACCGCCTTTACTCTCGACCTGCCGCGCTCGCGGGCCGAGGTAGCGGAGGCCCCAGCGACCCTGCCCTCCGGGGCGGTCGCGTGAGCCGGCGGACGCTGAGCGTCACGCTTGCCCTGGCCGCGCTGGCACTGGTCGGCTGCGGTGGCTCCGGTGATGACACGGCGTCACAGCCAGCTAAGGGGGGTAAGCAGCAGCAGCCACAGGTGATCGTGCAGACAGCCGAGCACGGCTTCGATGCCGCCGAGGTCTACCGCGAGGCATCGCCAGGCGTGGTCACGATCCGCTCGATCTTTGCCAGAAACGCCGCCGAGGGCTCTGGCTTCGTACTCGACACCGACGGGCGCATCGTCACCAACGCCCACGTCGTCACCGATGGCGAGGGTGGCGACCGCCGGCCCGCCAAGGCCGTCTTCGTCGAGTTCCCAGACCGCAACGTCCTCCCCGCTGAGATCGTCGGCTTCGACCCCTTCGCCGACGTCGCCCTCCTCAAGGTGGAGCCTGACGGCTTCGCGCTGCATCCGTTGCAACTGGGCGACGACGCGGACCTGATCGTCGGCCAGCCGGTCGCCGCAATCGGCAGTCCCTTCGGCGAGCAGCAGTCGCTCTCGTCCGGGATCGTCTCGGCGACCGATCGCTCGGTGGAATCGCTGACCCGCTTCCAGATCGAGGGGGCGATCCAGACCGACGCCTCGATCAACCCCGGCAACTCGGGCGGTCCGCTGCTCGACGCCGCCGCCCGGGTGATCGGGATCAACCAGCAGATCGAGACCGAATCCGGCGCCAATGACGGCGTCGGCTTCGCCGTGCCGATCTCGACGGTGAAGCGCTCGCTGGCCCAGCTCGAGAGCGACGGCGAGGCCGAATACGCCTATATCGGCGTCTCCAGCCAGGCGCTCTACCCACAGCTCGCCGAGAAGCTCGACCTCGACACCGATTTCGGCGGCCTGCTTGCCGAAGTTATTCCCGGCGGCCCGGCCGACAAGGCCGGCCTGCGCGGCGGCGACGGCAAACTGCGCTTCCAGGCCGGTGCCTTCGAAACCGGCGGCGATGTGATTCTCTCGGTCGAGGGCCACAAGGTCATCCAGCCCGATGACCTTGCCCACTTCATCTCCACCTACCAACCAGGTGAGAAGGTGACGCTGGAGATCCTCCGCGACGGCGATCGCGAGGAAGTCGAAGTCACCCTGGGCAAGCGTCCAGGCGGCTAAAGTCCAGGCGACCGCCGGGCGATGTAGAACTCCCCGATGCTTCAGGAAGTCTCACTAGGCCAGAAGTCCCTCGCCGACTACACCCACATCGCCGGCAAGGAGACGATCGAACGGATTCGCGAGCTCGCGGAGCCGATGAAAGGCCACCGCGTTCTGCACGTCAGCGCGACGGCATTCGGCGGCGGCGTCTCGGAGATCCTCTACACGATCGTGCCGCTGATGCGCGACATCGGCCTCGATGCCCACTGGCACGTGATCTTCGGCAAAGAGGAGTTCTACAACGCGACCAAGCTGCTCCATAACTCGCTGCAGGGCGCCCCGGAGACGCTCAGCGACGAGGAATGGGCGCTGTTCGACGAGATCAACGCGATCAACGCCGAGGGCCTACAGGGCGAGTGGGACACGGTGATCGTCCACGACCCGCAGCCGATCGGCCTGCGCCGCGGCGCCAAGGAGAAGGGCCGCAACTGGATCTGGCGCTGCCACATCGATCTTTCCGAGCCCAACCCGGAGCCGATCGCCCGCCTGCTGCCGATGATCGAGGAGTACGACGCGACCGTCTGGCACCTCCCCACCTACGTGCCCGAGGGCGTCAACGGCCACAACGGCGTGAAGATCATCCCGCCGGCAATCGACCCGCTCTCGCCGAAGAACATGGCCTTCTCGCCCGACGACGCGGCCTTCGTCTGCAAACAGTTCGGCATCGACGTTGACCGGCCGCTCTTGACCCAGGTCTCCCGCTTCGACCCCTGGAAGGACCCGATGGGAGTGATCGACGCCTACCGGATCGTTCACGAGCAGATGCCGGAGGTGCAGCTCGCCCTGGTCGGCTCGATGGCGACCGACGACCCCGAGGGCTGGGAGTTCTTCCAGCACACCTTCGAGTACGCCGACGGCGATGACGACATCAAGATCCTCAACAACCTCAACAACGTCGGCGCGATCGAGGTCAACGCATTTCAGTCGCAATCCGACGTCTGCATGCAGAAGTCGATCCGCGAGGGCTTCGGCCTGACCGTCACCGAGGCGCTCTGGAAGGGGCGACCGACGATCGGTGGAAACGTCGGCGGCATCCCGCTGCAGATTGAGGATGGCGAGACCGGCTTCCTGGTCGACTCGCCCGAGCAGTGCGCGCAGCGCTGTCTGGAGATCCTCGCCGACCCCGAGCTGGGCAAGCGCCTCGGTCGGGCCGGCAAGGAACACGCCCGCAAGGAGTTCCTCTCGCCGCGCCTGCTGCGCGACTGGGTCGAGCTGCTGGCCGAGCTCGACA
>Ga0164241_10000827_pt1 | contig 45865 bp, 46 predicted proteins | sample OricomyardsoilBY_FD_108780 | JGI IMG/M metagenome (GOLD analysis project Ga0164241, IMG submission 108780) | Backyard soil microbial communities from Emeryville, California, USA - Original compost - Back yard soil (BY) | ecosystem: Environmental > Terrestrial > Soil > Unclassified | place: USA... | reverse complement strand
GCTTCATGATCAAGTACGACCATGAGTTCATCGGCAAGGCCGCGCTGGAGAAGATCCAGAACAACAAGCACCGCATCAAGGTGACTCTGGAGCTGATGTCCGCGGATGTGCAGGCGGTGATCGCCTCGCAGTACGACAACAAGGAAAAGGCAGCCGAGCGCGGCAAGTTCTTCGAGTACCCGTCGGCCGTGTACAGCATGTACCCGCAGGACAAGGTGCTGTCGAAGGATGGCAAGCAGGTCGGCGTGTCGACCTGGGTCGGCTACAGCTCGAACGAGCGCAAGGAGCTGACACTGGCCTACCTCGAACCCGAGTTCGCGGTCGAAGGCACCGAGGTGGTGTTCGTGTGGGGCGAGGAGAACGGCGGCTCGCTGAAGCCGACGGTCGAGCGTCCGCACAAGCAGTTCCAGATCCGCGCGAAGGTCTGCAAGGCCCCGTACGTGCAGGAAGTGCAGAAGGCCTATGCCGATGCCGGCAGCTGGCGCGAGGCTGGCAAGAAGCCGGTCTGATCCGTCTTCACGTCATGTGAATGAAAAAGGGCGCTGTAAACACAGCGCCCTTTTTATTGCCTGCGAGGCCGATGCGGCGTGATCGCCGCGCGAGGCTACTTGCGACCCCAGAGCGTCTTCGACGCCATTGCGGCGCCATCGACCAGCGACTTCAGCTTCAGCCACACGATGTCCGGCAGCACCGGGCCGAAGCCGGCAAAAGTGCCGAAGCCGCAGTCCGTACCGGCGAGCACGCGCTCACGGCCGACGACATTGGCGAAATTCACCAGGCGCTCGGCCACCAGCGCGGGATGTTCCACGTAGTTGGTGGTGGTGCTGAGCACGCCCGGAATCAGCAGCTTGTCTTCCGGCAACGCGCTCTTCATGTCGCGGAACACCTGCCACTCATGCGCATGGCGCGGATTCGCCGCCTCGAACAGGATGGCCTGCGGCTTGGCCTTCATCACCACCGGCAGCAGCTTCTCCATGGGTACGTCGTGTGTGTGCGGGCCCTCGTAGTTGCCCCAGCACACATGCATGCGCACGCGGTCACCGGGCACATTGCGCAGCGCGTGGTTCAGCACCTCGACATGACGTGCGGCCAGGCCGACGAAATCATTTTCGGTGCGGTCGCGGTACATGGTGTGGCGACCCATGGCCATGTCGGGTGCATCGATCTGCAACAACAGACCTGATGCGGCCAGGCCTTCGTACTCGGCGCGCATGCCCTCGGCCACGGCTTCCAGGTACTCGTCCTGCGTCTTGTAGAAATCATTGGGCTGGAACAGCGCAATGGTGCCGGGCGAGGCAGTGTTGATGAAGCCTTCCGTGGGCTTCGACGCCTTCACGGCCGCATTCATGTTGTCGACATCGACCTTCAGCGGCCCGAGATCCTTCACGCCGATGGGGGCCACGCAGCGAGGCCGACGGTACTTCGCCGTCGAGCCCATCTTCGCCAGACGTTCCAGCAGCGCTGGATGCTCTACCAGGTCCTGTCCCGGCTCGCGTGCCGAGTCGCCATCGAAACCGGAAAGGCGATCCTTGATGTAGGTGGCGTAGCTGATCTTGCTCATCTCGCCGTCGCTGACGACGTCGATGCCCACCTTCACCTGCTGCGCCACGATGGCCGCGACGGCCTCACGGATCACCGCTTCCGGATCCGGAGGCAATGTGCCAGTTCCTTCCTGCGCGAACAGCACGTCGGTGACGGCCTGCGAGCGCGGCAGGCTGCCGACATGCGTGGTCAGGATGCGGTCCGTGCTTGCCCGCACTTCAGTGCGCTTCCGTGCGGAAAGGGTTGTTGTTGTGGTGGTCGCCGCCCAGCCAGCGCTTGAGTTCACTGTGCGCATTGCGGCGGTTCTCGGCGTTGATCTTCACCGCATCCGGGTGATCGTTGGTGAACTCGCAGATCATGCCGTTCGGGTCCTCGGCGTAGATGGAGCGGCAGTAGCCATGCTCCAGCACGTAGAACTTCGGCGCCGTGTAACCGGCTTCATTCAGGCGCTTCTCGATGCCGGCCTGGGTTTCGGCATCCACATTCAGCGCGATGTGATGGAAGGGCGAGGCCGGGATCGTCGGCGAGAACAGTGCCTCATCCTCCTTGTTGGCGAACTGGAAGAAGGCCAGCGCGCCGCCATCGGCCAGGCCGAAGAAGCAATGGCAGTACACGCGCTCCTTGCCGAACAGCTCGTCCTTCTCGCACCAGGTGGCGATCAGCGGCAGGCCGATGATGTCCTCGTAGAAGTGCCGGGTGGCTTCCAGGTCCTTGGAGGTGTAGGCCGTGTGATGCAGCCGGGAGGGAAGTTTTGCGGAAATGGCCATGGTTTGGCTCCTCGACGAATATGACTTGGGAATGCGGGGCAGAACGGCGCTCAGCGCGATTCGTGCTCCCGGCGGACTATTCTGGCACCGGCCACCATGGCCTGCAGCTTGGCGTCGGCCACATCGCGCGGCAGGTACTTCATGCCACAATCCTGCGCGACGATGATGTTTTCCGGCGGGGCGTGTTGCAGCGCCTTGCGGATGCGCTCCGCCACCATCTCCGGCGTCTCGACATTCGGATCGGAGAGGTCGATTACGCCAAGGATGATTTCCTTGCCCGGCAGCGTCTTCAGCACGCTGGTGTCCAGCTTCGACTGCGCGGTCTCGATGGAGATCTGGTTGCAGCTGCACCCCGACATTTCGGACAGGAAGGAATAACCGTTGGTCGGACGGGCGTGGATGATGGCCGCATAGCCGAAGCAGATGTGCACGGCAGTCTTGCCGGTGATGCCTTCGAGCGCGGTGTTCAGCGCATTCAGGCCGTACTGGCGGGCCTCGTCGGGACGGGCCTGCAGGTAGGGCTCGTCGATCTGCACGATGTCGGCGCCGGCGGCGTGCAGGTCGCGGATCTCCTCGTTCACGGCCCTGGCGTAATCCATGGCGGCCTTCTCGCGGCTGCCGCCGTAGAAGTCGATCTGCGCCTGCTGCGACATGGTGAAGGGGCCCGGAACCGTGATCTTCACCCGGCGGTTGGTGTTGGAGGTGAGGAACTTCACGTCCTCGACCATCACGGCATGGCGGCGGCGGATGGTGCCGGTGACGCGCGGCACGGGGTTCGGATGGCCGCTGCGGTCCAGCGCCTCGCCGGGGTTGTCCAGGTCCACGCCGTCCAGCGCCGTGGCGAAGCGGTTGGAGTAGCTCTCACGGCGCATCTCGCCATCGGAAATGATGTCGATGCCGGCGCGCTCCTGCGCGCGGATGGCCAGCAGCGTGGCGTCGTTCCAGGCCTCCTCGAGGTACTCCGGCGCAATGCGCCACAGTTCCTTCGCGCGCACGCGCGGCGGGAAGCGGCCGGCCAGTTTCTTGCGGTCGATCAGCCATTCGGGCTGCGGATAGCTGCCTACGAGTGTGGTGGGAAACAGCATCAAAGTACCCCGGAGTTATCAGTTGTAGTGATCAGCGAAGGTCGGGCCAGCCGGCCGCGGCGGTGAGCCGGGCGCGGATGTCGGCCCCATGTTCATTCAGCATCGGCGCCGGGCGTACCCCCTGGGCGCGCTGACCGTCGAATTGGACCGGCGGCCGCACCGATTGTTTCGCGGCATGCGGGTTCTCCACCGGCACCATCAGGCCCAGGTGCTTCACCTGCGGATCCTCGACCACGTCGCTGACCTTGTTGATGGGGGCGAAAGGCACATCCGCGGCGCCCAGTTTTTCCACCCACTCGGCGACGGTGCGCTTCGAGAAGCGCGCATCCAGTTCGCGGCCCAGGGCGTCGTAATTGTCGATGCGCAGCAGACGGGTATTGAAGCGCGGGTCGGTGCCCAGCTCAGGCGCTTCCACCGCGGCCAGCAGGCCGGTCCAGAACTTCTCCAGTGAGGAGAGGTGGATGGCGATCAGGCCGCCGTCGCTGGTGCGCAGGATATGGGCCTGCGCCAGCCGCGGGCGGTCCGAGGACTTGGGCACGGTGCCCAGGGCGAAGAAGGCGGCAAAGGGTTCGACGGCGAAATGCGCCATGGCCTCGAGCATCGACACCTCCACCACGCGGCCTTTGCCGGTGCGGGTTCGGTCGAACAGCGCGCCGAGAATGCCGTAGGAGGCATAGATGCCGGTGATGGCATCGGCCAGCGCCGGACCCAGGAAACGGGGGCGATCCGGGTCCACCACCACACTGAGAAAACCGCTCAGCGCCTGCGCCACTGAATCATAGCTGGGACGATCAACGTATGGACCGTCCCCACCGAAGCCACTAATGGAACAATAGACCAGTTTCGGGTTCAGTTCCTGCAACCGCTTCGCGCCGGCGCCGAGGCGGTCCGCAGTGCCTGGACGGAAGTTCTGGATGAAGACATCGGCGTCGCGGATGAGGGTATCGAACACGCCGCGGTCGCCCGGCTGCTTCATGTCCAGCGCCAGCGAACGCTTGTTGCGGTTGTAGGCCTGGAAGTGGGGCGAGTAGTTGCCACCCTGGTAGGCGCGGTACGGATCCCCGTCCGGGCTCTCCAGTTTGATGACGTCGGCACCCAGGTCCGCCAGCATCATGCCGCAGCATGGGCCGGTGATGAACGTGCCCTGTTCGACGATGCGAACGCCCTTCAGTACATCCAGTCCCTTCATGCATCACCTGCGACGAAACCGGGCGGCACCGGACCGTCGTAATCGATTGCCTTCGAAGCCGCATGCGACAGCACGAAGCCGATGGGCTTCTGCTGTTCCTCCAGAAGATGTCCGATCAGGCTGGCCGTGCGCGCGAGGATGGGTACCCCCTTCAGCGCGCCCACCGGGAAGCCGGCATCCAGCAGCACTGCCGGAATCGCCGCGGACACATTCATGACCAGATTCTTGCCAGTCAGTTCAGGCAGCAGCGCCTGGACCTCGCGGGCCGCCGCGCGATGCCGGTCGGGAACACCCGCCGCCGTGGCCACTTCGAACAGCCGCGTGGCGCGAGGATCCTCGCCCTTGTGCAGCGGATGGCCGTAGCCGGGGATGGGTTTCTTCGCGGCGCGGGCCTCGGTGATGACGGCGCTGGCGGCGTCCTTCAGGGACTGTTTCTCGCTGCGCGCCACCACATCGGCCAGCAGCCGGCCGGCATTCTCCGCGGCGCCCAGGATCACCGAACCGCAGCCCAGGATGCCGGCGGCCACCGCGCCCTGCAGCGCCTCGGGCGCCGCTGCGTAGGTCATGCGGCTGGCCTGCACACTCGGAACCAGGCCGTGCTCGGCTATCGCCACCAAAGTGGAATCGAGCACCTGGCGCTGCTGCGCATTGGGCATCTGCCCCGTCAGCAGGAACCAGAAATAGTCGGTGAAGCTGACCTTGCCGATGAGCTCCGCGCACAGGTCCTTGCCGCGAACCACGATGGTGTCGGCGCTGGACGTGGATATGGAGGAGCTGCGGTGCTCCTGGCGACCGATCTTCATCCGTTTGGACCCCGTAATATTCGCACAGCGAAATATTTTTCGAACATCGAACTAATCGCGAGCAGGAAAGTCTATACGTCAGCCTGTCATCGCAACAGGCCAACGGGGGCAGCAATGGCGCGGGATGCTTCGGCTATGGGCAGAAGAGAAGTAATGGGTGGGCTCGCAAAAGGGCTCGATGTGTTGCGCACTTTCTCGCGCAGCCGACCCCACATGACCTTGAGTGAAATCGCCGCCAGGGCGGGGCTGCCTGCAGCCACCGCGCGAAGATGTCTGAACACTTTTGAAGAGCTGGGTTACGTGACCCGCAATGGCCGGCAGTTCGTGCTGCGGCCCAAGGTGCTGGAAATCGGCGCCGTGTACCTGGAATCCATGGACATCGAGTCCCTGACCCGCACCCATCTCGAAGAGATGGCGCGCGAAACCGGGGATTCCGCCGCACTGTCGGTGCTGTCCGGTACCGAGATTGTGTACGTGGCGCGCGCCTCGGTGCGCACGCAGGCGCGCATGGAGGCCCATGTGGGCAGCCACTTCCCCGCCTATGCCACTTCGATGGGACGCGTGCTGCTGGCCGGCCTCTCGCCGGAGCGGCTGGCGCAGTATTTCGCCAAGGCGAAGCTGGAGGCATTCACCGAGAAGACGGTGACCGGTCGTACGGAGCTGGACCGCCTCATCGAGGAAACACGCCGCGACGGCTATTCGCTGGTCGAGGAAGAGCTGGCCATGGGAGTGGTGGCGCTGGCGGTACCCGTGTTCGACAGCGCGGGCCGCGTGGTCGCCTCATTGAATACCTCCAGCCAGCCCCGCAGCACGGACCGCGCCACGCTGCTGCGCGAGCGCCTGCCCATGCTGCAGCGGATCAGCACGGAGATTTCCGTCGAGCTGGCCCGCGTGCCGAGCCTCTCGCTCAGCGCGCAGGTCTGAATCCACCCGGGTACCGGGTGGACCGCTATCTCGATCGCGACGGTGCCCGGCTGCGCTGGCGGCTGGAAGGCGCCGGCCCTGCGCTGGTGCTGCTGCATGGCTGGGCGCTGGACCTGGGCAGCTGGGATGCCGTGGTCCCGTACCTTGCACGGAATTTCACCGTGCTGCGATTCGACCGCCGCGGCTTCGGGCTCTCCGCAGGGCAGCCCGATATACAGCGCAATGTCGAAGATCTTGTGGCGCTGCTGGAGGCTGCGGGAATGGCCAGTGCCGCGGTGCTGGGCATGTCGCAGGGGGCGCGTTTCGCCATCCACTTTGCGCTGCGTTGCCCGGAAAGCACCAGCGCACTGCTGCTGGACGGCGCGCCTGAAATCGAAGCGGAGTCGGAGCTGCCGCTGGATGACTACCGGCAGCTGCTTGAATCCAGCGGTGCTGCGGCCCTGCGACAGCAGATCCTTGCGCACCCGCTGATGCAATTGCATACCGCCGACGCCAGCGCGCGCGCGGCGCTGCGGGACAGCGTGGGCAGGTACCTTGGCCTGGATCTGCTGCACCCGGCGACGCGGGCGCATGCGCCGGATCTGCGGCGCATCGGCTGCCCGACGCTGGTATTCAATGGCTCATTGGACAGCGAAGCCCGGCGCGAAGCCGGCATGCAGCTGCAGTCAGCGATTACCGGTGCGGCGCGGATCGAACTTCCGGGCGCCGGTCATCTGGCGATGCTGGATCAGCCCGAGGCCTACGCGCATGCGGTTGCGGAGTTCGTACGCGCGCACTGCAAGGAATCAAACGCCGACGGCAGGTGAGCGCGGCCAGTTCACATCCAGCAGGGTGGTGCGATTGCGCCCCTCGTTCTTGCTGAGGTACAGCGCCTCGTCCGCCGCCTTCACCACCGCTTCGGGATTGCCGCTGGCCACGGGATAGGCCGCGGCTACGCCAACGCTTACCGTTACGACCGCATGCGGGGAAGTCATGTGCGGCCGGCGCATGTTGAACACTGCCATGCGGATCCGCTCTGCCACGCGGGCGGCGTTGTCGGTGCTGGTACGCGGCAGCACCACTGCGAATTCCTCGCCGCCATAGCGCGCAGCAAGGTCATCGGGATGGAACAGCCCGTCGGAGATGGCCGCTGCCACATCGCGCAGGCAGGCGTCACCGCGCTGATGCCCGTAGCAGTCGTTGAACTGCTTGAAGTGGTCCACGTCGATCATCAGCACCGCGATGGGCCAGCCTCCAGCCAGTGCGCGTGCCCAGGCCTCGCGCAGCGCCTCGTCGAAATGGCGGCGGTTCGCCAGTGCGGTGAGGCTGTCCTTGCGGACCTGGGAAGCCAGTTCCACATTGGCCCGCTCCAGCGCCAGTTCGGCTTCGCGGCGCGCGGTGATGTCGCGCAGTGTCACCACGAAACCCTCGTCCCCGTCCGGTCCGCCATTGCGTAGCACGCCGCGCTCGCGCTCCTCCTGCAACAGCACGAAGCTCGGGTCGCGGAAATACTTCATCTGCGCCTCGAGCCAGATTTCCCTGCCGGAGGCATGCCGGGCGCGGAACACCAGCGAGCGCGAGGTGCGCGTCAGCCGCGACTCCTCCAGTTGCGCGCCGATCTGCATCATGTCCTCGTCCATGATGTAGTCGCGCCAGGTCAGGTGCACGAAAGCCTCGGGCGCATAGCCGGTCACTTCGCGCACGGCCGGGGAGACATACAGCCGCCGGCCGTCCAGGTCGGTGAGCACGATGACATCGGAGGAGTGGTCCATCAGCAGCCGCAGCCGCATCTGCAGTTCGCCGGTGACCCGATGCGCGCGCCGGCCTTCGGCCAGCGCCACGATCATCGGAAACAGCGAGACCAGCAGTGCCGCCACCAGCACCTGCAGCACGATGAAGGCGTCGCCAAGGACTGGTCTCGATGCATTGTCGGGTAATGCGCCCAGTGCGGCGACGGGACCATGGCCAGTGCCGGTGGCGATGGCACCAACCACCACCACCACCAGCAGGCCGATGGCCGTACCCGCATAGCCGCCGCGGAACGCCATCCATATGAGTGGTGGGTAGACCAGGAATACCAGCGGTATCCGGGTCTGGAAGAACACCAGCACCGAGATCCCGGCGACGGCCACCAGCGCCGCGAGCGACTCGGGCAGCGCGGCGGGAGAGAGGAAGCGCCGCACTTCGCCGCTGCGCAGCGCCAGGGTTACCGGCGCCATGACGGCCAGGCCCAGTGCATGCGCGATGAACACGCGCAACGCAGTGAGCATCCCGTACCACTGGCCGGTGAAGTAGTTGAAGGCCAGCAGCAGCGACACGAAGGCCAGCGGCGCCAGCACGATGGATGTCAGCAGGAAGCGCAGGAAGCCCGAGCGAAGCGTCAGGTCCCCCACCGTGCTGACCTGCGCTGTCAGCAGTACTGCCGCGAACAGCACTTCCACCAGGTTGAACAGCGCAATCCAGAAGATCAGCGACGGGGTGGAGTGCAGGTAGAATGCGGCCACCATTCCGGCGACTGCCACGACCGCCAGCAATGCCGGCCAGCGTCGCCGCGGCGCCGTCAGCAGTACCCCCAGCGCGAACCCGTTCGCCAGCCACATGCTGGAGACATTGGCCGAAACCGTGAGCAGCTTGAAACCCACCGCCAGCAGGAAATATCCCAGTGCCAGCAGCAGCACATCCAGCAACATGCCGCCGGCGCTGCGGTCATTGCTGCTGGAACTGTTTGGCCCGGAGATCAACTCGGTCATGGTGATCGAATATTCATGGATCAACGCGCTGCATGGCTGGCCGCTGGCAGTGACGCGGCGCAACCGCATCTACCTGCGCTTCGGCCTTGCCCACTTTCATGCCCGTCCGGAGCTTGTGCTGCACGAATATTTTCATGTACTGCGGCAATGGAACACCGGGCGTCTCACGCTGTGGCGGTATGTCCTGTGCTGCCTGCGGCATGGCTACTGGAACAATCCCTTCGAGGTGGAGGCCCGGGCCTTCGCCGCGCAGCATAGCTCAGCCTAGCACCCGTTCACTGGCGTACAGCCGCATCACCGGCACCAGCAGCAGGGCGCCGAGCAGCAGTGCGCTGCCGGCAGATGTGGCCAGCCACAGCTTGTCCAGTGGCTCGGCCCGCAGCAGTTGCGTGACGAGAAAATGCTGCGACAGGCTGGGCACCGGCATCAGCGCCAGCCGCGGCGCCAGGTTCAGCAGGCTGGCGAACACCAGCGGCACAGATGGCACCAGCTGCAGGATGCCAAGCCAGGCCTGCGCCTCGCGGGCGCTGCGTGTCCAGGCGGCGATCAGCGTCATCAGCGCCGCCAGCAGCGGAATCAGCGGCGCCATGATGGCAATGATGCCGACTGCCGTGGCAGGGCCCAGGTTCGCGCTCATGCCGAACTGCTCAAGATCAATGCGTCCCAGCGCCAGGCACAGTGCGCTGGTGGACAGCGTCAGCGACAGCAGCATGTAGGCGCAGGTGGCCAGCATCTTGCCCAGCACCAGCTGGCCGCGCGGCGCCGGCGTCGCCAGCAGCGGCTCCAGCGTGCCCCGTTCGCGCTCGCCCACCGTGGTGTCGATGGCCAGGTACATGCCGCCGGTGAGCATCGACAGCACGATGAAGAAGCTCATCATTCCCAGCACCAGCAGCGACCGGGAAGCAGGCGTGGATACATCCACGCGATGCACCACCACCGGCGCCAGCAGCTGCGGATCCACGCCGCGCAAGGTCAGGCGCTGCACGGCAATCTGCTGCGCGTAGCGGTCGAGCACGGCCGACAGCCGCGCGGCGTAGCGCTCATCGCCGGTACGGGAACTGTCGGCATACAGCCGCAGCGCTGCGGGCCGGCCGGCTTCCAGGCTGGCCACGTACTCGGGTGGCACTTCCAGCACCAGTCGGGCGGCGCGGGTCGTGATCAACCTGCGCGCAGCGGTGGAGTCTCCTGCCACCGGCACGATGTGGATGCGCTGCGCCTGCAGGAAGGCCATCAGATTGGGCGCAGCCACGCCGTTGATGGTCTGCAGCTGGATGATCTCATCCGCGCCAACGCGCGAGCGGTCCAGCGACAGCTGCAGCATCATCGAGAAGAACAGCGGCCCGAACAGCGGACCGAGCAGCAGCGCGGTGAGCACGGTGCGGCGGTCACGCAGGTTCTCGCGGAACTCCTTGGCGAAGACGGTCCACACTGCGCGCATCAGGCGTCTTCCCCGGCATCGCCGGTCAACGCCACGAAGGCGTCTTCGAAACTGGCGGCATTCGTGCGCTGGCGCAGCGCCTCGGGCGTGCCGCAGGCCACGACGCGGCCGGCGGTGATGACCACCGCCTCATCGCAGAGCATGGCCACTTCCTGCATCACATGGCTGGAAAAAAGGATGCAGTGGCCGCGCTCGCGCAGCCGCAGCAGCAGCGCGCGCAGCTTGCGCACAGCCGGAACATCCAGGCCATTGGTGGGTTCGTCGAGAATGAGATTGCGCGGCGAGTGCACCAGTGCGCGCGCCAGTGCGGTGCGGATTTTCTGCCCCTGCGAGAATCCCTTGGCGCGGCGCGTGGCGATTTCCTGCAGGTCCAGCAGCTCGATGAGCTCGCCGGTGCGCTGGCGCGCCGCGGCCTTGCCGAGGCCGCACAGCCGTGCGAAGTACTCGATGTTCTCGCGCGCGGTGAGCGCCGGATACAGGCCGGCGTTGTGCGGCAGCACGCCCACCCGCCGGCGCACATCCGTGTTCGCCACGCTCACGGTGTCGCCGTCCACGCAGGCGCTGCCGCTGTCGGCAGCCAGCGTGGCGTACAGGATGCGCAGCGTGGTGCTCTTGCCGGCGCCGTTCGGTCCCAGCAGCCCGGTGATGCGGGCGTCGGGGGCCAGGAAGCTCACGCCGCCCAGCGCTTCCACACGACCGAAACGTTTGTGCAGATCGCGGGCTTCGATCATGGGCCCGGTCCGCTCATCGACAGAAAGAACGGCGCCGGCCGCACCAGTTCCAGGCAGCGGGTGTCTGGAGAGGGCTGGTCGTTGCTGCGCGCAAGGTCCAGGAATGCGGCCATGATGCCGTCCATGCAGGGCTGCCCCAGTTGTCCGTGCCCCTGGTCCGGCAGTTTCAGATGCAGTGCGTAGCGGAAACCCAGTGCGGCTTCATCGCCGAAGTGGGCCGGTGTCACTGGATCGGCGGTACCCGACAGCAGCAGTGCCGGCACCTTGCTGTGGAGGGGTGCATGGAAATCCGGATCCACAGGTCCGCGTGGCCAGTCGGCACACAGGGCCTGCAGTGCGTCGAGCTGTGCGGTGCCCAGGAACGTGGCATCCAGTCCGTCGCGCGGTGACTGTGAATAGAAGGGAACGTCTTCGGCGCAGACCACGGAGTTGTGCATGCCGAAGGCCAGCACGGACTCGTATCCGGATGCGGCCAGCAGGAATTGCGCGGCCAGCGGCGCAAACTGCTGCTGGCGATTGGCCAGGTGCAGCGCCAGCGGCAACAATGCGGCCTGTTCCGAGTTGTAGGTGGCCAGGCGCAGTGCGCCGGCCAGCACACTGCCGGCGAATACCAGCGGCCGCGGCTGGCCGCTGCGGGGATCGGGCAGTGTGAGCGATACGGACTCGTGGGCCAGCCGTTCGCGCAGCTGCTGGTAATCCTGCCCGGGGTCACCGAATTGCTTCGCACAGGCCGCATCCTTGCGGCAGCGCTCGAAGATCCGCTCCAGTGCCTGCTGTGCGTCCAGTGGCGTGCTGGGCCCCAGTATCTGCGTGGGCGGCACCACGCCGTCGAGGATCAATGCCAGCGTGCTGGCCGGATAGCGGCGCGCATAGTGCTGCGCGACGCGTGTGCCGTAGGAGCTGCCGTACAGGCCGATGCGTGCATAGCCCAGCGCCTTGCGCACGGCTTCCAGATCGCGCACTGCCACGCTGGTGGTGTACTGCGCCAGATCATGGGTCTTTTCCAGTTCGGTACGGCAGGCGCGCATGGCGCGCGCGGTTTCTTCCTCGCCGGCGTCCCAGATCTGCTGTTCCTCGTACTGGCAGTTCAGCGGATTCGAACGGCCGGTGCCGCGCTGGTCGACAAGGATGAGGTCGTGGCTGCGCCGGGTCCGGGCGAACAGCGGCGCGGCGCTGGCATAGAAGGACGTGGCGGACAGTCCCGGCCCGCCGGCCAGGATGAACAGCGGCTCGGGCGCCGCCTGGCGGCTCAGCGCCGGTACGCGCGCCACGAACAGCCTCAGCTGCCGGCCCTGCGGCGCGGCGGGGTTCTCGGGCACCAGGATCTGCGTGCACTGGGCTTCGACGGAGGTCAGGCCGGCGGGATGCTCGAGGCGGCAGGGCGCGAATGCCGGCGTGGCCGCCATGCCCGTTCCCGTGAGCATCGCGGACAGGATCAGGCCGGCTGCAAGAAAGCTGCGCTGCGTCACGGGGTCAGAACATAGCACTCCCGGCGCGACAGGGCCCGATGCCCTGCCGCGGCCGGTACAATTGGCGGCATGGAGCAGGCAGGTCGTTATGACGTGATCGTCGTGGGTGCAGGGCACGCCGGTGTCGAAGCTGCGCTGGCGTCGGCGCGGCGCGGCGCCCGCACACTGCTGCTGACGCAGAGCGTCGAGACCATCGGCGCCATGAGCTGCAATCCGGCCATCGGCGGCATCGGCAAGGGTCATCTGGTGCGCGAGATCGATGCGCTGGGTGGGGCCATGGCCCGCGCGGCCGATGCGGCCGGCATCCACTTCCGCACGCTCAATGCCAGCAAGGGGCCGGCCGTGCGCGCCACCCGCGCCCAGGCTGATCGGCAGCTGTACCGCCGCGCCATCCGTCGCGCGGTGGAATCGCAGCGCGGGCTCGAGGTGTTCCAGCAGGAAGTGGCCGATGTGGAGCTGGCGGGCAATCGCGTAGCCGGCGTGATCACGGCCACCGGCATCCGTTTTGCCACCCGCGCAGTGGTGCTGACTGCCGGCACTTTTCTCGGCGGCAGGATCCACGTGGGCCTGGAAAACTTCGCGGGTGGCCGGGCCGGTGATGCGCCTTCGTTGCGGCTGGCCGCGAGGCTGCGCGAACTGGCGCCGCGCACGGGTCGGTTGAAGACCGGCACACCGCCGCGCATTGATGGCCGCAGCATCGATTTCACGCGCCTGCTGGAACAGCCCGGTGACGATCCGCGGCCGATGTTTTCCTTCCTGGGCCGGCGCAGCGAACATCCTTCGCAGGTGAGCTGCCACATCACGGCCACCAATGCACGCACGCACGAGATCATCCGCGCAGCCACCGATCGCTCGCCCATGTTCACCGGTGTGATCGAGGGCGTTGGCCCGCGTTACTGCCCGTCGGTGGAAGACAAGGTGGTGCGCTTTGCCCAGCGCGAGTCGCACCAGATCTTCCTCGAGCCCGAGGGCCTGGAGACGCATGAGATATACCCCAATGGCATCTCCACCAGCCTGCCTTTCGACGTGCAGCAGGCTTTCGTGCGCACCATTGCCGGTCTCGAGAATGCGCACCTGACGCGGCCTGGTTACGCCATCGAGTATGATTTCTTCGACGCGCGTGACCTCAAGCAGACGCTGGAAACACTGGCGGTGCCTGGCCTGTACTTCGCCGGGCAGATCAACGGCACCACGGGGTACGAGGAGGCTGCGGCGCAGGGGCTGCTGGCCGGAATCAACGCTGCCGCCGGCGCTTGCGATCTCGATCAGTTCGTGCCGGAGCGCAGCAACTCCTATCTCGGCGTGCTGGTCGATGACCTCACGACGCAGGGCACACCGGAGCCTTACCGCATGTTCACCAGCCGCGCCGAATACCGGCTGCTGCTGCGCGAAGACAATGCCGATACGCGGCTGACGCCGCGGGGCCGCGAGCTGGGACTGGTAGACGACGAGCGCTGGAGCTTCTTCTGCGACAAGCGGCAGGCCGTGGAGCGCGAGACCGCGCGGTTCAACGCCACGCGGCTGCGTGAGCACACGGCCATGGAACTGCTGCGCCGGCCCGAAGTCTCTTATGAAGAGCTGCTGCAGCAGATCGGTCCTGGTGCGGAGATGGTCGCGGACGAGCGGATTGCCGAGCAGATGGCCGTCGACCTGACGGTGCGTGCCCGCTATGCCGGTTATATCGAGCGGCAGAGTGTGGAGATCGAAAGGCAGCGCCAGCACGAGACGTCAGCGCTGCCGGCGGAGCTGGATTACAGTCGTGTCAGCGGGCTGTCGAATGAAGTGTGCCAGCGCCTGGCCGAGGTGCGGCCGCTGACGCTGGGACAGGCCGCGCGTATTCCGGGCGTGACACCGGCGGCAATTTCCCTGTTGCTGGTGCATCTGAAGCGCGGCGCCCTGGCGCGCACTGGCTAGGATTTACCGGGCCTCGCAGAGGCGCAAATAAAGGAGGTCCACCGTGGGCTATATGGACGACGAGCACGCGCAGAACCGCAGGATGCTGGCCTATGGCGCAGGCTTGGTGCTGGTGATTGCCGCAGGCGTTGGCATCTGGGCGTATCTGCACAGGAAACCGGCGCCCGAGCCGGTGATCACGGCTGCCACGGAGCCCGCGGCGCCGGCACCGGCGGCAGACGCGGCGGCTCCCCCCGTCATCGAGCATCCGGTAGCGGCCGAAGCGGCCACGGCGCCATTGCCGACACTGCCTGAAAGCGATGCGCCGGTGGCGACCGAGCTGCAGCAGGTCTTCGGTGCGCCCGCCGTAGCGGCCTGGCTGGTTCCCGACCAGGTGCTGCGGCGTTTCGTCGCGACCGTGGACAACCTGCCGAGAAACGTTCCGCTGGAGAAGCGGCGGCCGCTGAACTCGCCGTCCGAGCCCGTCATCGTCGATCGCACCACCATCGACAGTTCGGGCGGCACCGAGCGCATCACGCTCAGCGCGCGCAATTCCGCGCGCTACGACGCGGCTGTCGCCGTGCTGGAGAAGACGGACGCGCAGTCGCTGGCCGCCCTGTATCGGCACTTTTATCCGCTGCTGCAGCAGGCATACGAGGATCTGGGCTACCCGGACCGGTATTTCAACGATCGCATGGTGATGGTCATCGACGATGTGCTGCGCGCGCCGGATATCGGCCAGCCGGCGCTGGTGCAGCCCAAGGTGCTGTATCAGTTCGAAGATCCGAAGCTGGAGCAGCTATCATCGGGGCAGAAGCTGCTGCTGCGCATGGGGCCGGCCCATGCGGCAAAAATCAAGGCCAGGCTGCGCGAGCTGCGGGCGCTGATCACGGCGCCGGCGAAGTAAGTAGACAGTCAACACAGGGAAGCGGGGAGTATTCATGTTAGCGAACGGTATCGGCTATCTGCCCATCATCATCGTCGTTGCCATCGTCATCGTTGCGATCAAGGCGATGGTCACGGTGCCGCAGGGCTATGAATTCACGCTGGAGAAATTCGGGCGCTACAAGCGCACGATGGAGCCCGGACTGCATTTCATCATGCCCTTCTTCGAGCAGGTCGGGCGCAAGATCAACATGATGGAGCAGGTGCTGGACGTGCAGCGCCAGGAAGTCATCTCCAAGGACAACGCCATGCTGGGCGTGGATGCGGTGGTGTTCTACCAGGTGCTGGATGCCGCGAAGGCTGCCTACGAGGTAGACAACCTGCGGCTGGCAGTCATCAACCTCACCATGACCAACATCCGCACCGTGGTGGGCGCCATGGACCTGGACGAAACACTGTCCAAGCGCGATGAGATCAACCATCGCCTGCTGCGCGTGGTCGATGAAGCCACCTCGCCCTGGGGCATCAAGGTTACCCGCATCGAGATCAAGGACATCCAGCCGCCGCAGGATCTCATCGACTCCATGGCGCGGCAGATGAAGGCCGAGCGCGACAAGCGCGCCAACATCCTCGAGGCCGAAGGCTTCCGGCAGGCTGCCATCCTGAAGGCCGAGGGCGAGAAGCAATCCGTGGTGCTGTCGGCCGAGGGCCGCAAGGAAGCCGCGTTCCGCGATGCCGAGGCCCGCGAGCGTTCGGCGGAAGCCGAGGCGCGTGCCACGGAAATGGTTTCCAAGGCGATTGCCGAGGGCAACACGAATGCGCTCAACTACTTCGTGGCGCAGAAGTACATCGAGTCGCTGAAGGCATTTGCCGAGTCACCGAACCAGAAGGTGTTTTTCATGCCGGTGGAGGCCACGGCCGTGCTGTCTTCGCTGGGTGGCATCGCCGAGCTGGCCAAGGACGCCATGCAGAGCAAGTCGGTGGTGCGTCCGGGGGCGCCAATGGGCACCCAGAGATGATTGCCTTCGCGCAGTCACTTCAGTGGTGGCACTGGTGGATCGCGGCAGCAGTGCTGGCCGCGGCCGAGACCTTCCTCCCCGGCGCCATCGCAATCTGGTTTGCCGCCGCGGCACTGGTGGTGGGGGCATTGCTGCTGGTGGTGCCCATCCCCTGGCAGCTGCAGCTGGTGCTATTCGCCGCGCTGGGCGTGGCAGCCATCTACATCTGGCGCCGCTACCGCTTCGCGGGCAGCACGGCATCGGCGCAGCCGACGCTTAACCAGCGGGGCGTGCACTACATCGGCCAGGATTTCACGCTGGTGGAAGCACTGCGTGGCGGCAGCGGCAAGATCCAGGTGGGCGACACCGTCTGGCTGGTGCAGGGCGCTGATGCCCCGGCCGGCGCGCGCGTCCGGGTTGTAGGAGTGAACGGCGCGGTGCTGCGGGTCGAGCCCGCGCGGTAGCGAAAGCGACGCGCTGGCGAAACCTGCCCGCGCCGGGCGTACACTAGCGGCTCATACGCGGCCTGCGAGCCGCATCGGGGGCCTGATGACTCTGCTCAGTCAGCTGCTCGATGGAAAGGGTCACGCGGTGTACGCCGTGGCGCCCGGAGCTTCGGTGTTCGATGCCATCCGCAGCATGGCCGACAATCACATCGGCGCGCTGCTGGTCATGGAGGGCCCGCAGCTGGTCGGAATCGTTTCCGAACGCGACTATGCCCGCAAGGTCATCCTGAAGGGCCGCGCATCAGCGACCACACCTGTGCGCGAGATCATGTCCACACCCGTCCATTCCATCTCCCCGGATCAGACGGTGGACGATGCCATGCGGTTGATGACGGAGCGGCGTATCCGCCACCTGCCGGTGGTGCGCGCGGAGAAGGTCGTCGGCGTGGTGTCGATCGGTGACCTGGTCAAGTGCGTGATCGACGAACAGCAGCACACCATCGACGACCTGCGCTCCTATATACGCGGCTGAGCCGCGCGAAGCGCAGGCCGGCTGTGTCTAGGTCTTCGCCTTGAAGGCGCGCACTTCCGCATTGAAGCGGCTTGCCACGCGTTCCAGTTCTGCCTGGGCCGAGTCCAGCTTGATGTTGCTCTTCTCGCAGGCCAGGTACTCTTCCATGTCCTTCCTGAACGCATCGACGGCTTTCTTGGCGGCCATCATGTCTTCCATGCCGGCGGTCTTGCCGTCGGGGATCGACGCCGGCGCGCTGGGCTTGTCGCAGGCGAATGCCGGAGCTGCCAGCGCAGCCCACAGGACGGCAATCGAGGCGTACTTCTTCATTTCCATCTCCAAATTTAAGTAAACCGGCGGGCACCAGAACTCCCGCCGCCTCAGCAATGCAGTTCCAATATCGGCCAGAGTCGGCCGCTGCTGCATGAACTGCGTCACGTCCGCGTGAACTCGCGGTCCATGCTGGTGCCGCACGCCCGTTGGCAGTGCGTTCGATGCGACAAAATGTGATCTGCTTCCTGCGCCCGGCTTTCCAATAGCCGATAGATGTCGCGTGACTGCCGGAAATGCGGTGCGGTACCGCCATGGCAGCGCATGGACGATGCAGAACAAAGAATCCCGTGCGGCCGACGGCGCCACGCGCCAGGTCCTCACCTTCGCGCTGGGCAGCGAAACCTATGGCGTGGACATCCTGCGCGTGAAGGAAATCCGTGGCTGGTCGCCGGTGACGCGCATTCCGCAGTCACCGGCTTCGGTGCTGGGCGTGCTGAACCTGCGCGGGGCGATCGTGCCCATCATCGACCTCAGGGTGCGCTTTGCCATGCCGTCGGCGGAGTTCACGCCGGTGACGGTGATCATCGTGCTGTCGCTGCGCACCGAACAGGGCCAGCGCGAGTGCGGCATCGTGGTCGACCAGGTGCGTGACGTGGTGGACATCGCACCCGACGGCATCCGCGCCGCCCCGACCATGCAGTCCGGCGGCAGCGCCGAGTTCATCGAGGGCATCACGACCTGCGATGAGCAGATGCTGATCCTGCTGGACGCGGATGAACTGGTGACGAGGGAGTTGTCGCCGGCAGCCCTGGCCGACCGGGCCGCCTGAAATACACGAATTCTTCAGTACAGATAAATTCAACGGAATCCTCGCATGCGCATCAAATTCTTCAAGAACGTCCGCCTCGCGACACAACTGTTCGCGCTGGTCGCCGTCTCCTTCCTGATCGCCATGGGGCTGATTGGCTATGCCATGCAGCAGGTGCGCAGCACCCAGGGAACGCTGAAGCACACCATCGACAACCGCATGGTGTCCGGCCAGAGCCTGCAGGGCGTGGCCGACGCGCTGTCGCTGTCGCTGGAAGCCTCGCTCGGTGTGGTCGAGAAAAAGCAGACTGCGCAGCAGGCGCACGACCAGATCAAGGAGGCCGTGGACGGCGCGCACGAGAACTGGGACCGCTACTTCCTGGGCGACATGATTCCCGAGGAGCAGGAGCTGGCCGACATGACCACGCCCCTGCTGGATGCCGCCTACGGCACCATCGACAAGCTGCTGAAGCGGCTGAGCAGCGGCGAGACGGCGGATCTGGCGGCATGGCGTGACAGCACACTGCGGCCGGCGCTGCATGACGGCGCCGCCAATCTCAAGCAATTGATCGGCATGCAGCTGAAGGCTGCGAACCTCGATCTGGAGCGTGCGCAGAAGAACTATCAGGTGGCCGTGCGCAACAGCATCCTGCTGCTGTCGGGCGGGGCATTGCTGGCGATCGCCCTGGCCTGGGTCATCATCCGCGGCGCGATGCGCCGGCTGGGCGCCGATCCGGCTGATGCCGCGAAGGCGGCCCGCCGCATCGCCTCGGGCGACCTGCAGTTCGACATGGTTCCCGGCAAGCACGACGCCGTCAGCCTGATGGGCGCACTGCGCCAGATGAAGGCCAGCTTGTTGCATTCGAAACTGGACTACGAAGGCCAGATCACTGCCATCGGCAAGGTGCAGGGCGTTATCGAATGCACGCCCAATGGTGACATCCTCAGCGCCAACGACATCTTCCTGAAGCTCCTCGGCTACACGCAGGAGGAAGTGAAGGACAAGCACTACTCGATGTTCCTCGACGCCGAGATCCGTGCCAGCGAAAGCTACAAGGTGTTCTGGACGGCGCTGGCGCGCGGTGAAAGCCGCCAGGGCGATTACCGCAAGATGGCGCGTGATGGCAGCGAGGTGTGGGTGCAGGGCATCTACAACACCATTTTCGATGCCTCGGGCAAGCCATTCAAGATCGTTGCCTACCTGCTGGATATCACCAGGCAGCGGCAGGAAGCGCTGCTGAACGCAGCGTTCCGCGGTGCGCTGAACCAGCTCGATGCCAATGTGATGGTTGCCGACAACAGCCTGAAGCTGATCTTCGTGAATCCCGCCACCGTGCAGATGCTGACGCGGGCGCAGGAACAGTTCCGTCGTGAACTGCCGGGCTTCGATGCCAGCGCGCTGCTGGGCGCCAGCCTGGACACGATGACGCGCGAGCCTGCGGCGTTGCGCGGCGAGATCGAGCGCCTGACCGATACCAAGACGCGCGAGGAAGTCATCGGCGGCCGCACGATGAAGATGATCATGAGCCCGATGAAGGACGAGACCGGTCGGCGCCTGGGTACAGTGATCGAATGGTTCGACCGCACGCAGGAAGTGGCCACCGAATCCGAACTGCAGGGAGTGATTGCCGCGGTGACCGCGGGCAACCTCGACAACCGCATCTCGCTGGATGACAAGCGCAACTTCTTCCTGACCCTGTCGCGTGGCATCAACGAACTGGTTGATGCCATCGGCACGGTGACCGAGGAAGTGCAGGAACTGGTGGCGGCTGCCAACCACGGCGACCTCACCAAGCGCATCGAGACCCAGGGCAAGGCCGGGTTGCTGGTGCGCATCGGTTCCGGCATCAACGAGCTCACCGACAACATGGCCGGCCTGGTGTCGCAGGTGAAATCCGCGGCGTCGGAAGTCAGCCGCGGCGCCGATGAGATCAGCCAGGGCAACGCCAATCTTTCGCAGCGCACCGAGGAGCAGGCGTCTTCGCTGGAAGAGACCGCTTCTTCCATGGAGGAGATGACCAGCACGGTGCGGCAGAACGCGGACAACGCCGGCCAGGCCAGCCAGCTGGCCGTGGCGGCGCGTGACCAGGCCGAGAAGGGCGGGTCCGTGGTGGCCCGCGCAGTGCGCGCCATGGCCGAGATCAACGACGCCTCGAAGAAGATCGCCGACATCATCGGCGTGATCGACGAGATCGCCTTCCAGACCAACCTGCTGGCGCTGAATGCCGCCGTCGAGGCGGCGCGTGCCGGTGAACAGGGCCGCGGCTTTGCCGTCGTGGCTTCGGAAGTGCGCAACCTGGCAGGGCGTTCGGCCACTGCCGCAAAGGAAATCAAGGCGCTGATCCAGGACAGCGTGCGCAAGGTGGACGAGGGTTCAAGCCTGGTTACGCAGTCCGGCGCGACGCTGGAGCAGATCGTTAGCGCGGTGAAGAAGGTCACCGACATCGTGGCCGAGATCGCGGCAGCGTCCAACGAGCAGTCGGGCGGCATCGAGCAGGTGAACAAGGCAGTGATGCAGCTCGATGAGCTCACCCAGCAGAATGCCGCGCTGGTGGAACAGGCTTCGGCCGCCAGCCAGTCAATGGCCGAGCAGGCCCGAGCGCTGAATGATTCGATGCATCGCTATCGCGTCAGCGGCACCGCGGCCGCGGCCGCTTCGCTGGTCGCCAGCATGCTGGCGCCTGCGCCGGGTGGCGAACGCCGCAACAAGGGACGCCCCTGGGCGCCGGCTGCTCCGCAGCCGGCAGGCAGGGCAGGTGCTGCCGCCGTCGCCGACGATCCCGTCTGGAAGGAATTCTGAAGGACAGAGCCATGGCAAGAATACTCGCAGTTGATGATTCGCCCTCCATGCGCCAGATGGTCCACCTGACGCTGCAGTCGGCCGGGCATGATGTGGTGAGCGCAGTCGATGGTGTAGACGGGCTCAACAAGGCCTGTGTCGGCCAGCCGGTGGACCTGGTCATCACCGACGTGAACATGCCGAACATGGACGGCCTCTCGCTGGTGCGCGAGCTGCGCCGCCTGCCGCAGTACCGTGGCGTACCGTTGCTGGTGCTGACTACGGAATCCAGCGCCGAAAGGAAGCAGGAAGGGCGGGCTGCCGGAGCCACCGGCTGGATCGTCAAGCCTTTCGATCCGGACCGGCTGCTGGCGACGGTGGATAAAGTCCTGAGCTGAAGGTGGCGCTCAATCCTGGTCCCCGCGAGCGCGAATTCGAATTCACGCAGGCGGATTTCGATTCGCTGCGCATGCTGGTGCGCAAGCTCACCGGGATCACGCTGTCCGAGGCAAAGCGCGAGCTGGTCTATGGACGCCTGTCGCGCCGGTTGCGCCATCTGCGGCTGAACAGCTTCGCCGACTACCGGCAGGTGCTGGCAGGACCGGACGGAGATGCCGAGACGGTGGAGTTCACCAATGCCGTGACCACCAACCTGACGGCCTTCTTCCGCGAACCGCACCATTTCGAATACCTGCGTGAGAAGTTCCTGGGCATGCGCGTGCGCGACGCGCATGCCTCGCATCGCATCCGCATCTGGTGCGCGGGTTGCTCGACGGGCGAGGAAGCCTGGTCGATTGCCATGAGTGTGGTGGAGGCGGTGCCGGACTGGCGGCGCTGGGATATCCGCATCCTTGCCACGGACCTGGACACGCAGGTGTTGCAGACCTGCGCCGCCGGGGTATACGGCGCCGAACGCATGCGCAATCTTTCCGAGGCGCGCCTGACGCGCTTCTTCGACGCCAGCGGCAGCGGATCCGCGTGCCGCTACCGCGTCAAGCCTGAGCTGGCTGCACTGGTTTCGTTCCGCCGGTTGAACCTGATGCACCGCTTCCCCATGCACGGGCCGCTGGATGCCATCTTCTGCCGCAATGTGGTGATCTATTTCGACAAGGAAACGCAGCGCGGCCTGTTCGCGCGCTTCGCCCCGCTGCAGCGGACTGGCGATCTGCTGTTCCTCGGCCATTCCGAAAGCCTGTTGCAGGTGTCGGAGGCCTGGACATCGCTGGGCCGGACCATCTATACGCGCAGCGCGCCATGCTGAGCCGCAAGCCGCGCGTTTTGTCGCCCTTGAGGCCGGCACCGGTGCCGGGATTCGAAGGCATAAGCTGCAACTGGGACGCAGGGCTTGGTCACTGGGCTGCCAAGCTGCTGCCCGGCGAGTTCTATATCACGCGGGCGCGTGAGGCGATCACCACCGTGCTGGGGTCCTGCGTCTCGGCCTGCATCCGCGATCCGGCCGTGGCAGTGGGTGGCATGAACCATTTCATGCTGCCAGAGGACACCACCAGCGGCAAAAGCCGCTGGCTCGGCGATGACGGCATGGCCACGCGCTATGGGTCCTTCGCGATGGAAAGCCTGATCAACGGCATGCTCAGGCTCGGTGCACGCCGCGAACGGCTGGAAGTGAAGCTGTTCGGCGGCGGGCACATCCTGAACGTGGGCATGGACGTGGGCGACCGCAACATCGACTTCGTGCGCCACTGGTTGCAGGTGGAAGGCTACCGCGTGCTGGCCGAGGACCTTGGCGACACCGTATCGCGCCGTGTCGTGTACTTCCCGGCCACCGGCAAGGTGCGGGTCAAACAGCTGCGCGCGCCGGAAGGCCGCGAAATCGTGCGTCGCGAGCGCCAGTACCTGCTCAACACTCCCCGGCCGTCTGCCGGCGAGATCGAATTGTTCTGAAGGGATCATGAACGACGCCGTTTCAGCCAGAAGGATCCGCGTGCTGATCGTCGACGACTCGGCGCTGGTACGCAAACTGCTGTCGGAGCTGTTGGGCTCTGCACCGGACATGGAAGTGGTGGGCACCGCGCCGGATGCCTACCTGGCCCGGGAGCGGATCAAGACATTGAATCCGGACGTGCTCACGCTGGACGTGGAAATGCCGCGCATGGATGGCATCACCTTCCTGCGCAACCTGATGCGCCTGCATCCCATGCCGGTGGTGATGGTGTCGTCGCTGACCGATGCCGGCGCCGAGGTGACCCTCGATGCGCTGTCGATCGGCGCGGTGGATTATCTCTCCAAGCCGAAAGTGGATCTGGCCGCCACCCTGGGCGACTACCGCGAGGAGTTGCTGGAGAAGATCCGCGCTGCGGCGCGGGCACGCGTCCGGCGCTACGAGGCGAAACCCGAGCGCACATTCACTGCCACTTCCGGCAATCTCGGGGCAGATGCCGTTCTGCGCCGCACGGCGCCGATAAAATATCGCACTACGGACCGGCTGATTGCGGTCGGCGCCTCCACCGGCGGCACCGAGGCCATCAAGGAGTTCCTGCAGGGCATGCCGCCGGATGCGCCCGGCGTGGTGATTGCCCAGCATATTCCCAAGGCCTTCAGCACCCCGTTTGCCGAGCGCATGAACCGCAGCTCGCAGATGACAGTGTGCGAGGCGCAGGACGGACAGCAGATCCTGCCCGGCCATGCCTACATCGCGCCGGGCGACCGGCACCTGCTGGTGATACGCAGCGGAACGCGCTGGGTCTGCCGGCTCGACGATGGATCACCGGTCAACCGCCACAAGCCCTCGGTGGATGTGCTGTTCCGTTCCGTTGCGCAGGAGGCCGGGCACAACGCCATCGGCGTGCTGCTGACGGGCATGGGCAAGGATGGCGCGCAGGGCATGCTGGAGATGCGCCAGGCCGGCAGCCCCACCATTGCGCAGGACGAGGCCACCAGCGTGGTCTGGGGCATGCCGGGCGAGGCCGTACAGATCGGCGCCGCCGCCGAAGAACTGCCGCTGCCACGCATCGCCGACCGCGTGCTGGCGCTTGCCGAAGAGATGGATGTGACCCGGCAGATGCCGCGGCTGGCCCTGTGACGGAATTCCGGCACCTTTGTGTGATCTGCGTCACGTGCGCGAGCGGGCACGGCTTTTGCTAATCCCATGACAATCATGGCTACAGAACAGCAATCCACACGCAGCGCCGCAATGCTGCTCCTCGCACTTGGGGAGTCGGAGGCGGCAACCGTGCTCAAGCACCTGGACGCGAAAGTCGTGCAGCGGCTGGGCACGGCGATGGCGCATCTCAAGCAGGCTTCACGCGAGGAAGTTGCCGACGTGGTCGGCGACTTCGTGACGACGATGGACAACCAGGCCGATATCAAGGTCGGTTCCGAAGACTATATCCGCAAGGTGCTGACCGAGGCGTTGGGCAACGAGAAGGCCAACGGCATCATCGACCGCATCCTGGTGGGGCGGAAGAGCAAGGGCCTGGACGTGCTGAAGTGGATGGACCCGCGCGCCATTGCCGAGGTGATCCGCCTCGAGCATCCGCAGATCCTCGCCATCGTCATCGCCTACCTGGATCCGGACATGTCAGCCAAGGTGCTGGCGGAACTGCCGCCCTGGCTGCAGTCCGAAGTGCTGCTGCGCATCGCGCAGCTCGAGGGTGTGCATCCGGCCGCCTTGAGCAAGCTCGATGAAACCATTGAAAAACAGATTGCCGGCAAGGGCGCCAGCATTTCCGCCAATCTCGGCGGCCCGAAATCCGCTGCCAGCATCCTGAACTTCCTGCCGGCGGCGGCCATCGAGGAGCTGCGCAAGGTCGATGAGGCCATGGCGATCAAACTGCAGGACCTGATGTTCGTCTTCGACGACATGCTGAAGATAGACGACAAGGGCGTGCAGTCCGTGCTGCGCGAAGTGGACTCCGCGCGCCTGGTGGTTGCGCTGAAGGGCGCGGACTCGAACATGGTCCAGCACTTTTTGAAGAACATGTCGCAGCGCGCCGGTGAGATGCTGAAGGACGACCTGGAAAGCCGGGGCCCGGTGCGGCTGTCGGAGGTCGAGGCGGCGCAGAAGGAAATCCTGGCCATCACGCGCAAGCTGGCCGAGGCCGGCACGCTGGTGCTGGGCGGTGCGGCGGCTGAGGCGTACGTATGAGTGACGTACTGAACCAGGACGAAATCGACGCGCTGCTGCATGGCGTGGATTCCGGCACCGTGGATACCGCGCCCGAGCGCGGTGAAGCGGCGCCAGCCCGCTCCTACGATTTCAGCTCGCAGACCCGCATCATCCGCGGGCGCATGCCGACGCTGGAGATGATCAACGAGCGCTTTGCCCGGCTGATGCGCCTGTCGCTGTACGGACTGCTGCGCCGTTCGCCGGAAATCGCGGTGGTGGGAATCTCCACCCAGAAATATTCCGAGTACGTGCCCACGCTGAGTGTGCCGACCAGCCTGAACCTGATCCGCTTCCAGCCGCTGTCGGGCACCAGCCTGATGATCTTCGAGGCCAAGCTGGTGTTCGCGTTGATCGATACCTACTTCGGCGGCAGTGGCCGGTACGCGAAGATCGAAGGCCGCGATTTCACCAGCACCGAAACGCAGATGATCGAGATGCTGATGGACCTGGTGGTCGAGGCCACCGTGGAAGCCTGGGATCCGGTGCTGCCGGTGAAGGTCGAATTGCTGAATCGCGAGATGAATCCGAATCTCGCCAATATCGTGAGCCCCACCGAAATCGTGGTGGTGAGCCGCATCCGCGTGGAGATCGACGGTGTGGGTGGCGAAATCCACATCACCTTCCCGTATTCGACGCTGGAGCCGCTGAAGGACACGCTGCGCGCCGGCATGCAGAGCGATCGCGCCAGCCGCGAGGAGCGCTGGTCGCAGATCATGCGCAATGAACTGGAGGATTCGGAGGTGGACCTGGTGGCAAGCCTGGGCCATGCCCGGATGTCGCTGGGTTCGCTGCTAGACATGCGTGCCGGCGACGTGCTGCCCATCGAATTCGATGGCCGCGCCACCGTGATGGCCGACAACATCCCGCTGTTTCGCGGTGAGCTCGGGCAGCAGCGCGGCCGGCAGGTGATCAAGGTCAGTCAGTTGCAGATGCGCAAGACCGGCAACGCCCTGGATGCATTCACGAGGAAGAGCTCATGAGCGCCGCCGCACAGCCCACTTCGGACATGATTCTCGACGTCAACGTGCGCCTGTCGCTGGAGATAGGCCGCACGCAGATCACGATCCGCGAGCTGCTGAAGCTGGCGCCCGGATCCCTGGTGCAGTTCGAGCGTCCGGCAGGCGATCCGCTGGATGTGATGGTGAATGGAAGACTTGTGGCACACGGAGAAGTAGTCATGGTCAACGACCGGTACGGAGTCCGGTTTACCGAAGCGGTTGGCGGAGTGGAACGACGCTAGCCGCGATCTGACTGTCTGGAGCAGCTTATGGGTTCATCTATCCGTTTCATGGTCGTTGACGATTTCTCGACGATGCGCCGCATCATCCGGAATTTCCTCAATGACCTGGGCTACACGAACATCGTCGAGGCAGACGATGGCAAGACGGCGCTGCCTGCATTGAAGGCGGGCGAGGTCGACTTCCTCATCACCGACTGGAACATGCCGGGAATGCAGGGCCTGGAGCTGCTGCGCGTGGTGCGCGGCGACCCGGGCATGAAGAAGCTGCCGGTGCTGATGGTCACGGCTGAAGCCAAGCGCGAGCAGATCGTCGAAGCCGCGCAGGCAGGCGTCAACGGCTATGTGGTGAAGCCATTCACCGCGGCCATCCTGAAGGACAAGATCGACAAGATCCTGTCCGCCCAGGCGGCGGGTTAGCCGCATGGACGCAGCGGAATTCAGAACGCGCTACCGCGGCGTCATGGCAAGGTTGAACCACGCCTTCGGCGTGGCGGACGAAGCGGCATTCGAGACACTGGTGGGCGAACTGTACGCGGAGCGCGATCTCACGATGCGCACCGGCATCGCCAAGCTCTCGCAGTCGCTGGCCAATGCATTGATGCGCTTCCAGCTGGATTCGCGCGTCGCCTCGCTGGCCGAGCGGGAAATCCCGGACGCCAGGCTGCGCCTGGACCATGTCCTCAAGATGACGGAAGAGGCAGTACACCACACGCTTGACCTGATCGAGCAGGCTGCGCCGCTGGCCGAGGCCACCACGCGCAGTGCGCGGGTGCTGGCCGACACACTCGACGACCGCTCGCACAACGACATCCGGCGCTTCCTCGGCGAAGTGCAGGAGAATGCCGAACGCGTGCGCGCGAACCTGACGGAAGTGATGCTGGCGCAGGGCTTCCAGGACCTTACCGGCCAGATCCTGCATGGAGTGCGCACGCTGATCGGCGAAGTGCAGGTCGTGCTGGATGACCTGGCACAGATCTCGGGCATCCCGGCCGCCACGGCCACCGGGCAGGGCAGCAGTGTGGCATCCGGCCCCGCAGTTCCCGGCATTGCCACCGGCGCGGTGGTGGATCAGCAGGATGTCGACAAACTCATCGCCGGTCTGGGCATATGAAGGCCGCCAGGCCGCGCGGCCGCAAGCGCGCCAGCCTCGCGAAGCCGGCCGCGAAGCCCGTGCTGCACGCGGCTCCCGTGCCGGCAAGCCCGGCAGAACAACCAAAGTTGCGCGCCGGCCTCAAGCTGGAAGCCAGCTGCACACTGCGCGATGCCATGGACATGCAGTTCCAGCTGCTGGCAGTGGATTTCGGTGATTCGCAAGTGCTGCTGGACGGCAGCGCCGTGGAGCACATCGACACCGCCGGCCTGCAGATGCTGGTGGCGTTTGCAAAGCACTATTCTGCGCGCGGGCAGCGCATGCAGTGGACAGCGGCTTCGCCGGAGTTGCTGCGAGGCAGCCGCCTGCTCGGGTTGGCCGATGCGCTGGGCCTGGAAGAAGCGCCGACCGGGGCCAGCAGTGGGCATTGAACTCGAGCAGTTCCACGAAGTGTTCTTCGAGGAGGCCTCCGAGGCGCTGGACGCCATGGAGAACTCGCTGCTGAAGCTTGGGCCCGGCGCCGCTGACTCCGAGACAATCAATACGGTTTTCCGCGCTGCGCACTCCATCAAGGGCGGCGCCGGCATGTTCGGCTTCAACGACATCGCCGGCTTCACGCACACACTTGAAACCCTGCTGGATGAGCTGCGTGCCGGGCGGATGCTGGTGACCGCACCCCTGTGCGATGGCCTGCTGCAGTCCGTGGACCAGATCCGCTCCATGCTGGGCGCATTGCAGAAGAGCCAGGTGTTCGACACCACTGCCGCCGAAGCGCTGCGCAGTGGCTTCGAGCGCCTCATTGCGGAACAGAAGTCAGCCGGGCAGAAGAAGGCCCCGGGCGCTGCTTCAGCCGCTGCCCCCAAAACCGCCGCTGCAGCGATGCCGGCCGTGGCTCCGGCATCGAATGACAGCGAGCGCCGCTGCTGGAAGATCGGCTTCCGTGCCTTGCCGGAGCTGCTGAACCGGGGCAACGATCCGCTGCGCATGTTCGCCGAGCTGCGCGGGCTGGGAGAATTGACGGTCCGGGCCGATTGTACGGCAGTGCCCGAGCTGGCAGCACTGGATCCAGCCTGCTGCGGCATCACCTGGCAACTGGAACTGCTGACCGACGCGCCCCGGAGCTCCATCGAACTGATCTTCGAATGGGCGGAGGGGGACTGCGAGCTGGTGGTTGAGCCCCAGAAGCCGGAGCGGGCGCAGCAGCCGGTTGCGATTGCATTGCCGGAAATCGAGCAGGAAGCGCCAACCGGCACATTGTCCGCGGTGCGCGCTTCGCAGGGCGCAGGAGGAGACGGCAATTCCATCCGCGTGGCCATAGAGAAAATCGACGAGCTGCTGAACACGGTCGGAGAGATCGTGATCACGCAGTCCATGCTGACGCAGCTCAGCCGGCGCTTCGACGGCGTGCACGGCGACAGCCTGCGCTCGGGCCTGGCGCAGCTGGAAATGAACATCCGTGAGCTGCAGGAAAGCGTGATGCGCGTGCGCATGCTGCCGGTGGGGTCGGTGTTCAGCCGCTTTCCACGGCTGGTGCGCGATCTTTCCTCGCGGCTGGGCAAGAAGATCCGGCTGCAGATCTCCGGCGAGCAGACCGAACTGGACAAGACCGTGCTGGAGAAGATCGGTGATCCGCTGGTGCACCTGGTGCGCAACAGCGTCGATCACGGCATCGAATCCACGCAGGCGCGACTGGATGCAGGCAAGCAGGAAGAGGGCACCATCCACCTGAATGCCTACCACAAGGGTGGCGCCATCAACATCGTCATCAGCGACGATGGCGGTGGCCTGAACCGCCAGAGAATCCTCGAAAAGGCGCGCAGCAGGGGGCTGGTGGATGCCACCGCTGTGCTGAGCGAAGAGCAGATCAACGATCTTATCTTCCTGCCGGGCTTCTCCACCGCCACGCAGACCACGGACCTTTCCGGCCGCGGTGTGGGCATGGATGTGGTGCGGCGGAACATCAAGGATCTTGGCGGCAATGTGGAGCTGAAGTCGGAGCTCGGGCAGGGCACGACCATCACCATCACGCTGCCGCTGACGCTGGCTATCGTCGACGGCCAGACCATTTCGGTGGGTACGGAAACCTACATCGTGCCGCTGGTTACGGTGGTGGAATCCCTGCAGCTGCAGCCCGGCGCCGTCAGCCATATCTACGATCATGGCGAAGTATTCTCGTTCCGCGGCGAGTATCTGCCAGTCATCCGGCTGCACGAGGTGTTCGGCGTGCGGCCGCTCAGCGAATCCCTGTACGATGGGCTGATGATGATCGTCGAAGGTGACGGCCGCAGGGCCGGCCTGTTCATCGACGAATTGCTTGGGCAGCAGCAGGTGGTCATCAAGTCCATGGAAACCAACTACGCCCGGATCGAGGGCGTCGGCGGCGCCACCATCCTGGGCGAGGGCACCGTGGCGCTGATTCTGGATGTGCCCGGCCTGCTGCGCATGACACCCGCGGCGCAGCGGCGCACCGGAACCTGAAGGAAACAGGCGGATGGAAACTTCCGGAGACGACAATCAGCTGGATGCCGCGCGCGCACTGGATGCAGCCTGCGAGCAGATCGAGCTGGCGCTGCAGGAATCCCAGCCATCAGTGGATGCGCTGGCATCGGCGCTGCGCAGCCTGGCAAACATGCTCACCACGCCTGACGGCACCGAGCGTCAGGAGACGCTGGCCGCCATGCGTGCGGAAATGCTGCGGGCCATCACCTGCCTGCAATACCACGACCGCATGACGCAGCACCTCAGCCATGTGCGGGATTACCTGGCGGAAAGCGCCGGACAGCTTGCCGCGGCGGAAAAGCCCAGCGGCAAGGAGTGGACCGGACTGCACCGTCGGCTGCAATCGGAGTCGGGTCGCATGTATCCGGCACGAAGCACGACGCCGGGAAACGCGGCGTCTGGTGATATCGACCTGTTCTAGGCCCGGCTGCGTGCGCCGCGCCGCGCTACTTGCGCCAGAAGGTGCGCGAAAACAGGATCAGGAAAGTGAACAGCTCGATGCGCCCGAGGAACATCGCCAGGGTGCAGATCCAGGTCTGCTTGTCGCTCAGCGAGCCATAGTTCGTCGCCGGCCCGACCAGCCCGAGGCCCGGGCCCGTGTTGTTGATCGATGACACCGTCGCCGTCATGGCGCTCAGGAAGTCCATGTTCGTGGACAGCAGCGCGAAAGTCAGGATCACGGTGGTCATGAAATACACGAAGATGAAGGCCAGCACCGAGTAGACCACGCGGTTGGGGATGACCTGCCCGGCGATCTTCAGCGGCGCGACCGCGGAAGGGTGCACCAGCACGAACATCTCGCGCACGAACTGCTTGATCATGACCAGTGCCCGGAACAGCTTGATGCCACCGCCGGTGGAGCCCGTGCTGGGAACCACGCAGCCCAGGAACAGCAGCCACATGGACGCGAAGATCGGCCATAGAGAGAAATCCTCCGTGACCAGGCCCGTGGTGGTGGCCATGGACACCGTGGTGAAGGTGACATGCCGCAGCGTCACCAGGAAATCCGGATACAGGCCGGCGTGCATGATCTCCGCGGTCAGCAGCGCAATGCTGGCGCCGACCCAGATCAGTACCCAGCGGGCCTCCGGGTCGCGCTTGTAGGCGCTGAAGTTTCCCCGGCGCAGCGCCACGAAATGTGTGGCGAAGTTAAGCGCCGCCACCAGCATGAACAGTGTCAGCACCACCTCGATGGCTGCGGAGTCGAACCACTTGATGCTGGTGTCATGGGTGGAGAAGCCGCCCAGCGACATCACCGTGAAGGCGTGGCATACGGCCTCGAAGGGTTCCATTCCGGCCAGCAGCAGCGCGAGGATGCAGGCCGCCGTGATGCCGCCATAGACCAGCCACAGCATCTTGGCGGTTTCGGTGATGCGCGGAGTCAGCTTGGCATCCTTGACCGGGCCGGGCGTCTCGGCGCGGTAGATCTGCATGCCGCCGACGCCGAGCAGGGGCAGCACGGCAACGGCCAGCACGATGATGCCCATGCCGCCCAGCCAGTGCAGCGAGCAGCGCCACAGGTTCACGGTGTGGGGCAGGTGATCCAGCCCGGTGATCACGGTCGATCCCGTGGTCGAGAGTCCCGACATCGATTCGAAGAACGCGTCGGTGAAGGACAGATACGGAGTGCCGAACATCAGCGGCAACGCCGCCGCTGCCGTGACCGCCAGCCATCCCAGGCTGACCAGCAGGTATCCATCGCGCGGCTTGAGTTCGGTACGGAAGCGCAGCGTCAGCAGTACCATCACGGCGCCGATGGCCAGCGTTGCCCCGGCGCTGGCGCCGAACACGCGCAGCGATTCGTTCTCGCCGTAGATCAGCGCGGTGGCGATGGGCAGCAGGTAGTAGCCGCTGAACATGGCCAGCAGCGCACCCAGGACGTTGACCACCGCCAGGATCGAACGCATGGGTTACGGGCTTCCCTGTGTCAATCGGATGCGAACAGGCGCTGCACCGCGTCGACCTGGCGCCGGTCAGAGAGGAACATGATGACGTGATCCTCCGATTCCACCTTCGTGTCGTGGTGCGCGATGATCACGCGCTCGCCGCGCACCAGTGCAACCACCACGGCGCCCGGGGGCAGTTTCAGCTCGCCGATGCTGCGGCCCACCACGCGCGAGCGATCCTGCGGGCCGTGCACCACGGCTTCCAGCGCCTCGGCCGAGCCGCGCCGCAATGAGTGCACGCGCACCACATCGCCCCTGCGCACATGTGCCAGCAGCGAGCCGATGGTGACCGTCTGCGGCGACACGGCGATGTCGATGCTGCGGTTGTCCATCAGTTCGCCGTAGGTGGAGCGATTGATCAGCGCCAGCACCTTGCGCGCACCGAGGCGCTTGGCCAGCATGGCCGACAGCACATTGGCCTCTTCGGAGTTGGTGACGGCGGCGAATACGTCGGTGCTGTCGATGTTCTCCTCGATCAGCAGCTCTTCATCCTGCGCGTCGCCATGCAGCACGATGGTGCCTTCAAGCCGTTCCGACACGCGCCGCGCACGCTCTCCGTCGCGTTCGATCAGCTTGACCTGGTACTGCTTCTCCAGCAGCCGCGCCAGCCGGAAGCCGACATTGCCGCCGCCGGCGATGATGACCTTGCGCACCTTTTCCTCGGCGCGCGTGATCTCGTTCATCATGCGCTGGATGTGGTCGCGCGCGGCAACGAAGAAGATTTCATCGCCTTCCTGCACCACCGTCTCGCCATCCGGCTCGATGAAGCGGCTGTTGCGGTAGATGGCGGCGATGCGCGCATCGGCATTGGGCATGTGGTCCTTGAGCGTGCGCAGCTGCTGGCCCACCAGCAGCCCGCCACGGCGCGCCAGCATGCCCACCAGCCGCACCCGCCCATCGGCGAAGTCGACGATCTGCAGCGCGCCGGGATTGTGGATCAGCCGCTCGATGTACTCGGTGACCAGCTGTTCGGGGCTGATCCATACATCCACCGCCAGAGCGCCTTCCTTGAAGAGCTTGTCCTGCGTGGTGTACTCGGGCGCGCGGATGCGCGCGATCTTGGTGGGCGTACGGTACAGCGCGTTGGCGATCTCGCAGGCCACCATGTTCACCTCGTCGGAACTGGTGAGCGCGATGATGATGTCGGTGTCGGCAATGCCGGCGGCTTCGAGTATGGCCGGATAGGAAGCGTTGCCGGCCACGGTGCGCACGTCGATGCGGCTCTGCAGGTCGCGCAGCACGCTCTCGTTGGAATCGATCACCGTGACTTCGTTGTCCGGCTCGCGGGCGAGATGATAGGCGGCCGTGCGGCCCACCTGCCCGGCGCCGAGTATCAGCACTTTCACCGCACGACCTCCAGGTTGGCGTACGACAGCATCAGCCACTTGGCCCCCTGCTGCTCGAAGTTTACCTGCACCCGTGCCTGCGGGCCCTGGCCCTCGAGGTTGAGGATGACGCCGTCACCGAACCGGCCATGCCGTACCCGCGCGCCCAGCCGGATGCCCGGCGCCAGCGGCTCGGCGACCGGCTCCCGGAAGCGGCCGGCGGCCGGTGCGGGCCGGAAACTGCCGGGCACGGGGCGGGCCAGCTGGATGCGGGGGCGCACTTCCTCGACCAGCTCGGCGGGGATTTCATCGATGAAGCGCGACGGCGTGCCGTAGCTGTCCATGCCATGCAGCCGGCGCTGTTCGGCATAGCTGATATACAGCTGCTTCATGGCGCGGGTGATGCCCACGTAGCAAAGCCGCCGTTCCTCTTCCAGGCCGTCCAGATCGTCGATGGAACGCTGGTGGGGGAACAGGCCGTCTTCCATGCCGCACAGGAACACCAGCGGGAACTCCAGTCCCTTGGCGGTGTGCAGCGTCATCATCTGCACGCAGTCCTCCCATTCCTGGGCCTGGCCCTCGCCGGATTCCAGCGCGGCATGGGCGAGGAAGGCCTGCAGCGGCGGCAGCTTCTCGGCATCGGCCCCGGCGCTGACGGCATCGGAGTCGAAACCGCGCGCGGCGCTGACCAGCTCGTCCAGGTTCTCGATGCGGGCGTCGCCCTTGTCCTTCTCCTTGCGGTAGTGCTCGATCAGGCCGGTGTTCTGGATCACATGGTCGATCTGCTCGTGCAGCGGCAGCCCCTGCGTGTCGCGATCGAGCTGGTCCACCAGCTGCACGAAGCCCAGAACGGCCGTCGCCCCGCGATTGCCGAGCTCGGCCGGGCCCGGGGAGCCGGGCGTGCCGGAGAGCATGCCCGCGGCCGCCTGCCACATCGAAATGCCACTGCGCCGGGCGGCCTCACGCAGCACTTCCAGTGAACGTGCGCCGATGCCGCGTACGGGCAGGTTCAGCACGCGTTCGAATGAAGGATCGTCATCGCGGTTGGAAATCAGCCGCAGATAGGCCAGCGAGTCCTTGATCTCGGCGCGCTCGTAGAACCTGAGGCCACCGTAGACACGATACGGAATGCGCGCGGACAGGAATGCCTCTTCAAAGGCGCGGGACTGGGCGTTGGAGCGGTACAGCACCGCCACCTCGCTGCGCGCACCGCCCTGGCGCGACCATTCGGTGATGCGCTGCGTGACGAAGTCGGCCTCGTCGCGCTCGTTGAAGGCGGCAAACAGTTTGATGCGCTCGCCCTTGCCGCCCTCGGTCCACAGGTTCTTGCCCATGCGGCCGGTATTGTTGGCGATGAGCGCATTGGCGGCGCCAAGGATGTTGCCGGTGGAGCGATAGTTCTGTTCCAGCCGGAAGATCTTCGTCTCCGGGTAATCGCGCGTGAACTGGTGGAGGTTCTCCACCTTGGCGCCGCGCCAGCGGTAGATGGACTGGTCGTCATCGCCTACCACGAAGGGATTGCCGTCGGGACCTGCGATCAGCTGCGTCCAGGCGTACTGGATGGTGTTGGTATCCTGGAATTCATCCACCAGCACCTGCGTGAAGCGCGTGCGGTAATGCGCCAGCAGCGACGGCTGGTCGCGCAGCAGCTCGTAGGCCCGCAGCAGCAGCTCGGCGAAATCCACCACGCCGCTGCGGCGGCAGATCTCCTCGTACTGCTCGTACAGCTTCGCCATCATCTGCTGGATGGGGTCGTGGCCGGGCTTGGCCTGGTTGGGCCGGCGGCCATCGTCCTTCAGCTTGTTGATGTAGTACTGCACATCGCGCGGCACATAGCGCGTTTCGTCCAGCTGCTGGTTGCGGATGACCTTCTTGATCAGCCGCTGCTGGTCCTCGCTGTCCAGGATCTGGAATCCCGGCGGCAGGCCGGCGAGCTGATGGTGCAGGCGAAGCAGGCGGTGCGCGATGCCGTGGAATGTCCCCACCCACATGCCGCCACCGGGCACCCCCAGCAGCTTCTCGATGCGATGGCGCATCTCGGCCGCGGCCTTGTTGGTGAAGGTGACCGCGAGGATGTTATGCGGCGCGGCGCCAAAGGCCGTGACCGCCCACACCACCCGGTGCGTGAGCACGCGCGTCTTGCCGCTGCCGGCGCCTGCCAGAACGAGAGTGGCGCCCTGCGGCGCGGTGACGGCAGCGCGCTGCTCGTCGTTCAGCGGATTGAGTATCGGGGAGAGATCCATGGAGTGCGGCGGCAAAAGGCCGGCGCGGATTCTATCAGCTGCGGACGCCCGATCCTTCAGCGAAGCGCAGCAGTTCGGTGGCCAGCACCAGTATCACCGGACCCAGGATGAATCCCAGTGGTCCAAAGGTGGTGACGCCGCCGATCACGCCGAGGAATACCAGCAGCGTGGGCACCGGCGTGTAGCGGGAGATGATCAGCGGGCGGATGAAGTTGTCCGACACCGACACCACGCCGCCCCAGGCCAGCATGAAGATGGCCCAGCCGATCTGGCCCGAACCCGCGAGATACAGCACGCCTGGAAACCAGATTACCGCGGCGCCGCCAAAGGGCAGCAGCGCCATCACGCAGGCCAGCACGCCGAACACGATGGGACCAGAGAGGCCGGTGATGACGAAGCCGATGCACACCAGCGTGCCCTGCACCAGCGCCGTCAGGCCGCAGCCGTACACCACGGCTCGCAGCACCTTGCCCAGCCGCAGGAACAGCGCCTCACGGCGCGTCGCAGTCAGCGGCAGCAGCGAGGATACCCGCGCAAAGGACCGCGCACCGTCGCGCAGCGTGAAGAACAGGATGAACAGCATCAGGAAGAAGCGCAGCACTGCGCCTGCCGTGTTCAGGAACAGCGAACCGCTGGAGCGGGCCAGCTTGGCAGCCAGCGTCTGCGCGCCCTCATGCACGTAGGCCTGCATGTCGGAAACCTGGATGTTCAGGCGCGCGGCGGCCCACTGCGCCATGTGCGCGATGCGCGGATGCTGCTGCGGATCCAGCCAGCGCGCCAGATTGAGCAGGTCGCTGTTCTGCTGCAGGTTCACGGCCAGCGCCGACACCTGCTGCGCAAAGGCAATGCCGATCAGGATGAGCGGCGCGATGATGGCTATGGGCGTGAGGCCGGTGATGATGCCGGCTGCGGTACTGGGCCGGTTGCCCAGCTTGCGGGTCAGCTGCACCTGCAGCGGATGCAGCAGGAAGCCCAGCACCGCTGCCCAGGCGATAGGCATGCGCATCGGCCGCAGCAGCTGCCACACCAGCCACACCACGATGACCACCAGGGCAATGGCGAACCAGCGCCGCAGCTGGCGGCCAATGTTCTGTTCGGTCTCGGGCGTCGGGACGGGGCTCATGGAATCACCAGTTGTTGCGCAGGCTGCGCAGACAGATAAATACCTCGCGCGGTGTGGGCTGTTCCGGCAGATCCGGAAAGCGCTCCCGCAGCCCGGCGATGATGCGCGGATTCTGCAGCCGGAAGAAGGTATTGAAATGCTTTTCCTCGGCCAGCGTGGTCACCGGCATGGCGGTGGCCGGCTGGCCAGCCAGCTTCCGCTGCAGCCCGGCAGCGGCGGCATTGTCCGGTTCGCGGTCGAGGGTGAAGCCCAGGTTGTTCAGCAGGTAGTCATGGCCGGCGTGCACCTGCGTGTCATCGGGCAGCTGCGCCAGTCGCGAGGCGAAGGTCTGGTACAGGGCTGCCGGATCCCCGCCGTTGTGGCAGTTGCCTGCGCCGGCATTGAACAAGGTATCGCCGGAGAACAGCGCGGGTCGGTCCGCATGGGCCAGCAGGCAGGCATGCGACATCGTATGGCCCGGTGTGTCCAGGCACTCCAGCTCCACCGTGCGACCCACCCGGATGACATCGCCCCCAGCTACTCCCAGGTCCACGCCGCCGATCAGCGATGCCGCCCCCGCATGTGCCAGTACCCTGGCGCCGGTGGCGACGCGCAGGGCCTCATTGCCACCGATGTGGTCATGATGGTGATGCGTGTTGAAGATCTGCGTGATCGTCCAGCCGTGCTTTTGCGCGCTGGCCTGCACCAGCGCCGCGTCCCAGGGATCGACGGCCAGCGCTTCGCCCGATTCTTCGCAGACGATCAGGTAGTGGTAGTTGCGCAGCCTCGTGTCGGGCCAGAGGCGTTCGATGTGCACGCGTTCAGCCGCCGGGCGCAGGCAGGTTGCCCGCCGGCGCAGGCAGTTTAAGGCGCTGCCGTTCCTGTCCGACGAGAAACAGCACCAGCTGGCGGATGTCATCCCAGCCGTTGAGTTCTTCCATGTGGATCTGGTAGCGGCCGTTGACGGTCAGAGCCGGCGTGCCGGAGACCTTCAGGTCCTGGATCAGCTTGTCGGCGCGCTGAAGAGCTACATCGATTTCGCGCGACCGCGCCTTCGCCAGGAAGGTCTCGGCCTTGACCGCACCATACTTCTGGTAGAAACGCGCCGCCGCCTCGATGCCGGGCAGGGGTTTGCGTACGGCGCCGCCAGCCTTCAGATCGAACAGCGGCAGTTCGCCGCTTTCCCAGATGGCGGAAAACATGGCCTCGTGCGTGGCTTCGGCAATGCCCAGCGCCTGCGCGGTGTAGAAGGCCTGCTGCAGCATGGGCCAGCCTTCCGAAGGAATGAACGAGGCGTGCACGTAGGTCATCAAGGCATCGGCGGGCAGCGCACGCTTGAGCTTCTCGACCTCATCCTTGGCCCGGTAGCAATGGATGCAGCCATAGGAGAAGACCTCGGTCACTTCGATCTTTCCCGCCGGCACACTGACGGCAGCGGCGGGCTGGATCAGCGTGTACTGCCGTCCCTGCTGCCAGCGCAGCTGCGCCTGCGCCGTGACCGGCAGCAGTGCCAGCATCCCCAGTACCGTGAACAGCGTGCTGCGTAACCGCATCATCGGAAAATCCCCTCCGGAATGAGCCGGGAAACATAGTGATCGACCAGCAGGGCCAGGAACAGCCACATCAGGTACTGCACCGAAAAATGGAACACGCGCATCGGCAGCTCGCGGGCCGTGGAGCGCTTGAGCGCAATGGCCTGCTGCAGGAAGCGCGCGTTCAGCAGCAGCGCGGCGGCCAGGTAGGGCAGCCCGCTCATGCCGGTGAGCCAGGGCAGCAGCGTGACCAGGCACAGGATGATGGTGTACAGCAGCACATGCAGCCGCGTGAATTCCACGCCATGCGTGACGGGCAGCATGGGGATGTTCACCTTGGCGTAGTCGTCGCGCCGCGCGATGGCCAGCGCCCAGAAATGCGGCGGCGTCCAGGCGAAAATGATCAGGAACAGCAGCAGCGAGTGCGCGTGTACATCGTTGGTGATGGCGACCCAGCCCAGCACCGGTGGCGCCGCGCCTGCCGCGCCGCCGATCACGATGTTCTGCGGCGTGGCCCGCTTCAGCCACAGCGTGTAGACCATGGCGTAGCCGATCAGCGAGGCGAAGGTCAGCACCGCGGTCAGCGGATTGACCAGCAGCCACAGCAGCAGCATCGAGGCCGCACCCAGCGCCAGCGCAAAGGCCACGGCCTCCCGCTCGGTGACGGCGCCGGTGGGCAGGGGGCGGGTGCGGGTGCGCGCCATCGCGGCGTCGATGCGCTGGTCCAGTATCTGGTTCAGCGCAGCGGCGCTGGCTGCCGCCAGCCCGATGCCCAGGTTTCCCCACAGCAGCAGGTTCCAGGGCGGCAGGCCGGGCACCGCCAACAGTGAGCCCACCACGGAAGTGAGCACAATGAGCGCCACCACCCGGGGCTTGGTCAGTTCGTAGAACTGGCGTGCGCGACCGGTGGGGGAGGATAGGAGTTCGGATCCGCTGCGTGCCAAGATAAGGAAAGCTTAGCAGATCATGGGTTTGCGTCGGACGCAGGGGGCGGTGGGGCCCGCGCGCAGGCCCAGATTTCCACGTGCCTGGCACCGGCTGCGCGCAGCGCCGCGGCCGCCGCTGCGGCGGTGCTGCCGGTGGTCATGACGTCGTCGAGCAGGGCCACGCGCGGCGGCACGCGCAGGCCGGGCTGGACGGCAAAAGCCGAGAGGATATTGGCCCGCCGCGCGGCCGCGGATCGCTGGCTCTGCGGCGCCGTATCCCGCGTCCGCACCAGCATCCCCGTCTCCAGGCGGATACCCAGCCGGCGCGCCAGATGCCGGCCGATGGCCTCGGCCTGGTTGAAACCGCGTTGCCGGTAGCGGTTGCCGTGCAGCGGCATCGGCACCAGGCAGTGCGGCAGGCGCACCCCGCGCTGGCGCAATTGACGCGCGAACAAGGTACCCAGCACGCGCGCGAAAGGCAGCTCACCCTGGAATTTCAGCCCCGCGACCAGCTGGTCGGCTGGATCTGCATATAGAAAGAGGGCGTGCGTGGCGTCGAAGGGTGGCGGCGTAGCGGTGCAGCGGCGGCATTCCGTGGCTTCGCCCGGTTCGGCGCAGCGCGGGCAGGCGGCTGGAAGCCTGAGGCAGGCCGCCTCGCAGTGGGTGCACAGATCCAGGCCCCAGGGCTCGTCGAGTCGCTGGCCTTTCCCGCCGCACAAGGCACAGATGGGCGGCGCCAGCACGCTGGTCAGAATTTGCACAATTGTCAACCTGGATGGAAGGCGCAGGTTGACAGTCCGGCGCGGCAAATTGAACATCCGGGCTCCGGGTCGCTGACGCCAGATTGGCAGCGGAACCGTCCTGGCGCCGCCCGCAATCTCATCCAGAACAAAGAGAAACACATGAACGCACAGGTCCAGTCCCTGGCCGAACGTCCCGCCACCTGGCTGCGCCATGACTGGCGCCTGGCCGAAGTGGAGGCATTGTTCGAGCTGCCGTTCATGGACCTGATGTTCCGCGCCCAGCAGGTGCACCGCGCCCATCACGCGCCGAACCGGGTGCAGATGAGCACGCTGCTGTCCATCAAGACCGGCGGCTGTCCCGAGGACTGCGGTTACTGCCCGCAGAGCATCCACTATGAAACCGGCGTGGCGCGTGAAGACATGCTTCCGCTGGAGCAGGTGCTGGACGCGGCGCGGCGCGCGCAGGCCGCCGGCGCCACGCGCTTCTGCATGGGCGCGGCCTTCCGCTCGCCCAAGAAGAAGGACATCGAGCGCATCGCCACGATGATCCGTGAGGTGGGCGCACTGGGCCTGGAGACCTGCGCCACGCTGGGCATGCTGACGCCGGAGCAGGCGCAGGAACTGAAGGAAGCCGGCCTCGACTACTACAACCACAATGTCGACAGCTCGGAAGAGTTCTACCAGAAGATCATTTCGACCCGCACCTACCAGCATCGCCTCGACACGCTGGAAGCCGTGCGCAATGCCAGCCTGAAAGTATGCAGCGGCGGCATCGTCGGCATGGGCGAGACGCGCACCGATCGCGCCGGCATGCTGGTGACGCTGGCGAATCTGCCCGAGCATCCGCAAAGCGTGCCGGTGAACCAGCTGGTGCAGGTGAAAGGCACGCCGCTGGAAGGAGTGGGCACTACCAGCAAGGGCGTCGATGGTTTCGAATTCGTACGCACGATAGCGGTGGCGCGCATCCTGATGCCGCAGGCCCAGGTGCGACTGTCGGCCGGCCGCGAAACCATGAGCGAGGAACTGCAGGCACTGGCCTTCCTGGCCGGCGCCAATTCCATCTTCTACGGCGAGAAGCTGCTGACCACCGGCAACCCCGATGTGGAGCATGACCGTGAACTGCTGGCGCGGCTGAAGATCGAGGCCGAGACACAGGCGCAGACCGATGCGCGCGGGGCCTGTTGCTGAGCGCACCAGCGCGCGCGCAGACCTCGTGAAACGCAGCACCGCGATCGTGGCGGCCGCATTGCAGGAGCTGCAGCGCGGCGAGTTGCAGCGTCAGCGCCGTACCGTGCTGGGTTTCGCCGCGGCAGGTTCTGCGTCGAGGCCCGTGCTCGGCGGTCGGCCGCTGCATGATTTCTGCAGCAACGATTACCTGGGCCTGGCGCGCGAACCACTGGTGGTCCGCGCCATGCAGGAGGCCGCAGCGGTGTGGGGTGCTGGCGCAGGAGCCGCACATCTGGTCACAGGCCACAGCGCCGAGCATCAGGCGCTTGAACAGGAACTGGCAACGTTCACCGGCCGCGAAGCCGCGCTGCTGTTCTCCACCGGCTACATGGCGAATGTGGGTGTGATCACCGCGCTGGCCGCGCGCGGAGAAATCATCGTGCAGGATCGTCTCAACCACGCCTCGTTGATCGATGGCGCGCGGCAGTCCGGGGCAAGGCTGCAGCGCTATCTCCATGCCGATGCCGAAGACGCCGCACGCGTGATCGATGCCGCAGAAGGCCGCGCCGCATTGCTGGCCACCGACGGTGTATTCAGCATGGATGGCGATGTGGCGCCGCTGCCGACTCTGGCGGCACTGGCGCGCCGGCATGAAGCCTGGCTGCTGGTCGACGACGCACATGGGCTGGGCGTGCTGGGCGCCGCCGGCCGCGGCGCGCTGGAAGAGCAGCGCCTCACTGCAGATGACGTACCGCTGCTGGTGGGTACGCTGGGCAAGGCCTTCGGCTGCTTCGGCGCCTTCGTGGCGGGTGATCGTGATGTGATCGAGCTGATCCTGCAGCGCGCCCGTAGTTACATCTACACGACGGCATTGCCGCCGGCTGTCGCCGCGGCTGCGCGCATGGCGCTGGCGCTTTCGCAGCAGCAGTCCTGGCGGCGTGAGCGCCTGCAGGCCTCAGTGGCGCGCTTCCGGCGCGCCGCGGCAGAGCGCGGCATCCCCATGCTGCCTTCTGCAACGCCCATCCAGCCAGTGGTGGTGCCCGGCGCCGGCAACTGCCTCGCAGCCAGTCGCGCGCTGCTGCAGCGAGGCTTCTGGGTCGCGGCGATCCGCAGCCCCACTGTGCCGGCTGGCACCGAACGCCTGCGCATCACGCTGAACGCGACGCATGAGGACGCACACATCGACGCATTGCTGGACGCGCTGGTCGAAGTGCTGGCCGGATGAACACGCAGCTGTGCGCAGACCGCCGCAATCCCGGCGCCGGCATCCCGCTGGTGTGCCTGCATGGCTGGGGTATGAACCTGCGGGTGTTCGATGACCTGCGCGATGCGCTGCCGGAACGCGAGAGCTGGGCCATCGACCTGCCTGGTCACGGCCGCAGTGAATGGCGGGACGCGCGGGCGGATTTCAATTCGCAAGTCGAGGATGTTCTCGCCTTGTTGCCGCCGCAGTGCGTGCTGCTCGGATGGTCGCTGGGCGGCAAGCTGGCGCTGGAACTGGCGCGCCGCGCGCCGCAGCAGATCCATGCGCTGGTGCTGGTCTCGGCCACACCGCGCTTCGCGCAGTCGGCCGACTGGCCGCATGGCATGAGCGCCGAGGCGGTAAACGCTTTCAGCGGATTGCTGGAGCAGGACTGGCGCCAGACGCTCAGCGATTTCGTCTGGCTGCAGCTGCGTGGCAGCCGCAATGCCGAGGCCGCAAGGCAGCGCGTGGAGGCTGCGCTCCACGAGCAGGGTGCGCCCCGACCTGAGGCGCTGCAGAAGGACATGCAGCTGCTGGGCAGCGTGGACCTGCGCGCGATGGTCCCTGGCGTTGCGCAGCGGGCGCTGCTGATTGCCGGACAGAATGATCGGGTGGTTCCCCCTGGCGCCACGCGCTGGCTGGCCGACCATCTGCCGCATGCGCGCCTGCATGAGATTGCGCGCGCGGGACATGCCGCATTCATTTCGCATGTGGAGGAGTTCGTGGCGCTGCTGCGACCCTTCCTGTCATGAGCACGGACCGCGACGAATCGCTGCCGGCACGCGACGTGGCCCGTGCCTTCGGCGCCGCCAGCCACAGCTACGACGCCGCGGCCCACCTGCAGGCCGAAGTGCGCAGCGAACTGCTGTCGCGATTGATGCTGCTGAAGGCGCCGCCGCAGGCCGTGCTGGATCTGGGCTGCGGCACCGGTGCCGGTGCGCAGGCCATCAAGAAGCAGTTTCCGCGCGCGCAGGTTACGGCCGCGGACCTGGCACCGCCCATGCTCGAAGTCGCCCGGCGCCGCAGCCGCTTCTGGCGCCGCATCCGTTGCGCGCAGGCGGATGCACGTGAGCTGCCATTTGAAACGGGCAGCTTCAATCTGGTGTTCACCAGCCTGATGCTGCAGTGGGTGCGGCCGCTGGATGCAGCGCTGCGCGAAATCCGCCGCGTGCTGAAACCCGGTGGCCTGCTGCTGGCCAGCAGTTTCGGTCCGCTTACATTGCAGGAGCTGCGCGCCGCCTGGGCTGCAGCCGATGAGGGTGTGCACGTGAATGACTTCATCGACATGCATGACTTCGGCGCCGCCCTGCAGCGCGCCGGGTTCGCTGAACCGGTGCTGGACGTGGATCGCCACCTGCGCCACTACGCCGATGCCGCCGCGCTGATGCGCTCGCTCAAGGCCATCGGTGCGCACAATGTCCACGCCGCGCGTCGCCGTGGGCTGACCGGTCGCCACGCCTATGGGCGGATGGTTGAAGCCTACGAGGCGCAACGCGGCGCGGCCGGCCTGCCCGCAACCTGGCAGGTGGTATACGCGGTGGCCTGGGCACCGGAGGCATTGCCGGGACATGGCCCGGTCGCCGGCGAGGCGCTGATCGATCTGCAGCAGCTGCGCGGTCAGCTGGGGAGGCGCCGATGAGTGTCCCTGCCGAACAGCGTCAAAGCCTGTTCATTGCCGGCACCGATACGGGGGTGGGCAAGACCTGGGTTGCAGTGCACCTGTTGCGCGCGCTGGGGAAGGAGGGTCTGCTGACTGCCGCGATGAAGCCGGTGGCCGCAGGTGCCGAGCCCACGCCCGGCGGATTGCGCAACGATGACGCACTGGCCCTCATGGCCGAAGCGCGGGTGCGGGTGCCGTATGAGCTGGTAAATCCCTGCTGCTTTCCGGACCCCACCTCACCCCATCTGGCGGCAAGAAATTCTGGAAATTACGTCAATCTTGTCGCGATCAAGTCGGCTTTTGCGCGAATTAAGGCAGATTCGGATCTGATCATCGTCGAAGGAGCGGGGGGCTGGCTGGCGCCCGTTGCCGATCCGGTCGAGCGCGGCTCCGCGGGAGCCACCATGCAGGATGTTGCCGTCGCCCTCGGCCTGCCCGTGCTGCTGGTCGTGGGCCTTCGGCTGGGCTGCCTCAGCCACGCCCTCCTGACCGCCGCCGCCATCCGCGCCTCCGGACTTCCGCTGGCCGGATGGGTAGCCAACCCCATCGATCCTGCCTTCCCCGACCAGGCCGCCTACCTGCAGTCACTGCAGCTGCGCCTTCCCGCGCCGCGATGGATGATTCCGGAAGTGGTGGCAGGTTAAACTGCCGGGTCAGCAAGGCGCCCTCCCGTGGTGCCCTGCCGCGAAGATTCGGGCTTTTTGAAGGGCAATATGTTTCGTAAATCTGCTTTCCTGGGTGCCGTAACGGCAGTCCTGGCCGTCCTCGCCGCCCCGGCGCATGCCGCCTGGTCCGGCCTGAACATGCCGAAGGGTGTCACCACTCTGTCCGGCGAGATCCACTCGCTGCACATGCTGGTCTTCCTGATCTGCGTGGTCATCGGCATCTTCGTGTTCGGCTGGATGATCGTGTCCATGGTGAAGTTCCGGAAATCGCAGGGCGCGGTGCCGGACACCCAGATGGTCCACAGCACCAAGGCCGAGATCATCTGGACCGTCGTTCCGGTGATCATCCTGATCGGCATGGCGGTGCCGGCGGCGAAGCGCCTGATCCAGATCGAGGACAGTTCCAATACCCAGCTCACCATCAAGGTGACGGGCTACCAGTGGAAGTGGCAGTACGAGTACCTGAATGAGGGCGTCAGCTTCTTCTCCACGCTTTCACGCGACAGCGACGCCGCGCGCCAGCTGGGTTCGGGCATCGATCCGAACTCCGTGCCCCATTACCTGCTGAGCGTGGACAAGCCGCTGGTGGTGCCGGTAGGCAAGAAGGTGCGGATCCTGCTCACGTCCCAGGACGTGATCCACGCCTGGTGGGTGCCTGATCTCGCCGTCAAGAAGGACGCCATCCCGGGAGTGATCAACGAGCTCTGGTTCGAGATCCTGCCCGACAAGGTTGGCCTCTACCGCGGCCAGTGCGCCGAGCTGTGCGGCCGCGACCATGGCTTCATGCCGGTGGTGGTCGATGCCAGGACGCCCGAGGAGTATGCCAAGTGGCTGGCCGAGCAGAAGCCTGCGGCCGAGACGCCGGCTGCCGCCATCGCGGCTGCCAACTGATTCCAAGTCAAACCAGAATTCGATTGAGTAAAGCCATGGCCCATTCGACACACGCCGACCACGCCGCCAACGACCACGCCGGACACGATCATGCGCACGGCCACAGCCACGACCACGGAGACTCCGCGACCGGGGTCGATCCGCATGTCTGGCTCGACCCGATCTCTGCCAAGGAACTGGTCAAACACATCGCCCGTG
>Ga0164241_10000826_pt1 | contig 46047 bp, 37 predicted proteins | sample OricomyardsoilBY_FD_108780 | JGI IMG/M metagenome (GOLD analysis project Ga0164241, IMG submission 108780) | Backyard soil microbial communities from Emeryville, California, USA - Original compost - Back yard soil (BY) | ecosystem: Environmental > Terrestrial > Soil > Unclassified | place: USA... | reverse complement strand
TGTCCTGTCCGCGACGCTGTCGTGCTGATTGTGCCTGGCACCCATACGTCAGTAGCATCTGGAAAATGGAATCCGCGCGGCATGACGCCCACCACTTGATAACTCGCGCCATCGATGCTGAGGACGTGACTGTTCAAGTCCGCATCACCTCCGAGGTGATCGCGCCAGTAGTCGTAGCTCACCAACGCCGACGCCGCGCCCCCCGAACCAGTTTCCTCGCGCGTAAACACGCGACCCTTCAACGGGCGCACTCGGAATACCGACATGAAGTCCGTCGATATGTTTGCGACACCGGCCAGTATTGGATCGCTTCCACCGAGGATGGTGGTGGGATAGTTCGAATAGAACGCCAGTCCATCGAAGCTGTGACTCTGATCGTGAAGGTCAACGAAGTTGGGATCCGCGACATTCATCTCGCCACCCGACTTGGTTCTCTCCGACAGGGCCACAATCTGGCCAGACTCAGGATACGGTAGCGGCTTGAGCAGGACGCCATTCACAACGCTGAACACCGCCGTCGTCGCGCCGATGCCGAGTGCAAGCGTCAGAACTGCAAGCGTTGTGAAACCCCAATTGTTGCGCAGCCGACGACCTGCGTATCGTAGATCCCTGGCAAACGCGCTTGCCAGATTACCCTGACCCCCTGATTCCTGCTCCGATATCATCGAAACCTCATGCGGCTCTGGCTGTCTTACCCAGATTTGTTGGACGGATACTCAAGCATGCTCGTTCCTGTCCGTCCCTAAAGTCGTGCCCTATCTAAAGGAATAAGCATGCCAGCCGACCGGTATGAGCTATCACGTTGTAGCATAAGGATTTAGGTCGCGTTCAGCGATCAAAGCCAGGGCCGGAAGTGTCCGGTTTCGGAATTAGTCGTCCCATTTCCGGACACCAATTTCAGCGTATTAGGGCACGTCCAGATGGCGCTCGTTGGCGCGCCTAGGCTCAATACTGTTCAGTTAAGCAATTGGCGTAAGCACTTACGGCCCACGTCGGCTATCGTCGGCTATAGTCATTCCCGCGAAAGCGGGAATCCATTTACAGCCGCGTTCGCTCGGGTCGAGTCTCACCGAAGAGAGACTCGTGAATGCGGTTCAATGCTTGGGGCAACGTTAACTTGGATTCCCGCTTTCGCGGGAATGACGACTAACTAAAAGTGTCGCGCCCAGGTTAGAGCGCCTAACAAAACCGTCAGTCACGCCATTGCTGCCGCCGGGCGCCAGCGCTGCGAGCAGCGGTTTTGTTAGGTGTTATTAGTCCTGAAAATATAGACTGAAACGATTGCCAGGTTTCATTACTGAAACAGCAACTGCCTCACAGCTGGGACCACCACCAGATGCAGCACGCCTTGCGGTTGGTCCGCAGTTTTCAGGGTGACCATTGCCGAATCAGTCCAGCTCTTCGCGAACGGAGTGCCGCTCCTGCGTGCTTCCAACGCCTCGAGTCCGATCGCGCTTACCTTAGCCAGCGCATCGGCGGCCGGGATCGCACCCTGTGCGAGTGGCGAGCGCTCCGCAATTGCACGTACACGTAGCGCAAGATCGCGCCACTCGGCGAACCAACTCTGCAACGTGTCGCGCGCAGCTGCGCTCGCCGCTGACGACGAACCGATAGTCTGCACGAGTTGGTTGATGCGCCACCTATTCGGCGGATCCGGGCGCGCTGCATCCGCGATCTGCACGAGTGGTGTCGCCTGCCGCACGCGCTGCCCGTGCATACGCTGACCAAGATTTGCCGGCTCCACAAAGCGCAATAGCTCGGCGAGCGGCGCGATGTCCGGTCCATTCACCATTCTGCGGAGAGCAGTGCCCGTATGGGTTTCCGGATCCAGGCCCAGTTGCTCGAGTCGCACATTCTGAATAGCGAGCCTTCTGTACATGTCGCCCACATCCTGCACATCCCTGGGCGACCAGAATCGCTCGGCGATCGCCGCGAGCCGCGGCCAGATGCGCGAGTCGATGTTCGTTGGCGACAGCAGCTCCGCCCACATTGTTGCCTCGCCACCGAGCACGCGTGACACCTGATCCGGAGTCATCGTGCTGTCGCCGGCGAGTGGATCGGTAAGATACATGTGCTCGGCGGATGCCATAGCATCCAGGTAATACGGCGCGGAAAGTATGCCGCTGAATCCCCTGGAAGCGGCCTGCGCGAGATATTGCGTGCCGCGCCATGACTGGATCACAGTGGTTGTGGGAAGTCCGGGATGCAATATCTCATCCCAGCCGATCATTCGCTTGTGGTGCCTGGCGAGAATCTGCGACATGCGCTGATTGAAGTACGCCTGCAGCGCCGCGTTGTCGGCGAGCTTGTGCGCACGCATGTATTTCTGAATGCGCGGATTGGCGTTCCATTCAGTGGGATCGACTTCGTCGCCGCCAATGTGCCAGTATGCATCCGGAAAGAGCGCCGACATCTCACCGATGAATCCGTCTATGAACCGATATGTAGCTTCGCGAGTCGGATCGAACGTGCCTTTATAGCCGATGTAACCATTCCCGACGCTGTATGGACCGACTGCGCTGGCGTATTGCGGATACGCTGCGAACCACGCGGTCGAATGACCCGGCATGTCGAACTCGGGGACCACCCGGATGCCGCGATCGCGCGCGTATGCAACGACCTCGCGGATCTGGGCCTGGGTGTAGTAAGTGCTGTCGGATGCGAGCTCCTGCAGTTTCGGATAGCGCCTGCTCTCCACTCGAATGCCCTGGTCGTCAGACAGATGCCAGTGCAATACGTTCAACTTGACCGCTGACATTCCGTCCAGCGTTCGTTCGATCACCGACACGGGCTCGAAGTGCCGACTCACATCCACCAGCAGTCCGCGCCAGCGAAAGCGCGGGGTATCGTTGATACTGACTGCAGGAATGAAGTAATGAGCTGAATCCGCATCGACAAGCTGCAGCAGTGTTTCGAGTCCGCGAATGACGCCGACCGTAGTTGCCGCATGAAGCGTGATAGATGAAGTCCCACTCTCAATTGAATAGGATTCGTCTTCATCGTATCCCTGCACCGCCTCGCCGGCCGCGTTGCAGTCGATGATCAGGGTTGCGCCTGCAGAATCTCTGTTCACGCCGTGCGACATCGGTATCCCCGTGCGGTACTCGAGTCTCGGGATCAATCGCGCGACAGCGCGCCGCAATCGCGGGTCGGTATGACGCACGATTGCGATGCGAAAAGTGGAGTCGATCGTGAGTGCACCGCTGTGCAGCGTAACGCTCGACGGCACCGGCATCAGCGCAAGTGTTGTCTGCGCGCCGGCCGATGCAATCGCCTGCGCTGATGCGCTCAGGAAAGGCGCGCAGCTGATCGCGACGATGACAGGAATGATGCTGCGATTCACGATCTTCAATTTGTGCTCACTCGCGTTGGGGGTACGGATTTCGCGGGTCGCCATCGGTGATCCATGATACGTCGACCGTATCATGGCAAAACATTATCACAATCGGCCCCGGGATGGAACGCCGGACGCGTTACCGCTGAATCGTCTTCAGGCCAGCATCGGTGTAGCGACCACCGGCTGCGGTGCCCTTCGGCGCTACCTCGTCGATCCGCCTCAGGTCTTCTTGCGAGAGCTGCACATCGAGTGCGCCGATGTTCGTCTCGAGATGCTCGATCTTCGTGGTCCCCGGGATCGGCACGATGTCGTCGCCCTGAGCCAGTACCCAGGCCAGCGCCAGCTGCGAGGCGGTGCAGCCTTTTTGCAACGCGATTTCCTTCACGCGTGACACCAGATCCATGTTGCGCTGGAAATTCTCGCCCATGAACCTGGGATTGCTGCGCCGGAAGTCATCCGGCGCGAGATCGTCGACGCTCCTGATCGCACCGGTGAGAAATCCCCGCCCCAACGGACTGTACGCGACGAATCCGATCCCCAATTCCCGGCAGACATCGAGCAGGCCATCTTCGGGATCGCGGGACCAGAGCGAATATTCAGTCTGGAGGGCTGTCACCTGATGCACGGAACATGCTCTGCGCAACGTGCCGCCGTTTGCCTCCGAGAGCCCGATATGCCCGATTTTTCCTTCGCGCAGGAGATCCGACATGGCGCCTACAGTTTCTTCGATCGGCGTATCGGGATCCACGCGGTGTTGGTAATACAGGTCTATGTGTTCGACGCCGAGTCGCTTGAGGGACCCCTCACAGGATGCTCGGACGTACTCCGGCCGACCATTCACCCCCCGCCTCGTCGGATCCGAGGGATCCCGCATGATGCCGAACTTGGTGGCGATGACCAGGCCATTCCGGCGTCCCTTTATCGCGCGTCCTACGAGCTCTTCATTCGTGTGCGGACCGTACATATCCGCGGTATCGAGCAGCGTCACGCCAAGATCCAGCGCACGTTGAATGGTGGCGATCGAGTCGCCGTCGTGCGTTGGCCCATAAAAATCGGACATCCCCATGCACCCAAGTCCGAGTGTGGAGACATCGAGCTGACCGCCAAGTTGCCGATGGGGAAGTTGTTGTGTAGCCATTGTCTTTCTTTATAGATATGAATGCCGAGAACCAGGTCAACCAGCAGGGCGCCTGCAACCTGAAGGAACAACCGACCTTCCGTCTCCACGCATAAACGCTACCAGCAGATTGTCCTTGCGGTTACGATTGTGGACCCTGGATCGGAGTGCGTTCGACGCCAATGACGTACGTTAGTGGACGCAACAATCATCAGTACATTGCGGTTTCGGCTGATGGAGGCGACCTTTTCGGCGTCGGCGATTACGTTCTGGTCTTCGCGTGGCCCGAATCGCAGTGAGTATCGAAAACTGGTGGAGTGTTTATGAAACAGTTGATGATCGTGGCGCTGCTGGTTGTGGCGGTCGGTGGTTGCAAGGAAGAAAAAGTTGCGACATCCCATGCGACTGATGCCGCGCACGTCGCAACTGTCAACTCTAACAGTGTTCATGCGAGTAGCATCAATACGAACAGCGTCGACAGCGTAACATTTCCGGACGGGCCAGAGGGTATTGCAGCGAAGCGCGGCTTCGCGATTCTCGCCGCAACACGTGACAGCCTTCCCGGATATGTCGGCAACGGATTGCGTTGTTTCAGTTGTCATCTCGACAACGGTCGTCGCCCGAACGCCATGCCGCTGACCGGGGTTTACGCACGCTACCCGAAGTACACCACGCGGGATGGACGGGAACTCACGATCCAGGATCGTGTCAACAACTGCCTTCGGCGAAGCATGGCCGGCCGCAATCTTTCAGCAGACAGCAAGGAAATGCACGACATCGTGACATACCTTGCACTCGTGTCACGCGGAATCGCAGTCGGTTCGGACGTTCCCGGCGAAGGACTTCCGAAGATGCCGCCGCTGACCGGAGACACAGTGCGTGGTGTCGCGATCTTCGGTGCGCGCTGCGCACGCTGTCACGGCGCCAACGGAGCCGGAATTCCTCCTGCGACGGCAGTCTGGGGACCGCGTTCGTATGCCATTGGCGCATCACTAGCGCGAGTCGAGCGCGCTGCATCATTCATCCGTCACAACATGCCGTTCGATTCCGCTGGCGTACTGGACGATCAGCAGGCATATGACGTTGCAGCGTACATCGTGTCACAGTCGCGCCAGAATTCACGCGGCGTCGAGAACGACTGGCCAAACGGTGGCGCGCCAGGCGATGTCCCGTACAACACGAAAGGACACGTGGCATTCAATCCCCCCAGACACCTGACGTCGCCGGTTTTTTGAAAATGTCGGTCGTCCCGGAGAATCGACACACGCTACATCGTCAGTCCCGCATGCACGAAGTAGTACTCCGCCGCACCGATCATCACGATTGCGAGCGCGCGTTTGACCCAGACCATCCACATCCCGGATCGGGGTAGCCGCGCAGCGGTTGCTCCGAATATCCCGACGATGATGAGCACCGCACACATGCCAATCGAGAATACGAACAGATAAACGAATCCGAGCACAGCGCTCCTGGTCACCGCCACCCACGTCAGAACCGCGGCAAGCACCGGAGCTGAACACGGCGCGGCGACGAGGCCCGATGCGCAGCCAAGAACGAATGCGCTGCCGATCGATGTCACAGATTCCGTCCGCCCGCCGCCGAGCAGTGCAGCTGGAATACGAACGGGAATCGCGTCGAGCATCCAGAGACCGAACAGCAGCAGCAGGTTGCCTGTGATGATCAGGGACCACGGATTCGCGCTGATCGTGCCGAACAGAGTACGCGTGAGGCCGGCGATCAAACCGAGCAGCGCGTATACGAGTGACAGACCAAACACGTACGTCAGCGTCAGCGCCACGCCACGTCGCGTACTGCGGCCCACCGATTGACCGCCGACTATTGCGGCGGTGATCGGAATCATCGGATAGATGCACGGCGTCAGACTCGTGAGCACGCCGGTGAAGAACAACAAAGGGATGGCTGTCGCGGGACTCTGCGACAGCCGGATCCCGATTTCGGATAGATCCATGCTCAGGAGATCGCCCGGTCCCTGATTACTCGGCCTTTGCCTTTGCTACCGCTGCCGTCAGCGCATCGTATGCATGCTGATCGAGTGCTCCGAACTTCATGTCGCGATACATCACCTTGCCGTCCTTTCCAATCACGAAGACCGTACGACTGGCGTATGGCCGGCCGGTCATCATCGAGCCGTACTGACCAGCGATCTGTCCTTTGGTATCGCTCACGAGCGTGAACGGAAACTTCGCATCACGCGCCCAGCCGACGTGCGACTCGACACTGTCTTCCGAAATCGGAAGCACTGTCGCGCCGCTTCCAAAGATCGTCGAGAACTCATCGCGGAACTTCGTCATCTCGTGCGTGCAGCCGCTCGAGCGATCCAGCGGATAGAAAGCGAGCACCACGACCTGGCCGCGCAGTGCCTTGAGCGACACATCCTGAGTGCCAGTCATGTTGGCGCCTTTCGCTGTGAAGTCGGGCGCCATCTCACCGACTGTCGGCGCAGCGGGCATCTCCGCCGCCATTTTCATCCCACCCATCGGCGCGGATTGTGCCTGAGCGAGACCGATTGGCGCGGCAAGCATCATCGCCGCCGCCGAGTACTTCATCATTCTGAACATCGTCATCAACTCACTTATGAAATGTTGTAGAGTCGTCACCACTACCCGTACTACTCGCACTGCCCACCGCTACTCACCAATACTCACCACTACAGAACTTTCTTGATCGCCGAGTCCAGATCCTGTTTGTCGCCGACGCCGGTATAGGCGACCTTGCCATCCTTGCCGATTATCACGACAAACGATGTAGCCGCAACGCTGTACGCGGAAACAGCCTTGCCGGATTCATCGTAGTAAACCGGATACTTGAGTGCGCGATCCTGCACATGCTTCGCAACTCTGCGAGGGGTCTGGTTCACGTTCACGGCAATCGCCGCAAACTGAACCTTGTTGCCGTACTTGCCGTACACCGTCTTCATCGTCGGTTCGAGCCGTTCGCAGAACTCGCACCATGTCGCCCAGAACTCGATCAGCATTGGTTTGCCGAGTGTGGGAGTGACCGCGACCGACTTTCCGGCTGCGTTGAGCACGACGACAGACGGCGCAGCCGTACCTACTTCAATGCCTTCATCCGCCTGAGCCATCGCGGGCCTCGCGAGAGCGATAAGGACGAACGCCGCGGCAAGCTGGCCAATTCGGCGGACGTAACGAGCACTTGGGTGTCTGGACTTCATTCCTGGCTGGATTGGAGAACGTGTTGCAACACTTAAATATGGTCACTGTCCCGGCCGACGTCCGCGAATCATTAGTAGGGTCTCGTCATTCCCGCGAAAGCGGGAATCCAGGTTGCCGTCACCACGGGTATCGCAATGCATTGCTCGGCACTCGCGAATCCCCCTCCTGTAAGGCTCGAGCAAAGCGACCGGAAGGCCTACCAAATGGATTCCCGCCTTCGCGGGAATGACAATGAAACGGGTTCCTGCGTTTACGGGATTGCCGATGAGCCGAATAGTGTTCCTGTAAGACCACATATACCGGTGCGGGCCGTACCTCAGTAGATTCTCGCGCATGGGAATCGCTATCGCTTTCCGTCAGTTGGACTCTATGACCCCGTTCCGGTATGTCGGCGGTGATCAGAGTCTGGACTTCGTGAATACGGCCCATTGGGTCGAAGGCAGCGGCGCTGGCCTCGACGGATTCGCCAGTTATCACCGATTGCTCGAATGGGCCGAGGGTGCGCAAGTGCTCGCCGGACCCAGCGCGGCTGCCTTGCGCGCGGTGAGTGATGAATATCCGGCGCGGGCCGTCCGAGTGCTTTCCGATGCCGTCCGACTGCGCGCGCTCCTGGAGCGGCTCTTTTATGCAGTGTCGGAGCATAACGGAGCCGACACCGAGATCACCGAACTCAACGAGCACTGGTTGAGCAGCTCGCTCTCCGAATCGGCGATTATCCGGATCCACGACAACAGCCTCGCGCTCGGCTGGCCGCGTGCGAACTCGGCGCTCGAGTCACCGCTCTGGGCAGTAGCGCGTGCCGCGGCCACGCTCATCACGTCCGCCGACGCGTCCAGGATAAGACGTTGCGGCGGCGATGCTTGCGGATGGTTCTACGTCGATCGTAGTCGAAACGGCCTGCGACGCTGGTGCGAGATGGAAACCTGCGGCACGAAGATGAAATCACGCCGTCGAGCAGAGCGAAATATGGCAGCGCATGACGGCCTGAAGGCGAATTGACCTCCTTTCCCTGCAACTCAGGGAGTCGCGTCAGGATCCCTGTGCGGCGCCATCAGCTCGTGTTCTTCGCAAGGATCACACGGACCCTTTTCCGGGAGGTGCTCCGGCGCCGTAGGCTCGACCTCCGTTCTGATCACCAGTGGTCGCTCCGGCAGGGGAGAGCCCTGCTCGACAACCGCGCCGAGCTGTTCTACCCGCTCGGCGATCACCGCGGCGTTTTCCGCATCGGGGGTGGTGAGCAGGATATGGAACGAATCCCTCCCAGCCGACGCAATCAGATCCGAGCTGCGCAGCTCCTGACACAGGCGCCAGAGGAGGGCTCGGCGGGCCGTTTCGGCGCCCCCGCTGACCGCGACGTGGATCACCCGTACGAGCGTCTTCCGGCGCCGGGCTCTGCGTTCCTCCCAATTCTGGATGATCCGGAAATAGGGAATATTCGGCAGGCCGGTCGCGACATCAGTCAGTGCTATACCCAGGAACGTATCCACGCGTCACAATCCTCTTGGTACTAAATAGCACGGCTTCTTTGCAGGAAACGGGCACGTACCAGCGATTTGAGCGATTCGCACGAGTAAATCTTTCGAACGCCAGTTCGTATACATTGGGACGGCTCAAAGCGTCGGCGGGCGTGTACGAATGAAGTAGCTTTATGGTGAACGATTCCCAGCGGAGGAAGTTGTGATGAAACACCACATGAGGTGGCTATCTGGAGCTGCAGTATTATCGCTGGCGGTTGCTGGCGGCATGGTGGCTTGCAGCAAACCGGCCGGACCGTCCGCGGATCTCGCGCAGGACCTCCAGGCGGCATCGTCCAACTCCTCGTCCGCGTTGACACTCGCCCCGACCAGCAGCGGACGTCGCGACGTGATTTCTTCTGTCGAGCTATCGCCGGAAGCCCGCAGGGCCGCGGCTCCTTCGCGGGTGCAGCTCGTTTCACGCGTGACCCCTGCTCCACCGCCTCCCGCGGCCACCGTTCCACAACCTGTGACGCCGCCCGTTGCACCGGCGGCCGCCGTTGCAACAGTGCCATCAGCGACCACGCCGTCAACAGCGCAACCATCAGCAAGCAAGCGACCCACGCAGATGCAGCCGGCGCAGACGGGACGGTACAAGACCGAGGCTGAGGTCTTCAGGAACGCTCCGTTCCCGATCAATCCGTGAGTGGGACGTAACGGCCGACTGGTCTGCGCCTGAACAGTCGGTACGAGAAAGGAGAAGTCGCATGCCGAAGTCCAATCCTGTATCGGCATCGACCGCGATCGAGCTGCAGCCCCGCTCGGAGTTCACATCCGCCGTTGAATACTTTCCGCCGAAGTTGTCGTTGCACGCGCTCCGTAACGCGGCAGCTGGCTGCAAGGCGTGCGACCTGTGGAGGACTGGAACTCAAACAGTGTTCGGCGAAGGCAGCGCCAGATCAGAGCTGATGTTCGTAGGTGAACAGCCGGGCCGCGAGGAAGATCTCGAGGACCGGCCTTTTGTTGGCCCTTCGGGGCGTCTGCTCGATGCGGCTCTGGACGCCGCGGACATCGATCGGTCGACTGTTTACATCACCAACACGGTGAAGCACTTCAAGTGGGACGGGACTGCAAAGCGGATCGGGCGGACTGCGCCGGAGCACAAGCTGCATGCTACGCCGAATCGCGCCGAGCAGCGCGCATGCAGGCCGTGGCTCTCTGCAGAAGTGCGTGTCGTGCGTCCACGCCTTCTCGTGTGCATGGGCGCAAAGGCAGCCCAGGCGGTTTTGGGGTCCGGATTTCGTGTCACGAAGGAGCGCGGCAAAGCAGTCGAGCCAAGCGCAGACTTCCTCGCGGAACTGGGCGTGGATGCAGAGTTCACCGTCATGGCAACGGTGCACCCATCGTCAGTGTTGCGAGCACCGAGCGCTGTGGATCGTGAGCGCGAACGGAAGGCGTTTTTCAAGGATATTGCGACAGCGGGACGATATCTGCGACGCCGGCGATGAAGATTCGGGGTTGGCGGCTCCGGCACCGTCGATGTCGATTACGTAGATTTGCAGCAGCGCATTCGCAGCAGTGCATTCGCAGCAGTGCAATTTTGCAGTAATCACGTCAACGTAAATCATAACGTACAAGAGGTCGAAATGGCGAATTCAACTTTTGGCGCTGTCGCAGATACGATCTACACGGACCTGGACAACGAAATCAAGTCAACGCGGCGTATGCTGGAGCGATTCCCCGAGGGTCACAACGATTGGCGTCCGCATGCAAAATCGATGACGCTCTCGAGTCTTGCATCGCACACCGCGGAGCTTCCGCTGTTTGCGATGAAGATCGTCACAACCGACGACATGGATTTCCTGAAGGGCGAATACGAATCGCACTCGTGCAGCAGCAAGACCGAACTGCTCGACCTTTTTGATTCTTCGGCGGACAAATTACGCGCGGCATTGTCAGCAGCGGATTCCGCGGCACTCGATCGTCCGTGGACGCTGCGGAAGGGCGATCAGGTTGTGGGAGCGGGACGCAAGCGCGACCTGGTGCGCAGCATGGCGCTCAATCACATGGTGCATCATCGCGCTCAGCTGGGTGTTTACTATCGGATGCTCGATGTACCAGTGCCTGGATTGTACGGTCCCTCGGCGGACGAGCGCGCTTAGGGAATTCGAAGTCGAATCTTCTACATTTCCAGCTCCGAAGGGAGTTGAAGGACTGGAAGCAATCTTCGGAAATTGCGATTTCGCTTGACCGTATCTCCGGTGACCCGTAGGTTGGGAAAGAATTACTAGATTATTAGTAGCCGACCCGGAGATGCCGTGACGCTGATGTCAGCCAGACTCTTGAGCTGTATTGCTGTTCGCTCGCTTCCGTCCTCACTCGTCCTCCTCACCGCAGTTCAGCTGATCGCTCCGCGGCGCGTCGACGCTCAGTCCGGCACCGACATCGTCCGCGGCTCCGTTACGAACGATTCGAGTCGCGCTGTGGTTGGAGCAATCGTAATCATTACGCGCGGGCCGGATCGGCTCGTCAAGCAGGACACTACGGACGCCTCCGGCGAATTTCGTGCGAGCTTCGATCCGGGTACGGGCGACTATCTCGTCGTCGTCAATGCGACCGGTTACATCACCGCGCGCCGGCGCGTGCAACGCCGCTCGAGCGAACATGAACTCGTTGCTGACTTCGCACTCAAACCCGATCTGCACCTCCTCGCTGCCGTCAAGGTCACCGCCTCAAGAGCGCGGCGTGCATCACACTATGTGGCTCAGGGCGAGCCGGAACCTGGCTCCGCCGAAAGCTGGCAGCAGGGGGTCGCAGCCCAGATCCCACCGGGTACGGCGGGCGATCTCAATGCAATTGCTGGCACCATGCCGAACATCACGGTGACGCAAGGCGGCATCTCGGTCCTGGGATCCGCACCTGAGTCCAATCTCGTGACTCTGAATGGAAGTGCGTTCTCCGCGGCGTCGGTTCCACGCGCCGCGCAGACGCGTGCAAGAGTCACGACGACGACATTCGATCCAACACGCGGCGGATTCTCCGGTTCCAATACCGACCTGCAGCTCGCAGCCGGTGATCGGTTCTATCAGAACAGGCGTGGTTATCTCACTCTCATGCCGTCCGCGCTGCAATTCACGGACGCAGTCGGCCGCTCGACTGGTGCGCAGAGAAGCGGCATTCGTGGAAGCCTCGGCGCGGACGGAGAACTCATCCGGCATGTTCTCACATACAACGTCGCGGCGGACTTCGGTCACTATGTCAGTCAGTCACAGACGCTGCTGAACGCGAGCAACAGCGTGTTCGCGCGCGCCGGCGTGGCCGCTGATTCCGTGTCCAGACTTTTTGGAGTCGCCGCGCCACTGGGTATAGCTATTACGCGTCATGGCATTCCGTCCTCCCTTGAATCCAACCAATTCACCTGGCTTGCGCGACTCGATGATTCGCGCGATACGCTAAACGTTCATTCGCTGACCACGTACGCAACGATCAATCACAGTGGTGGCGCCGGGCTTTCGCCCATCAACGCGCCGACCACCGCGAGCGAGAGTAGTCAACGCGTATTGGGAGCCCAGATCGAGCTCAACGATTTCGTGGGCCCGCGACGCAGAATTCTCACGGAGACTCGTCTTTCGGGAAGTACGACTCGCAATCGAATGACTCCGTACGAGAACCTGCCCGCGGCCAACATACAGATCCTGTCGTCAGGATTGGGTGCTGGCACTGACGCGAGCACGGTCATGCTGGGAGGTGGCGGGTCCACGTCGGATGATTCGCACTGGACTCTCGAGGGATCCAATCTGACACTGTGGAATTCGAACAGCAACCGCAGCACTTTCAGGGCGCAGATCTGGGCGCGCGCGGACGGACTCGAGCAGAAGGCGATATCGAACCAGTCAGGCAGCTACTCGTTCAACTCCCTCACGGATCTCGCGACCGGTAATGCGAGCAGCTATTCACGTACACTCGCACAAATTGCGCGATCGGGAACTGTCTGGAACGCGGCGACAGCATTCGCACAGCAATGGGCTCCGTCCCGCAGATTCAGCGTGCTGTACGGCGCCCGAATCGAGGCCGACGGCTTCACCAGTGCACCAGTACGCAACGACGCACTCGCAACCGCGCTCGGCGTACGTACTGACGTGGCACCGTCACGTCTGCATCTGAGTCCGCGGGCGGGATTTTCGTACACATACAGCCACGCGCCGTCGAACTATAACAGTGCGACAGTGTCTCCGACTGGCGAGTTCTATCGCAATACGGTCGGCGTCATTCGAGGTGGCATTGGCGAATTTCGCGATCTGCTGCAGCCGGGCCTACTCGCCGATGCCACGGCGCTGACCGGACTCCCTGGCGGCACTTCGCGATTTTCCTGCATCGGCGCCGCAGTCCCGTTTCCAGACTGGACACAATTCGCAACGGATCCGGCAACGATTCCCACGAGCTGTGTGAACGGATCTGGGATTCTTGCGGACGCGGCGCCACCGGTCTCCCTCATCAGTCCATCATACGACGTTCCGCACAGCTGGCGCGCATCGCTCGACTGGTCATCCAATATCAGTACATGGCTCATCAAGGCGGGCGTACTCGGCTCCTACGACCTGTCGCAGCCGAGCACCGTCGATGTGAACTTCGATGGAACGCCGCGATTTACGCTCGCGAGTGAAGGCGATCGCCCCGTGTTCGTGTCGACAGCTGGCATCGATCCGGGAAGCGGGAACGTGTCGCCGACACAATCACGATTGACGCCTGATTTTGGGCGCGTGACCATGCGTACGAGCGACCTGCGGGGCTACGGTGGACAGTTCACCGCGACGATATCTCCGGACATAACCAAGCTCAAGAGCTGGACCAGCCTGTATACCTCGCTCTCCTACACGCTTCAGGATTCGCGCCGACAGTATCGCGGATTTGATGGCGCAGCGTTTGGCGATCCTCGGACTCGCGAGTGGGCGCCTTCCAATTTCGACGCACGTCACGTCATCGTATGGAGCCTCGCCTTCTGGGTTCCACACAGCGGTGCTGTCACGATGTTTGCGCGAGCACAGTCAGGCCTTCCGTTTACTCCGATCGTCGCTGGCGATCCGAATGGAGACGGTATGTTTGGCGATCGTGCCTTCATACCGAATCCGATGCTCACACCCGATGCGTCGCTCGCGAGTCAGTTACAGTCGCTCGTGGCGAGCGGATCAGGGACCGCCAGACAGTGCTTGCACGACAATTTCGGACGCGTCGCCCCGCGCAATGGCTGTCGAGGACCATGGACCACGTTGCTGAACTTGCAGTGGCAGCCCCCGTTTCGCAGCAAATTCCTCAACAACAGGGTCACGCCGATCATCTACTTCGAGAACGTGCTGGGTGGCATCGATCAATTAGTTCATGGCGCGAACTCTCTGCACGGTTGGGGATCGCAACCGATCGTCGATCCAGTACTCCTCGTCCCCCGCGGTTTTGATCCCACGACGAGGCAGTTCTCATACAACGTGAATCCGCGCTTCGCCGATACGCGTACCACGAATACTCTTACACGCAATCCGTTCCGGATAACGATCGACTTCAGCGTCGATCTTTCGGTCAACTACAGTCTGCAGAAATTGCGTCGCGCAGTCGAGCCCGTACGCGGTCCCAATGGCTGGACGCGACAATCGCCTGAGTCCATCGCTGACCTGTATCTGGGTCACACATCGGACATTTACAAATTGCTGCTGGACGTCCGCGACTCTCTGTTCCTGACGCGGGGCCAGATTGCGGAGCTGGCGCAGCACGACTCGGTTTTCACCTCGCAGATACGAGGCGTATATATGCCGCTGGCGGACTACCTTGCCGCGGGAAATACGCGCGATCCTGGCAAGGCAGAGCTGGACAGCGTCGCGAAAGCGGATAAGGAATATCAGCGGATATTCTGGGAGCAGCCGGAGATCGCCGCCGCGGTTCTCTCACCCATGCAACGTGACCTTGTGAACGAGTTGAAAGGGATGCTCGCAATATCGCGCGAACAGCGAAAGCATTACCAGTTCAATTTTCAGCATCCGGTTACTCGGGCAAAGCCCGATACAACGCCTGCTGGGCCCGGGACGTAGACATATGGTGCGGCGATACTGCCGCTCGGCTATCCAACACCCGACCACCCTTTTCGGCCGGACCAACGGCCGGGGAAGACCGACTTTGAAAAACTTGTGCTCTATGACGGTTCTCTGTGCTGGAATCGTTTTTGGTACTGCCGCCGTCCCATCCTCAGCCTTCGCTATGGGACCGGGACAGGCCGCGATTCAGATTGCATCCGTTACGGTTCCCGACGCATCGCCTGCGGCTTCGGTCGGCCCGACGGTTCAAACGGCGGCGTTTCACAACGCAGCTCCGGAGTCCAGAGTCGTGGCGGATCAGGACGTCGGACCTCACGTGAATCGTGGACTGGCCCTGACTGTTGCCGGAATCGCGGCTGTGGGAGTTGGCTACGCGGTCAAGGGAGAAGCGGGAACAGTGATCGCTCTCGGCGGTGGCGCGCTGGCATTATACGGCATCTATCACTGGATCAAGTAGCTCGCTGAACAGAATCAACGCAGCGCCTTTTTCAATAAATAACCGCGATCATCGAGAGAACTCTCGATGATCGCGGTTTCGTTTTCTATCAAGATGCGGGGCCTCCCTTCGCGCTTCGCTCCGCGCGCGCCTTGGCGACCATCTCCTTCACCTCGCGCAGGAGCGTGGGTCCGTGATACGGGATTCCATCCTTGATGGTCCACTCGACGCCACCGGTATGGATCGGCTTTCCGTCACGAATATCGTCCACACCAGTGGGATAGAACACTTTGAGATTTTCCAGCGGATTGCCGTTGACCACTGCCAGATCCGCCTTGAATCCGACGCGCACTCGACCGATCTCGGTCTCCTTTCCAAGTATGCGCGCGTTGTTGAACGTCGCGTGCTGAATCACCTTGATCGGACTGAACCCCGCTTCCTGCTGCAGTTCCAGCTCACGAACGAGCGCGAAACCATACAGTTCATAAATGAAACCTGCATCGTCTCCGACGCCGACGACACCGCCCTTGCGCGCAAATTCGCGAACGGCGTTCATCCAGATGCGGTAATTCTCCTTCCAGTACGCCTCGTCGGTCGACGTCCAGCCGATGAAGTACGACCCATGATTCGCGGGATCGGGCCGGAAAAAATCTTCGAGTGCCGGGTGAAGGTAGTCGTGGAACCATGGTTGCGTCTGCGCGCGCTGCAGGTCGCGTGACGCTTCGTAGATGTCGAATGTCGGCACCCACGCTACGTGCGCAGCGACCATCGAGTCCAGGACCATGTCGAGACGTTTCGGATCTGCTTCGCGCCACAGGTGGCCCGCCCAGCGAAATCGATCGGTCTCGTTGTTGTAGTTGTAGTAGGATGGAAACGCCTGCACTCCGTCGAGTATCGCGGCGTCCGGGATCCCATACCAGTGCTCGATGCTCGTCGTACCGAAGTGGATGTCATCCCATGCGTTGGTTTCTTCCACGCCCGCATGATGCGCGATGCGAAGTCCCTGTTTGTGCGCCTCGTCTTCCATCGCCCTCATGATGTCGCGATCAATGCCGAAGATCTTGATCCCATCGGCGCCCATCGCCTTCAGCTGGTGGACGCGCGCGCGTGCGGAGTCGGCGTTGGTCTGTGTGCCGAACACCGGATATACCAGGATGCGCGGAGCGGCGAGTGTACCCTTTGCGCTCGCGTCGCGCCATGCGAATGCTTTTTTGGTATCGCTATTGAGATCGCGCACCGTTGTGATACCGCACGCAAGCCAGATCTTCAATTCGTAGTCGATCGGTTGTGCCTCGCCGCCGCGCGAATCCTGCAGATGGGCATGCGCGTCGATCAGGCCCGGTGTCACATACTTGCCCGTGGCGTCTATCTCGACTGTATTTGCATCCGCGCGCGGACGACGACTGGCTGCTGTTTTTCCGAGTGCCACAGGATCAAGCCCGACGATCCTGGTGATCATGCCACCCTGTACGACAATGTCATACGGGCCCTTTGCAGGGGTACCGTTACCATCCACTATCGTCGCATTGCGAATGATGAGGCGCTCAGGCCGGACCCCTGAAGTTGGGGCGGTCTGGGCCGCGGCCTGGATGGAAATCGTGAGGCCGGCGGCGATGGCGAGACGGGTCAGTATGCGCATGCGGGAAAAATCCCGCTACAAGCGGTGGTGCGCAAGCCGGAAATCACATGCAGGACCACGCCGACGTTGCTTCGCCTCGGCTATCCGGGCATCAGTGTGAACGCGGCGAGCTGGCCTGGGTAGTCTGTGCGCCCTGCGCGAACCACGCATCGAACCAGTTCGTCATTTGCGTGAAGAGATCGATGAGATTCGCGGCGGACGCGTTCCCGTGTGCCTCGCCCGGATAACGTATGAAGCGCACCGATTTCCCGGCGCGATCCAGGGCCGTGAAGAACTCCTCGCTCTGCTCCATCGGCGCGGCGTAATCCATGTCACCAGACACGAGCAGCACCGGAGTCGTGATGGAAGGTACGTGCGTGATGGGACTCGCCTTGCCGTAGAGCTCCCAGTGATCATATGGCGGCGCTTCCAGGTGACCCTGCCCATCTTCGCCCCAGCCCGCAGCCCACAGTTGTTCGCCCGCGTCATCCGAAAGACGCGCCGGCGGGCTGAACTGACCGTACATGCTCCCAAGATCGTACAAACCGTTCCGCGCAACCGCGGCCTTGAATCGTGACGTCTGCGAGATGACCATCGCAGTGCCGTAGCCGCCAAAACTGATTCCGTCGATGCCAAGCCGTTCCGGATCGGCAACTCCCCATGCAATCAGTGAGTCGATGGCTGGGAGGATGTCGCCCGAAAATTCGGGAGCTCGATCTGCACCGCCGCCGTGGAGAGGAATACTCGCCTCGACTGCGACGTAGCCGTGCGCGGCGAACAACGCCGGATCCCAAACCGTCGATTGCGGCACGTACGCGTTGGTATCGCTCTTCGCGTCCGACTGAGTGTGCACGGTTCCGGGATACATCTGCGCGATCACCGGATAGCGATGCTCGCGCGTAAAACCAGGCGGCACGGTTACACGCGCGAACACGGTGTCGCCACTTTGCGTTGAATATCGCACGTACCACGGACGACATACCGCGATCCGCGCAATCGCACTATCCACCGCGACAATCACTCGCTCGCTCCCGCCGCGTCTGATGATCAACCGTTCGCCGGTGCCGTCAACGCGCGTCTCCACGCGAGGAGCCGTATCACTGTGCGACGCGTTGGGATTTGACGCCGGTCGCGCGCGCGTTACAGGCGAAATCACCGGCGGGTCTGGGCGAATTACCGTACCATCGCGACGTACCTGAACTACCGTGTCTCCGGCAAGCCGCACACCGATGGTTGAATCGTCAGAAGACCAGTTCGTCAGAAGCGCGTGCCGACCTGGCAGTGGATGCAGTACGCGGCCGGTGCGTAGATCCACCAGGATCAGCTCAGTTTCCGCGCGATTGAGTTTCGGCATTGGACCGGCTGACGCATCGATCGGGCGCACGTCAGGTGTGAATGCGACCATCTGATTGTCACGCGAAACCAGCACGTCACGTGGAGTGCGGCCACGCAAGCCGCGCACGGTGACAAGCGCGTGTCGTGTGCCGCTGCGAGTGTCGATGCGCCAGAGCGTGAGAGGAACGCCGAGCGGATGAACACGCGGGACGGACTCCGGAAGATTGGCGTCGGACACGGCCGGCGGAACGCTCTCTCCGCGCCTGGCAGCGTTCCACTCGCGTGGCCACTCGACCATCGCGTCGTCCTTGTCGAGTGTTCCGGTTCCGTCCGGAACGGTCGCGACGAGAAGCGTGCCAGGCGCGATCCACACGTATGCGCCGGCGCGTCCGTTGGGACTGACGCGCGCGAGACGCAGCGATGCCGCAAGTGCACCGGGCACGATACGAGTTGCCGGCTTCGAACCGCCATCCCACACGTACATCTGGCGATCGAGCGATCCGGCCCCAACATGCGTCACAGCAAGCTGTCGACCGTCTGGCGACCAGAACGGCGCGGCCCAACTGTCTCCATGCGCAGCATCGTCCAGCAAACCGATGCGTCGAGACGTGCGCGTATCGTACACGGCCACATCGGCGTGCAGCCAGAAGAACGAGCTCGTGGCGTGTGCGCGAGCATCGGCGATCGGGCGGCGGATCTGGATCGCGATGCGGTTGCCGTCGGGACTCAGCTCATAAGCTCCGAACGGATTTGTACGACCGAACTTCTCGCCGCGCAGTTGCATCACGTCGGCTACTGTCGGGAGATGCTGACCAGCTCCCGGAGCGGGACATGACGGAAACTGTGGAGACATCGCAGAGCGCGCACCCGGCGATGTCTGCAAGCTCTGAGCAAGGCGCGGTGTCATTCCCAGCGCAATGACGCAGCATGCGATGCCACACGCCATGCCGCCGGAAAGCCGAAAGCAGGTGGACACCACCAGGTTACGATGGCGTCCCATCATGAATCAGTACTTGTTATCGAGTAGCGCGAGGATCGTCGAGTTGGCCGGCGATGGCACCGCCGCATAGCCCGTGCTCTGTACGACGTATGTACGAACTTCACCCGCGGCGAGCGTGACGGTTGTCTGTGCAACGATCTTTGATGCAGCCGTGAGGGTGAGCGTGTATATACCTGCGTCTGCGTTCTGATACTGGCTCGCGAAGCGATAAGCGGCGACGCCGAGGGAAGTAAGACCGGTGACCGTGGTCGGCGCGGTGGCGCCAGGCGTGAGATAGATCGAGAGAGTCGCACCGAATCCACCGACCGTTGTGAACGGAGCGGCGTTGATCACGGTAAAGCGCGCCTGGTACACACCGTTGACGAGCGGCGGCTGGAACGGATCGCCAGTAGATACGGTGAACGGCACTGCCGTCGCTGGAACGCGAGTATGCGGCGCGCCTGCTGCCGGCGAAACCGGTACGATACCGGCGATTATGAGGGTGGACGGCGTTGCCGAGGTGAAAAACTGATGCGGCAGGTAGGGCAGACTGTCCGTCAGGTTGGTGTAAAACGTAGATGTCGGTCCGGTATCACCAGCCAATCGCGCAACGAACGTATGCACGTCAGGTATGAGCGGCTCATAACCCGACCCCGTCCCGCCACTCGGAAACACCGAGTTGGCCGGTATCGATGCCGCGCCGGGCGCCGTAGCCGACGAATCGATCAGAACATCGATTGTCACGGGCGTGGTTTTCGACGCCGTCGACGTTGCGTCGGTATACTGAAAGACTGAATTGACGATCCGGAGTTGGGCCGGTGGGGCCGACACACCGGTGGTGCTGTCGGACCCACAGGCGGCGGTAGCCGCCACTGTGGCAGCCAGCACCATTCGTACGAAACCGCGTTGGATGGACAGCTTCATTAGGGACGTCCCGTGTACGGGGAAAAGGGCGTTTGTGAGACAGACCCGCGAGACCGGGTATACCCTGTAGTGAGTCTACTCATAGTCTGGTTTCCTGCGGGTTGAGATCGTGCGCAATCCGGGCTCTGACGGCCTCTAGATGCATGCGAGTATCGTGGTCGGCTGCTCTGGGGAGCGCTGCGTCGATTTCGCCGCGGAGGGCGACGAACTCGCCCCGGAGCGACGAAACGACGTCCGGATCGAGCGGGATCGTGCCGGAACTGGCTGCCGCGGGGCGTCCATCGACCGGTCGCGGAGCAATCCGTGTTTCCAGCCGCGTCAGGTAAGCCAGCTGCAGGGCTCGGCGCTCGGCGCTGATGGTGACGCTGCGGTCAGTGAGTTCGCTCCACAGACCGCGGCGAACATCGCGCAACATGTCCGCCAGCGCATAAGAACCGCGCGGATCCGCGGCCTGATAGTCACGCAACCTGTTGAGTCGCGCGTCCAGCAGCAGAGATGATAGAATCTGCGACTGCGCGCGCGAAATTCGCTCGATGGAGCCCGAGGCCTCCAGACGTCGAGTGATGTTGGAATCGAGAAAAAACGTGGGCGTCCGAAATGCATTTTCGTTCAGAAACTGGACCGCTGCCGCCTGACGCGCCCGTGAATTCGGTGTGTAGATGGGGCCTGGCTGACTTCCGTACTTGATCTGAACATCAGCACCGCCAACCACGTTCGCAACGTGAATGAGCTCCCGCTCCCACTGAACGACGAGTCGGGAATACTGCTCCGCGAGTTGCGTGGTGTCCTCGGTCGGTCGCCTGGCGATACGGATGAGAAGTGGCACCGTGCGTCGTATGTTACGCAGTCCGTAACCCGTCGACTTCACCGGATCCGCATCTCCCACCGCCTCGGTCTCGTCACCCGAATCGACGTTCGAGCCACCGACGCCAATCTCGGTCTGATGTCCGAAGCGAAACCAGGGAATGCTGTCCTGCTGGCGCGCCCAGGCGTCCAGCGTCGGACGCTCCGCGGCTGGTGTCGCTGCACCTGGAATCGGTGTGTAGCCCCAGTGGATCGTGTACACATCGGCCGGACCGATGCGCGGTATCAGGTCCTCGAGCGCAATATGATCTTCCGGCTGCGCAACGTAGTCGAAGCGCGCGTAATCCATCACCGACGGAGTAAATCCCATTCGGTGGACCCACGTGGCCGATCTGACGGAGTCGGCTGGATACAGCGAACTCGCCTTGTGATTGTGATACAGACCGATGGTATGTCCCACCTCGTGCGACACGATGTATTCCAGCAGTCGTCCCATCAACGAGTCGGGGAACTGTGGCTGCTGCACGCGCGGATCCAGCGGCGCGACCTGCGCCAGATACCAGTCACGCAATATGTTAGTGATGTTGTTGAATACGCGTATCGAACCATTCAGCAGCTCGCCTGTTCGAATGTCACGCGTTCCGTCGCTGTATGCATTCTCGGTGGTTGACGGCATCCAGCGGATCATGGTGTGTCGAATATCCTCGGCGGACCAATCGGGATCGTTCGCCGGCGGATCGCGCGCTATGATCGCGCGCCGGAAGCCTGCGGCCTCGAAAGCGGGTTGCCAGTCTTCGACTGCTTTCTTGATCCACGGCTTCCACTTGTCAGGCGTGGCAGGATCGATGTAGTAGATGATCGGCTTTACAGGCACCGACAACGCGGAGTCCGGAAACTTTTTCTCCAGCCTCCAGCGCGCGATGTAACGACGGTGCACCGCGTAATCCTCATTCGCGCCAAAATCCACCGGACCCAGCGAATAGATTCCGATCCGATCGTCGGCCCAGCGCGGTTGCATCGGATGTTCGGGTAGACGGACTATGCTCCAGTGCGCGAGAACACTGCGCGTGAGCACCGACACGCGACTTGCGGATGCCAGCTGACCCTGCGTGGGACCGACCGTCTGCGTCGCCTCGATCTCGACATTGTCCGGAAACGCCACCGCGTTCTCGATGAACGAACGTTGTGGATCGATAGAACCGCGGAGAGCGGCGAACTCCGGAACCGAAGTGGTGAACAGTCTGGTCACGTCGATCACTGCGGCGCTGTCCGGTCCGTACGCAAGCACGTCGAACGTGGCGAGAATCGGTGGATTACTGGCATTGACGATGGCGCGATGAATGGCGAGCGTACTGTCGGCCACGATCGAATACGATGGCGAGCGCAGCAGAATCCTGTTGCCGACACGCACCCAGCGAATGGCACGTTCGCTGAACTGATCTCCGCCAAAATCATCCTGCTGTGATGGATCCCGCTCGGCTGCAGCCCGCGCGAGTCGTCCGAGCTGCAGCATATCCACGTTGAGCGCGACACGTGGAATCTCGAACAGAAGACGCTCACCGACTCGATGAGTTATGAACAGACCCTTTCGCGTGATAGCGGAGTGGGGTACGACGAGGCTGTACGGCCGGATACCGGAACGCGCGCCAGTATCGCTCGCGCCGCGCGCGACTCCCTCGACGGCGGCAGTTTTTGCCGAAACGGCAGGTGACGGAGCCGTCGCCGCCGGCGCAACGGGATGACACGCGCTGACTGCGAGACACGCGCCGCCAAAGGTAGCGATGAGATCGATGGATCTATACATAGGTGCTTCCAGATGGTGATGGAATCGCAGTGAGTTTGAAGCCAGGATGGAATATCACGCTGCGCGGTCTGTGCGTCGACGCAACGCACGCGGCCATCGACGGTTGACCCAGATTATCACGCCAGTGAATGGCGCTATAGTTCCAATCAGGCACGCCAGGAAAGCGGCGATCTCGCTCGGAAGGCCGTACAGCGATCCAACATGAATCGGATTCGTTATGCGTCGCGCATATTCTCCCATCGGCCGATTGGCAAAGCGATCGATGCGGAGCGTGCGACCGGAGTACTGATCGAGATACGCGATATCCATGGCCTGCTTCCACGGCGCATGCGGCGGAAGTCCCATCACGGTGATCGCATCGTGAGGGCGCGATGCAGGATATACCACGAGATTTATAGTCGGTCCGAGCGCGGCGCCGCCGAGATCGAACGCGGACTGCATGCCTATCGGTATGCTCCCGGCGACTGGGACGGAATGTGGCGGCGGCGGCGTTGCCTTGCCGGCTGGCGTGAGCCCATCAACGGCCTTGCCAACCGATCGGTACGACCATACGAGTCCGGTTGCTCCTACTACCAGCAGGATGATCGTTGAGTAGATGCCGAGTACAACGTGCAGATCATAGTTGCGACGTTTCCAGCCTGTCGGGTGCTTGAACGTGAGATGTGCCTTGAGTGCATGCATGGTGCGAGGCCACCAGATGAACACGCCGCTGAGCAATATGACAACGAAGCAGACCGTTGCGATTCCAACGATGCGACGCCCCACCTCGCCAGCCAGCAGTCTTCGGTGAAGCGCCTCTGTGACCTCGAAAAAGTGCTCACCGCCGCGGTGTGTGTCCACGACACGGCCAGTGTACGGATCGACGTAAATCTGCGTGTTGTTCGACGTAACGACCTTGAGCGCATAACTCGGATCGGAATAAGTCGTAACTGCATCGATCTTCCCCCGGTTTCTACTCAACGCGGAATCGACGAGCGCGTCCACGCTCAGGCGCGTCGCACCTGCTTGCACATGGCTCCGTGCGGGATGGAGTAGAGCGGTGATCTCGGTTTGGAATACGAGAAGCGCGCCGGTAAAGCACACTACGGCGACGATGAGCCCGGATGCAAGACCAAGTATCTGATGCAGCAGGAACATCAGCGACCAGAGGCGGTTCCGGCGCGCTCGGCGCGCTCGGCGCACGGGCGCAATCGACTTGCGCCCCGCGCCCGCTACTATCTGTGAAGGTGGTGCCGCTGTAATTCCCACTAAATCAGCGCGAGATGCGGACCCCAACCATTGTGACCCTTCCGATCGCCGGCAGGAAACGCCGTCCCGTGTAATCGCCATCGTGGGAGTTGCCGGCGTTCTGCACGGTAATCGTTCCCTGTACCTGCGGCGTGATCTGGTACGCACCGCGCACATCGAATATCTCGTATGCCGGAGCTGCTACCGGTACATACGTGAATGTCGAGCGCGACAGACGACCGTTCGTAGCTGCGTAGTAGTCGCCAATGTCATATGCGAAGTGACGCTCGCCGATATACGACATCGACACGTTGAAATTGACGCGCGACCTGGCGTAATTCGCGGCCAGTGATCCGGTATGCTCTGCGAGATTGAACAGCGCTGCACCAGGATACAGGCACTGATCCTGTTGTGTCACAGCGAGTTTACAGGTGTAGCTGGAGTTCAGGTGCTCGAAGCGCGTGACGTTGTCCGACAGCGTGCCATTGACGCTGAGGCCACCGAAGAGGTTGACCTGCGCCTGTCCCTCCCAGCCATTGTTGCGCACAGCTCCGACGTTCTGTCGTTGCGATACAGTCGCGTACGTGTAATTCCCCACGGTGTTTGGATTCAGAGACTGCACGCTGTCCACAGGGATGCTGATGATCAGGTTGTCGACTTTCTGATCGTAGTGCGTGACCTGCAGGCTGGCCCTGGCGCCCCAGTACAACTCCAACCCGCTCTCCGTACCGGCTTGCGACTCGGGTCCGAGGTTCGGGGCTGCAATTTGTTGCTGGTAGGTCCCGTACGTGGTATTGGTAAGGAAAACCGCCTGGCGAACTCCGGACGCTGGCGCACGAGTCGCGCGACCATACGCGATGCGCGCCTTGGCTGTGATCGGCCCGATTGCGTGCACCAGGCTTGCGCCATAGCGCGGCGCGTAGTTCGCGCCGTACGAACTGCCGTAATTCGAATCGTGCTCGCCGCGGATACCGCCGGTGAGGAAGAGCATGTCATGAACGGCGAGCTGACCCTGCACGAATGCGCCGCGCTCCGATTCGGTAGTGCGTGAGACAAACGGCGGTGAATTGGCGCCTCCGCTCAATGTCCCGGTGAGTGCGGGCGAACTTGCGACTTCGGTCATGGATTCGAATTGCATCGCGTCGGCACCGGCGGTGAGACTTCCGCTCAGATGACTGGCCAGTTGACCCTGCGCTGTCGTGCTGTAGCGGACAGTCTGCTTCCGATTCGGGATTAGAACTATGGTCTGTAGCGTATCGGACGCACTCAAATAAGTCGGCGTGTCCTTGTACGAGCCCTGGTTTGTCTCGTCCGTGCCGACGTCGAATCGATTGCTCCACCAGTTGAGCGGCTTCCATGTTGCGCCCACACCGGCGGTCTGTGTCTTGGTTGAATACGTCACATTGCTCGGTGCGAAGGAGCCGGGGCTGTACGAATACAGCCCCGTTTGCATTCCCTGCACCAGGAAGGTATATGCATTTGAACCGTTCGCGCGCTGCGATGCACGGAGCGACATGTCTGTGGTGAGCGACTTGCTCGCGACGTATGTACCGGCGACGTAGCCGTTTGCGTCACGCTGGAAGAGACCGGGCATCCACTGGCCGGTATATGTATATCCGCCACCTGCCGAGTACGTGAATCCGCTCGAGTTACCACCCGAAATCTGCCCCGTAACCTCATTTTTCGGCGTGTGCGAATCGTTGTAGCTGCTCTGTACCGTGCCGCTCGAAAGACTGAGCATCAGGTGCGATGTTCCGGAGTCTCCACGTTTGGTGAAGATCTGCAAAACGCCGCCGAGTGCGCCGGAACCGTATATCGTGCTGGCCTGGGGACCAGGAATCAGCTCGATGCGATCGATCGTGCGTGGATCTATGGACTGCAGGTAGAACGGATACGCTATCTCGACTCCGTCCACATAGGTCTTGATAGGTGTTACAGCCGCAATCGCTGTGCTTCCTACCGTACTCACGCCGCGTGCTGTGACATATGTGTTTCCGTATCCGTTCGTACTGGTTCCAGTCTCACCGCGATCCTGTCCGAATACCCCAGGAATCTCGCCGCGAAAGAGCTGGTCGATGTTCGTGATGCCGCGATCCTCGATCGTCTTCGCGGTAATCACGCTGATCGCGTTTGGAACTGCTCTTCGCGCGGTGGGAATCACGGTACCTGTCACCACGACCTGGTCAAGTGTGCTTGCCGTCGCCGATAGTGCGACATCGACCGTTGCCGTCACGCCATCCGCGATTGTTACACGCCGTGTGGACGGCGAGTAGCCAAGGCGTCGGACGGTAATGGCGTGTGCCCCAGGGGAGACATCGTTGAACCGATAGCTGCCGTCATCGCCCGTTGTCCGCGTGACGGTCTGATCAAGCATAACCGTCGCGCTCGGGATGGGCCGCTTGGTGGCAACGTCCGTGACGACACCAGTCACTGCCCCGGGTGCTGCTGCGGCGGCGATGTTGGCATTGTTCGTGATCAGCAGCAAGCCGCTCTCTGTTATACGTGCGACGAGTGTCGTCCCAACGAGCACCTTCCTCGCTGCACGGAGCGCGTCCGAATTGCGGACGTGAACCGAGACATGTTCTCGCGGAAGGAGATCGTCCTGCACCATCAGATGAAGACCGGCGCGGTTGGCGATGGCCTGGAGCGCGGCCATGGGCGTCACGTCATCCATGTCCAGCGTCAGGTCGTTGTTCGCCGTCTGCTCGAGAGCCGGCGGTCGGTATGCAACCGACTCCGACGGCGCTGCCGCGCCCGCTGCCGAAACCTGTGCAAGGAGTGGTGTCGTTCCAATCGCGCACACCAGCAGCACGCACCACGCGGACGTTCGACTGTGCTTCGTCATTGTTGCACCCGGAATGTGAGGGTCAGTTCCAGCACGGTCGGACCGCCGTGCACCTTACAGCTGCACTCACTGTACGTCTCCGCGTAGCGAGAACGTGACGCGTGTGCCTTGTATCATGTGTTGCGCGCCGAGTGTGCGACCAATCGCACTCATCGCCTCGGAACGCGATTCGGTATCGAGCTGACCGGTTATCACCCGATCGCGCAGTTCGGGTGTTGCGATGCGAATAGTCACGCCGTACCAATGCTCCAGTTCCGGCACCAGATCCGCGAACCGGGTGTGCTGGAACGAGAGCTTACCGGTCGTCCAGTCGAGCAGCGCGTCCGCATCCTGTCCGTGCACAACGCGCATCGTTCCATCGACTTCACGAGACGCGACATCTCCAGCGACAAGCACGGGGAGCCTGTTGCCAAGTGAGACGCGTCCGTCCCGCACGACAACCCGGTACGGCTGGCTCTCGTATGCACGAACGGCAAATGAGGTTCCGATATCGAGCGTCGTGCCATAGCGCGAATGCACTACAAATGGGCGCGCGGCATCATGCGTCACCGTGAACATCGCCTCACCATCCAGCGTCAGGTCGCGCTCACCGCTACCGCCGACCGGGAGAGAAACGTGCAGACGTGACGCCGGCGCAAGCACGATGTGCGTCCCGTCCTCGAGATCGATGATCGCTCTCTGTCCAGGCTTCGCGACAAAATCGCGTACCGTGCGGGCCCCGGAGGCCACGCGTCCCGCATCCGCCGAATTTGACGTCCAGGTTCCGCGAACCAGAGTGGCACTCGTCGCCAGAAGAACGGCCGCGGCCGCAGCGTACGTTGCGATGCGTGTTGTGCGGGACGACCGAGCGACGCTGTCCAGCGCCGGCCTCAAAACGCGGACGCGCCGCGCATGACCGCGCACATCATGGACAGTTGCCCCATCGGGCCTGTGAAGGCGCAGCTTATCGCGTACGCCAGCGACGCGCCATGACTCCCGGCTTTGCTCCTGTTCTTGCTCCTGTTCTTGCTCCTGACGCCGCTCGCCCACGTGCATCGCCGTTGCAACGCTACGCCAGGCCGCGTCCAGGTCGATCGACCGCTCGAGTGACAACGACTGTCGCCACGCGCGCTCCATTACTTCGAGTTCGCGGCCAGCCTCCGGATTCGCGGCCCAGGCGCGCACGAGTGCCGATTCCGCTGGCGTGGACTCGCCTGACAGATATCGCGCCAACAGTTCTGAATCGAGCTCTCGCGGTCGCGTCACAGGACTTAGGTCACGCGCCGGGCCAATTACCCTGTATAGCCCGCCGAACGCAGTCGCGGCTACGTTACGGGTACCGCCACTCCTGGAGCGAAATCCGCAACTGCGCCAGCGCCCGGCCCATGTGCATCTCGACGGTCTTCACCGCGATGCCAAGCACGTCGCCGATCTCGGCGTACGACAACCCCTGGCGGCGACTGAGCAGAAAGACCTGTCGCGGCCGCTGCGGCAACATCGCCAGCGCATGGGCCAGCGCGGCACCGATCTCGGCGTCCCCGAGCTGATCGTCACTGCGTTCTGCGGTTTCTATCTCGATCTCGCACGCCGCCTCGGTGGCATACGACTTCTCCAGTCTGAGCGAGCGGCGCGCGTTCAGGACGCGATTCCTCACCGCTCGAAACAGGTAGGCTGCGAGCGAGCGCTCCACAACCCACTGCTCCCGTCGCGCCCAGATCTGCAGAAACACTTCCTGCACCAATTCCTCAGCCAGTGCCAGCGATTCAACCTTTGTGAATGCAAAGGACACCAGCCGACCGTAATACGTGCGAAAAATGCGCTCGAAAGCCGCCTCGTCTCCTTCGGTTACCTGACGGGCAAGTGCCAATTCCGCCGCGACCAGCTCGGCGATTGCCGTGCTGTTATTCCCATCTTGCAGACCGGATGCGTCCAGGACGCCGGCCGCATCGACCTGGGAGCGGGAGTTCCATGCAGCGGAATTTGACACGAGAATAGCTTAGCACGCGGACGGACGAGCGCAAGATAAAAAGCTGATCTGTGCATGTCTGCTCTTGCTACGGAGTTCGCGGGGACGCGGTGCCGACTATCGTTTCCGTTGATCCGGGACGATACGACTCGCGCACACGCGCTCAGAATTTTGCTCTGAGCGCGTGTGCGCGATCCATGTTGTTCAGGAACACCGGAACGATCCTCTGGATCAGATACTTGATCTCGGTCGTGTTCGTGGATCGCATCGCCTCGATCAGACTATAGAGCGTCGCCCGGGAGCGGCGTTCTACGCCATCCAGATATACGCGATCTATGTCGCGACCACGCGGGCCAACTACATCATCTTGCCCTGGATGGACTTGATTCGGTCCAGGTGGGCCTGAACCTTCGGCTCCGCCGATGTCAGAGCTGACTTGAGCTGGGCGTTCTGTGCAGCACCCTCGTCCCGCTTGATCATGTCCAGCACATACTGGTGACCGGCGACCTGCGCATTTACATAAGCCGAGTCGAACGTGGCTCCCTTCGCTGCTGCAGTGAGCGCAGCGCCGGTTGACTGATTCATCGCGTTGATCGAGTCGGCTGCCGCGGCATCCGGGGTGATGTTGAGTTTCTTCGCCAGCGCGTTCCCGTCATTCAGCATCGCAGTGTGCGCACTCACCATGTCATGCGCGAACGATTTGACCGCGGCACTCGTCGCCTTGGTCTCCGCCATTTTTCCGGCGTCGATCTCGCCCTGGTTTGCCGCCGCGAGAGCCGCAAATATGCCAGCATCCGTTATCGGAGCAGGCGTGGCGGCAGCATTCATCGATGTGCTCGACATTGCGCCGGTGCTCATCGAGGTGTCAGTCGCGGCCATCGTCGTATCAGTCGCGTTATCGCTCTTCTTGCATGCTCCGAGCATTGTCACAGCGCCGAGCGTAAGCGCGAATGCGGTTTTGCTGATCGTACGTACCATGGGTTTCCCCCTCTTCGGGTTACAGTTGGGTCATCTGTGCTGCAGACCTGAAGAGGGGGCAATATCCGTGCTACTCGGCGGAACTACTCCGCCTTGTGCGTCAATTCAACATCCACCGTGAGTTTCACATCGTTCGAAACGAGCACGCCGCCGGTCTCGAGCGCCTGATTCCACGTCAGTCCGAAATCGCGCCGATCCAGCCGAAGCGTCCCGCTGAACCCCGCCCGATCGTTCCCCCACGGGTCGCGGCCAGATCCCTCACGACTCACGTCCATCTCAACAGGACGCGTGACGTCGCGGATCGTCAGGTTGCCCGTGACCCGGAAATCGCTGTCGCCCTTCGACTTGATGGCGGTGCTGACGAATTTGATCCTGGGGAATTTCTGCACGTCGAAGAAGTCCGCCGAGCGCAGGTGGGCATCGCGCGCGTCATCGTGCGTACTGATACTTGCAGCGCCGATGTCGACTTCGATCTGCGACCCGTCGGGAGTGCCGTCCGTCTGAACAGTGCCTGAGATGTCCGTAAATCGACCTCTCACCTTGGACAGCATCAGATGCGTCACGGTGAATTCGACCGCAGAGTGAGCGACGTCGATGTGCCAGGTACCGGCCAGGCCCTTCGAAGTGGCTCCGGCCTTATCTGTTGTTGCGGACATTCTTGCTCCAGTGAGACGGTGATTTTCGAATGAGGATATGCCTATCGGGCTATTTAATAACTCGATACAAGTAACTATATTCCCGTAAGGAACTATTGTCAATGGGAATCAACGGGTATACTTACATATTATGAGCCAGGAATCGATTTGCCCGCGATATCACAAGGCGGTCGAGCTGATCGGACGCCGCTGGTCCGGCGCGATCATCAGCGCGATGCTTGGCGGCGACACCCGATATCATGAAATCAGGGAATCGGTGCCGGATATCAGCGATCGGATGCTCGCCGAGCGACTGCGAGAGCTGGAGGCGGAGGGGGTAGTAGTCAGACACGTGTTTCCTACCACGCCTGTTCGTATCGAGTACGAGCTGACCGCGAAGGGTCGCGCGCTCGAGGCGGCGATTGTCGCCATCGAGGATTGGGCCAACGAGTGGATCGAGCCATCGGCTGTCGTCGCGGGGCAGGATCAGCACTGAGTCGTGCAGCCGAAGCCGTCGCCAGCCACGACGGCTCGGTCGACGGCTCGGTCCTTGAAAGACCGGATCGCGAAATGATCCGATGACCGCACCGCAGCCCATTCGTCGCCGACCGAGCATCGGACGCGCACTCAGCAGCCGTAACTACCGACTCTTCTTCAGCGGCCAGACCGTTTCGCTGGTTGGTACCTGGATCACCAGAATCGCGACATCGTGGCTCGTCTATCGGCTTACCGGGTCGGCCTTTCTTCTCGGGCTGGTAGGATTCTGCAGTCAGATCCCAACGCTCATTCTCACGCCATTCAGCGGCGTGCTGATCGACCGCTGGAACCGTCATACCGTTCTTATCGTAACGCAGGTGCTGTCGATGTTGCAATCGCTCGCACTCGCGATTCTCGCGTTCGCCGGGATCATTACAGTCCCCGAGATCCTGGTCCTTCAGCTGGTACAGGGAAGCATAAACGCATTCGACACACCTGCGCGTCAGGCGTTCGTCGTGGAGATGGTGGAAGATCGCAGTCTTCTGTCGAACGCTATCGCGCTCAATTCGACGATGGTGAACGCGAGCCGAATCATCGGCCCGTCGATCGGCGGCATCCTGATCGCGCTTGCTGGTGAGGGATGGTGTTTCATGCTGGATGCGATCTCGTATGTCGCAGTGATTGCATCCTTGCTTGCGATGCATCTTAATGTCGCCGAACGCGAGCCACGAACAACGCACGTGCTCGAAGAGTTTCGATCAGGCTTGCGATACATACAGGGATCGTTGCCGATCCGGACAGGTCTCATACTGCTCGCGATAATCAGCATGATGAGCATGCCTTACACCGTGCTCATGCCGGCAATCGCCACGCAGACACTGCACGGCGGCGCGCACACGCTCGGATTTCTCATGACAGCGACAGGAATCGGAGCGCTGGTGGGCGCGCTTTATCTTGCGTCGCGCCTGTCGGTGGTGGGACTCGAGGATGTGAGTGCCGCTGCCACCGTGTGTTTCGGACTTGGTCTGATCGGATTCGCGCTATCACGCCAACTGTGGCTCTCGCTCGCGATACTACCGGTAGTCGGAGCCGGCTTCATGGTGCAGATGGCGTCGATCAACACGATCATCCAGACTCTCGTTGAAGAGCGACTTCGTGGACGCGTGATGGCGTTCTACGTGATGGCCTTCCTGGGCACCGCGCCCATAGGCAGCCTGCTAGCCGGAATAGTCGCCGCGCGGATCGGTTCGGAATACACGATCCTGTTTGGTGGAGTGGTAGCAGTAATAACCGGACTATGGTTTGCGTCGAGGCTTCCGAAGCTGCGCGAAGCAATGCATCCGATATATGCAGAGCACGGAATCATCATCACGCCGAAATGACGGAGCGGCAATTCGGTAACGGATGTCGTAACGAAAAGAGGGTCGAGGGTCGTCATACCTTCGACCCTCGACCCTATGCATCACGTAAAAAAAGCCTACGGGTGCGGCAGCCTCGGACTTGGCAGGCTGACCAGAACACCGGTTACAACCAGGACCAGGCCCGCAAAGAACAGCTCACGCGTTGCGCTGCGGTGAATGTCGCGTCCGGCCTGTTCGCTGCCCAATCGCGGACGCATCCGACGCCAGTTCCATGCGCCGAGCGCGACGACTGTCGCTACGAGGACGAGTTTCACATCGAATGCGTAGCCGTACGATGTGGTCCACAGTGCCGAAACATATTTGAGGTGGCGCCACGCAGTCGTGATTCCCGTAACCACGAGTAGTAGCGATGCACCGATCGCAACTGGCGAGAATGCTCCCACCATGTCAGCGACGAGCGAGCCGCGATTTTCCGAAGGGAGATCACCACGCAGAATCGCCGGGAGACCAGCCATGACCATCACGAACAGCGTACCGATCCACAAAGACGCTGCTACTTCGTGCAACGGATTTACGAGCGATGTCCACTTCCCCGATGTGATGTTCTGAAGCGCGTAACAGATTCCTGCGATAGCGGCAACGATCCATCCGGCGCGCATGCGCTTGATCGCCACCGCGAATGCAACGAGGAACACGAGCGCGAAGCCGAATGCAACGATGTACCGGCTTCCACCGGCGGCCACGGTCGCTGAGAAGGTGAGCCCTTTCTCGGCAGCTCGCGCCGAGATACCCATGAAGAGTTTCAGAAGCATGAACAACGTTCCGATCACGCCGATTCGCGCCGCGCCGATCTCGGCAAGGCTGAGCGAAGCGCCAGTGGCACCATCGGCCCGCATGCGAGAAGCGTTGGTACGGAGTAGTACCAGCCAACGAAATCCGAGTGCTCCGAATATTCCGAAATACGCGAGGAACCCAGCGTATTCGAGTGCCAGGCCAGAGGCCGTGATACTGTCCTCGGCGGCTTGCAGTAGTGGATAGATAGTCACCATGCAAATTTACGGGGATGGCTGGTTGAGTGTTGGCGCGACCAAGCAGGCCATGCCCGGGCAAACAGCTGTCGCGACGGGACGTAGAAGGGTATTGTTTAGCAGGCGGAAGGGTGGTCGTTTCCAGTAGTTTACCCGTTGAACCGGAGATGTCATGAAAGCGTCACTTTTGGTGGGCCTGCTTATCGTGGGGGCATGCGCGAGCAGTGGAACCCAGTCTGGCGATGTGGGGAATCCTGGTGGCGGCGGCGTCGACGCAAGTATCCAACACGTCGAGATCAACGGCAGTCAGGCATTCCCGGGATCCATCGACCTGAGCACAGGCGCTCAGTCGCGCGTGCCAGCGACATGGCATCCTATGAATGCATCACCCGAAAGCACCTGGGCATATCTGCCGATTGCATACAGCAAACTCGGCCTTGCGATCACGCGATACGACTCCGCTTCACACATCATCGAAGGTCAACGTCTCCGCTCACGATCGGATTTCGGAGGCAAGTCGCTTTCCAGCATGATGAACTGCGGCGACGTGGCGGGTGTGCCGAACATAAGCCGCTTCGAAATCAACATCATGGTACGCTCTGGCGTGAAGGGGTCCGGCAATACCAGCAGCGTCGCGAGCGTTGTGACAGCAAGTGCAAGACCCGGCGGTGTATCGGGTGATGAAACGCCATGCACTGTGAGTACCGCTGCCGCAGATGCCGTAGCAGCCGCCGTTGCGGACGCTCTGGCTGCGACGAAGTAACGCGACGTCATCCAGGTGAATCGTCATCCCGCCGACGGTGCCGAAGGTCGGGATGACGACGTGGCCTATGTGGTGACGGATTGTTCCATCGCGACGACATTTTGTTCCATGCGGTGACATGCTGTAATACTGCTGACAGCATCGAGTCACTCCGGAAAGGGTGCGATAATCTTTATGAAACTTTCTGATGACCCGGTGTAGATGACTTAACGTCATCAACCTCGGAGCTTTATATGCAGCGCGTGAATGGTATGACAACGAAACGCGTACTCATGACAATGGTTGTTCCGGCAGCTCTTGCATTGGGTGCAAACACTGCGAGCGCGCAGTGGAATCCGCAGCAGGGGCAGCAGTCACAGCGGTATCCGCAGCAGCGACGCGGTTACCCCGGAAATCAGCAGGGACGCTACGGATCCCAGCAACAGTTGTTCGTGTGGCAGGGACGCGTCGATCGCGAGATCCGTATTCAGATGAGTGGTGGACGAGCATCGGTTATCCAGATAGGCAACAACGAGCGCGCCAACGGTCGGGTGCGCACACTCAACTCTGTTCCGCACCAGGATGGAACAGTCACCGTGCAGGAGCTCGAGGGGCGCGGAAAGGTCGACATCGTGCAGCAACCTGATCGTCGCAATGGATACACGGCGATATTTCGCATGCGCGATCCGAGTTCCGGTGCGGGCACATATCGCATCGCGGCATACTGGCAGCCGAACGGGAACTACAACGACAATCGCAACGGCCGCGGGAACGGTCGCGGAAATGGTCAGTACGACAACGGTAGATACGACAACGGGGTCGGAGGCTACGGACAGCATCACGGTAACTGGTAGGGCGATCTCCCGCTTGCCAGTTGAAAATTGAAGTTCCTGTTATGCGCCAAGACATTGGATCGTCATACTGAAAGCACCCCGGATGCGACCGGTCGGTCGTGTCCGGGGCGCTTTCAACCCTCCACAGGAGCTTCATCTTGGCCAAGCGTTTATCCGTAGTCCTGTCCATGAGCTTGCTGGCTCTCGCGGCTACGAGCGCCGGCGCGCAGACTACCCAGTCAGCGAACCCGGTTGAGTTGGGTATCGACGCGGTGATCGCATCGACCGTAGGAAGCAGCCCGAACTACACTCAGGTATCGATTCCAGATGCCGTGTTCCGTGTGGGCTTTTTTGTGAGCAACGATCTCTCGATCGAGCCACGAGTAGGTATTTCGTCGATAAGCGGCGGCGGATCCACGTTCACGTCGTACAACGGCGAATTGGGCCTGCTGTATCACTTCATTCCTGGCGAACGCCCGGGCGCAGGCGTATATGTGCGACCGTTCGCGGGATTCACCGGTACGAGCGGTGGGGGCAATGATACACAGGCTCGCATCGGCGTCGGCCTCGGCACCAAGATTCCGTTCGCGGACCGGCTCGCGACGCGGCTCGAGCTGAACTACGGCCACGCCTTCTCGACCGATAACAACACCGGCGGAAACGAGATCGGCGCGTCGATCGGTCTCTCGTTCTTCACGCGCTAGAACTTTCCCGACGGTACCGCTGACACGTTCGGCGGACAGGAAGATGCAGGCCTACCTATAAAGATCGAGTTCCTCAACCCTCCCGTGCGCCTCGCGCGGGAGGGTTTTTCGATTCACGGAGCCATGCCGGGTTGCGTGGAATCACGCCGAGGCCGGACGGGGTGGCGCTGGACCGTGGCCCGGTGCATAATGGCGGCGCTGGCAGTCCCGCGATGAGTCCGGCCACCTTCACCTCTCCGTCCCGATGTTCAAGCTCTCCCTTCCCCGCCTGTTCTGGACCGCATCGAGCGCAATAGCAATTTTCCCGCTTGGCCCACTGCTCACCGCGCATCATCGAAATGGCGCGACCGACGCTGTGCCCGCGGCTCTTCCATCATTTGCTGAACCAAGTCTGTCACCAGACGGCGGCGAGATCGCATTCGTTTCGGCTGGTGATATCTGGACAGTACCTGCACGCGGCGGAGATGCGCGACTGCTCGTCGCGAACGAAGCGGCCGAATCGCGACCGTTGTATTCCCCGGACGGAACTCGAATCGCGTTCGTGTCGACGAGAACCGGCAACGGTGACATCTACGTGCTCACGCTCGCCACGGGTGACTTGCTTCGCATTACATACGACGATCAGGCCGAGCAGCTCGACTCGTGGTCGCATGACGGTGCGTGGCTGTATTTCTCGTCGGGACGGAACGACATATCGGGAATGAGCGACGAGTTCCGCGTGCATTCGACTGGCGGCACACCCATGCCGGTCGCAGCTGATCGTTACGCCGCGGAATTCTGGGGCGCGCCATCCCCGGATGGCAAAACGCTCGCAATCACCGCGCGCGGGGTATCGCGCGGTCAGTGGTGGCGCAAGGGACACAGCCATCTCGACGAAAGTGAGATCGATCTGGTGCGCGACGTGCACAACGTTCCGACGTACACCCCAATCGTGCCACTCGGCGCTAAAAGCGGCTGGCCGATGTGGAGTCCGGATGGCACGTCGATATTCTTCGTCTCCGATCGGAGTGGCGCACCCAATCTCTGGCAACAGTCCGCGAGCGCAGGCGCGACAGCTCACAAGTTGACGGCGTTTACCGATGGACGCGTGGTGTGGCCCGCGATCTCCGCAAACGGCACATCGATCGTGTTTGAACGTGATTTCGGAATCTGGCGCTACGATGTTGCGACGCAGAAGGCCGTACAGGTGCAGATAACGCTGCGCGGCTCAGCGGGATCCACAGGGATCGAGCACGAAACCTACACCAGCGACATTCAACAATTCGTCCTGTCGCCGGATGGAAGGAAAGTCGCGTTCATCGTACACGGTGAAGTGTTCGCTGCATCCGCAAAGGATGGTGGCTACGCAATGCGCGTAACCGACACTCCCGCCGAAGAAGACCAGATCAAATGGGCACCGGACAGCAAACGGTTGATTTACACCAGCGACAGGGACGGTCCGCAGCACCTGTTCATGTACGACTTTGCAACCAATACAGAGACACAACTCACCCATGGGAGCGGCAGCGATGTCTCTCCGGAATGGTCGCCGGATGGAAGTCAGATCGCCTATAATCACGGCGCGAGCGAACTCCGGATCCTGAACGTCGCAAGTCGTGCAGATCGTCTGCTCGCTACCGCCTCACTCAATCGACCGCCTTTCCTCGGCAGATCGGAGATGATGTTTTCACCTGACGGAAAGTGGATCGCGTACACGCCTGACGTCGGTCCGAGAAGCTTTTCCGATGTCGAAGTCGTGAACGTTGCAGGTGGCGCGAGCAAGCCAGTCAGCTTTCTCGCGAATACGTCCACGAATGCGATAGCGTGGAGCCGCGACGGCACGTACATACTGATGTCGACCGGACAACGCACCGAGACTCGACAATTTGCTCGAATCGACCTGGTTCCGCGCACCCCGCATTTTCGCGAGGACCAGTTTCGCGATCTGTTCCGTGAGGAAACACCGCGCAATCCTGCCACGCAGACCAGACCATCACCGCAACGCCCGCAACAGCCGAGCAAGGTTGATTCGAGCGTAATCACGAAGCCGGATTCGGAGGCTCCGAGTGGCAAAGGCTCCAGAACGTCGGTGAAACCGGTAAAAATCGATTTCGACCGCATTCGCGATCGGTTGTCGCTGCTCCCTGTCGAAGTTGATGTTGGTGCTCTCGCAATCAGCCCCGATGGCAAGACGGCACTGCTCACCGCAAACTCGGCGGGCGAAACAAACCTGTACGTATATCCGCTGGACGATCTCGCCAGGGACGCCGGCGTCGCGCGGCAGTTGACGTCGTCGTCCGGTCGCAAATCCGACGCGCAGTGGTCGCCGGATGGAAAGGAGGTGTTCTATCTCCAGAACGGAAGATTGAACACGATCAACGTGGAATCGCGCGTAACGCGCCCTCTCGCGGTATCCGCCGAGATGAACGTGGACTTCTCGAAGGAGAAGATGGAAGTGTTCACGCAGGCGTGGACGTACCTGCGCGACAACTATTTCAACCCGAAGATGAACGGCGTGGACTGGAACGCAACACGCACCGAGTACACGCAAAGAATCGAGGGCGCACAGACACCGGACGAGATGCGTCGCATCCTGTCGCTGCTGGTCGGGGAATTGAATTCATCGCACTCCGGCATCGGGGCGCGCGCGCCGCACGGCCCATCGGCCGCGCGAGTCGGACTCGGCTTCGATCGCGCAGAATACGAGACGGCCGGTCGCTTCCACGTCACCTCGGTAGTTCCGCTATCTCCGGCGGATGTGGCTGGAATCAAGGTGGGCGAGTACCTCACGAGTGTAGAAGGAACGCCTCTTTCCGGGCAGAGCAGTATCGAACAATTGTTCGACTTCCGAATCGGACGGCGTACGGTGCTGGGGATAGCGTCGAGCGCGAATGCCAAGTCGCGGGATGTCGCGGTGATGCCGGTCAGCACCGCTACAGAGAAGGGTTTGCTGTACCGCGCGTGGGTCGAGCAGCGCCGAGAGTACGTCGACAGCGTCAGCCATGGCAGGCTCGGATACGTGCACATGTACGACATGTCTCAGAATGCATTGAATCAGTTGTACGTGGATCTCGACGCGCAGAACATGACCCGCGAAGGTGTCGTGATCGATGTGCGAAACAACAACGGTGGCTTTGTGAATGTGTATGCGATCGACGTACTGTCGCGACAGCCGTATCTCGAGATGACGAGTCGCGATCGTCCGCCGACGTCCGCGCGCACGCAACTCGGCCAACGTTCACTCGAATTGCCGACTGTGCTGGTAACGAATCAGCACACTCTCAGCGATGGTGAAGATTTCACTCAGGGTTACCGTACGCTCAAGCTCGGCAAGGTTGTCGGCGAACCGACTGGCGGCTGGATCATATTCACATCGAGCGCAACGCTGATCGACGGCACCACGGTACGATTGCCATCGACGCGGATAACGAGCCTGGACGGCAAGGACATGGAGCTGCATCCGCGGCCGGTCGATGTCGAAGTGACGCGCGCGATGGGTGAGAGTTATGAGGGAAAGGACACGCAACTGGATGCAGCAGTAGCCACACTGCTGGCTCAGCTGGGTTCAAAGCGGTAGCGCGCGCGGGGTTTGTTGTGCCACGTTGCTACTCTGTCAGCAGTCCCAGCTTCAACGCGAACGCAATGTACTCCGCGCGATGCGTCAGCCCCAGCTTGTCACCGATTCGCTGCTTGTATGTGTCCACGGTCTTGGGACTGATGAATAATTTCTCGCCGATTTCGGGCGCAGAGTAACCCTGTGCGGTGAGTCGCAGCACATTCTGCTCGCGGTTGGTGAGGCGCTCGAAACGTGCTCGCTCGGCGTCGAGCGGGTTTTTCCTGGTTATGCCTTGCGCCAGAATCTTTGCCGCGCTGGGACGAATGAACATCTCGCCACGAGCAATTGTCCGCACCGCGTCCACCAGCTCACGATCCGCCGCGTTCTTCATGAGATATCCCGCTGCGCCCGCCTCGAGCGCGGGCACGAGATAGTCATCTTCAGCGTGCATCGTGAGAACCAGGACGCGTGCCCGTAGCTTGCGAGCTACGATCTCCCGCGTGGCGGAAGCTCCGTCCATCGGCTCCATCGTTAGATCCATTATCACGACGTCCGGATCGAGTTGTTCCGTGAGCGCTATGGCTTCGGTTCCATCGGCGGCTTCACCAATGACGTCGATACCGGTGGACGCGCCGAGCACCGCTTTCAGTCCTGCTCGCACGACTGCGTGATCGTCGGCAAGGATTACGCGAATCGGATCTGCGCTCATGTTGGGAACCTTGTCAGTGGGGAATTGGAGGCCGGTTGCAACGGGATGGACGCACGCACGAAAGTGCCGCTTCCGGGACGACTGTGAATCTGGAAGTCACCGTCCACGAGCGCCACGCGTTCGCGCATGGTGAACAGTCCGATACCTGCTCGCTCGCCGCTCGCCGTTTCCGGATCGAAGCCACGACCGTCATCGACAATCTCGACAGATGCAGTTTCAAGATCGCGTTTGAAACGTATCTCGACTCGTGTGGGCACTGCGTGGCGGCGCGCATTCTGAACTGCTTCCTGCGCAACCCTGTACAGCACCGACATGACAGCTGTCGGCAGCAGCTCGTCGCTTGAGTCATCCGCGGTCACCTCGACCACAACGGCGCCGCTTTCCGATGGGTTCGCATAGTTCGCAAGATGATCGGTGGTATCTCGCGCAAGACGTTTGAGAGCAGCGATAAGGCCGAGGTCGTCGAGGATGCGCGGATGCATCGTATGCGCCAGCAAGCGAACCTCTTCGAGAGTATTGATGGCGAGCAGCCTCGCTCCCTCGATTCGCTCCTTCAGAACTTCGCGCGGCGCATTATCGACGGATTTCACACCGACGCTCAACTGCATGACTATTGCAGCAAGCGATTGCGCCGCTGAATCGTGCAGCTCGCGAGAGATCGCGGCGCGTTCACGGTCGGCGGCGGTGATCAGCTCGGTTGCGAGTCGTCTCGTACGCGCCCGATCGGACACGAATCCGTCCAGCAGAATGTTGAACATCCGTGCGACGCGCATGACGTGTCTATCCGCGAGAACAGAGATCGGAACCCGCGCATTCAGATCGCCACGCCAGATTGTATCGACCGTTTTTTCGAGGGTGCGAAGCGGTCGTACCGCGAGCATGACGAGAGCCGTATTCAGCAGAAGAGCCGCCAGGAAAGCGACTATGACGACAGTCAGAACCGGGGCAGTGCTCAACTCTCGATGGCGCACCACCAGCGCTGTGGCCGTAGCCGCGACAAGCAGGAGCAGATTGGCGCCAACGAGCTTGGCCGGCAGAGGGATCCGCAGCAGACCTTCGATCCATCGGGGAGGGTTGGCTGCAGTGGTTGCCGGTAACCTCATATCCGTGTCGCAGCTAGCGCAGGTGCCATCGCTCCTCACCGGCCCTCGTTCGAGACGGGTGAAAAGCGCGCCGTGCTGGCCCGCCGGACCGCTGGAGTCCCCACGGGCAGCTGTCGACGTCGAGGTTGACGGCTGGTTCTCGGGCGCTTGCATCCATGAAACCTATTCCTGAATGGAGCCTTCCGAAGTCGGGAAGGAGCCGTGCCATGTGTAGGGCAATCCCCTACGAGGTAATGGGAGGGTTTACGGACGATTTTTCCACCTTCGCCCGACAGATTCGCACCACCTCGTGACCTACGTTCCAGATGTAACAAGCGGGACACAACCGCACGCGAGCCTTCACCCGAAACTCGCACCATCTGGAGAACATGATGAAACGCACAAAGATAATTTCCGCCATCGCAATCACAGGCGTTCTGGCTGTTGGAGTGCTTGGACTCACCAATGACGCTGCTCGTGCCAACCGGATCGAGCGGACGGATTTCGATAAAGTGGTTACCGCAACCACTCCGGTCTACAATGCGACTCTGCCTGCTTCGTCCGATGCCGGCATCAAGGAATTTCGCATTCCCATCAAGGATGCTACTATCGAGATCGCCGATGGAGTGAAGTATCAGGGCTGGACATTCGGTGGCACCGTTCCCGGGCCTGTGATTCACGTGCGCCAGGGCGATCGCGTGCGGATCAACGTTGTGAACGAAGCCAACATGCCGCATTCGATCGATCTTCACTCGGCGCAGATCGCCGCGAACGTCGCGTATCGCATGATCATGCCGAAGGATTCCGTAGAATTCGAATTCGTCGCGCGGGAACCTGGTGCCTTCATGGTTCACTGCGGAACTCCGCCGGTGACCATGCACATAATGCAGGGGATGTATCTTCCGATCATCGTGGATCCGAGCGGTGGCTGGGGCACAAAGGCAGACAAGGAATTCGTAATCGTTCAGAGTGAGTTCTACACCAGGCCGAGTGCGGACAGCTCGGTACAGGTTGCGGATTGGGACAACGAGAAGGCGAAACAGGCTACCTACGTAGTGTTCAACGGTCGCGCTCGGCAGTACATGGATCATCCGTTCAAGGTTGATATTGGAGACAGGGTTCGCTTCTACGTCGTGAATGCAGGCCCGAACTTCAACAGTGACTTCCACATTGTCGGCGCGATATTCGACCGCGTATATCCGGACGGCAATCCGTCGCACGCTCTCGAAGGCGTTCAGACATACCCGGTTCCAGCTGGCGGTGGCGTCGTATTCGAAGCCGTCTTCAACAAGGACGGAAGTGGCGAAGGACTATATCCATTCGTTACACATTCATTCGCCGATGCAGAAAAAGGTGCGGTTGGCATGATCCAGGTTGGAACACCAAAGCAGTTCGCAACAATGTCGCACTAGAGCGTAATCGAGAGGCTGAAATGCAGCGAGACACTTGTGCGGGGTCGGCGATCCCAAGGCGGATCGTCGGCTTCCACCAGGATGAGGAGAATGACTGGGTGGCCGATCTGGAATGCGGCCATACGCAGCATGTGAGACATGATCCACCGTGGCAGGTGCGGCCGTGGGTAATCACAGAATCGGGACGCGCAATGTTCCTTGGAAAGACTCTCGAATGCGTGAAGTGTTGTCAGCCCGATGTTGCGTAGAACAGTTCGTGCACGTTGTGACGAGTTACCAGGCACCCGGTGCAATCATTCCGGAATGCCACATCGGATCCCACACCAGATTCGTCTCGACCGCGCCAACCCCCGCAACACGACCGACGGCGCTGCGAATCCCGGCCGTGATGATTCCCTCCATGGGACAGCCTGGGGTCGTGAGCGTATGTGTTACTCTGACGCGTTCACCGATCGTCTCTGGCGCCACAGTAACATTGATGTCGTAAACCAGTCCGAGAGTTACTATATCCAGGCCGATTTCCGGATCGATGACTGTGCGAAGTGCGTTCCAGATTTCGGTTTCGTCGGCAGCCTGTTCGCTCATCGAATTCGCTCGTGCGATGTATTACATCCAGCGTTTGTCCACAAATCGAAGCCAGCAGCTTCGAGCCATGAATTTGTGAGTAGATTGAATGATCGCGCCGGTTTTCCGGAAAGGACGTGACGATTGTCACAATGAGAATCTTTACACTCCAGCGCAGATGAAAATGAATACCCAAGCGTGTGCGGAACTCTGGGAGTGGGCTGAGTATTTCTGCCCGTGGTGCTACGTGGCTGTCGAACGTTTTCACCGACTGCAGCCTGAGTTTACGGGCCGTGTAATGGTGTCCACGCGGTTCTTCCCGCTTGAACTGCGTAACGGCGAGGGACCACCGCGCGACATCCTGGAACAGGAATGGTGGCTCGCCGCCATACAGGAGCCGACGGCCGCCTTTGTTCCGTTCACCGGAGACTGGCCGACAACGACTCTTCCTGCGTTCGACGTCGTGTGGGCTGCAAGACGCCAGAGTGCTGCAGTGGCGATGGAGCTGGATATTCGGATCCGGCGAGCATTCTTCGGCGAGAGTCGTGATATCGGGAAGCGTGATGTCGTTCTTGAAATTGCGCGCGACCTGAATCTTGATTTCCCCCGCCTTGAGTTGGATTCAGCCCGCCCCGAAGCTCGCGCTGCGGTCATCGAGGAAGCAACACTTGGTCACGAGCGATATCGTGTTCGCGGCACTCCGACGCTGATGCTCGTTGATGGTACGCATTTGCGCGCTCCCATTTCGATGCCCAGAATTCGCGATCGGAAGATCATCTCAATGTCTCCGATGACGTGTTTTGCCGCCGGTTGCGATCCCCAGACGCGCTCACTCTTCGACGCGGCACTTGCACTCGAGTCGGCCCTGACCGATGAGCCCGATACCGTCGGCGACAGCACGATCGACACATTTCCCGCGAGCGATTCACCGTCCTGGTCACCACTCAGGCTTGGTGCTCCATAAACATGTCCAAGTCCATGGATGAATCATCCGGTGCGGTTGCAGAGCTGCTGGCGCATCTCGCAATCTTTTCCGAGCTCGATGATTCGGTGATTCGCCAGCTCGCAGTCCGGTGTGTCACGCGTGACTTTCCAGCTGGCAAGGTTCTCTTCACCCTCGGCGATGTTTGTCGAGGACTTTATGTGATCGAGAGCGGTCGGGTTCGTATCTACAGAACCAGCCCGGACGGCAAGGAACAGGTACTACACATCGAAGTCCCGGGGCGGCCGGTCGCGGAGCTCCCGCTTTTCGATGGAGGCGTCTACCCAGCGTCAGCAATCACCGCGGAACCATCGCGCCTGATATTCCTGGCCCGGGACGATTTCGAATCCGTGTATCGTACGCATCCGGATGTTGCGCAAGCAATCATCCGGGGACTTGGCAAGCGGCTGCGGCACCTAGTACACGTCACCGAAACGCTCGCATTTCACGACGTCGCGGCGCGGTTGGCGATGCTGTACGTGGGATACGCAGAACGGATTGGAATCAGGACACCGGAGGGCATCGAGCTCAAGCTCGATCGCACTCAGGAAGAGCTATCGCTGGAGATCGGCGCAGCGCGCGAGTCCGTTTCGCGTGCAACTCGGCAATTGAAGCACACCGGACTGATCTCGTCCCTCTCGAGGAATCGCGTGCTCATCCCGGATGTAGCAAAACTCCGAGCCCGCGCGCAGGGTCGCTAACGCACAGGGTCGCTAACGCGCAGAAATCCCGCCCGAGCAATCAATCATCCTGACATCCACCGCGTCACCCCGACACTCAAGACTGGAGCCAGTCGAGCTCCCACCACGATCCGATAGTCATCCCGTGGCGCCGCAACCAGCACCCGAATAGATTCAGTCGTTGACCGGGGTGCCTGCCCACAGAGGGCGCAGGCTGAGAGAGTCCCGTAGAACCTGATCCGGTTTGTACCGGCGTAGGGAGTCAGGAAAATGGATGGAGTTGCGGTACTCACGCGCCGAGTGCGCGTTCTGACGCTTGCGATTGCAGCGTCCCTTGCAACAATCACATCGTTAGCAGCCTCGCTCGACGCACAGGTCGTGACTCGAGATTCTACCGCGCGTGCCGATTCAACCGGCGCGCGCAAGCTGGAACGTGTGATGATTTCGGCGGTCCGTGAATCGGCTGCCCCGATCTCACAGAAGACTGTCACACAACAGGAGATCCAGCAGCACTACTTCGGCCAGGACATCCCGCTTGTTCTGCAGAGCACGACGCCATCGCTCACATCGTACGCCGAAACCGGCAACTACTGGGGTTACAGCTACATACGGCTCCGCGGAATCGATCAGTCGCGTATCAACATTACCATCGACGGGATCCCACTCAACGATCCCGAAGACCAGGTGCTGTATTTCGCGGACTTCCCGGATCTCGCGAGCAGTCTCCAGTCGATTCAGGTTCAGCGCGGCGTTGGAACGAGCAGTAATGGCACTGCATCGTACGCGGGCTCGATAAACATGGAGACCACATCCCTCGTCGGCGCGCCGCGTGGGGGTGCATTGCAGTTGCAGGCCGGTTCGTTCGGTTCTCGGCGGGCGAGCCTGGATTACAACACAGGGCAGCTGCCTAACCACTTCGCGGTTTACGGCCGCGTTTCCGCCCTGCATACCGACGGCTATCGATACCATTCGGGCGTGGAAGGCGCATCTGGGTTCCTCAGTGGTGGGTATTTCGGTGATCGCGACATTCTCAAGTTCACGGCGATCGCCGGCCTCATGCGCGACACCATGGCGTACCTGGCGGTACCGGAAGCCGATCTCGCGACCGACCGGAGGATCAATCCGCTTTCCCCACGCGAACGCGATGGGTTCGGCGAGCGTCTGTTCTCGCTCGCGTACACACACCTTCTGAGTCCCAACTCGTCGATCTCGACGACCAGTTTCAT
>Ga0164241_10000825_pt1 | contig 46047 bp, 42 predicted proteins | sample OricomyardsoilBY_FD_108780 | JGI IMG/M metagenome (GOLD analysis project Ga0164241, IMG submission 108780) | Backyard soil microbial communities from Emeryville, California, USA - Original compost - Back yard soil (BY) | ecosystem: Environmental > Terrestrial > Soil > Unclassified | place: USA... | reverse complement strand
CCCTCCGGGCTCGCGCATGGCCCGCGCGCGCCGCGCCCAGCTGGGCGCGCAGGGCGAGCCGTAGGGCGCTCAGAAGAGCGGCCTTTCCAGCGAGTCGCGGGTGTACTCCATGGGTGTCCACGATGGACAGCACGATCAATCGCGCTCATCAGCATGCCGCCGGAGCAAAAGGGGGCGGAGCAAAAGGGGGCCCTCGGAGCACGCCATCGGTCGTTCTGGTGGTGGCCTGACAACCAAGGTTCCCTTGGTCGTCGACGCTCTGGGCCTGCCGTTGGTTTTCGAGATCACCGAGGGCCAGCGCCATGACAGCCGGCCTGCAAGCGACCTGGTTCAGCGCCCACGCTCAAGCTGCATGCTGGCCGCGCTTCGCTACTCGATATGAAAAGACCCCCGCAGCTACGCGGTGGTGGTTGCTCTCGGCTGTGCGCTGCTCTGGCTGCGGGTCTGAGCCCTTACTCTTCGCAGCTCTGCGCCAACTTGCTCCGCATCGCTACGATGCGCACAAGCATGCCCTTGGCTGCCCTGGGTCCGGTTTCATCCAAAAGCTCGAGCCGCTGGCACACATCCAGCAGCGCCGCTGACTCGGTCGCCGACCCACTTGCCGTCACGTAGTACCGGCGCTCATCGAGCTTCCAGTGCTCGCCAGCGCCCTCCGCAAGATTGAGCACGATCGAGAGCGAGGCCCGCGTGAACTGGTCGGCCAGATGACTCCGCCCACGCGCCAACCCCTCGATGATCCCGTTCGCTAACACCAGATGTTCCAGCGCCAAATCGTAGACATCCAGTCGTTCGTGATCGAGTTGCATCACGCCTCATCGTCTCGCAACTTTACGGCGAGACCAGCAATTCAGGGACACGCCCTAATCGGCTCGACACCGGACGGCAGCGATCGCCCGATAGTCACTCTATGGTGTTGCCAAGCAACTCCATCGACGGCCTGGCCCACGAATCGGACACGTCAGCCGCTTGACTCACGGCCGCCGGGTCGAAGCTCGTGCTCGGAAGACCTCGGATTGTCTCGAAACTGGGCGCGGCTTCGAGTAATCATTGGGGGTTGTGATGAGCCCCATTCAATCGCGGGTTGGACGACGGGAAAAGGAATTCACCCTGCGAGGTATTGTCTCGAGCTTCGAAGGCCGCCAGGCTCCAATGATGACGCCTGACTTCGTACGGACGAAGGCGGGGCCACCTGACTCCTGCTTCTCGAACACGGAGACCGAATGACGACGAATGGGCGGGGCCCCGACTCTGGAGCGGAGGCATCTTCCGAAGCTGAACGTCATGACGGCGCAAGCCACGCGCCGTCGGGCGTGTTTCGGGCTTCGAGCGGACACAAACGCAAGGATTCGGGCTGGAGCGTCGCGGCGCAATTCGAGCAGGAGGGCTTCTCCTACCGCGTGTTGCGTCGCCCGCTCGACGTCGCCCGCTCGGCGCCCGGTCTGACGAAGCGCGAGGAAGACGCGCTCGGGTTGGCGTGCGCCGGTCACACCAATAAGAGCATCGCTCGGCTACTCGAAGTGTCACCGTCGACCGTCGGCGTGCTGCTGTTCAGGGCTGCGGGCAAGCTGAACGCGAAGTCGCGGAGCGAGTTGCTCTCCAACTACGAGCAGCTCAAAGCGGCCTTGCTACTGAAGACCACCGAAGCCCCGGCTCGCGACCGGAAAAAGTAGCGGCGCTAGCGGAGCGGCGGCAGCGATGGTTTCCGGGGCGGGCGGCGCACGTACCTCACGACCCGGATCGCCTTGCCCTCGGGAGTATAGTCCACGCTCAAGAAATCGGTCAGCCGACGGACCGCCCCCAACCCGATTCCGAGTCCCCCGCGCTTCATCAATAAGCCCGGATCGATCGGGCCTCGATCGTCGCACCCGTCTTGCAGCGCCAGCTCGAGATCGTGGAAGGCGGGACCGACGTCGTGGGCGGTGATCGAGATGCCAACTCCGTAGACCGCGTCGGCGTGGCGCTGGAGCTCGAGCGAACCGTGCACGCCATACTTCACGATGTTCGTGCACAGCTCGGACACGACGATCATCAGCTCCGCGCACTCTCGGCGCTGGAAGCCGAGCTCGACGGCGAGCTTGCTGGCGGCTCCCCGGACCGAGTAAACGTCGAGGGCTTCTCGGACGAGGTGGCGCGACATGGCACGTACGAGCTTAAAACGTCGTGTTCGACCGCGGCAACGACCACCTCATGCGATGAGACGCACGTCGGCGACGAGCACGGACGCGTCGTCTGCCTTGCGACGGTAACGGCTCATGATTTCCTTGCACGCCGGCTCGGGCGCGAGCTGCCGGTGCTCTTCCAATCGAAAGCGGGTGGAGACGCCGTCCGAAAGCAAGGCGAGCCTGCTGCCGGGCGGCGCTTCGCACGCGCCGACCCGAAAGCGACTGATCTGATGGCCGAGCACCCCCGGCGACAGGACGAGCGGGACGGAGCAGCCGGCGCACATCAGGGCGACGTTGCCGACGGCGCAGATCTCCAATTTGAAGCTCCGCACGATGCACAGCGTGCCGGCCGCCCCGCGCGTGCCACGTAGCTCTCGATGGATTTCTTGCATCGCTTCGAGCACGCTCGTCTGAAATGGCATCAGGGTGAGCACCTCGATCGCCTTACGCGAGGCCAGCGCCGCGTCGGGGCCGTGTCCGAGCCCGTCGATCACGGCCAGGATCGTGTCGCCGGTCGCGCTCTGTCGAATCAGGGCGGCGTCTCCGTTCTGAATTTCGCCCGGCATCGGCGACGACAGGTACGACGCGGAGATCATCAAATCAGCACCTCGGCCACGACGAGCGTGCCGGTGGCTCCCGTCGACACGTCGAAGTGATCGGCGAGGCGCTTCGTGCCGAGCAGGCCACGCCCGAGGCCGGTTTTGCTGCGATACTTCCCCGACAGTACGAGCTCGAGGTTGGGGATGCCGGGGCCGGTGTCGGCGGCGCGCAGGATGATGCGCCGGGCTTGCACCGTGATCGGGACGATCTCGAGCGTTCCACGGCTGGCGTAGCTGACGATGTTGCGCGCCAGCTCGCTCACGATCGTCGTCACCTTCTGCACCGTGTAGCTACCGGCGCCGACCTCCTCGCAGATGCGCCGCGCTTCATTCCTCACCACGCCGATGTCGCTCTCGGACGAAATCTTGACCTGACACGGCTCCGCTTGCGGCTGGGAGCGCTCACACAGCTCTCGCAGCGCCAGCATGGCCCGATCGCGCTCGTGCTCGGCGACGAAAAGGTTCAGCCCACGCTCGAGCAGCGGGAAAATTTTGTAGGCGTCCGCGCTCGTGAAGCGCTCGGCGACGAGGTTTCGTTCACGCAGCGCCTTCTGTAACATCGGGCGCGCGATCAACGGCGACAGAAAGCGCTCGAGCAGCGCCCGGATATCGTCCAGGTCGTTCATGTTGCCGCGGCTCGTCCCAAAGTTGGCGATGAGTCGATCCTAGGTGACGGGAACGAAGCCGTTGCGGGTGGGTGCACCAGATGTCGTCACGTACCGAAACAGCGCGTCGCGCAGGCTGCGGTGCGTGACGATATCGCTCAGATCCAGGCCCATGTGCACGACGGTCTGGGCGATATGAGGGTTGAGCCCGGTCAGGGCGCACTCGGCCCCGAGCAGCCGGATCGACTTGGCCATGCGGATGAAGTGATCGACGGTGCGCGTATCCATCACGTCGATGCCGGTGATGTCGATGATCGCGTAGCGGGCTCCCTTCTCCACGATCGTGGTCAGCAGCGCGCTCGTCATCTCGGCGCTGCGTGCTGTATCCATCACCCCCACGACAGGTAGGCACAGCACGCCGCGCCACACCTCGATCACCGGCGTCGACAGGCTGCGGATCGCGCTTCGTTGCTGCTCGATCGTCGCCAGGCGCTCGTCGAGCTCGCGACGAAATACCGAGCTTTGCTCTTGCTCGGTTCCGAGGTTGAAGATCAGATCGTTGATGCCCGCGAGCAAGAAGCTGAGCGGGTTGGACCCGTGCAGATCGACCTCGAGCTGAGTCGAACAATCACCTTGGGCGACGTTCGCCAGGATCAGCAAGGCGTCTACGACGGTCTCCCGGACCTCGTCCAATTCTTCCTCCAGCATGGCGCGCGCCGTCATGACCAACGAACCTCCGCCGTCAGCTCTGCCGGCGCCGCTCGAGACAGGCTCCAGCCCCGCTGGGTCGCCGCGACGTCGCGCGCGCCCAGCGCGCCGATGAGCCCCTTGATCCAGCCGAGCGTCACGACGCCGACGTGGGCGTAGCCCTGCAAGCCAGAGAGGGTGAGCCCGAGTCGCCCATCGTCCACCTGGGCGATGTCGACGTCGAGCGAGCCGTCGTGTTGATGATCACTCCACCAGAAGCTCGGCAGCTTCCGGGTTAGCAGCTTCGGCGTCAAAATTCCCATCAGCGGCCGCAGTGTTCCCTTGGAGACGTCGGCGGCGACGAGCTGTCCGTAGGCCAGCAGGCTACCGTAGGCGGACGCCTCGTCGCGATGCGCCGAGACGATCGCGTTGAGCAGCTCGACGTGGTGCAGGCGCGGGTACCACTGGGCTGGTTGCACGTCGAGCACGAGGGCCCGCAGCGTCTTCGGGAGGTCGCCCAGCAGCCGTTCGTTGGTCTCGGGTGGGTAGTGCGCGCGTAAAAATTTGACCCCGCCCGTCAGCCAATGACCCCTCACGGAATTTTCGTTCACGGCTTGCCGCTCCTCCCCTCGTCGTCGACCTCGTTCGAGCCCAAGCTGGCCTCGGATCTCGCGGTCAGGCTCGCCCGGCCGCGCGCGTGCCGCCGCACGTGATGCTGGAGCGCGTCCCGCAAGGACCGGTAAGTCTGGATGCCCGAGAGCTCGACGCCCATGTGAATGATGCTGCGGGCCACGTTGGGGTTGATGCCCGACAGCACGCACTCCGCGCCGAGCAAACGCACCGAGCGCGCCATCCTCAAAAAGTGGTCGGTCGCGCGCGTGTCCATCGCTTCGATCCCGGTGATGTCGATGATCGTGAACCTCACCTTCTTCTCGACCACCGTCGCCAGCAACGCGCTGGTCATCTCGGCGGCGCGGCTGCTGTCGATGACTCCGACGATCGGCACGCACAGGACGCCGGCCCAAACTTCGATCATCGGCGTCGACAGCTCCTTGATCGCGGCGCGCTGCTTTTCGATCGTAGCGAGCTGGTCTTCGAGCTCGCGCTCGTAGCGCTGGGTCTCGCTCCGCACCAACGCCAACCGCTCGATGATGGCGTTGATGGTCACGGCGAGGGCCGCCATCGGCTCGCCTTCGGTGTAGCGCGCCGTCACGCGCGACGACAAATCGCCGCCGTCGACGGCTCGAAGCACGCCGAAGAACTCCCCGATGTACTCCTTGAGCTGCTCTTCGGTCTGAATCTCGACCGCGGGCCCCGAGGTCGTCACCACGCTTCGCCCGCCCGCGCCGTCAGCAGCCCTTCGATCGCGTCACGCTCCACCGGGCGCGCGACGCCCGGCTCATCCATCGTCGGCTCGTCGTCGAATTCGTCCCGCGGCCCGACCACGCCGAGCGCGGAGAGAGCGTCTTCGAGGTTCAAGGTCGTGCGCACGCCTCGTAGCTCGACGCCCATCGTCTCCAGAGTGAGGGCGATGTCCGGCTTCATCCCCGACAACAAGGTGCGCGCGCCCATCAGCGACGCGGCGGAGGATAGCTCGGAGAGCACCGCGCACAAATGACTGTCGACGAGCCACAAGCCAGTAATGTCGATGACCAATCCCGAGCATCCGTCCTCGTGGATCCGTGACAGCACCTCCGTCGTGAGCTGATTGGCCAGCTCGTCGGTCAGCTCACCCTGCAACGGCACGAGCAGGAGTGTCCACAGCTTGATGATAGGAATACGCTGGTAGCCTAAATCCATGTTTCACCCTTCACGCTCGAAACATCGTCGTCAATCGTGGCGCGACGCACAGTCCGTGTGCTCGAGTTCCCGCCACCCGCGGGCAGCGTCGGCGAACCGAGACTCCCGCGCTCGCGTTCGCGGGGCGCCCGAGCGAATCGTCACGAGCAGAGCGTGACGTGGGCACCGACATCGTCTTCACCAGCGCACGACGTAGGTGCAGCTCTCGGCGCCCTTCTTGCGACAAGGGGCGTCGTTGTCGTGGCGTGTGCTCGATTGCGGCTCGAAGCGCCCGGCGAGGCCCGTAATCAGCCCCCGATCGAAGTCGCACGGGTAAGGGTTATCGCAGACCATCCGGATGCACTTCTCGTTGGCGATCGCCTCGTACTTGTAGTTGCCGATGCCAGGCAACGTTTCGCCCGTGTCGGGGTTGAACAGAATCCGGCCGTTTTTCCGGTGATTCATGTGATAAATGACGTCGAGCGACTTCAAGCCGGCGTGAATGTCGGCCACGTGCTTGGGGATTTGCGTGACCTCGACGATCGCCTTACCGATGGTGTAAAGCGAATTGAAGCCCACTTCTTTGGCGATCGCTTCGTACGCGGACAGCCACGCATCTTGCGAGTACCAACCCTCGGGATCGATTGGCGCGGCCTTGCCAGAGGCGTCCGCCCTCACGAGTGAGAACTTGGTCAGGTACTTCATCGCTACCGACGGGTACTTGCTGAACCCGTCGACAATCGCCTGCAGCGAGCCCCCGCCGACCTCGACCCCCGGCTCCATAGACTTGAATTGCATGTACTCCGTTTTACCTCCAAGAGACTTGGCTCGCGCTCGAACGCTAACCCAGGTCCGCTTGAACGAAATCGTACTCGCCCACACCTTCGATACACAAGAACCGGCAGACAGCGTCGTGCAGATTTGAAGCACAATGCACTACACCCGGCTCGATCACCAACACATCACCAGGCCCGAGTCGTACACAATGAGTCTGCTTCCCGCCATCGCCGTACGAGATACTCGGCTCGACTCTGCATAGTGAGTTGTAGCAATTCGATGGGATGACACCGGGGGGCAGGTGCAGCGTGATCGTGAGCTGCCCGCTGAGCACGTAGAAGGTGTCGCGAGTGCGCGTATGGTGATGAACCAAGGAGCTGTCACCGCGCCGGGCCGCGACGTGGGCGACCTGAACTCCTTCCGCGAGCTGCTCCCGCCTGAAACCCAGCACGTTGCGCTCGTTTTCGGCGGCCGTAGTCCGTGCCACCGGGCCGCTCATCGGGCCCGCCCCGGGTCGGTGAGCTCGACGACGCGGTCGGTCATCGCCCCGATCATGTCCCACGCCTCTCCCACGATCGAGCGCAGGCGCGCGTAAGTGTGCGGCGCCTCACCGCGGAGCAGCAGCGCCGACTCGGCGGCGCGCTCCGCGTAGCCGTGGGCCCAGAACCGGCAGCCTTCATCGCTGCGACCGAGCGCGGCGTTGGCCGCCGTCACCACCAAGTCGACGAGCGCGACCTTCTCGACGTTGTCGAGGACGTACATTTGGCGCGTGAACCAGTCCGCCAGCGCGACCAGGACCGGATCGCGCGCCGCGCTCGAAGAGAGCCGCACCAGCGCCGGATCGACGAACATGCCGCGACCGAGCACCTCCACCAACTGGGCCAGGAAAGACGGGCTGAACTTGGCGTCGGCGCAGCTCGCCTGCCGCACCAGCAGCAAGGCGCTGCTCCGAGAAATCCACGAGCGGAGCGCGTCTCGATAATTTTCGCGGCGTGTCGGATCATCGAGGGTTCCGTCCGACCACAGCTCGAAGATGGCGCCGCGCTCGAAGTCGGCGAGGCGCGCGGCGTTGTAGTCGAGCAACCCGGCGAGGGTGTGCTCGGGGTCGGCGGGATGTCCTCGTTCGACGGGCGCGGCGGCGAGAGCGTCCCCGAGCTGGATCGAAAGCGCGAACAAGCCTTGTGGCCCACCCACGAAGCCGTGCATGCAGCCGCCGGGGAGGACGACGACGTCTTCGGTTGCCACGGCGCGAGTCACGTCGCCGACGATGTCGGCGCTGCCGCCGTACACGACCATCAGCGAGTCCACGCTCAGCGCGCGCGGCGGGAGGCGCTCGCCCGGTTCGAGCCGGACCCAGCTGACCGACAGCTGCGAAGCGCCGGGCATGAACGCTCGAAGCTGATCGTTCCAGCGGAAGTCTCGCCTCTCGCCGGCGCTGTCGCCGGGCGCGTCGGCGGTTCGAAGAGGCGGAATCGTGTCGCGCTTCACTATCGTTATTCGACCGTCCATGCTGTGGGGCTCCATTGAGGGCTCGTCACTACGAGCTGGCGTCGTTCATCTCGATGATGTGCGCGATGCGGCTCGTCATCGTGTCGAGCATGTTCCAGCTCGCGTCCAGGGTGTCGAGCAGCCGCGCGTAAGTATCTGGGGTCTGATTCTCCAGCAGCTTTGCCCCGACTTCTTGATGAGCGGCGTCGGCTTCGGAGTGAGTGTGGAAGAACGTGGCGCCTTCGTGGCCCGCGAACACCGGCTCGGCCAATGTTCCGAGGTAGAAGCCGCCCGTTTCGAGCACGAGGTTGACGACCGCCTTGTCGACGTTGTCGAGCACGACCATCTGGTGACAGAACCAGGACGAAGCGGCCTTGAGCACCGGATCTCCGCACGCGCGCGGATCTCGCGTCACGCGCAGCAGCTCGTTGTGCCCGAGCTCTTCGCGTAAGTGCTGCAAGAACGCCGGAGCGTAGCTGTCGTCGGCGCAGGTCGCCTGGCGTGTGAACAGCAAGGTCTGGAAGGCGTCGGCGAAGACGCGCGAGCCTTCGATCATCAACGCGCGCCGACGCGGAGTGTCGAGCTTGCGATCGCGCAGCATGGAATAAAACGGGTTGCTCAGCGTCATCTGCGCGCGCGCCTCGTTTCGCGCCAGGACCTGCTTCAGCGTGCAGGCCCCGCTGTCGGCCGGCCCCGGGAACGTGACGTGGACGGCCTGTAGCCCGCTCGCCCCGACCGAGGTGAAGCCGTAAACCTGGTTGGCGGGGATGGTGAGCACGTCGCCTTGCTCGACGGCTCGGCCCTGTTCTCCGACGAGCTCGGCGCGGCCGTGCACGACGATCAGCAAGCCTGGCTTCGGGTCGGAACGCAGCGTCACGGCCTCGTCTCGATGCACGTGCGTCCACGCTATCGATACGCCGGAGCCGGGCATCACCTTGCCGAGCAAGGCGTGCGCCCGAAACTGCCGTACGTCGAGCGGCGAGCTCGCGGAGGAGGAGGATGGGATCTCACTGCGCGGTACTACGGAAGGTGTCGTCACTCGATGTTCTCCTTGGACGGCGGCTAGCTCGGCAATGCCGCGGCGCGCTCGATGCACCAGTGGCGGTCGGAGCAACGCCGCGCCTGCACGTCGCGCCAGTCGAGACGGCGTAGCAAGTCCGTGACCTCCTCGACGGTCAGCGCGGCGTGCAGCGAGTCGTGAAACGTCTGCGTCTGGTAGGGCGTACAACCCTCGGCGTACTTCGCCACCAATCCATTCAGCTCGCTCACGCTGGCGGGACGAAGCAGGTCTTTGATGAACAGCCCTGCGCCCGGCCGCGCGACGCGCCGGAGCTCGCGGAACAGCTGCTCCGGGTCCGGTATGTGATGCACGAGGCTGTTGGAGATGACCATATCGAAGCTTCCCGCGGGGCGACCCGTGGCCTTCGCGTCGAGGCCGGCGATCTCCACGCGGTCCCCCAGCTTCGCCTGAGAGACGTTGCTCCGCGCCATGCTCAGCATGTGCTCGCCCAGGTCAATCGCCAAGAAGCGCAGCGCAGGCGCGCGGGTCGCGAACAGCACTGCGATGTCGCCGGGGCCGGTTCCCACGTCGAGCACGTAGCCTCGAGGCGGCGCAAGCTCGAGGGCACGGCCCACGAACTCGTCGTTGACGGCGCGGTTGTCGAAGGTGGCGTACTCGCGAGCGTCCAGCTCGCTGTCCATGATTTCGGGCTCCAAGATCCGCTCAAGCATTGCTCCTCCTGACGGCATCGAAGGGCTGCGGGCGAAGCTCACGAACCTCGCTCGTGCCCGGCATCGATCCTTGCATCGACGCGGCGTAGGCCGACAGGACGTCGTGCAGGTGCCCGTAGTCCCTGGCCACGAAGTACCGCTCGAGCAGGTCGGAAAATTCGTTCTCGTGTCCAATCGCCGACAGCGAGTACGGCTCGAGCCGCGCCGCTCCGCTGAGCACGCGGCTGAGCTCCGTCGGCGCAGACATCAGGGCGGCGCCGTGGACGCTGACCTCCCCATCGCCGCCGAAGAGCCCGAATTCGATGCTCCAGATATAGATACGCCGCAAGCACGTCACTTGCGACGCGTTCCCGGCGAGCTTGACGTACACCTGCGCCAGAGCCGCTTCCGCGGCGGCGACGTCGGCGGCGGCGCCATCGGGAGCGCTCTTGAGCTCGGCGGCGGCGCGAACCGCCTCGTGATACTCCGCGTCGAGGTCGTTCGGTGTGGCGCGGCTCGCGTACGTCGCCAGCTCACGCAGGTAGTCGCGGTGCTCGGGGCAAAAGAGCATCGGCAGGTGCCCGAGGATGTCGTGAACCATGTCGGGCTCCGGCGCAAAATCGATCTGCTCGCGGCGCCGGATCCGGGAAGAGACGGGGAAGATGCTCTCTGCCATCAGCGAGGCGTACGTCGTCGCGGGCAGGTAGCCGTCGACGACGACGACCCGCCAGCCCGTCGCGCGCAGCCGGTCGTTGAGCTCGTCAGCGCGCGGCACCCGCGGCGGCAGCTGCAGCGCCTTCAAGCCTTCGACGTAAGCGGGATGAATGCGCTCCGCGTGGCGGCTGACGACGCGCTCGTTGCGGGCCAGAACCTCGCTCCACAGCGCGTCCGCGTCCGCAGAGTAGCTCACGCTCGGCTGCCGGATCAGCTCCTCGAGATACGCGGCGACGTCCGGCGCCCAGCTACGATTCGTCGCCGCGCTGGGCGGACGCATCATTTCGGCCGTTCCCTCGGTTTTTCGCTGCGCCATCGAGTCCTTCCTGGAGCGAGCTACACGACGACACCTGCCCTGGCTCGCTTTGGATGCCAGGAGACAAGTCCCCTCCGCTCTGTTCACGCTTCGAACACCCCGTCTCCGCGCTGGAGCGGCGACGAAGATTGCCGAATGTAGCCACGGACCCGTCGTGGCGCGCAAGCACTAGTGCGTTTACACGCGACGACATCACGTAAACGATCGCGCTTCATTTACGCGTGCCGTGTAAAGCTCGGTGGACCTCGCGCCGCTCGATGCGCGCGACGCGCGACGCGCGTCAGGACGTCCAAACTGCGAGCATGGCCGGCGAAACTCGCCGCCGCCGTCGCCGCGCTCGTCCGCGATCAGACGATCGCTCGGCCAAGCGCGCGCTCCGACATTTACTCCGTTGTCGTAAACACCTTTTGTCGCGCCTTGGCGCCGCGCCACCGAACGAGACTGGAGATAGTCCTACGCCGACCGCCCGACACCGCCATCAGCGCCACTCGATGAGTGGGGACGGCGCCGGCGCGCGCCGCGCGCTAGCCTTGCTCGGTCGAGCGCGGCTCGGTCATGGTTCCGGTTGGGGAGGGTTGCTCGAGAGCGAACGCAAGATGCCGCGGCGCCGCGCCTGCTGCTCGAGCTCGGCCAGAGTAGCGCCAGGCTCGACGGCGCAGCGAAACGCCGCCTCCAGATCGTCGACGATGCGAACGCGAAGCGTGTGACCGCCTTGGGTCACGATGCTGCGCAGAGCGCTGCGCAACAGGCTGGTTTGCAGGCCATTTCCGCTGATAATCAGCGTCAAAGCCTCGCAGTAGCCGAGCAGCCCCGACGTGGCGCGCCCGAGCGCCGCTCGCTCCTCGGCCGACGGCACGTCGGCGCTGGGGTCGACGAGCAGCCAGCACAGGATCGCGCGTCCGGCTTCGCGCCGAGCTCCCGCCAGCTGCCGCACCAGCCGCGCTAGATCGGCGCTGCCGAGCGCTCGCGCGCAGAACACGCGTCCAACGCGCACACCCGCGGAACCCGTATCATCGGACACTTGCCGAACCGTACCCGCTTCTTTCCTTCACGTCTAGACGTCGGCGATGGCAAGCGTCTCGATGGCTTGGCTTCGCGCCGCTTACGTCGCTCATCATTCGTCCGTCGCTCATCATTCGTCACTCCGCGCAGTGAAGAAGGATGCGCACCGACATCGGAAAATCGATTGGCACTCGAACGCACGAGATGAGGACTCGCGTACGCGCGAGTAATCGAGCGGATGACTCCGCGAACGACTTGATCGTGTGTGCACCTCGGCTCTGGCGGCGACTCGTCTTGATTCGCGTGGCAGGCTGAGTTAGATCTTTTTGGCATCTTGGATCTTCCGCGCGACTTGGTGCTGGTCGTCGACGACGAGCCCGCGATCTTGCGAGCGCTCGAGCGCTCGCTCGGGGCCGCGTTCGACGTCGTCACCTGCACCGCCGGCAAGGACGCGATGGCGCACGTCGAGCGGGGTGACGTGTCGGTCGTGCTGAGCGACCTGCGTATGCCGGGCATGTCCGGCCTCGAGCTACTGGCGGCCACGCACGCGCTCGATCCAGACCTGCCGTTCGTCCTCATCACGGGCATGCCGTCGCTCGCGAGCGCGACGAAAGCCATCGAGCGCGGCGTGTTTCGCTACCTGCCGAAGCCGCTCGATGACCACGAACTTGCCGCCGTCGTGGCCCAAGCTTCGCAGTTTCGACGGCTGGCGCTGGTCAAGCGCGCCGCGCTCGAGCTCCGAGGAGCCCAGTCGACACCACGGCCGCCGGGGGTGGCGCGCAGTTTTCTTCAAGCCCTCGAGCAGCTTTGGGTGGCGTTCCAGCCGATCGTCTCTTTGAGCGAAAGACGCGTCTACGGCTACGAAGCGCTGATGCGTACGTCTCACCCCGACTTTCGTTCGCCTTCTCAATTGCTCGACGCCGCCGAGCGGAACGAAGCGCTCGACGTCCTCGGTCGAGCGGTGCGGGCGCGCGCCGTCGAAGGCTCGAGCTGCACGCCGGAGGGAGCGCTGCTGTTCGTCAACCTCCACCCACGCGATTTGACCGATCCGATGCTGGCTTCGCCCGAGTCGGCGTTCGGCCGCGCCGCGAGCCGCGTCGTGCTCGAGATCACGGAGCGGGCGTCGCTCGAAGGCATCGCCGACTTGCAGCGTCGCGTCTCCGACCTACGACGAGTCGGTTTCCGGATCGCGATCGACGATCTCGGAGCCGGCTACGCGGGACTCACCAGCTTCGCGCTGCTCGAGCCCGAGATCATCAAGGTCGACATGAGCTTGACGCGCAACATCGATCGCAGCGCCGTCAAGCAGAAGCTCGTCGGCTCGCTCGCGTCGCTGTGCCGTGAGATGGGCACGATCATGGTCGTCGAAGGGGTCGAAACGCCCCTGGAGCGCGACACCCTGATCGCGCTCGGCTGCGACCTGCTCCAGGGCCATCTATTCGGCTACCCCGAGCCGGTGCCGTCGACGCCGACCTGGTGAGCCCGCTCGACGCGGCTCCGCCGGTTGATGCTAGATTCCCACCGAATGCGTCGGTCGACCGTCGTCTTCGTGGCCGAGCTGGCTGCGGCGTTGCAGCTGCCCGCTTGCCGCAACCCCAGCTCTCCCTCACCGCGCCAGGTCGCGAGCGCGGCCCAGGCGACGGCAGAGGGCGAGGTCACCTTCAGCGGCATGTGCGACGCATCGGCCGCCGTCGCGCTCTCCCGTCGGACGGTGCTGGTGGCCGACGACGAAGACAACGTGCTGCGCGTCTACGACGCCGAGCACGGCGAAGCGCCCACCAGCGAGCTGGATCTGTCGGCGCTACTGCAGCTACCGATGAAGGCTCGGCGCAACGACGCGCCGCCAGAGGCTCCCGAGGTGGACATCGAGGCGGCCGCTCGCATCGATGAGCGCGCGTATTTCGTGACGTCGCATGGGCGAAATAGCCGCGGCAAGCTCAAGTCGGAGCGGCTGCGTTTCTTCGCCACGAGCACGCCCGAGAGCGGCAAGCTGAGCATGATCGGCCAGCCCTATACCGGCTTGCTCGACGATCTGCTCGACGACCCGCGGCTTTCGGCCTTCGACCTGCGCGCCGCCTCGCTGCTGTCACCCAAGGCTCCGGGCGGGCTCAACATCGAGGGCATGACGGCGCGAAACGGCGGCGGCGTCTGGCTCGGCTTTCGCAATCCCATCCCCCAGGGCCGGGCGCTGCTCGTGCCGCTACTCAATCCACAGGAGCTCGTGCTCGGCCAGCGAGCGCGTTTCGGTGACCCGGTGCTGCTCGATCTGGGCGGGCTCGGCGTTCGAGGGCTCTCATCGTGGCGCGGGCGTTACCTGATCGCCGCCGGTCGTTTCGATGGCGAGCACGCGGCGAGGATGTTCAGCTGGAACGGCAGCGAGCCCCCCACACCGCTCACGGTGCCGGGCATCGACCGCTACGACCCCGAGGCATTGTTCACGCCCGAGGACCGCGACGAGGTCCTGCTGCTGAGCGACGACGGCGCGCTGCGCGTTGACGACGAGGAGTGCAAGCGGCTCAAGGATAGATCCCGCAAGCGGTTCCGCGGCCTGTGGTTCGAGCCAGCCTTCGCGCGCTGACTCAACCCGATCCGAGCAAGGTCGTGGGGTATTCGCCGGGCGCGATCGCCAAGTCACGGCTTCGGGCGCTCAGCAGCGTCATCAGCATGCGCGGTCCGCGCGGCAGGCGATTGACGAGCGCCGCCCGCGCGTTCGCCAGCGATGGCAGCCGGTCGATCATGCGCTGCACGATCGCGAGCGGGGCTTGCTGGCTGCTCATCAAGTCCTGCAGCTCATCGGCGAGCTCGTTGGCCTGGACCCCGAGCAGCTCCGCCTCGGCCACCGCCTTGTCGATCTCGGCGAACGCGAGCCAATCGCCGTCGCCGTAAGTCGGGCCTGGCACGACCCGAGCCGTGCCCTCGCAAAATGAGCAGCGCGGGTGCGCTTCTCGCTCTTCGAGCGCCCAAAGTGAGGCGTGGGCGCACGCAGCGCAATAAACCGGTAGGTACGCAGCCATCCGAGGCCAGTGTCTGACGCTGAGGAGGCCGGGATGCAAGCCCGGAATCAACGGAAACAACTCTCACGTGCCGCGAGGCATCGTGATACGCGGCGAGACACGTACCGTGTGGCATCACTGCGGGCTCTCGCCGCTGGTTTGCCGGTACTGGCGGTAGGCCGCGGTGAACTCCGGGCCGAAAATTAGCGAAAACGCCTGGCGCTCCTCGGAGACGTTCTCGAAGATCTCTCGGTATTTTTGCCAGAGCGCCTTGTGGCGGCTCAGCGTCAAGCCGCCGCCCATCTGTCGTTCGATATTTTCCGGGGAGAGCTCTTCGAGCAGCGCGCGCACGCCGCGCATCACGCCTTCGAGCATCGCCAGCTGATGCAGCATGAGATCGGCCAAGATGCCCTCGACAGCTTGCGGCGCGTCGAACGACTTGTCTTTGGGGTTGAGCAGGGCGGCGGCCAGCGCCTCTGGGCTGCGTGCACCTTCGACCGCCAAGTAGGCGTGCGAGCGTTGGAGCGACCGACGCCGAGACCGCTGCAAGTCGAGCGACGACATGAACTGCGCGTGCCCTTCACGCAGGGGAATGAAGCTGCGACAGAAAGCGTCGAGCGCGTCGTGGAGCTTCGTGATGAAGCGAGCTATGTCGCCCGTGCTGTCGAGCGGTATGCCCGGCACCAGCGAGGCGGCCAGCTCCTGCAGCCCTTGCAAGGCCATGCCCTCGGCGGTGAGGCCTTGCAGAAATCCCGTGACGGCGCGCCCGCCGGCGGGACCGACGCCAGGCGGCGTCGAGGGCGGACGTCCGGGCGCAGCCAGCGACGATTGAAAAGGCGCCGCCGGCCCCGTCACATCGGGCAGCGCCGGGTAGGGCACCGGCGAGGCGGGGAAATTCGCGGGCGGAGTTCCTAGCAACGCGCCCGCGTTACCCAAGACGTGACCGGTGAAGCTCATCGCGCCCCGTTGCTCGAGCGGCTCTCGCAGCTCGTCGAAGGTCACTTGCACGCGCACGTTGACCCCCAAAAAGAACTGGAATTCGCCAGGTTGGAGGTCGTAAGGCACGTTCGGCGGCAAGCGAGCCGACGAGCCGCCCGTGAACAACAGCACGCCGTTTTTGCTGGCAAGATCCGTGACGCACAGCCGGCCATCGACGTCGTCGATGCGCGCGTGAAAGCTCGAAACGCCGCCGTGGCCGATCACGTAATCATTGAGGCCGTTGCGCCCGATGCGGATCGGCAACGCCGTGAGGCGCTTCGGCTCCGCCATCGGCTCGCCATTCAAGGAGAAAGCGCTCAGCACGAAGACGGTCGCCACGACCCCAAGCCTACTATCGAGGCGCAACCCTGGGCGAGTTGCTGACCGACTCCCCCGGAGCGTCGGCGAGGGGGCGGCGCTTCACTAAGCGCCGAGCGCCGCCAGCAAGTGCGCCACCGTAGCCTGCGGGGTGGCGAGCGCGGTTACGACCGCGGCCGGCAAGGACGAAAATGCTTCGGTCGAGGACGGATCGACGGGCTGGGTGAGGTCGACGATGTCGTCGTGCCGCCCGCTGGGTAGCCACAGCTCGGCCAGCGCTGCCTTCGGTGGCTTGCCGAGCAGGAGCAAGGCGGCGCCGGTCGTGCCGTCGTGCGACCAGAACAGGCTGGGAAGGACGCCTTGCCAGCCCAGGTAACGCCGCACGACATCGAGCCAGACGCAGAGCGCGGCTCCGCCGGCCAGCCCGAGCGGGAGGCGCAGGGAGAGCGTGGTCGCGGACGGCGGGGCACCGCGCGCGGGGGCAATGGCTTCGAACAAGAGCCGCAGCGTCGCGGCCGGCTGGGTGAGGGCCGGACCGAGCAGGGCCCACAGCTCGAGCAGCGGCAGCGTCGAAACCCAGTCATCGTACAGCCGGGCCGCTTCGGCGACTTCGGCGTCCTGCGCGCCCAAGGTCGGCAATTCTGGCGGCGACTCGGCGCGCGCGCTCATGAGATCCGCCAGGCCGGCGGTCGCCTCCGCCCACAGCTCTTCGAGGCTGAACGGCAGCAGCTCGGGGCGCGAGAGCAGCTCGGGCGGCATGCGTACGACGGCGCCCAGGCCGAGCGGGAATAGTCGGCCGGCGCTGTCGTGGCTGGGGGCGAGCGCGCCGCACAACGCCGAATCGCGCGGCTCGCTTTCGCCGCGAAATACGAAACCGTGCATCGCGCCTTGCGCGAAGGCCTCGGGCCAGCCCGGCCCCGCGCCGCGCACCGCCCATTCGCTCGCCGCCGTGAGCCAGGCGTCGAAGGCGGCAAAGCCGGGCGCGTGGCTGGGCACGGGTAAGTACTCCGCGCGTGACGGCAGCTTGCCGACCGCGCCGGCGGGGCCCACCGCGAAGGACGTCACCTGGCGCTCGCGGTGGTGACCGAGGCCGGACAGCGCAGGCGACGGAACAGGCCTTTGACGAACGGGTGCACCGACTTGCCGGGACGCACGTCGATGGTCACCGGGCTCTCGCCCGATCGCGACAACGTCCAGGCCGCGCTGAGAACGCCGGCGCCCTCCGCGAGCGCGGCGCCCGGTTTCAGACCGCCGGCCTCGAACAGGCGAAACAGCCCGAAATCACCGGCCCTCGGGATCTCGTCGGTGAAGCCGGCGCCGCGCACCTGCAGGACGGCGCCGTGGGGCGAGCCGGTGCCGGGCCAGACCACCGGTATCCAGCGCTCGGGCTCGTTGCGGTACACGGTGCTGGCGCCGTCGATCGTCAAGGAAATCTCGGCGATGTTCGCGCTGGCAGGATGAATCTTGATCCCGAACGGCACGTTGGGGGTCTGGCCGCCACCGAACGTCGCGTCGGTGATTTCGGCCGCCACGTTGAGACACTGCAAGAAGTCGGGCCGGAACGGCATCACGTCAGCGGCAGCCTTCGGCCCGTAGGTGTTGCCCGAGCGCTCGAGGCGGCTCGCCAGGTTGGTGGCGAAGAACTTCCAGAGCAAGCCGCTATCGGGTCGGAAGAAGTCGCTGAACTCCGCCAACGATACCTCCGCCGGTGCGTCGGTGAACGGATAGCGCGGCAAGAGCTTGGTATTGTAAACCTCCCAAACTTCCTTCTGCCAGCTCTCGCTGAGCGACACGAAATCGGCGTTCATCACGCCCTTCCGGCTGCCGCGGATCGGATTCATCAGCAGCGGCTCCAGCGTCATGCGCGTCCGCGGATCGAGGCCGCCCAGCAAGCTCTGCACGGACGTGGCGGTGCGGGCGAGCGCGGCATCGAACTCTTGTGCCGGCGAGGCGTTCGTCTCCGAGAGCTGACTGAGGGCCGCTTCGAGCGTCGCGAGCTGCGCCAGGTAAAGGCTCAGCTTCGACGGCGCGGCGTCGGCCTTGCCGGCGGAAGCCTCCCCGAAGCCGAACGTGAGCAGCGGCTCGAACGCGTGCTCGACCGGCGAGACCACACGCGGCGGCGGGGCCCCCGCGTCGACGCCGGCGTCGGGCAGCTTTTCAACCGCGATCGCCTTGCCTTTGTCGAGCGCCTGTTCGGCGAGGGTCTTGGGCGGCGTCACGTCCAGGCGCACGTTCTCGGAGATGACCTTGAACAGTCGCACGTACGGGCCGTCGGAAGCGGAGACGACGCGCAGCTCGTCGAGGGCGGCCTTCATCTCCGTCGGCGCCACGACGTCGAGCCCGGCGATGAAGTCGGACCAGGCCTTGACGTAGCGCTGAAAGTACAGCTCGCGCAGCTGGGCGGCGCTGTTTTGCTTGGTGTCGCTGATCACGAGCGCCTCGTGGCCGAGCACCCAGGGCTCGAGCTCGAGGCGCGCGTCGGGTGAGTCGAGCAGCGCGCGCACCTTCTGCCAACCGAGCGCTGTGTAGAGGCCGCGCACCTCGACGTTGCTGCGCGAGTTCCAGTATTGAGCGGCGGGACCGAAGAAGATTTTGTCCGGCCGAATCGCGGGTACGCCTTTGGCCGCTTCTTCGAGCCAGCCGTAGCGGAGATCGTCGACCGACTCCGTGCTCAGCCGGCCTTGCGCGCCCGAGACCGCGGTCGCGTCGCACGACCACGCGAAGCTGTTGTCGGTGGTGAGCGCGTCGACGTAATACTTGGCGTGGGCGGCGAGCTTGTCTTCGTCGGTCGAGCCCCCGGAGCCGAGCGCCCTCGCCCACGCCTTCGCCAGGCGCGGCGTCGCCCAGGCAGGATCTAGATGCTCGGTCTTGCACAGCATCAGGTACAGCTTCAGGTCGTCGTAAGCCGTCTGGTAGTTCTGAGAATCCATGCGCACCATGTCGCCGGTCGCGCGCACGTCGGCGGTGAGCTGGGTCTGCACCGGACCTTTGACCAGCGAGCGCAGCCGCTCGAGGTAAACCGTCTTGATCGCGCGCAGCAGATCCGGCGCCGCGTAGGGCCCGGTGTAGCCTCGCACGTGGAATGCGGCGTCAGCGCGCTCGAGCATCTGCACGCGGCTGACCAACAGATCGAGGGCGCCGGCGGTGGCGGCCGCGCCCGCGCCCGGCGTTCGTTCGATCGCCAGCGACTGGGCGGCGTCGCGCGCGGTGGCCTGGGCCAGATCGCTATTTTCGACGTAGCTCAGCGCGGCCGGGATCACGATCACGAGCACCAGCAACGCCACCACCGCCGCTTGAATCGCCTGGCGCATCGAGCGGCGCTTGAGCCGGGTCGACGAGCCGAGCCCCAGGTGACGATCAGGGAAGATGACCTTCTGAAAGAGCTCGGTGACGAAGTAGCTTTGCGGCGGCTGCTGGTTCGCGCGCGGCGCCCCCGCCGCCATCGGCAAGTTGAAGCCCCGCGACATGTTCGCGAGCACGTGATCGAGCTGGCGCCCGGTTTGAGTCCCGCTCGAGAAGTAGAAGCCGCGCAAAAGGGGCGTCTCTTGATACGGATTCGACTGGCAAAGCTGGCCGACGAAGGCGCTGAGCGGCCGCCGCAGATTCGCAAACTCCAGCGGGAATTGCAGAATCCTCGCGCGCACCTCGGCGAGCGGCTCGGTGCCGAGCCGCGTGAGCATGCGCGCGTGCAGCACGCGCTCCAGCAGATCGAGCTCGGTGCTCACCATGTGCTCGGGCTCTTCGAGCTCTTCGTCGAAACCGAAGCTGGCGCCCCACGTTTGGCCGCGCGCCGATTTCGGAAGATCACCCCAAAAATCGACGAAGCCGGCCAACAGATCGACCTTGGTCAAGACCACGTACAGCGGGAGCACCATCTCGAGCCGGCTCATCACCTCGTCGGCGCGCGCGCGTAAGGTCTTGGCCGTTTCTTCGAGGTCGTGCTCGCTACCCGACAGCAGGTCCTCGACGCTGAGCGCGATGACGACCCCTTCGAGTGGCCGGCGCGAGCGGAACTTGCGCAACGTGTCGAGGAAGCCGAGCCACTCGTCGCGGTCGTCCTCGCCGGTGGCGAGGCGTCCGGCGGTGTCGAGCAAGATTGCGTGCGGCGAGAACCACCAATCGCAGTTGCGCGTGCCGGCGGTGCCGCGCACCTTGCTGCTACCGCTGCCGGGAGGCGAAATGAAGCCGAGACCGGATTGGGTGAGGGCGGTGGTCTTTCCGGCCGCGGGCGGACCGATGATCACGTACCAGGGCAAGGCGTAGAGCGCCGCTTGTCCGCTCTTGGCCCCGAGGCGCGTGCGCTTCAAGGCGTCGATCGCCGCTTTCATCTGCGCCTGCAGGCGCTGCACCTCGACGCGGCGGTCGGGCCTGGCGTTGTCGGCTTGCTGCGCGGCCTGGCGCAGCAGCTCCGTCTCCAGCGCCGCCGCCCGCATTTTGGCGCGAATCTGCCGCACGATCAGCACGGTCAAGAACGCCGTGACGCAGACGACGCTCGTCACGATGCCGATCCACAGCGGCCCCTGAACGATCAACACGATGCCCCAGGTCGCGATCGCGAGCAGGGCGAGGCCGAGCGCGAGCCAGAACATCAACATTCGCCGTTACCTGTCATCGCGAGGGCGCCGAGGCTGGTTGTGACAGCGCGCCTTGCGGCAGCGCGTCGAGGGTCTTCTGGACGTCGCTCTTCACCAGCCGCTCGAGCCCGAACAGCAGCCCGAGCGCGATCAGCAAGCCACCGGCCGCGAACGCGATCAGTGGCGCGTTGCTGTTTTTGACCTGCTGGGCGCGGTCGGCCGGGACGGCGTGGGGACCGAGCTTGTCGGCGCGCGGCAGCTGGCGCGACACCTGCTGCAAGGCCGCCTGCCCGAAGCTCGACAGCGAGGTCGGGTCGCCGCCCGTGCCGAATTGACCGCGAAAACCGAGGGCCAGGCACAGTTGGTAAGCCGCCACCGCCTCGACGCGCCCCTCGCCGAGCAACGCCCGCAAGCGATTGAAGAAATGCTCACCGGCCGTGTACTGGTTGAAGAGCACGAGCTGCAGCGGCTGGCTCATCCACTCGTTGCGGCCCGGCCAATTCGACTTGAGAATCTGCTCGTCCAAAAACGCCACGACGGCGTAGCGCATGTCGGCCAGATCCGGCTCCGGAATGCCGGCCGCGCGTCCCTTGCCGACCATCGCGTCGAGCGCGACTTGCAAGCGCTGGCGAAGCTCGCCCGCCGATCCCATGCTGGGCGAGTGCGGGAAGCTGACCGCCAACATCAGCACCTCGGCGCAAGCCGCGTAGACTCGTTGACTCATCGAGCCCCCACCGATCTACCTCAACGCGGCCGCGTTCGCGGCGTACATGGCCACTTCGGCGCCGGCCCAGTCGCCGTCGGACGGCAGGTAGAGCGCGACGGTGGCTGACTTGGCGATGTCTTCCCAGTATTGGCCTTCGCGGGCGACGCGGAAGAAACACAAGCCGGGCTTGAGCGGCAGCGCCCCCGACGGGGACCACTCGACCGCCACCTTCACGCCCGTGCGCGCGTGCTTCACCACGTCGTAGATGTGGTTCCAACCGGCCAGCTTGAGCACGCCCGGGGCGCGCTCGCGCACCAGCGCTTCGGCCATGTTCGCTTTGACCGCGATGAAGAACTCTTGACCCAGCAGCTTCGGGTCGACGATGCGCCCGATGAACATGCCGTCGGGCCGATGCTCGAGCGCGATCTCGGTGTAGGCCCGCTCGGTGCCCCCCGAGACGAGCCGGAGGATGATCGCGAACAAGCTCTCGAAGGTCTCGCCCAGCTCCAGGTAGTTGAACTTCGGCAGGACGAGCGGCTCCATCTCTGCCGAGAAGCACGACAGGCTCCCGGCGAGCCGCACCAGCACTAGGTAGGCTTCCTCGGGGTGGACGCGGGCGGTGTCGAGCAGGTGATTGAGCTCCGGCACGACAGCGCTCAGCGTCTGCAGCAGCAAGAACTTGCGTACCTCGCTGGCGTGAAAGTCGGCGCCGGAGTTTTGCCGGCCGCGCCGCTCGCCGAACAGCTGCTGCTGGCGCGCCACGATGTTGCTGAGCACGCGTCGGACGCCGGTTTCCAAGAACGGCGCCGCCGCCAGATCGAGGACGGGCGGGACGCGCGTGTCGAGCACGACGAACTTACCGGTGTCTTGCCGCACGAGCTCCGCCACGCGCAGCGTGACGAAGCCGTCGCGCCGCTCGTTGCCGAACAAGATCCGCAGATTGGGCCGCGCCCACTCCACCTCCTGGGCCCCGCTGCCGGTGTTGGTGTCGATGGCGCCGTGCAGCTCGCGCGTGAAGCGCCGCACGCCCGCGCCGTCGAGCGAGACTTGGGCTGCATCTTGGGTAGACGCGAGCCCCACGAATACCTCCAACCGCTGCGACTCCGCGGGCAGCTCGCGCGGGTCTGGCGGTTGAACGTCGGTACCCTCTCCGCACGCGACGCTGGCACCGTCAGGCCAGATCGCGCGCAAGCGCTGCAGCCGAAACTGCCCCGCCGCAAAGCCGCGTTCGTCGATCTTGAGCTCGGTCACTCCCCAGTCGTAGTGAGTGACAGCGCGCACACGATCGTTCACCAGACCTTCGAAGTACTGGTCTTGCTGTTGAAAGTGGTGCTGGCTGACGAGCAGCCCCTCGGTCCAGATCGGCTTGCGCGTCATGCTCACGGCCCCTTGCCTGCGCTGTCTTTGCTCGGATCGGCGGCGTCAGCAGCGGCCGGTCCGACCGGCTCGGTCTCGCGACCGGCCCCGTCCTGAATCTGCATGCGATCGAGCCAGATCGGAATCGGATCCGCCTTGGCGGCGCACGGCGGCTGCGCTTTGGGGGGCGCGATCTCGTAGGTCAAAAACCAGTCTTTGCCTTGTGGCTCACGAAACAGCGCGACGACGCCCAGAAACGCCGCGTCCGGCTTGGGCGCCACCGTGATGTTCTTCTTCTCCCCCGGGAAGATCGTGTGCTGCTCGGTGGAGACGACCTCACCTTCGAGCGCCTTCGTATCGGTTTGCCAAACGTCTTCGAACGACGCCGTGCGCAGGCGTGCGTCGCTCTTCAGCTGGTACACGCGCACCTGCACCGGGCGCCCCTCGCCGCTCGAGAGCGCGTTGCTGCGCTGAGTTGCAGTGAGGGCCAAGGTCAGAGGCAAGGCCTGACAAGGCTTGGCCGGGCTCGTCGGTGCGGCCGGTGCGGGTTGGCCACCGCACCCAACTACCCCGGCGCTCACGACGGCAACGCTGAAGAACCAAATCACGCGCACCATGGACGGCCCCTTATACACGACCCCGGCCACTTTTCTGCCGCGTAGCGGCGGCCGCCCCGGGATATTCGGCCGACCAAAGGTCGACCATGACGCTCGCGCGGACGCGAGCTTGACCCGTTACCTCAGGGGGTGTAACTCAAAAAAAGCATGAGTGGGCACTGGGCCACGGGGAAGAAGACGTGATGTCGTCGCGTACCACTCCGCCTACGCCGTTGAAGGAGAAATGTCATGGCCGTTGATATGTTTCTGCGCATCGACAAGATCGAAGGCGAGTCAAAAGACTCCAAGCACAAGAGTGAAATCGAAGTCGTCGGCTGGTCGTGGGAAGCCGCCCAGACCGGCACGAGCGGTATCGGTGGCGGCTCGGGCACGGGCAAGGTCGAGCATCAAGACATCGAAATCCGGAAGTTCGTCGACCGGTCTTCGCCGGTTTTGTACAAGCTTTGCTGCAAGGGCGAGCACATTCCGAGCGCCGACCTCACCGTCCGCAAGGCGGGCGGCGAGGCCCTCGAGTACCTGATCATCCACCTCGAAGACCTGCTAATCACGTCCTTCGTCTTGGGCGGCGATCCGAAGAACGACCAGGTCGCCGAGACGCTGCGGATCAACTTCACGAAAGCGACCATCACCTATACCCCGCAAGACAAAGCGGGCGCGGGCGTGGCCGCCGTTACGGGCGGTTGGGATCTCAGCGCCAACGCTCCGTTGGGCTGAGCGTATCGACAGACGGCGGTCGCTCTTCGCGGGGCGGCCGCTGCCGAACCAATCGATTCGTCGCGCCGGCGACGCGGTCCTCACCGTGTCGGGGCGCGATCCCCTGTTGCAGGGAGGTCGGGGTTCGAGCAAGTCACGGTGTGGCCGGAGCCGCGAGCGCCGCGCCGCGAGCCGCCAAATTGCGCGCGCAGGCGGCCTGCATCTCGGCCGTGAACCGCTGGCGGCCCCAGTTGAAGTTCTGGGGTGCGCACAAGTCGCTGTCGTCCTTCGATTTCAACAGCTCTTGTAGCGTGTCACGCGCTTGCCAGACGCTGTCCTTCGACACCTGCACCGCGAAGTTCTGCACGTTGGGTGTGCTCGTGCCCTTGATGTCGAGGTTGAGGCGACGCAGCTCGTCCAGGCTCGTACCGGCGGCGCGCGCCACGAGCGAGAGCCGCGTCGACGGCGGCACCTGCAAGTCCATCGTCACCTGGGGCGCGCCTTGCTGCGCGCCGCCGAACTTGAGCTTCTGCAGGTTGTTCAAGATCAGGGCGATCGCCTGGATCGCGGGAGCATAGTCGGCGGTTTCGCCCGGCAGCATCTCGGCGTCGACCAACTCCCAGAAGCCGACAGCTTGGCCGTCGCCGACCTCGACCCGCTCGAGCCGCGTCGCCAGCCCGAACGGCCCCATGTTGTAGGCCGAGAACACCAGATCCCAGGAGCCGAACTTGGCGTACATGTCGCTGAAGTACTGGATCGCGGCCTCGGTCGCCTTTTGGGGGCTGTGTCGCTCGTCGACGACGTCTTCGATGATGCGCAGATGGTAGGCGCGGGCCGCGTCGGGGATGAACTGCCAGAGGCCCTCGGCGCCCGCCGGTGATTTGGCGAGCGGGTAGCAGCCGCTCTCGGCATAAGCCACCGCGATCAGGTCTTTTGGCAGCCCGCGCCGGATCAGCGACGACTGGATCGCGTCCTTATAGGCTCCGCAGCGCCACAGCATCTGCTGGAAGGTCTCGCGGCCGAGCGGATTCTCGGTGTAAAATTCGAAGCGCTTTTGGACGCGTGGATCGTCTCCCACGTCGATTTCCGGCATTTCGAGGCCCGCCAGCCAGCGTGAGCGCATGTTGTCGGGCGTGCGCGGCCGGCGCTTCACGCGACGTTTGCCGGTCGCGGTCACGAGCTTGCCGACCTCCGCCAGCGCTTTGCAGTGCGCGCCCAAGCAGCCTGGCTGCAGCGCTTGCGCCGCCGTCGCCGCTTGCTCGTCGAGCAGCGCGCGCAACTCGGGTGACTCTTTTCCGCCGCGGCCGTGAACCTGGGAAAGCAGCGACCGAAAGCGCTCATCGTCGGTGGTGAGCCGCGCGCGAGGCAGGCTCGAGCCGCCGGGAGCGTCGGTGGACGTCGCGGGCTGAGCCGCGCCCGACGCCGCCCCGACGGCGCTCTGCGACGCCGCCGCATCGTCGCGGCGGCGCGTGAGCGTCACCGCCACCAGTACGATTCCGAGCACGACAGCGCAGACGCCGAGCGCTGCGAGCGCGCCAACCCACCAACGCTGCTCACCCGATTGACCGCGCCGTCGCGGCGCTCCGCCGTATTTTGGGCGACCGCGGGGAGCGGGCGACGTGAGCGCGGCGGGCGTTCGCTGGGGCGCGCGGCGGTTGTCGCTCGCGCCGCGCTCGGGTCCGAGCACGTCAGGCAGTCCGCCCGGTGATGGGGGCCTGCCGCTCGGCTCGCGCAGCGGCGGCAACCCGCCGTAGCCGTCGCTCAGCGCAGGCGGAGGCTGCGAAGCCGACGACGGACGGCGCTGCAGCCCGAGCACCGGCGAGGGACCGCTGCGCCCGCGATCCGCGAGCGGCGGTAAGCTGCCGGCTTTGGGGGGCGGAGTCTTGTTCTTCTGCCCGAAAGCACGCAGTCCGAGCACCGAACGAACCATCAAGTTGGGTTGCCCCGGTCGACCGGGCACCGCCGGCACCGGCGCGTGGCTCGCCATGGGAGCCGCGGCGACCGGCGGCGGCGATCGGGGCGCGGCGGGCGGGGCCGGCGCGCCCGGCACCGGTCGCAAACCAGGCGCGGGCGGGGCCGCGCCGAAGACCGCGGGCGGAGGCGCTGCCGGTGCCGCCGGCGGTTTCTCTCCGAAGGAGGTCAGCAAACGGGGCGGCATCAAGTCCGCCGGCGGCGGCGCCGACCCGGAATCGCCCGGCCCCTTGGCCACGAGGTAGCCGGACAACAGCGGCGGCGGCGCCAGCGAATCCGGACCGGCGAGCGCGGCGTTCATGCGGACCAGCTCGTCGGGTGTCAGCGAGTTGCGCGCGCTGGCCAGCAGCTCGCGCACCACGTCGAGCTGGGCACGCCCGGCCGCCCCGCCCGACGCTTCCGTGATCCGCAAAAGCTCGCTCAGGTGGTGACCGACGCCGCCGAACCCCACGCTGCGCGATGGCGCTTCGAGCTGACGCGAGCGCTCGACCAGGCCATAAAAGGCCTGATTTTTATGCAGCGTCACGCCGCCGAGCATGCCCTCCCACTCCGCAACGCACTGCGTGAGCGCGGCGACGAGCTCCGGCCGAGCCCAGCCGGGCCTCAGGAAGCCTTGCTCAGTCACGGGTCATTCCCACCATGGGTGATTAGCACAAGACTCGCCAAGGTTAGACGCACGAGGGGCCGAGAATCTGCCGCAAGGTTGACAATCAGCCGACCCCGCCTGCAAATGCGGAAGAGGCTCGGGCTGGTAAGCGTACGTATGGCGATTTTGGAAATCGGAAAGTTGCTCGCACCCATCGCCGGCGATGCGCCGGCGGGCCCGAACTTGGAATACGATCCGGCCTTCGCGGCGCTCGAAAAGGCCGCTGCCGGTAAGGCCGAGCAGGTGATCGGCGGTACGGCGACGCCCGCCGAGCCCCCCGACTGGAATCTCGTGCTCAATAGCGCGCTCGAGCTGCTGGAGCGCACGAAAGACCTGCGCGTCGCCGTACTCGCCGCGCGCGCGCTGCTCTACCGTAACGGGGTCGTCGCCTTCACCGAGGGCGTGGCGCTCTTGCGCGGCTTGGTCGAGCAGCACTGGGCGCTGGTTCACCCTCAGCTCGATCCCGAAGACAGCAATGATCCGACGATGCGCATCACGGCGCTCGCGGCGCTCGCCACCCCGTCGTTGTTGCTAGCATTGCGGAGCTCTGCGCTCGTCGACTCGCGCGCGCTCGGCCCCGTCAGCCTGGCCGACCTCTTTCCCGCCGCGGGCGCCCCCGATTCGGCGCGGATCGCGGGCGCGTTCGAGGCCGCCGAGCTCGCGACGATCGAGGCCACCGCCGGCGCGTTCGCCGCCGCCGCCGCCGACCTGCGCGCGATCGACGCCGCCTTCGAGACCCAAACCGGCGACCGCGGCCCCGATTTCGCGGCCCTGCTCGACTATTTCAATAAGGGTCATTTGGCCCTCTCTCAGCGAATTGCCGCGCTAAAACCCGCGCCCAGCCCCGAAGCTGTCGGCGCCGCAGACGCCGCCGGCAGCCCCGCCGCCGCAGCTCCGCCACCGCGCGGCTTGAGCGGTGATATCCTCACCCGCGAGGACGTGGTGAAGGCGCTCGACAAGATCTGCGAGTATTACGCGCGGCATGAGCCGGCGAGCCCCGTGCCGCTGATGGCTCAGCGTTGCAAAAAGCTCGTCACGATGAGCTTTTTCGAGATCCTCGCCGAGGTAGCGCCCGAGAGCATCAAACAAGCCCAGCTCGTGGTGGGCAAGGGCGATGCCCCATGAAGTGGGTGGGTAACAGGGGGGCGTACCGCCCCGAACGGCCAGTACGACTTGTGACAACAACGGAGTTTAGGACATGAGCAGCCAGAAGTTCATCCAGCGCAACCGCGCACCCCGCGTGCAGATCGAATACGACGTCGAGCTGTACGGCGCAGAAAAAAAGGTTCAACTGCCGTTCGTGATGGGGGTCATGTCGGATCTCTCCGGCAACGCCGGCAAAGAGCTGCCGCCGGTCGTCGATCGAAAGTTCCTCGAAATTTCCGTCGACAACTTCGACGAGCGGCTCAAGGGCGTGGCCCCCGCCGTCAAGATGCGCGTGCCGAACCAGCTGACGGGCGAGGGTGAAATCCCGGTCGAGGTGAAGTTCGAGAGCATGGCCGACTTCTCACCGGCCGCGGTCGCCAAGCAGGTGCCGGCGCTGGCCAAGCTGCTCGAGGCTCGCCAGCAGCTCGCCAACCTGATCACGTACATGGACGGCAAGTCCGGCGCCGAAGAGCTCATCCACAAAGTCTTGCACGACAAGAACCTGCTCGAAGCGTTGGCCAAGAACCCCAAGCCGGCGGACGAGCCCGCCAAGAGCGAGTGAAGTCATGAGTGACGCACAAGAAGAAAAAGCCGGACAGGTAGCGGTCCAAACCACCGAGACCAGCGACTTTGCATCGCTCCTCAACAAGGAGTTCAAGCCGCAATCGACCCGCGCTCGCGAAGAGGTCGAGTCCGCCGTCGCCACCCTCGCTCAGCAAGCGCTGGGCAGCGCCGCCACCATCTCGTCGGACGTCGTCGCGAGCATCCAGTCGATCGTCGCCGAGATCGACAAGAAGCTGAGCGCCCAGGTCAACGAGATCATGCACAACGCCGACTTCCAGGCGCTGGAAGGCTCTTGGCGCGGCCTGCACTACCTCGTCAACAACTCCGAGACCGACACGATGCTCAAGATCCGTGTCATGAACGTCTCCAAGAAAGACCTGCAGAAGACGCTCAAGCGCTTCAAGGGCGCGGCCTGGGATCAAAGCCCTATTTTCAAGAAGCTGTACGAGCAAGAGTACGGCCAGCTCGGCGGCGAGCCGTACGCGTGCGTGGTCAACGACTACTACTTCGATCACAGCCCGCAAGACGTCGAGACCCTCGGCGAGCTGGCGAAGATCGGCGCCGCTTGCCACGCCCCGATCTTGGCGGCGGCGGCGCCGTCGGTGTTCGGCATGGAGAGCTGGCAAGAGCTCGGCAACCCGCGCGACTTGCAGAAGATCTTCTCCACGCCCGACTACGCCGCCTGGCGCTCGCTCCGCGAGTCGGAAGACGCGCGCTACCTCGGCATCACGATGCCGCGCTTCTTGGCGCGAAGGCCGTACGGCACCAAGAGCGACCCGGTCGAGGAGTTCGACTTCGAAGAAGAGACCACCGGTCAAGACGCCACCAAATACACGTGGGCCAACTCGGCCTACGCGATGGCCGTCAACATCAACCGCTCTTACAAGATGTACGGCTGGTGCTCGCGCATCCGCGGCATCGAAGCGGGCGGCGCCGTCGAGGGTTTGCCGACTCACACCTTCCCGACCGACGACGGCGGCGTCGACATGACGTGCCCGACCGAGATCGGCATCAGCGATCGCCGCGAGGCGGAGCTGGCCAAGAGCGGGTTCATGCCGCTCATCCACAAGAAGAACACGGATCTTGCCGCGTTCATCGGGGCCCAGTCGCTACAAAAGCCCGGCACGTACGACGACCCGGACGCGACCGCCAACGCGGCGCTGGCGGCGCGCCTCCCCTACTTGTTCGCGACCTGCCGCTTCGCCCACTACCTGAAGTGCATCGTGCGCGACAAGGTCGGCACCTTCAAGACCTCGGAAGAGATGCAGAAGTGGCTGCAAAAGTGGATCATGCAGTACGTCGACGGCGATCCGGCGCACTCGAGCGAAGAGACCAAGGCGCGCCGCCCGCTGGCCGCCGCCGAGGTCGTGATCGAAGAAGATCCGAGCAACCCTGGCTACTACAGCTCCAAGTTCTTCCTCCGGCCGCACTACCAGCTCGAAGGCCTGACCGTGTCACTCAGGCTCGTGTCCAAGCTGCCGTCAGCCAAGTCCGCCTGACGGTTGGAGCCGTATGGCGGAGCTCACCCCGAAGGAGCGCCTTCAGCCGTCTCTGCTCGATCGTCTGACCGACAACGAGCCGGATCGGCAGACCGAAGGTCGCGACCTTCGGGTGCTTTCGCCGCAGCGGCTCCGTGAGAGCGTCCGCCGCGATCTCACCTGGCTGTTCAACTCCGTCAACCTCACGCCGGTCCAGGACTTCGAGGGCTATCCGGAAGCCGAACGTTCGACGCTGAACTTCGGCTTGCCGGATCTCTCGGGCAAGACCTCGGCCGGCATTCACGCCCCCACGCTCGAGAAGCTCGTGCGCAAGGCGATCTGGGAGTTCGAGCCACGGCTGATCAAGCACACCGTGCGCGTCAAGCTGGTGCAAGATCGCAAAGAGTTCGGCCCCAACGCGCTGTGTGTCTTGATCGAGGCCGAGCTCTGGGCCCAACCGCTGCCGCTGCGCCTGTTTCTGCGCACCGATTTGAACTTGGAGACGGGCGAGGCGCTCGTCTCGGACGTGACGGGCCAGACGGGGTAAAGGCTTGGATCAACGACTACTCAGCTACTACAACCGCGAGCTCTCGTACCTGCGTGAGCTCGGCGGCGAATTTGCCAAGCATTTCCCGAAGATAGCCGGGCGGCTCGGGCTCGACGAGTTCGAGTGCACCGATCCGTACGTCGAGCGTTTGCTCGAAGGCTTCGCGTTCCTGGCGGCGCGCGTGCAGCTCAAGATCGACGCCGAGTATCCCCGCTTCACCCAGGGCTTGATGTCGATCTTGACGCCGCACTTGGTGGCGCCGACGCCTTCGCTCGCCATCGTGCAGCTGCGGCCGAGCCCGAAGCAAGGCGTGCTCACCGACGGCTTCAAGGTGCCACGCGGCACCGCCCTCAAGGCCAATCACGGGCGCGGCGAGCCGACCGCCTGCGAGTACCGAACCTCGCAGGACGTCGAGCTGTGGCCGCTCGATATCGTGCAGGTCACCCACGCCGGCCACGTCGGCGACCTCGGCGATCTGCCGATCGCCTCCAAGCGAAGCGTGAGGAGCGCGCTACGCATCAAGCTGCGCACGACCGGCATGCCGATGCGCGACCTGGCGCTCGACAAGCTGGCGCTGTTCTTGCGCGGCCCGGAGCAGCTCGGCATGCGGCTGTACGAGCTGCTCTCGGGTGGCGCGATCGGTATGGTGGCCCGCGACGGCAACGGCCAGCGCTGCGGCTTCGTCCCCGCCTCCCCCGTGCGGGCGATGGGCTTCGCCGACGACGAGGCGCTGCTCGCCTACGATCTGCGCTCATTTCAAGGCTATCGCCTGCTCCACGAGTATTTCGCGCTGCCGCAGCGCTTCATGTTCATCGAGCTGTCCTCGCTGGCGAGCGCGGTTCGGAGCTGCTCCACGAGCGAGCTGGAGCTTTCGATCTTGCTCGATCGACGCGACGCGACCGTCGAGGCCGTCGTCTCCGCCGAGCACCTCACGCCGTTTTGTACGCCCGCCGCCAACCTGTTCCCGAAGAAGACCGACCGCATCCACCTGAGCGAGCGCGAGAACGAGTACCACGTGGTCGCCGATCGCACGCGGCCGCTCGACTTCGAGGTGCACTCGCTCACGAGCGTGGTCGGAGTCGGGGCAACGCCGGCCGCCACGCGGCCGTTCTTGCCGTTTTACGCGTGCAGCGAGCGGCACGACGAGGGCAATCAGGCCTACTTCACCGTGCACCGCCAGCCGCGGCTGATCTCGTCGCGCCGCGCCGTCACCGGGCCGCGCAGCACCTACGCCGGCGGCGAGGTGTTCGTTTCGTTGGTCGACGGCAACGAGGGCCCCTATCACTCCGATCTGAAGCAGCTGTCGGTCGAGGCGTTGTGCACCAACCGCGATCTGCCGTTGTTGATGACCCTCGGCATCGGCAAAACCGACTTCACGCTCGAGACGGGCGCCCCCGTCGACTCGATTCGTTGCGTGGCCGGCCCTTCGGAGCCGCACATGCCGCCCGCGTGGGGCGAGAGCGCGTGGCGCCTGATCAGCCACCTTTCGCTCAATCATTTGTCGCTCAGCAACGCCCAAGACGGCCTCGGCGCGGCTCCGCTCCGCCAGCTCCTGCAGCTCTACGGCGATTTGGGATCGGCCGCGCTTCGCCGCGAGATCGACGGCGTGCGCTCCGTCTCGAGCGCCGCCGTCACCCGCCGGCTCCCGCTCGACGGTCCGGCCGCGTTCGCGCGCGGCCTGGAGCTGACGGTGGACTGCGACGAAGCCTACTTCGACGGCGGCAGCGCGTTCCTGCTCGCGGCCGTGCTCGAGCGCTTCTTCGCGCGGCTGGTCGGCATCAACTCCTTCACCGAAACCGTGCTGAAGACCCCGCAGCGGGGCGAGATCATGCGATGGCCGACCCGACTCGGACAGCGTTCGATCGCGTAGCGTGGCTGCGCGCGCTCGGCGCGACGCCCTACGCTTTCGATTTCCATCAAGCGCTGCGGCGCGTGGAGGTCGCTTTCCGCCAACTGCCGAGGTGGGGCGAAGCCGCCAAGCCTCGCGACGAGCCGCTGCGGCTCGGCCAAGATCCGAGCTTCGAGTTCGTACCGGCGGCGGTGCGCGCGTTCACGCCGCCGAACGACAGCTCCCCCGCCCGGCTCGCGGTCGGATTTCTCGGCTTGTTCGGCCCCCAGGGTCCGCTGCCGCTACACCTGACCGAGTACGCGCGCGATCGCATCCGCCAGGCGGGCGACACCACCTTCGCGTCGTTCGTCGATCTGTTTCACCACCGCATGCTGGCGCTCTTTCACCGCGCCTGGTCGCGCAGCCGCGCCACCGTGAGCCGCGATCGGCCCGAGCACGACCGCTTTCGGACCTACGTCGGCGCCGCGTTCGGCTTCGGCATGCCGGCCCAGTTCGACACAGGCGCGGTGCCGGATCGCGCCAAGCTCTATTTCGGCGGCCTGTTCGCGATGGCGTCGCGACCGCCGGACGGGCTGACCGCGATCTTGTCTGGCTACTTCGAGAAGCAGGTCAAGCTCACCGAGTTCATGGGCGAGTGGCTGGAGCTCCACGAAGACGATCGGTTTCGGCTCGGGCACTCACCCGAGGTCAGCTGCTTGGGACGCAGTACGGTGCTGGGCCGCCGCGTATTCAGTCGAAGTCACAAATTCCGCATTTCGCTCGGCCCGCTCGGCGAGGCCGATTTTGCCCGTTTTTTGCCGCGAACCCGCGGTCTCGAGCAGCTCTCGGCGCTGGTCCAGGCGTACGCGGGGCCCCAGCTGGCGTGGGATCTGGAGCTGATTCCCGCCGAAGACGCCTTGACCCAGCTCCGGCTCGGTCGAGCCGGCAGGCTCGGGCTGAGCTCGCTGCTCGGCTTGGGTAGGCCCCAAGCACGTCTGTCGCGCGTGATCGTCGATCCTTTCTCGAATTCGACTGAACGTACGCTACCGTAGCGTCGCCGTGGGCGAGAGGGTCGCCTTCGAGGCTCCTGGGAGAGATACGTGTCGGAAATAAGTCGCAGCACCCTGTTCGGCAAGCTCGGTCCGCTTCCCTACAAGGCGATCGAGAGCGCCACCTTGTTCTGCAAGATGCGCGGCAACCCGTACGTCGAGCTCGCGCACTGGCTGCACCAGCTGCTGCAAGCGCCAGACTCGGATCTGCTGCGCGTGATCAAGCACTTTCAGCTCGACTCGGCGCGGCTCGCCAAAGATCTGACCGAGTCGCTCGATCGCCTGCCACGCGGCGCGACGGCGGTCTCCGATCTATCGACGCAGGTCGAAGAGTCGGTGGAGCGCGGCTGGGTCTACGGCTCGTTGATGTTCGGTGAGACCGAGGTCCGAAGCGGGCATCTGCTCGTCGGCTGGCTGAAGACTCACCAGCTCAAGAACGCGCTTTTCGCGATCTCGAAGGAGTTCGTCAAGATCAAGCAAGAGGAGCTCGGCACGCGTTTCGTGGAGCTGCTCGGCGACTCGCCGGAAGCGCGCACCTCCAACAGCACCGCCGCCGACGCCGCGCCGCTCGCCGCCGGCGACGCCATCGCCCCCGCTCAGATGGGCAAGGGCCAGGCCCTCGCGCGCTTCTCGACCGATCTCACCGAGCGCGCGCGCGCGGGCGAGATGGATCCAATCGCGGGCCGCGACGACGAGATCCGTCAAATCATCCAGGTGTTGATGCGGCGCCGGCAGAACAACCCCATCCTCACCGGCGAAGCCGGCGTGGGTAAGACAGCGGTGGTCGAGGGCTTCGCTCAACGCATCGCCAGCGGCGACGTGCCGCCACAGCTGAAAGACGTCACGTTGCGGGTGCTCGACATCGGGCTGCTGCAGGCCGGCGCGAGCATGAAGGGCGAGTTCGAAAACCGGCTACGCCAGGTGATCGACGAGGTGCAATCCTCGCCGAAGCCAATCATCCTGTTCATCGACGAAGCGCACACCCTGATCGGCGCCGGCGGCGCGCAAGGCACGGGCGACGCTGCCAACCTGCTCAAGCCAGCGCTGGCGCGCGGCAAGCTCCGCACGATCGCCGCCACCACCTGGGCGGAGTACAAAAAATTCGTGGAGCCCGATCCGGCCCTCACGCGACGCTTCCAGGTCGTCAAGGTCGAGGAGCCGAGCGAAGAAAAGGCGATCGCGATGCTGCGCGGCACCGCCAACGTGCTCGAAAAGCACCACCGCGTGCAGCTGCTCGATGAAGCGCTGGAGGCGGCGGTCAAGCTGTCCAAGCGTTACATTCCCGATCGCCAGCTGCCCGACAAGGCCGTCAGCCTGCTCGACACCGCTTGTGCGCGCGTCTCCGTCAGCCAGCACGCGGTGCCGCCCGAGGTGGAAGACAGCCGCCGCCGCATCGATTTGCTCAAGCAAGAGCTGGAGATCATCGCCCGCGAGCAGTCGGTCGGGGTCGAAGCCGGCGCCCGCCGCACCGACGTCGATCGCGAGCTCGTCGAAGAGAACCAGCAGCTCGAGCAGCTCGAGGGCCGCTGGCGCGCCGAAAAAGCGCTCGTCGATCGCATCTTGGCGATCCGAGCCGAGCTGCGTGGCAGCGCGTCACCCGCCGACGCATCGGCCGAGCCGGCTCCGCCGCCTTCGCTCGACGGCGCCGACAAGCGCGAGGCGCGGCTGACCGAGCTGAAGGGCCTGGGAGCGGAGCTGAGCCAGCTGCAGGCAGAAAATCCGCTAATCTTCCCGACCGTCGACTCACAGTCGATCGCGAGCGTGATCGCAGATTGGACCGGCATCCCGACGGGGCGCATGGTCAAAAACGAGATCGAGACCGTGCTGCGGCTGCACGAGGTGCTCGGCGAGCGCGTGATCGGCCAAGATCACGCGCTCGAGATGATCTCGCGGCGCATCCAGACCGCGCGCGCGGGCCTCGAAAATCCGAACAAGCCGATCGGCGTGTTCTTGCTCGCGGGCCCGTCCGGCGTGGGCAAGACCGAGACCGCCCTCACCCTGGCGGAGGCGCTCTACGGCGGCGAGCAGAACGCGATCACCATCAACATGAGCGAGTTTCAGGAGGCGCACACGGTGTCGACCCTGAAAGGCGCGCCTCCCGGCTACGTCGGCTACGGCGAAGGCGGCGTGCTCACCGAGGCCGTGCGCCGCAAGCCGTACAGCGTCGTGTTGCTCGACGAGGTCGAGAAAGCGCACGCCGACGTGCACGAAGTCTTCTTCCAGGTCTTCGACAAGGGGTGGATGGAGGACGGCCAGGGCACGCGCGTCGACTTCAAGAATACGATCATCTTGCTGACGTCCAACGTCGGCAGCGATCTGATCATGAAGATGGCGTCGCAAGGCCAGAAGCCCGATCCGGCCCAGATCGCCGAGGCCCTGCGCGGCCCGCTCTTGGAAGTGTTTCCGGCGGCGCTGCTCGGGCGCGTGGTCGTCATTCCCTACTACCCGCTCAGCGACGAGATGCTCGGCAACATCGTGCGCCTGCAGCTCGATCGCGTGAAGAAGCGCGTCACCGAGCGCTACCAGATCCCGTTCAGCTACGACGACGCCGTGGTTCAGCTGATCAGCAGCCGGTGCACCGAGCTCGAGAGCGGCGGCCGCATGATCGACGCCGTGCTGACCAATACGCTGCTGCCCCAGCTCAGCCGCGAGCTGCTGCTGCGCACCCTCGATGGCAAAACGCCGGCGCGGGTCAGCGTCTCGGTCGCCGGTTCGGAGTTCGCTTACAGCTTCGACTGAAGCCGCCGCGGACACGCGACTTTTGTTTGCGGCCCGGCCGAACACCGGGATAAATGGCCGCCGTGCAGGGAACACTCAGGCTTCGGGCCATCAAGTTGGTTGGGTTGGGGCTGGCGGCGTCTGCGGCCGCCTTGGCGTCGCCCAAGGCGGCGCACGCGCAAGACATGGCCAAGCCCGACACCCATCGCAGCCAGGGTTGGAAAGACGCGACCAACATCCTGACGCTGTCGTCGCTCGGCGTGCAGCTGCTCATGCCGCGCGTGTTCTATTCGGACCCCGAGGTCACGGTGGGCTGGAAGGCGCGCTGGCACCTCTCCGTGCTCGCGCCGAGCATGACGCTGATCGCGACCGGGCTCATCAACGAGCAATTCCTCAAAGACAGCTTCAAGGGCATGCGCCCCGGCTGCGACGACGAGAATTTCGGCACCATCGCCGAGTGCAACGACTACGGCATGCTGTCGACCCACTCTTACCTGGCCGGCTCCGCGCTGGGCCACGGCCTCGGCGTATTTCTGGTCGACACCATCAAGTGGAGCGGCGGGCGCTTGAACGGCGGCTCGCTGGCGATGAACGTCGGCGTCCCGGCGGTGCTGGGCGTGATCACGACGGTGGGTCGCAGCGCCGGCAACTGGGAGACCGGCGCTCAATCGTTTGGCAGCGCTGGCATCGGCTTGGCGATCGGCCTGGGCCTCGGCGCGCTCTACGCGTCGGCGCAGCGGCCCGAATGCGGCTACGGCGGCGACCTTATTTGTTGGTAGATTTGCCGTGCGGCGCCGCCGGCTTCGGGTCGAGCGGCGCAGGCGCAGGCGGCATGCTGGTCGGCGCGCTGTTGGTCTCGCCCGCGACTTGAGCCCACAGCGACGGCGCGCTCGATTCGAGCTGGCCGCCGGGCGATAGCTTGAACACGCGCTCCAGATCCGATTTGCGCACGATGCCCTGATTCGGGTCTTGCACCACCACTTGCTCGACGACGCGCATGCCCTTCTCCTGAAAGACGGGCGTGGCGGTGAGCCGGTACTTCGAGAGCCCGGGCAAGCCCGGGAACGGCCGGTAGTCGACGCGATCGAGCGGCAACGACGCGGCGCGGTTGAGCCGGCCGCCGCCGAGCACGTAAACGGTGAACGCAGTCTGGCAGCCCTGGCCCGGCTTCACCTCGCCGCAGCCTTCATCGGTCGCGGTGACGAGGATGCGCGAGCCCATACGCTCGAGCGCGAGCCGCGTCGTCTTCAGCTTGCCGCGCAGCGAGCCGGTACCGTAGACCTCCGCGTAACCTTCACGCGACCGTACGAGCGCCAACGGCCCCGAGGACGAGCCGTCAGCAAACTCGAAGGTGCGCAGCCACACGACCCGAAAGCCGTCGGGGCCGGGCATGACCACGGCGTTTTCGGGCTTCGCCGGCAGCGAGCCAGCGCGCGGCCCCTCCGCCGAGAGCAGGTCGGATTCGGCGAACGCGGGTCGGCCCGAGCAGTCGTTCGACGTCGCGTCGACGGTGGACGAGCCGGCGTCGAAGCCAGGCAGCACCATTTTCCAGTAGTCGGCGGGCTCGATCTTCGAGACGCCGCTGGTGGTGCGCTCGAGCGGCTGAATACAGATCGGCACCGGCACGGTGCGGCGCGCGCGATCTTCCATCTTCGAAGATTCGACGGCACCGGCGCAGCCCAGCTGCGACACGACCAGCGCCGTCAGACCAATCCAGCTCGTTTTCACAGGACCTCGAGCGTGTCGATCACACGCAGCAGCTCGGGATTGACTTGCGACAGGTCGTCGCCTTCGTAAACGACTTGCACCACCACCACGCGCGAGTTGCCGCGCACGAGGTACTCACGGCTGCGGCTCGTCAACGGACGCTTCGCCGCTTCGACGCTTCGCTCCACGCTGTAAGCCCGGCCCTGGCCGACGCCGACCGCGATCGGCACGCGCTTGCCCGTGATCTTGGCCCCGACCGCCTGAGCGTCGTCTTCGTAGCGCTTCAGCATGTCGCGCCAAGGATCGCCCGCGTACTCGGGGCGCTCGTAGATCGCGAACGAGTACGCGTTGGGCGAGATGTAGCCGACGTAGGCTTGACCGGGCTGATTGCTGGCGTCGCGCAGCAGCCAGTTTTTCGGCTTCGAGAGGTGAATGCCCCGCCGCAGCACCGTCACCCCTACGTACTCGGGGCTCGGCTCTTGCGGCGCGAGGTCGAGCGGCGGATAGCGCTCTTCGAACTCTTTGGCGCCCGCGTCGCCGGTCGCCACCGTCCAATCGTAAAAGGTGCGATTTTTGGTCGCGCCTTCGGACGGCCCACCACAGCCGCACAAAACCTGCGCGGCCAACGTCATACCGGCTAGCACCCAGCGCTGTAACACCGGCGCGAAGTTAACAGCGCCTGCGCGCTCGGGGGTAGCCCATTTTCACCTACTGGGCAGGCTCGTCCTTTGCTAAAACGCCCCCAATGAAGCGTAGGGCGACCAAGGGCCTGCTACTCGCTGGGGTTTGGCTCCTCGGCTGCGCGTCGCCGGCGTTTCACATCAACGACCGCTCTGACGTCAACGCTTACGTGGTCAGGGGCAAGGCGCCCACCTCCGAGGCCAGTCCCGGCGGCCTGCGCTTCAAGCCGGGCTTGTGCGACGCCCGCGAGCTGCAGCCCGACGGCAGGCCGCTGACCGAAGCCAACATCATCGAGTTTTTGAACAAACAACAGCTCGACGTGCGCATCGAACGCCCGCGCTCCGACCTGATCTACCTGATCGTCGGCGGCGCCGGGACCGACGTGCCGGTGCGGCTGCGCGTCGCCGTCCTCAAAAATGCGGACGAAGCGGGGCTCGAGCTGCACGAGGCGCTGCTGCAGCACGGCCCCGGAGCCTGGGGCGTGCGGCGCTCCAACCTCGCCGTGCTCGGCCAAATCGGCTCGCTCGCCGACGACCTGACGTTCGCGGCCAAGACCCGCCTTTCTTGCTGGGGTATGTTCATGACCGCCGGCCGCGACGACACCTACTCCGTGCCGGGCGGCTACCGCGAGCTATAAAAGACGCGGCGTGAGCCGAAGGTTATCAGCCGATGCTGGCTTCTGCATCGATGGGCGAGACCGCCTGTTCTCGGGTGACCGAGGGAGGCGGAGACTAGACGCGGCCATTCGCGGTCATTGCGCTGCAGAGCCCATGCCAGAGGCCCAAACCGAGCGGAGCCAGGGCATCAGAGGAGAAAATTCGCAATGACGCGATCTGGGTCGTTCGACGTCTGGCGGCACGGCCGCTCAGCGAAGGGCATGCGATTTGCTCATTCCGACCGCATCATGATCGACACGGCACGGTGAGCAAGCGACTAGGGCAGCCGGCCACGGAGGTATCATGAGCAACGCTGACAGCCAGGCGACAACTGCGGGCGCACTGCCCGTGCAAGGCCTCGAGACACCTTGTTGCATCGTGGGGGGCGGGCCAGCCGGCATGATGCTGGGCTTGCTGCTGGCGCGCGCGGGTATCGAAGTCGTCGCGCTGGAGAAGCACGCCGACTTCTTGCGCGACTTTCGGGGCGACACGATTCACCCTTCGACCCTCGAAGTGATGTGGGAGCTGGGAATGCTCGAAGGGTTGCTCGAGCGCCCGCATCAGGAGCTCCGTGCGCTCGACGGCAGCCTCTTTGGCCGACGTGTCAGGCTCGCCGATTTTTCGCATCTGCCAACCCATGCGCGCTTCATCGCCTTGATGCCGCAATGGGACTTTCTGGATTTCATCGCTACGCAGGCCGCAAAGCTGCCGTCGTTTCGGCTGTTCATGGAAAGTGAGGTGACCGATCTGTTGTACGAGGGCGCTGCCGTCGCAGGAGTGGTGGTGAAGACGAAGCAAGGAGCGCGTCAGGTCCGCGCTGGGCTGACCGTCGCAGCGGACGGCCGTGGCTCGATCGTGAGAGAGCGCGCGGCGCTGAGCGTCACCGACTACGGAGCACCGATCGACGTATTGTGGTTTCGGCTCTCGCGCCGCTCTGCTGACGCCCAGCAACCGCTCGGCCACGTCGCGGGCGGGCGAGTACTCGTGCTGCTGGAACGAGGCGACTACTGGCAATGCGCCTTCGTTATCCCCAAGGGCAGCTTTGGGGATTGGCAGGCGCGCGGGATTGACGAGCTGAAGGCCGGCTTGGCGGAAATTTTCCCGCTCCCTCTCGAGAGATTGTCGGAGCTGGCGAGCTGGGATCAAGTCAAGTTGCTCAGCGTTCGAGTCGATCGCGTCGACAAGTGGGCGAGACCCGGGCTGTTGTTGATCGGAGACGCCGCGCACGCGATGTCGCCGATTGGAGGCGTCGGCATCAACCTGGCGATTCAAGATGCGGTCGCCGCTGCCCGCATCCTTACTCCGGCGCTGCGTTCCGGTCGCGCGCCCTCGCTGGATGTGCTCGACCGGGTCCAGCGTCGCCGTGAGCTGCCCACCAGACTGACGCAAAAAATACAGCTGTTGGTTCAGAATCGCTTCATCGGCCGGACCATCCAGGGAGGCGTCGAAGAAGTCCCGTGGTTGGCCAGGTTGCTCGATCGCTCGGCTCTCTTACGACGTCTACCAGCGCGATTCGTCGGCTTGGGCCTACGACCCGAGCACGTTTCGACGTGACGGCCGAGCTGTTAGGCGGCGGCGGCGTCGTTGGCCGTCTTGCTTTCTGAGGGTCGCTCGTCGGCGGCTTGGCGGCCGCCATGTAGCCGCATCCTGCTTCCCAGGGAAGGTTCGCCGCGATCGGGGGTATATCGGCCGGTGGGTACCTCGACTTGGCTGGGCTCCGGCGGTGAACGATGCCTCTCATGTCGATGCCTCTCAGCGGCGCGACATCAGCCGCCGAGCTGTTCTTTCCGGTAAAAAAGCCGGTGGCTGAGGGCAACTGCCGCGAGCACCCACTTGTTGGCCATGGCCTCAAGAAGTAGCCTGCGGCTCGTGGTTGGGTGGCATCGGCGGTCAGCACCCGCAAGCTCGGCGAATCGGCGCGACCTCCGCGCTCTTGAAAGGCAACGATGTTTCTGACGAGATCGGCGATGTTCGCGAGCCCCTTGGGAGAGCGCGTGGCGTTCTACTCGATGTCCGGGCGCGAAACGCTCGGCCAGCTCTTCAGCTACGAGGTCGATCTCCTCGGCTCCGACGACTCGCTCGACCTCTCCGAGCTACTCGGCCAGGGCGCCACCGTCGTGCTCGAGCGCATCGACGGCTCGATGCGCGAGTTCACCGGCTTCGTCACCCAATTTTCGCTGGTCGGTGAGCACGGCAACTACGCCCGCTACCGCGCTGTCTTGCGGCCGTGGCTCTGGTTCATGGGCCAGAACCGCAACAGCCGCATCTTCCAGGCTCAAACCGTGCCCGACATCGTCAAAGACCTGTTCCGCGAGCGCGGCTTCAGCGACGTCGAAGACAAGCTGCACGGCAAGTACCTGCCGTGGGAATACCTGGTTCAGTACCGCGAGTCGGACCTGAACTTCATCAGCCGCATGCTCGAGCAAGAGGGCATCTACTACTTCTTCAAGCACGAAGGCGGCAAACACACGCTGGTGCTGGCCGACGCGCCCACCGCTCACGAGCCCAACCCCGGCTACGACGTCGTGCCGTACTTTCCGGCCATGGCCCGCGAAACGCGCCAAGAAGAGCACCTCGACTCGTGGATCGTGTCGCGCCAGATCCGCCAGGGCGTCGTCACCCTGCGCGACTTCAACTTCACCTATCCCAAGCCGTTCGAAGCCGACAAATCGGCGCCGTTCAAAGAGCCCGGCAGCAACCTCGAGCTCTACGACTACCCCGCCGAAATCCACCAACCCAGCGCCGACGACGCCGTCAAAGCCACCGCCTCGCTCGCCGAAATCCGCCTCGAAGAGCACCAGGCCGACTACGAGGTCATCCGCGCCGGCGGCCCGATGCGCGGTTTGATGGCCGGCTGCACCTTCAAGCTCAGCCAATTCCCCCGCGACGATCAGAACAAAGACTACCTCGTCGTCAGCAGCAGCTACGAGATCCACGTCGCCGAGTTCGAGTCGAACATCGTCGCCGACAAGGAGCCCGTCTTTCGCCTCCAGCTCAGCGCGATCGACGCCAAGCGCCCCTACCGCTCACCGCGCGTCACCCGCAAGCCGATCGTCGAAGGTCCGCAGACGGCGATCGTGGTCGGCGACCCGGAGCAAGAGATCTGGACCGACGAGTTTGGCCGCGTGAAGGTCAAATTCCACTGGGATCGCGACCCCAAGCGCGACCAGAACACCACGTGCTGGGTGCGGGTCTCTCAGGCGTGGGCCGGCAAAGGCTGGGGTAGCATCCACATCCCGCGCCGCGATCAAGAAGTCATCGTCGACTTCCTCGAAGGCGACCCCGATCGCCCGATCATCACCGGCCGCGTCTACAACAAAGACAACCCGGTTCCGTACACGCTCCCCGACAACCGCACCCAGAGCGGCATCAAGAGCCACAGCAGCCCCGACGGCCAAGCCGACAACTTCAACGAGATCCGCTTCGAAGACAAAAAGGGCGCCGAGGAGATCCATGTCCAAGCCGAAAAGGACATGACGACGCTGATCAAGCACGACCGCACGACCAACATCCTCCGCAACGACACGCTCAACATCACCGGCGATCAGTTCATCAAGATCCACGGCAACTTGTCGATGACGGTCGAGGGCGTCACGGACAAGGACAATCCCGACAAGGCCAAGCCGGTCAAGAGCTCGATGGGCATCACCGGCGCCCACACCATGGACGCCAGCGACACCATCGCGATCCAGGCGCCCAACAAGATCACGTTCACGTGCGGTGACAGCGTGATCACCATGGTACCCGGGAAGATCACGCTGACGACGGCGGGCTCGACCATCGTGATCGATCCGAAGATCTTCGCCCAATCGAGCGGTGGGGCGACCCTGATGCTCGATCCCAACGCCTGCATCACCGGTAACGGCAAGGGCATGGTGCTGTGCGACGCCAACGTGGCCGCGTCATCCGCCAATGGCACCAGCGGCCTCGTGCTCGACGGCACCGCGACCCTCAAAGCCAACGGCGACGTCGCCCTGGAGGGGGCCACCGTGAAGGGCAAGGGTAAGACCGAAGCCGGCCTCGACGGTGGCGGCTCCACCCTCGCCCTCACTCCCGCCAGCGCCGACATGTCCGGCGCTCAGGTCAACGTCAACGGCAAAGGCGTCGTTTCCATCGGCGGTCCGATGGTCAAGATCGGCTGAAAGGCAGAGCCATGCAAAACAGGACTCCGGACGGAAAGACCTTTCAGGAGGTCATCGAGGCGGCGCTCGAAGGCCAGGCCGCAAACAACGCCGAGGGCGCCGTCGAGGCCACTGGCTGCACGGTGGGCGAAGTGCTCGACACGCACCACCCGCACTTGCCGGGTCGCGTGTTCGTGCGCTGGATCACCGCCGAGCGCAAAACGCAGGAGCACTGGCTGCAAGCTGAACGGCACCTGCGCCTGCGCAAGGGCGACCGTGTGCTCATGACGCTGCCCACGGGCTGGAAGCAGTGGGTCGTCACGGGCGCGCTCGGGCGCGAGCTCGAGCCGGCGCCCGAAGAAACCGGCGATGATTTGCAGGAGCTGCGCCTGGCGCAGGGTCAGGCCGTACGCATCACGAGCCACGACGGGACGCCGCTGCTCACTGTCCGTCAAGGAGTAGACGGGCCCGAATTTCAGCTCGCGACCGACAACGTGGAGCTGAAAGCCAAGCGCACGCTCAGGCTCACGGCCGATACGATCGAGCTCCACGCTCAGCACGGCGGGGTGGACTTGCGCACCGAGGGCGACGCGGTGCTGCGAGCCCGCACGATCCGCCTCAACTAGCTCACCGAATAGCGAGGGTTAGGAGTCGAATGCAGCGCGCAGCCGATGCCCTGGTGGGCACGCTCCGGGAGTTCATCAACCAGCCGGACTACCCGACGCTCGTGCTCGGCGCGACCGACGCCGCCGTCGCGCTGCCGAACCGCACGCTCTACGCCTTCAGCCAAGAAGACGAAGACCACTATTTCCTGCTCTTTCCCAACCCGGCGCCCACGCCCGCGGCCTACATGGACGCGATCGCGCAGGCGCTCGTGCCCCAGCGCGAAGCTTTGAACGCTGGGTTGGTGGCGCGCGGCGGCGAGCCACTGCCGCCCTGGCCGCTCGAGGTCGAAGACAGCCGCCTGCCGCCCGCGCAGCGCCTGCGCGCCGCCGTCGAGTTCTGCGGCACGTATCTCCCCCAACCCGATGACATCGTCTGGGGCCTACTGCCCGCTGAGATCGGCGACATGGCGGGCTTCAAGGCCATGATCGCGCCCCTGCTCTGCCCCGGCCCGGTCGAGCCGTGGATGGACCGCCACCGCTTCATCGTTCGCGATTGCGATCCGAACGTGCTCATTCCCGAGCTCTATCAAGCCAAAAACGACCGCGTTTTGGTGATGGAGCTCGACTTCAGCCAAGAGTCCTACGAACGCGGGCTGCATCGTGACGCGCTCGACAAGTCCCTGCCCCACGACGACCGCGTCTTCGCCTTCTTCCAGATTGCTTGCCTCGATTTCGCGTTCAAGCGCTACCCGGATGCGATCGAAAAGTTTGGCCACTGCTTCAACTACTACAACTCCAAGGGCAACAAGCCGCTAGCCACGCTGTGCCTCAAAGGCGCAGGCGACACCAGCCTGCAGGGTGGCAAACCGGTCGAAGCGCTGAAGTTCTATCAGCAGTCGATCGCGCTCTCGATGCAAGACAAGAACATGATGACCTTGCAGCAGAGCCTGCACAGCGCCGCGCAAGTCTCGATGGATCTCGGCAAGATCGAAGACGCCGAGGGCTACTTCAAGCTCTCGAGCCAGATGGCGGGCAAGCTCAACAACGCGCCCGCCAAGATCGACGCGATGGAGCGCCAGGGCCAATGTGAGTGGCAGCTCGGCAAGTTCCAAGAAGCCCAAGAGACCTGGACCAACGGCAAGAACCTCGCCCGCCAGTTCAGCTACTTGGAGCGCGCCTACTCGATCCTCGATCGCCTGATCGCGATGTACCGCGTCTCCGGCATGTCACGTCAAGCCAGCGAGCACGAGCAAGAGAAGGTCGCCATCGCCAACGAAGCCGCAAAGCCAGCGCCTCCCGGAGCCGCCTATGGTCGATAACGGCGGATACAACGGAGGCGGTGGCGGCTTCGGCGGCGGAGGCGCGAGCGGCAGCTGGGACGACGACGGCAGTGGCGGTGGCAGTGGTGGCCCCGCGCCCGGCGACGCTGGTGGCAGCTCACCCGGCACTGGCGGCGGAGCGCCGGGCGGCGGCGGCGCCCCCAGCGGCAGCGGTGGCGGAGCACGAAGCGGCGGCGGTGGCGGAGCACCGAGCGGCGGTGGTGGCGGCAGTCACGGCGGCGGCGGCGCCCCGAGCGGCGGCGGCGGCGGCGGCGGTGGCGGTGGTGGTGGCGCGCCGAGCGGCGGTGGCGGTGGTCCAGACGGGAGCGGGCCCGGTCCCGGCGGAGGCACGGCCGGCGGCGGCATGAAGAGCGCCATCGCTGCGGGCGCCGCGCGCGTCGCCGATCAGGTCAAGGCGAAGCTCGAAATCAAGGACACCGGCAACGCGAAGGTCGACGCGATGGGCGACGTCTTCAACGCCAAGCTCGCCCTCTTCACGGACGCACCACCACCGGAGCAAGGCGCGCTCGGCTGGGTCAACAAGGGCGTCCAAGTCGCGATGGCCGTCAAGGACTTCACGGCCATCGGCCAAGAGCTGATGGACACCGGCTTCGCCATGGCCACCGCCGGCATCGCGGCGATGATGCCCGCGCTCCCGGCCGCGTTCCTCACCGTGCCTCATCTCGGCACACCGCACGCGCACGCGCACCCGCCCAGCCTCGTACCACCAGCCCCGCCCGTGCCACTCCCCAGCATCGGCACCCTGATGCTCGCCGGCTCCGTCGGAGTGCTCATCATGGGCATGCCCGCCGGACGCTGCGGCGATCTCGGCCTGGCGATGACCTGCGGCAGCTTCTCGCCTGCCTTCGACGTCTTCCTCGGCTCCAGCAACACCTTCATCGCCGGCAACCGCGCCGCCCGCATGGGCGACATGACT
>Ga0164241_10000824_pt1 | contig 46054 bp, 31 predicted proteins | sample OricomyardsoilBY_FD_108780 | JGI IMG/M metagenome (GOLD analysis project Ga0164241, IMG submission 108780) | Backyard soil microbial communities from Emeryville, California, USA - Original compost - Back yard soil (BY) | ecosystem: Environmental > Terrestrial > Soil > Unclassified | place: USA... | reverse complement strand
TCCTCCAGCGACCTGGGAAACGGCTGGCTCGGCAGGTCGCCCGGCGCGCCGTCCACGACGTCGGTGTAGCAGGACCACAGCGCCGCAAGCACCTCGATGGCGTGGTGGGCGTCGGCGATGCCGTGGTGGGCCAGCAGACACACGCTGGCCTCGTCGCCGTCGCGCACGACGTTGAGCGCGCTGAGCGTCCGGTGTTGGGCCACGTCCACACCGGTCAACGGACGGTCGATGTCGCCGTCGCAGACCCGGACTTCCGGCCGGGCGGCGGATTCCGCGAAAACCGGTCCGTCGTCACCGGTCTCCAGCCGGGCCGCGAACTGGGGATGGGCGCGGCACACGGCCGCGTAGGCAGTCTCGAGGGCGTCCAGATCCAGCCGGCCGGTGGCGCGCACCGAATACCCGATGTAGGCCTCCATTCCGGCCTGGATCTTCTCGCTCGGTGACAGCGCACGCCAAACTCCAACTGTCGTCAACGAATTGCCCTCCAGTCAGCGGCCGCATTTCTGCACCGTCGTAAGCAGGCTTGCCCACGCCGTTCGCCGGGACCATCACCAACGCGGGTAGTCTCCGTCGGTCCGAGGGTCGAAACGACAAGCTTTGGTGATGCCCCGTCGCGACCGGCACCGGTAACTTCCAGGTCTGTCCGGGCAAGGACGTCGCGGAAACCTAGGGAGACCCGTGTTCGACACGCATGAGCAGCACGTCTGGATGCGCGGGGAGAAGCCGCCCGCGAAGGTCCGCTTCGACGAGGCCACGGGCATCCACCATGTGTACGGATACGAAGACGCGAAGACGATCATGCTGGATCCCGCGACCTTCTCCAGCAACTCCCAGCGCCTGATGCCGAGCACGTTCAAGTTCGCGACGGAACTGACCGACGGGAACATGGTGCGGCTCGATCCGCCCGAGCACACCCAGCTGCGCAGCATCGTCAACCGCGGGTTCACGCCGCGGATGATCGCCGGTCTGGAGTCGCGCGTCGCCGCGATCACCAACGAGCTGCTGGACGAGGCGGAAGACGGCGACCGGATGGAGCTGGTCGAGACGCTCGCCTACCCGCTGCCGGTGATCGTGATCGCCGAGATGCTCGGCGTTCCGGGGTCCGACCGGGTCTGGTTCAAGCAGCTGATGACCAAGCACCTCAACAGCAACAAGGACGCGCTGGAGGACGTGGCGGCCGCGATGGAGCAGCGCGTCGCCGACATCAAGCAGCTGCGCGCCTACCTGCTCGAGCACACCACCGACCGGCGCAGCACCCCGCGCGACGACATGCTCACGGCGCTGGTCGAGGCGGAGGTGGACGGCGAACGGCTCACCGACGCCCAGGTGGTCAACTTCGCCAACCTGATGCTGATCGCCGGGCACGTCACGACCGCGTCGATGCTCGCCAACACCGTGCTGGCGCTGGACATCAACCCCGTGCAGGCCAAGCGGATCCGCGAGGACCGGTCACTGGTGCCGGGAGCGATCGAGGAGTCGCTGCGGATGTACCCGCCGTTCCAGCGCATCATCCGGGCGACGATGGTCGACACGGAGCTCAGCGGGCACAAGATCCCGAAGGACCGGCTGGTCTCGGTGTGGCTCGGCGCGGCCAACCGTGAGGAACCCATCTTCGAGAACCCGCACGAGTTCGACCCGACCCGCGACATCAACCTGCACCTGTCCTGGGGACTTGGTGTGCACTTCTGCCTGGGCACGTCGGTGAGCAGGCTGGAGGGCCGGGTAGCGCAGAACATCCTGTTCGACCGCTACCCGAACCTGCGGACCGACCCGGAACACCCGCCGGTCTCCCAGCCCTCGCCCGACTTCACCGGCCTGCAGTCGCTACCGGTCATCCTCCGGTAGCGACGCCCTACCCGCCTCAGTCCGGCACGATCGCCAGCGCGTCGATCTCCATCAGCAGGTCCGGCCGGTACAGCGCGGCCACTTGCACGACCGTGCTGGCCGGCAGCTCCTCGGTCTTGATGAACTCGTCGCGCACCGCCAGCACCGCGGGCACGTGCTCGATGTCGGTCAGGTAGTAGTTCAGCCGCACGAGGTTCGCGAACGTCGCGCCCGCCGCGGCCAGCGTGCCGCGCAGGTTCTCGAAGATCTGCCTGGCCTGCGCGGCCGGGTCGTCCGTGCCGACGAACGTGCCGTCGGGCGCGAACGGCATGTGCCCGGCGAGCGCCACGGTCCGGCCGGGACCGGTGACCGCGTGCGCGTAGCCGTCGCTGGGGTGCACGCCCTCGGGCGTCGTGATCCGGGTCAACGTCATGCTTGCCTCCTCGAAGCGCCGGGTGCGAGAACGCGGCGCAGCCACGACACCCTGGCGTCGTGCGCCGCGCGGGACACCTCGGCGGTGGGCACCCACTCGTCGAAGCTGTGGAACGCGCCCGCCCACACGTGCAGCTCCGCCTCGCCGCCCGCGCGCCACAGCCGGGTCGCGTACTCGACGCCCTCGTCGCGCAGCGCCTCCACCGAGCCGACCTCGATGAACGCCGGCGGCAGGCCCGACAGGTCCGTCGCGCGGGCGGGGGCCGCGTAGGGCGAGACGTCCGCCGTGCCGCGGCGCTCGCCCAGCAGTGCCGTCCAGCCGGTGCGGTTGGACCGCCCGTCCCACATGCCGACCGTCTCGAGCTGCCGCACGGACGGCGAGTCGCAGCGGTCGTCCAGCATCGGGAACTGCAGCAGCTGGCCGAGTACGGGCGGCCCGCCGCGGTCGCGCGCGAGCAGCGCCAGGGCCGCGGCCAGCGCGCCGCCCGCGCTGTTGCCGCTCAGCACGATCCGCGACGTGTCGACACCGAGATCGGCGCCGTGCGCGGCGAGCCAGGCCAGGCCGGCGTAGCAGTCCTCGACCGGCGCGGGGTCGGGGTACTCCGGTGCGAGGCGGTAGTCGACGGCGACGACCGCGCAGCCCAGCGCCTGGGCCCGGTCCAGCTCGCCGCGCAGCTCACTGGTGCGGTTGTTGCCGGCGACCATGCCGCCGCCGTGGGTGTTGTAGACGACCGGGGGTGGGGTCGTCGCCGCGGTCGGCACGCAGATCAGCAGGCCGACGTCGCCGAACGGGCCCGGGATCGAGCGCTCCGACACGGTGAACGCGCCGTCGCGGCGGATCTCCTCGTCGGTCAGGCTCGCGCCGGCCGCCCGGCGCTCGTGGATGATGTCCTCGGTCAGCGACGGCCGTCCGGCGAGGATCGCGCGCAGCGGCCCGTCCAGCTCCCGGTCGAACGGCGGGACCCGGGTGTCGACACTCGTCACAACAGCGCTCCCGTCAGCGTGCCGGCCACCAGCTCGTACGGCGGCTCGTGGATGAGGTAGAAGTGGTCGCCACGCGTGGTGTGCTCGGACAGCGACGGCGTCAGCTCCGCCCACGGGCGGCGGTCGGCGTCGACGTCGACATCGCCCGCGATCGTGCTGACCGGGCAGGACAGCGCGGGCGCGGGGGAGTGCTCGTAGGCGTGGAACATCGCCCCGTCCGCCCGCACGTACGGCAGCACCAGATCCTGGAAATCGGGATCGGCGGCCAGTTCCGGCGGGGTGCCGCCCAGCTCCAGCAGCCGCAGGATCGTCGCGTCGTCGTCGCCGTCCGGTTCGAACTCGTCCGGGCCGGGCAGCGGGCCGTTCTTCGACCCGGACGCGAACACGTGCGCCACCGCGACGCCCCGCGCCTCCAGCGAGCGTGCGCTCTCCAGCGCCACCGCGGCGCCCAGGCTGTGGCCGAACAGCGCCACCGGCCGGTCCGCGAGCGGCGCGACGGCCGCGGCGATGTCGGCGCCCAGCGCCCGCAGGTCGGTGGCGGGCGGCTCGGCGAGACGCTCGGCGCGCCCCGGGTAGCGCACGGCGTGCACCTCGACGTCGCCGAGGTGGTTGCCCCAGTCGCGGTAGAACGAGGCGGCGCCGCCCGCGTGCGGGAAGCAGATCAGCCGGACCGCCGGGTCGGCCTTCGGCACCGCGCAGTGCAGCCAGTGCCGGGTCAGCTCCGATGCCACGTCGCTCATCGGGCCACCTCCTGTGCCGCACGCCTGCGCCGGGCCGCCATCGCGGCCGCCCGCCTGCCGCCGCCGCGGGCCGCGGCCGGGCCGCTGTCGCCCTGACCGATCAGCGCGGCCTGCGCGGCCACGGTGGTGTGCCGGAACAGCGCCACGATCGACGGGCGGCTGCCGGTGTGCGACTCCAGTGCGTCCTGGAGCTGGAACATGGTCAGCGAGTGGCCGCCCAGCTCGAAGAAGTTGACGTCGGTGGGCACCGACGGCAGGTTCAGCACCTCGGCCCACGCGGCCGCGACCTTCGCCGTGGGGGCGTCGGTCGGCGCGGACGTGGCGGCGGGTGCCGGAGTGGCCGACGCGAGCGCGGCACGGTCGACCTTTCCGTTGACGGTCAACGGAAACGCGTCGAGGACGTCGACCCGGCCGGGCACCATCGCGGCGGGCAGCGACTCGGCGAGCAGCTCGCGCACGGTCGCGCCGGAGACCTCGGGGTCGGCAAGCACGTAGCCGCACAGCCGGGTGCCGGTCTCGTCGAGCACCACGGCGGCGTCGCGCACTCCGGGCACCGCGCACAGCGCCGTCTCGACCGCGCCGAGTTCGACCCGGTGGCCGCGGATCTTGACCTGGTGGTCGCGGCGGCCGCGGAACTCCAGCGTGCCCTCACGGGTCCACCGCGCGATGTCGCCGGTGCGGTACATCCGCCCGCCGATGAACGGGTCGGTCACGAACACCTCGTCGGTCGCCTCCCGGCGCCCGAAGTAGCCGCGCGCCACGCCCGCGCCACCCACGTACAGCTCACCGTCCATACCGGACGGAACGGGCTGCAGGTCACCGTCGAGGACGTGGACGACCGCACCCGGGATGGGGCGGCCGATCGACACCGGGCCGGGCTCGGTGAGCCGGTGGCAGGTGGCCCACACGGTCGCCTCGGTCGGGCCGTACTCGTTGACCAGCGCGACGCCGGGGCAGGCCCGGAAGTGGCGCGCCACCAACGGTTCCGGCAGCGGCTCGCCAGCCACGATCACGGTGTCGAGGCTGCGCAGCGGCTCGTCAGCCGTCCGGCCCGCCGCGTCGAGCAGCACGCCGTAGAGGGCAGGCACGCACAGCAGCCGGGTGACCTGGTGGCGTCGCACCAGCTCGGTGAGCCGGGCCGGGTCGCGCACCTCGTCGGCGGTGGCGACCACGAGCCTGCCGCCCACGGTCAGCGTGCCCCACAGACCCGCGACCGACGAGTCGAACGCCAGCGGCGACACCAGCAGGAACGTCGGCCTGCCGGGGTAGACACGGTGGCGCGCGAGCGTGGACGCACTGAGCTGGCCGTGCTCGACGAGCACGCCCTTCGGCTCGCCGGTGCTGCCCGAGGTGTAGATCAGGTAGGCGGGGTCGGTGGCGCCGACCGGCACCGCGGGGGCGATCGGCCCATCCCCGGTGTCTTCGACGCGGACGACCGCCGCGCCACCCGCACGGCCGGCGCCTGCCGCGTCGGCCAGCACGCAGCCGACCTTCGCGTCGGCGAGGCGGGCGGCGATCTGCCGGTCCGGGTGGGACGGGTCGACCGGCACGTACGCGGCACCCGCGCGCAGCACGCCCAGTGCGGCGGCGACCATCGCCGCCGACGGCGCCACGAGCACGCCGACCCGGTCACCGCGGCGCACGCCCGTCCCGGCGAGGCGGGCGGCGATCCGCCCGGACCACGCGTCCAGCTCGCCATAGGTCAGCGACTCGCCCGCGCACTCCACGGCGACGTCATCGGGACGCGCGGCCGCGCACTCGGCGACGAGCTCCGGCACGGTGTGCCCGATGTCGTCGGGCAGCGCGTCCCCGCGGCCGAGATGGAGCATGGGGGCGGCCATCTGTTGCAGTGTCATCTTCTTTCTCCCCTAGGCGTTGGCCGCGGCGACGAGCTCGCGGACCATGTCGGTCTGGCGGCCGAGAGTGCGGCCGACGAGCATGTCGCGCAGCGGGACACGGATCCCGAACTCGGTGTTGACCTTCCGGGCGAGGTGGGTGATGAGCAGCGAGTCCCCGCCCAGATCGAAGAAGTCGGAGGTCTCGCTGAGCTCGGTGTGCCCGAGCACCTCCGCCCACAGCGTCGCGAGCAGCGCGGCGGCGTCCTTCTCGGCAGAGTCCTTTTCGGACGACTCGGCCGGCTCCGGTTCCACTACGGGCTCCGGTTCAGAAGCCTGGTGGCGGACTTCCGGTGCCAGCCAGCGCGGGCCCTCGAACGGGTAGCCGGGCAGGTGCAGCGGCATGCCGCCCGCACACAGCACCTCGAGGTCCACCGGCAGCCCGCCGGTCCACAGTGCACCGATCGCCGCGAGCACCTCCTCGTCCGGCCGGTCGGTGCGGCTGGGCGAGAGCGGGACGACGGGCAGGTCCGCGGCGGCGGCCAGGGACGCGAGGGCGTGGCCCGGCCCGACCTCGATGGCCACCGCGCCGGGGCAGCGGCCGGCAAGCGCGGTGAGTGCGGCGCCGAAGCGGACCGGCGAGCGGGCCGCGTCGACGAACGCCGCCGCCGTTGGCGCGGTGTCCAGCAGCTCTCCGGTGGCGCCCACGGCAAGCGGCACGGCGGGCGCGGCGAGCCGCACCCCGGAGAGCGCGGCTGTCAGCTCGGCCAGGGCGGGCTCGATGAGTGCCGAGTGGAACGCGCGGGCGGTGCGCAGCCTGCGGTGGAACACCCGGTCGCCGACCCAGGCGTCGAACTGTTCGACGGCGGCCTCGGTGCCGGCGAGCACGCTGTTGTCCGGCGCGTTCGCCGCGGCCAGCGAGAGCTCCGCCCCCGCCTCGGCGGCCAGGGCGAGCGCCTCGTCCGCCGGGCAACCCAGGGCCAGCATCGCCCCGGGCGGGCACGCCTGCATGGCCCGGCCGCGCGCGGTGACGAACCGTGCGGCCGCCGGGAGGTCGAGCACGCCCGCCACGCACGCCGCGGTGATCTCGCCGAGGCTGTGCCCGGCGACCGCAGCCGGCCGGATGCCGATCTCGCCCAAGGCGGCGGCTGCCGCGTACTCGACGGCGAACAGCGCGGGCTGGGCCAGGTCGGTGGCCGCCAGCTCGTCGGCGGGGAACTGGTCGTCGTAGAGCGCGTACCGCAACCGGTCGGCCAGGTCGTGGTCGAACGCGTCGAGGCAGGTGTTCAGCGCGACGGCGAACCCGGGCAGCGCGGCGGCGAGCGGCACCGCCATGCCGGGCCGCTGCGTGCCCTGACCGGGGAAGAGGAACACCACCGGTGGCCGGGCGCCGGCGCGCCCGCGTACGGCGCTCGCGAGCCGGTCGGCGATCTCCGCACCCGTGCGCCCGGCGACCGCGAGCCGCTCGGGCAGGGCCGCGCGGCCGGTGGCGAGCGTGGTGGCGACGTCGATGAGGGCGGGCTCGTGGTCGGCCAGGTGCGTGCCGAGCCGGGCGGCCATGCGGTCGAGCGCCGCGGGGTCGTTGGCGGACAGCACGACCAGCCGGGCCGGGGTGCCGGGCGCGGCCGGCTCCCGCGGCGGGGCCTGCTCGATGAGCACGTGGGCGTTGGTGCCGCCGATGCCGAACGAGCTGACTCCCGCGCGCCTTGGCAGCGGGCCGGTCCACGGCGTCTGCTCCGTCGGCACCGACAGGGGCGAGCCCTCGGTCTCGAGCAGCGGGTTCAGCTCGGTCAACCCGGCCACCGGCGCGATCCGGCCGTGCTTGACCACGAGCAGCGCCCTGATCAGCGAGGCGAGGCCCGCGGCCGCGTCGAGGTGGCCGGTGTTCGCCTTGAGCGCGCCGATGGCCACCTGGCCGGGAGCCGCGCCGAGCGCTTCGAGTGCGGCCGACGCCGCCGACCACTCGATCGGGTCGCCGACGCGGGTGCCGGTCCCGTGGGTCTCCAGGTAGCCGACCGTGTCCGCGCCGATGTCCGCCGCCTCGTAGGCCGCGCGGATCACCGCCTCCTGGCCGGCGACCGACGGCGCGTAGTAGCCGACCTTCGCCGAGCCGTCGTTGTTCACGGCCGTGCCCAGGATGACGCCGTAGGGCTCCGGCCCGTCCTCGAGCGCGTCGGCCACGCGGCGCAGCACCACGCACGCGACGCCGGAGCCGGCGACCACGCCGTCGGCGGTCGCGGAGAACGGCCGGCACTCGCCGGACACGGACTGGATGCCGCCCGGGTGGTAGAGGTGCCCGGCCTGCGGGAAGTCGATGCCCGCGGCGACGACGACGGCCTGGTCGCAGTCGCCGCCGAGTAGCGCCTGCACGGCCAGGTGCACGGCCACCAGCCCGGACGAGCACGCCGTCTGCACCGCGATGGCCGGTCCGGTCAGGCCGAGCTTGTAGGAGATCAGGCTCGCGATGAAGTCCGGCTCGGTGCCGTGGATGGCCTGGTCCAGGGTGGCCGGGTCGAGCGGGCCGTTGGCCAGCATGGCGCGCAGGTAGCCGCTGCCGCTGCCCGACGCGTAGACCGCGGTGGCCCGCTCGTCGGTCGACGGGTCGACGCCGGCGTCCTCGAGTGCCGCCCACGCGGTCTCGAGCATCAGCCGGTGCTGCGGGTCCATCATCTCCGCGTCACGTGGGTTGACCCGGAAGAACTCGTTGTCGAACCGGTCGGAGTCGGCGAGCAGGCCGCGGGCCGGAACGTAGTCCGGGTCGTCGACCAGTTCGCGCGGCACACCGGCGGCGAGCAGGTCGCCGCGGTCGATCCGGGTTGTCAGGGTGGTGCCGGCCAGCAGGGCCGACCACCAGTCGTCCAGTCCTGTCGTGCCCGGAAAGCGGGCTCCGACGCCGGTCACGGCGATGTCGAGTGAGCTGTCGCGAGCCATCCATCCACCTCTGGGAGCCGTCGTCGCACGGGGTTCAGACAACAGGTTGCCTCATGTGGCAAATCCATGGCAACCTATTGACACAATTTGGCAACCTGAGGAGGGGACTCGCCGTGCTGCCAGATTCGACGTGGACCACCGGCCGGCCCAGCAGCGCCCCCACGGGGGGCCTGCACGAGGCGGTCGCCGCGGTCGCGCGGCGCAGCCCGGACGCGGCGGCGTTGCTGTTCGAGGGTCGGCGGATCAGCTATGCCGAGCTGGACCGCACCGCCGACGCGTGGGCGGCTTCCCTGACGCGGGCCGGTGTCGGCCGCGGTGACCTGGTGCCGATCCGGCTGCCCCGTGGCCCCGAGCTGGTGATCGCGCTGCTCGCGGTTCTCAAGGCGGGTGCGGCGTACGCGTTGCTGGACGTGGCATGGCCGGACCGCCGGGTGCGCGCGGTCATCGACGCGCTGGACGCGAAGCTGCTGATCGCCGACGAGGACGGCGACGCCGGAGTCGATGCCGGAGTCGAGACGTGGACGCCGTGCTGGCGGATCGCCGACCTGCACCGGGACTTCGTCCCCGTGGCGGTCGAGGGCACGGATCCGTGCTGCGTGTTCTTCACCTCGGGCACGACGGGTGAGCCGAAGGGCGTGCTGACCACACACCAGGCGACCGCGCGCCTGTTCGGCGCCGGCAGCTTCGCGGACTTCGGGCCGGAGACGGTGATGCCGTTGGCCGCGCCGGTGCCGTGGGACGCGTTCTCGCTCGAGCTGTGGTCGGTCCTGCTGTCCGGCGGCACCTCGCTGATCGTCGCCGAGCCCTACCTGTCCGCGGAAGCGCTCCGCGAAGGTGTGGCCGACCACGGCGTGGATTCGGTGTGGTTGACCAGCAGCCTGTTCAACATGATCGTCGACGAGGACGCTGACGCGTTCGCCGGCGTGCGACAGGTGATGATCGGCGGTGAGCGCCTCTCACCCGGGCATGTGGCCCGCTTTCTCCAGACGCACCCGACCACCGCCCTGATCAACGGGTACGGGCCGGTGGAGAGCGTGGTCTTCGCGACCACCCACCGGATCACCGAAGCCGACACCGCGCGCTCGGACGGGATCCCGATCGGCCGCCCCGTTCCCGGCACGGCGATCCACGTCCTCGACGGCGACCGGCCGTGCGCGATCGGCGCGACCGGCGAGATCTGCATCTCCGGCGACGGGCTCGCCTCGCGTTACCTCGGCGACCCCGCGTTGACCGCGGAGAAGTTCACCGAGATCCGCCAGGACGGACGATCGGTACGCGTCTACCGCACCGGGGACCTCGGCGTGTGGGGCGCGAACGGCCTGCTGCGCTACCTCGGCCGGGCCGACCGGCAGGTCAAGATCCGCGGCCACCGCGTCGAGCCCGCCGAGGTGGAACGCCAGATCGAACAACTGACGACGGTGCGCCGCTGCCGCGTCGTCGCCCGCCGCGACGCCAACGGGACCGCGACCGACCTCGTCGCCTTCTGCGTGCCGGCGGAGCCCGGCGCGTCCCTCGAGGCCGAACTGGACACCCTGCGCTCCACCATGGTCGCCTACCAGTGCCCCGCCGCACTCGTCCCGGTCCGCGACTTCCCCCTGACACCACAAGGAAAGCTGGACGAACGGGCCCTGCTCGCGGTGCTGCCGGCGGAGGACGAGCCCGCCGACGAGACCGTCCACGTCCACGACGACCCGGCCGTGCGGCTGGTCGCCGACACCTTCGCCGAGGTCCTCGACCGCCCGTCGGTCCCCGCCGACGTGTCCTTCTTCGAACTCGGCGGCACCTCACTCGCCGCGGGCCGCGTCTGCGCCCGGCTCACCACCCGCACCCATCGCACCGTCCCGCTGGCCCGGCTCTACCACCAGCCCGACGCGATCGGGCTCGCCGCCTGGCTCGACACGGCCGTCACCGAACCGGAGGCCGAGCCCGAGTACGGCGACGAGGTGCCGCTCACCCCGATGCAGCTGGTCTACCTGACCCGCCACCTCGTCGACCCGGCCGACCGCACCGCGCACTGCCTGCTCGTGTGGTCGCTGGACGGCGAGGCCGACCGCGACGCGCTGGGCGCCGCCGTCGAGGAGGTGCACTGGCGCCACGAGGCCCTGTCGGCCGCCTACCTCGCCGACCCCCGCCCGGTGGCCTGGCTCGACGACGTGCCCGCCCCGGCCATCGAGGAGCTGGCCCCACAGTCCACGACGGACGCCGCGCTGCGGGTGCTGCGCGCGAGCCTGGCCGACGAGCTCGACCCGGGCAAGGGCAAGGTGTGGCGCACGGTAATGGTCGGCGCGGGGGAGTCCACGCTGTTCGGCTGCGCGGTGCACCACATCGCGTTCGACGGGTTCTCCGAGTCGGTGCTCGCCCGCGACCTCGCCGCCGCCTACGACGGCACCATCGACCGCCTGCCTGCCCCGCCGACGCTGGCCGAGGTGCACCGCCGGGCGTCGCTGCGCCACCACGACGTCGGCGCGCACCGCGACCGCGTCGTCGAACAGTTCGCCGGCGTGCCGGACCTGTGCTGGCCCGCCGGGAAGCTCGCGACCGAGCCCGGCGGTCCCGAGCGGCTGGAGGTCGTGCTGGCGCCCGAGGTCGTCGCCGGGATCGACGGCGCCGCCGCGGCCGCCGGACGGACGCGGTTCGTCGTGCTGCTCGCCCAATGGGCCGCCACGCTCGCGGACGTCACCGGCCAGCGCGACTTCGCCGTCGGCGTGCCCGTGGCGCAGCGGGACGACCCGCTGCTCGAGCAGGCGATCGGCTGCCACATCACCACCGTCCCACTGCGACTGTCCGGCGCCGCGACGGACGGTTGCCCGGACGCGACGGGCGCCCTCGTCGCGCGGGCGTTCGCCGCGCAGGACGTGCCGCTCGGTGACGTGCTCGCCCGGCTCGGCCGTCCCCGGTCGGCCCGCCCGCCGCTGTTCCAGGCGATGTTCGCCGTCCAGGACACGCCGCCGCCCGCGCTCGAGTTGCCGGGCCTGCACACCGAGTTCCTGCGCCAGCCCTATGTGGACCTGCCGCTGGAACTGCACACCGAGCTGTGGCCCGCCGGGGACGGGGGACTGCGCGTCGAGGTCGCCCACCGGCCCGACGCCGTGCCCGCGGCCACCGCGCACGAGCTTCTTCGCCGCTTCGTCGACCGACTGCACGCCCTGCCAACGGGAGACCCATCATGACGGCGCCCACCCTCTCGCCCGCCGACCTCACCGATCCCGAGCTGCACGCCACCGGCGACCCCCACGCGGTGTGGCGCTGGATGCGGGAGAACTCGCCCGTGCACCGCCACGAGGAGACCGAGCTGCCCGCGTTCTGGTCGCTCACCCGACACGCCGACGTCCGCGCGGCGTACCGGGATCCGGCGACGTTCAGCTCCGCGCGCGGGGTGCTGCTGCGGCCGGTCAGGTACGGCGACGACCCGGGCGGCGGGCAGACCCTCGCGCTGACCGACCCGCCGCGGCACAAGCAGCTGCGTTCCCTGGTGGCCAAGTGGTTCACCGAGCGCAGCGCCCGCGGGCTGGAGGAGCCGATCCGCCGCGCCGTGCGCGCCACGCTCGACCTGGCCATGGCACGCGGCGAGTGCGACTTCGTGCACGACATCGCCGGCCGGCTGTCGATCTACGTGATCTGCGGGCTGATGGGCGTCCCCGAGGCCGACCACGAGAAGATCTTCAACTGGACCAACGAGGCCTACGCCGCGCACACGCCGCTCGCCGCGCAGCACCAGCTCATGGAGTACTACGGCGAGCTGATGTACCAGCGGATGGAGGAGCCGGCCGACGACATCGTCAGCGCGCTCGCCAACGGCGTGCCCGCCGGCGAGCTGCTGACCGAGCAGGAGATCCTGCTCAACTGCGAGAACCTCATCGGCGCCACCGAGAACGGCAGGCTCGCGATCGCGGGCGGCGTGCACGCGCTGCTGGACCACCCCGACCAGCTGGCCCGGCTGCGCGCCGACCGCGGGCTGGTCAACACCGCGGTCGAGGAGATCCTGCGCTGGGTCTCGAGCGCCACCCACAGCATGCGGTCGGCGACGCGGGACACCGAGATCCGCGGGCAGCGGATCGCCGCGGGCGACTGGGTCGTGCTGTGGGTGCCCTCGGCCAACCGGGACGAGGAGGTCTTCGCCGACCCGTACCGGTTCGACGTCGGCCGCACGCCCAACCGCCACCTCGCGCTGGGCATCGGCGAGCACTTCTGCCTCGGCGCGACGATCGCCCGCACGCAGATGCGGGTGCTGCTCACCGAACTGCTCGACCACGTGGGCGGCCTCGAGCTCGCCGGGCCGGTCGAGCCGGTCGCCTCGGTCGCCGTCGGCGGACCGGCCACCCTGCCGCTCAGAGTGACCGCCCGGTAGCCAGAACTGCCTACCAGATTTGCCAGAATTTGCCTAAAGATCGACCGGAGGGCACAATGTAGCGGTGAGCGTGAGGCGTTAGCGCCGGAGCGGAGGAGCGATGCTCGAACAACCGGCTTTCGGCCGTCATCTGCGGCAGCTGCGCCGGGAGCGCGGCCTGTCGCAGGCCGCACTCGCGGACGGCGAGCTTTCCACCGGCTACCTGTCCCGGCTGGAGTCCGGGGCACGGCCGCCGACGAGGCGCGTCGTCGAACACCTCGCGAAAAAGCTCGGCGTGACCACGGCGGCGTTCGAGACGCCGCCGAAGTCCTCGCTGGCCAACGTGCTCGCGCTGATCACCTCGTCGGCGCCCGACCCGGAGCTGGTCGAGTCGCTGGCCGACTCGCTGCCGGTCGACGACGAGCTCGACCCGGCGTTGCGCTGGCAGGCGTTGTGGCTGCTGGCCAGGACCCGCGGCGACCAAGGGCGCCTCGAGGAGCAGCGCGACCTGCTCGCCGAGCTGGTCCTGCTCAGCGACGACCTCGGCTCGGCGGACCTGCGGGTGCGCACCCGCGCGCAGCTGTCCCGCTGCGATCGCAAGCTCGGCGACTACGACGCCGCCCGCCGCTACGCCGCCGAGGCTCGAGAGCTGGCCGTGCACGTCTCGCTCGCCGATCGAGCGTCGGCACTGCACGCGCTCGTCTCCGCGGAGGCAGAGGCGGGCCGGCTCGCCGAGGCCGCCACCTTCGCCGACGAGCTCACCGAACTCACCGACGACGCCACGTTCGTCGCCCGCGGCACGATGGCCGCCGAGGCGTTGTGGGCGTCGGCCACCGTGCGGATCCGCCAGGGCGACTACGGCACGGCGCGCGACGCGCTCGAGCGGGCGCTGGAACAGGTGGACAGCCACACGGACCTGATGCTGTGGATGCGGCTGCGCCTCGCGGCGGCATCGCTGTACCTGCAGCTGAGCCCGCAGCTGCTGGACGAGGCGCGCACGCGGCTCGACGAGCTGATGGCCGCGCTGGACCTGGTCGGCACCGACCTGCACCACCAGCAGCTGCTCGCGCTGCGTGCGCAGCTGGCGTTCGAGGAAGGCCGCACGGACGACGCGCGGACGCTGTGCGACATGCTGGACGAACAGCCGATGCTGCTGTCCTTCCGGGACCGCGTGCGCTTCGAGGCGCTGCGGGGTCACCTGCTGATCCGCGACGGCGAGCGGGACAAGGGGATCGAGGTCCTGCAGAGCCTGGCGCAGGAGGCGGAGAAGGCACACAACGTCGAGCTGTCGGCCGAGATCTGGCGCACGCTGGCCCGCTCCCTGGCGCAGGGCTCCGACGCGAGGTCCGCGAAGTAACAGGCGCGGCGAGGGTTACGCGCGCTCGCCGCGCAGGCCGGCGAGCAACTCCGCCAGGCGGCGCCAGATGTCCGCGGCGAGCTCCACGTTGTGCGCCTCGTGGGCCTGCTGGGCCAGCTGCTGCAGCGCGGCCACGCCCTCCTCGGCGTGCCCGGCCATGATCTGCAGCTGCCCCTCCACCGAGCGGAGCCGGATCTGCTCGCGGAAGGACAGCCGGTCGGCGTCCACCGTGGCGATCAGCTTGCGCGCCTCGTCCAGCCTGCCTTCCTGGAAAACCAGCTGGGTGCGCAGGAAACGCATCTCCTGCTGATGCCGTTCGGTGCCGACGAGCCCGAGCGCCGGCTCGACCTGGTCCAGCCAGGTCCGCGCCTCGTCGGTGCGCGGCGGGGTCATCTGCAACACCAGCGACGCCGCCGCGAGGCGCAGCCGCATCCACAGGTCCAGGTCGTGGCGGCCGTCGAGCTCGGTCAGCGCCTTGGCCAGCGCCTCGTGCGCCTCCCCATAGGCGCCCTGCCGGATGCACACGGTCGCCCATGCCCAGCGGGCCTTGACCGGGGCCGTGCCCGGCGCGTCAGCGGCCAGGCGGCACAGCTGGTCGGCGTGCGCCCTGGCCTCGACGAGCCTGCCGGCCTCCGCTTCCGCCGACACGAGTGCGTGCAGGGCGGCGAGCCGGTCGGACAGGGTCAGCTCGCCCTCCACGGCGTACGCCTGCGCGGCGTACTCCTGTGCCAGCGTGTTGTCCCCGAGCAGCCGCACGCACCGGGACAGCTGCGTGCGGACCCGGGCGCGCAGCACGGGCTGGCCCAGCTGTTCGGTCAGTGCGGCCAGCTCGACCAGCAGCGTCCGCTGCGCCTCGTACTGCCCCTGCTCGCCGCGCATCCTGGCGAGCAGCCACAGTGCCTGCCAGTGCAACGCCGACGCGCCGGCGCCGTCCTCACGGAGAGCCGAGGTCAGGCGGTCGGCGGTGTCGTCGTCGAGCTCGGCGGAGGTGACCGCGGCGAGCACGTCGGCGAGCGAGCCGGACCGTTCGGCGTCGAACACCGACTCGGGCACGTCGAGCCGCGCGCACAGTTGCCTGCGCAGCGACTGGGTGGGGGAGCGGCTGCCCGACTCCAGCCTCGACAGGTGACCCGTCGAGAGGACGCCGTCGGCCAGGGTCGCCTGCGAGAGGCCGCGTTCCAGCCGCAGCGCCCGTAGGCGTCGACCGAAGTACGGCTGATCGAGCATGGCTTCCTCGCGTCAAGATGGGGTGCACCCAGAATGCCCGAAAAAGTCAAAATTGGCAATGATCAATGGCAACTGTTGTCAAGCTGTCATCGCGGCTTCTACTGCGGGCTCGAGGTGGTAGGCGGACGCGGCGAGCTCGGTCACCCGCCGCTGGTCGCGGACGAGCGCGGCGCGCGACTCGTGGGACAGCAGCACGAGCATCGGGCTGGACGGCAGGTCGACCGTCGGCCGGATCCGTCCACCCGCACGGACACGCATCATCCGCTGCCGCACCGACTCCAGCCCGTCGATCTCCCCCAGCACGTCATCGTCGAGCCGGGCCAGCACGCCGTCCAGGTCGGTTCGCACGTCGTACACATACGCGTGCCGCAGCCGGGAGTAGGTGCGGCTCGCGAACTCGCGGCGGAACCGGCCGGGGTCGAGGTAGGCCAGCGCGGTCACCGCCGCCTGGTCGGCACCGGCGCATCCACGATCGAACGCCGGCGACGCGGTGCCGTTCAGCCGGGCGCCGACCTCCACCAGAGCAGGCCCGTCCGCGGTCATCATCACCTCGGCGTGCGCGGCGCCGTGCCGGATGCCGAGCGCGTCGAGCACGGCGTAGGTGTAGTCGATGAGCTCGGCGACAACCGGGTCGCCGGGATCGGCGAGCACGTCGAGGTAGTAGACGTTCCGGGTGCCCAGCCTGTCCTTCTCGTAGCGCCAGACCGCGCTGGTGTAGCGCGCTCCGTCCCGCGAGACGGTGTCCACGACGAACTCCGTGCCGTCCAGATAGGACTGAGCCAGTGCCTCGGCGTTGATCTGCCCGTACATCGTCGTGGTGCCTAACAGTTCGAGTGCCGCGCGCCGCACCTGTTGCTCGTCCGCGCAGATCGCCACGCCCTGCGAGCCCGAGCCGGCGAGCGGCTTGACCACCACGGGGTAGCCGCCGAGCGCCGCGATTCCGGCGACGATCTCCTCGACGTCACTGGAACGCAGCTGGCGTGCGCAGCGCAGTCCGGCCGCGCGGACCGCCTCGATCATCAGGTACTTGTCCCGCCGCGCCAGGGACAACGTCGTGCCGTTGCCAGGCAGGCCGAGCAGCTCGGCGAGCGTGTCGGCGAGCGGCACCCCGGGCTCCTGGCCGGCGACCACATGAGTGACGCCGAGCGCGGCAAGCTCCTGCGCGGTGGCCGCCACCTCGGTGCCCACCAGATTCGCCCGGTACCCGGCGAGGTCGGGCTGCTTCAGCGACACCAGTGGTTCGGCGGTGCTCCACACGTGCACCAGGTCCGCTCCCAGGTCGGCTAAGGACTGCCGGAGATGGTCGCCGGTGCCGTAGGCGTCGACGAGTGCGACGATGGGTCGGTCGTTGCGCATGAGACCTCCTGGAATCAGGAAACGGGGATGGGAGCGGGCGCGGTGGTGCGCCCCGCCCACGCGACGAGCGGCGGGCTCGCCGCCCCGACGACGAGAAAGCCGGCGCCGACGAGGAGCCAGCCGGCCGCTCCCCAGTGCAGGCACAGGACGAGGACGACCGGGCCGAGCGCGTCGGCGACTCCGGTGCCGAGGCCGAACACGCCGGCGTACTGACCCTGCGCGTGTGCGGGGGCCAGCCCGAAGGTCCACTCCATTTCGGCGGCCGCGTGCCACAGCTCCCCGAACGTGTAGACGATCATGCCGGCGGTCAGCACACCTGCCGCGGCCCACACGTCGAGCCCGCCTGCCGCGGCCATCAGCGCGAGCCCGGCGAACAGCGCGGCACCGCTCCAGCGCATCCGCACGCCCGCGGAGTCCGGGTCGTCGACGCCGCGGCTCGCGGGGACCTGCAGGACCACGATCAACAGCGTGTTGATCAGCAGCATGCCGGCCACGAGTGCCCGCGGGGCGTGGGTGTGCCCGACGATCCACAGTGGCAGCAGGAATGTCGGGACCGCGAGGTGCAGTGACATGAGACTGTTGAGCACGGTCGCGGTGAGGTAGGTGCGGTCGCGCAGCGCCACCCGGCGCACGCCTTCCGGCGGCACGCGCATCGGCGCCAGCCGCGGCAGCCACAAGAGCACGAGCCCGCTGCCCAGGAAGGCGAGCGCGCGGGCGATGATCAGCGCGCGGTACGCCGCCGGGGTGTCGAGCTGGATGCCCAGTCCCGCGGTCAGCGCGCCCAGCGCCCAGGACAGGTTCATGGCCGAGCGCAGGTAGGCGCGGTAGGTGGCCTGCTCCTCCCCGCCGAACCCGCGGATCAGTGGGGCCCTGCTGGCGTCGTTCGCCGCGTAAGTGAGCCCGATGCACACACATACCAGGGCGAACGGCACGAACGACTCGACCAGCAGGTAGCACGACATCGAGGCGGCGCCGAACGCCATGACGCCGATCTGGGTCGCCTTTGGTCCGTACCGGTCGGCGACCTGCCCGACGAACACGCCGGCGAGCAGGCCCACCGCGGAGCCGAAGAACAGCCCGAGCGCCACGTGCTCCGCGCTCAGACCGACCACGCGGGTGAAGTACAGCGCGCTGCTGGTGACGAACATGCCGCCGCCGAAGCTGTTGACGAACACACCCGCCGCGAGCACCCGCCGCGGCCCCCGCGCCGGCAACAGCCTGCCGATCAGCGCCATAACGTGTCTCGCAGATCGTCCTGTGGGCTGGTCACCCGTTGCCAGGCCCGCAGTTCCCGTGTCGTGGCGCCGTCGGGCACGGTGACGACGCGCTCGGTGAACCACGCGCGAACCGTGGCCAGCCGGGCGTCGAGCTCTTCCGCGGACGCGGCGCTGACCAGCACCTGACCGAGCCGTTGGTCGGTGCCGGCGAGGCCATCGGCAACCCGGATGCCGTAGGGCTGCTCGATGCGGGCGAACTCCACGCCTGGCAGCTCCCGCAACTCCGCAGCGATCGGGCACCTCACGAGCACGCCCGGGGGGCCGGTCAGGTAGCCGCCGCCGACGACCTCCGGCCGCAGCTTCACGTCGATCTCCGGCCGTCTGTCCAAAGAGCACATGACCGCGCAGTCACCGAGGTGGACGCCGAACTTGGCCTGGATCTCCTCGTGGGTCAGCGCTCCACCGCGCCGCGCGGCGCACTCACCGAAGATCAGGTCGCCGGACTCCTTGTCGTGGAACAGCTCCATGTGGAACACGCCGCGGCGCAGCCCGAGCGCCTCGAGCGCCGCGGTGGCGAAGGGCACCGCCGCGTCATAGGCCCACGCGTCGCGGTCCGGGTCGAACCTGCGCTGCGAGAGGGGCAGGTTCTCGGTGATCGTGGTCAGGCAGGGGACGCCGTAGCGGGATACCGCGCAGAACAGCACCTCGCCCTCGAAGAGCACGCCGTCGACCACCCACTCGTCGCCGGGGGAGAACTCCTCGAGCAGGAACGTCCGCTCCGGAATGCGTGCGGCGGCGTACTGGCGGCTGACCGCGTGCAGCCGGGCCACGTCCGACAGCGCGACAGTGCGCTCGGTTGCCGCGCCCGCGACCGGCTTGAGGACGGCTCGTGGATAGGGGAGCTCGGTGATGGCTGACACGTCGTAGACGTCCTCCACCAGTGTGGTCCGCGCGGTGCGCAGCCCGGCGGCGGCGATGGCGCGCTTCTGCACGGACTTGTCGCGGAAGTGCGCCGCGGTGCTCGCGCCGATGGTCGGGCAGCCGAGGTGCTTGGCCAGCAGGGCGGCGGCGACGAGCGCGTTCTCGTCGCCGGTGTGCACGGCGTCCCAGCCGACGTCGGCGAGACCGTGGCGGTGCAGCGCGGTCACGATGTGCTCGGGGTCGAGCTGGTTGTCGACCCGCACCACCCGCAGCGACTCGGGTATCTCGATCAAGCCGTTGTCCCAGTGGGCGGCGCCGACGACCACGACGGCGTCGAGGTCCCGGCGGACGCAGGCTTCCAGGGCGTAACGGTCGGTGCCGATCACCAGCACCGCCGGACGGCGTTCGGTCAAGTCCCCACCTCCCAGGTGTTTCGGGGGGCTCGAAGTTGCCACGGGGTGTCAACCCTCGGCAAGGCGGTATGACCGCTGGTAGGGGCCCTGTTGACCGGAAGGCGCTCGTAGCTGTTTCCCGAGTTGCCCGAGCGGAGGACCCCGCGTCCCCGGGGCGACCAGACGTCTTTCCAGAAGTTGCCAGCTGGGAAAGGTTCGGGTTTCCTATTGACAAACCGGTCGGTCGGTTTTGTAACCTTGAGCCACGGCCGAGCCGTTGACGATCGACAGGTCAGCGGCGTTCCCCGTCGCGAAGCGCGACAACGACACAGCGAAGAAGGAGCATTTTCATGTCTGTTCGCATCACGTTCCCGAAGGCAACCGTGGCGTTCGTGTTACTGGGTGCGGCGTTGACGCTGGCCCCGGCGGCCGCAGCAGCCGCGGTGTTCTCGCCCGCCGAGCCGCACGTCGCCACGAGCACGACCACCCCTGGGAACACGGTGACCCCGGCCGACATCGACTGGCCGTGACCTGCCGGTCCGGCCCCCTCCTCGCCGTCGCGTAGCCGGCGAGCCCCGGTCCCCTCGCGAGCTCCGAAGCCTTCCCGCCACGTCCGGCCTCCGCCACGGCCGGCACCCCCGCAGCAGCTCGCGCGGACCATGCGGCAACAACGAGGCCGGCCGGCCGCTCTGGTTGACACCAGGCGGCCGGCCGGCCTCGTTCTTCTTTGCAGCGCCCCGGACTAGGCGGGTACCTCGTCGATACAGCGGGCCAGCTCCTCGCGGGACCAGGCCCGGACCCGCTCCCGGTCGGCCGCCACCTCGGCGGCGTCGCCGACGAGGTACACGTTGCCGGCCGAGGTGAAGATGTCGTGCGTGCGAGCCACCCGCTGGCCGAGCGACCAGCGCACCTTCATCGAGTGATAGGTCGTGAGCCCGCGCAGGAACCGCTCCCAGCCGGGGTCGCGGGCGAGCACGCCGTCCCGCGGACTGAGCAGCACGACCGAGCAGCACGTGCCCGTCGCGTCCCGGGCCGGGCGCGGCCGCTCCTGGAACGTGCCGGGGGAGAGCAGCGCGTGCACGGTCTCGGTGATGTGGTTGCCGCCGAGCGCCCGCATGGTCGACGAGAGGTCCACACCGCCGTGGAAGCGCGGCGCGCACTCGACCAGCTGCACCCCGTCCGGCGCGTCGATCAGCTCCAGGTGGCTGGGTCCCCAGCGGTAGCCCAGCGCGTCGAGCACGGCGTCGACCGGCGCGCCGATGCGCCTGCCCTCCTCGCTGCGGGGGTCGACCAGCTCGAAGTAGTCGTAGACCTGGGCGTCGTTCTGCCGCTGCTTGACCGTCCGCCAGATCTCCACGATCCGATGCGTCCCGTTGGAGCTGGCCGTGTTGACCATGTACTCCGGACCGTCGAGGAACTCCTCGACGAGCACGGTGTCGTTGACCGAGCCGAACACCGTGCGCCTGCCGAGCACCGCGGCGGCGTTGCGCTCCAGCGCGGCGGGGTCCGGGCAGACGAGCACGCCGTCGGTGCCGGCACTGTTCGTCGGCTTCACGACCACCGGCCACGTGCCGACCTCGCGCGCCCAGGACAGCGCCGCCTCGACGGAGGCGACCTCGCGGTGGCGGCGCACCGGGACACCGGCGGCGTCGAGCGCGTCGAGCATCGCGGCCTTGTCCCGCCGCGCGCGGGCGAGCTTGCGCTCGTTGCGCGTCGGCGTGGCGAGCCGCTCGGCGAGGTCGGCGGCGAGCTCCACGCCGGTCTCCAGACCGGGCAGCACGTGCCCGACCCGGAAGGGCGCGAGCTGGTCCACCAGCGCGTCCAGGTCACCCGGGTCGGTCAGGTCGGCGAGGTAGAACTCCGGGCTGTGGATGTTGCGCAGCGCGCCGACGGTGTCGGCCGACGTCGCCACGTGCACGCACCGCACGCCGTAGCCGAGCAGCGCGGGGGCGAGGTAGCCGGCCGAGCCGAACGCGTCCACCAGCACGACGACCCGGTCGTTCTGCGGGGCGAGGGGCATTCAGATCACCTCTTGCGGTTGGGCCCGGCGGTGGAGCCGGGACTGCGACATGCCGATCACGATCGCGAGCAGCAGGTAACCGATGCCGCCGCCGAGCATCCCGGCGAGGTCGACCAGCAGGCCGAATCCGCACAGGGACACGAAAAGCACGCCGGGCAGCACGGTGGTGCGCAGCGCCGCGACCTCCTCGATCGACTCTTCCGGGCAGCGGGCCACGGCGGTCGCCGTGAACCACACGTACCCGACTTCGAACAGCACGACGTACAGCCCGTAGGCGGCGAAGCTCGCCGTGGCGTCGGGAAGCACCGAGGCCAGGCACAGCAACACCGGCGGGATGAGCAGCAGCCCCCACGTCGCGTCGGGGGCGCGCGCCGCCCCGCTCGGGGCGACCGAGCCGAGGAACGCGCCTGCACCGAGCGCCACCGTGGTGACGACGGCGAGCAGGCCGACACCGGCGGCGCCTAGGCCGAGGTTCTCGACCGGCAGCGCGGTGCGGCCCACGTTGTGCAGCGCCTGCGGCACGGTCGTGCCGGCGACGAGCAGGAAAGCCCGCCACAGCAACGGGTCCCGCGCCACGATCGTCACGCCCCGGCGCAGAGCGGTGAACCCGCGATCGGGGCCCGCCGGCCGCGGCGCCACCGTTGCCGGCAGCGCGGCCGCCGCGTACAGGGCCGCCGACACCACCAGGCAGGCGGCGTTGCACATCAGGATCTCGGTCAGCGACAGCCTGCCGAGCAGCACCGAGCCCGCCAGAGCGCCGAGCACCGCGCCGTAGAGCCGGGCCGCCTCGATGGCCGCGACAGCGCGGGCCACCGAGGAGTCGGCGATGCCACGCCGCACCGCGATCGGCGCCGCGGTCTTCGAGACCGCGTCCAGGAACGACCGGACCACCAGCATCGCCGCCGCGGCCGCGGGCTGCGCCGGCACGAGCAGACCGAGCGCCACGACCACCGGGATCGACGCGCACTCGGCCGCCACGATGAGCGTGCGGGGTGGATGCCGGATCGACAGCGTCGCGAGCGTGGGCGCCAGCAGCAGCGGCACCACCCACTGCGTCGCGGTGACCAGGCCGGCGGCGAGGTTCGAGTGGGTCCGGCCGTACATCGTGAGCGACAGCGCGAGCACCGCGAGCACGGTGCCGGTGGAGCTGACCACGACCGCCGACCACAGCAGCAGGAACGGCCGGGACCGCCACAGCGCCGCGCCCCGCCCGGTGTCCTCCGGCACGGCTAGAACCGGTGCGCGTGCACGGCGAACATGCCCTCGCTGCCGAGGTCCTTCATGTCCCGGATGTCGGCGTGCTTGATCGTCGAGTACATCTCGTGCCGGGGGGAGCCCAGCGCGGTACGGAGGTACTCGTCGCGCTCCAGCGCGTCCAGCGCCTCACCGAGGCTGCGCGGCAGCGGCCGGACGCCGCGCCGCGCAAGCTCGGCGTCGGACAGCGTGTTCGGGTCGTCGACCAGCGGCTCGCCAGGGTCGAGCCGCCGCCGCACCCCGTCGAGGCCGGCGTGGATCAGCGCGCCGAGGGCCAGATACGGGTTGGCGGTGTTGTCGCACGCCTTCAGCTCGATGTTCGCCGAAGCGCCGTCGCCGCCCAGCAGCGAGGGCACCCGGACCGCGGCGTCGCGGTTGTCCGGGCCGTAACAGCCGAACGCGCCCGCCCACCTGCCGGGCTCGAGCCGTTCGTAGCTGTTGACGCTCGGGCAGGTCAGGGCCAGCAGCGCCGGCAGGTGGGCCAGCACGCCGCCGACGAAGTGCCGGCCGAGCTCGGACAGGCCGTCGCGCCCGGCGGGGTCGGCGAACAGGTTGCCCGCGCCCGGCCGCCACAGCGACACGTGCAGGTGGTTGCCGTTGCCGCGCAGACCTGGCCGGGGCAGCGGCGCGAACGTGGCGCGCAGCCCCCTGGCCCGCGCCAGGCCCCTGGTGAACGCGCGCTGCCACACGTGCTGGTCGGCGGCACGCACGGCGGGGCCGTGTTCGATCGTCAGCTCGTGCTGGCCCGGCGAGGTCTCCGGGTGGTAGCCCTCGACGGCGATCCCGTGGGAGCGCAGTGCCCGGCACAGCTCGACGATGTAGTCGTTGGCCGCGTCGAACGCCTCGTTGTCCAGGCACAGCCCGGAGTCGAACAGCTCCAGCTCTTCCGGCCTGCCGCGGTCGACGGCGAGCGTGAACTCCGGCTCGAACGCGGCGACGACCTGCATGTCCAGCTCGGCGGCCGCGTCGACCGCGCCGCGCAGGAAGGTGCGGGGGCAACCGCCCCACGGCCCGCCCGACCGCGTCACCAGGTCGCACAGCATGGCCGCGGACCCCGGGGCGTGCGGCAGCAGCGTGAAGGTGGCCGGGTCCGGCACGATGCGGACCTCTTCCATCAGCCGGACCCCGGGCACCGGGTGGCTGTCGTCGAAGATGCTCGCCGCCTGCCGCGAGGTGGCGAGCCCGACGCCCGAGCGCATCCGCGCGGCAAGTGCCTTGGCGGACACGGACTTGCCGCGCAGCAGGCCGCAGTGGTCGACCCACAGGAACCGGATCAGCTCGATGTCGTTTTCCCGTACCGCGTCGGCGACGGCCGAGGCCGTGTCCGCGCCGGTGGTGTGCTCGGCGAGCAGTTCTGATGTCACAGGTTTCCCCTCGTCCGGGCGTGTTGTCGGCTCTGACAAAACATTGTCATACTGTTGCCTAAACTGGCAACCTCTGGCAACATCGGGCTCGCTCAAGCAACTCCAACGAGCACGGACCCAAGAAGGAAGGCAAGCAGCATGACCGACCTCATCGAGGCGCCGGGCACGGTGACGATCACCAGGCTGGCCGGCAACGTCGGGGCCGTCATCGGCGGTGTCGACACGACCGGTCCGCTGGCCGATGAGACCGTTGCGACCATCCGCAAGGCTCTGCTCGACCACAAGGTGATCTTCTTCCGCGACCAGGACCTCCACTACGACACGCAGAAGGCCTTCGCCGAGCGGTTCGGCAAGCTGACGAAGAGCCACCCGATCTACGACGCGCCGGACAAGCAGCCGGCCCTGCGGGAGATGGACTCCTCGCAGGGTACGAAGGCGAACCATTGGCACACCGACCTGACGTTCATCGAGCGCCCGCCGGCGTTCTGCTTCCTGCACGCGAAGGTCATCCCGTCGGTCGGCGGCGACACCATGTGGTCCAACTGCGCGACCGCCTACCGGTCGATGCCGGCCGACCTGCGCGCGTACGCCGACACGCTGCGGATCGTGCACAGCAACGACTCCGACTTCACCGACGCCACCGTCGACCACCGCACCGACTACATCTCCACGCGCTACGACGCCGAGCACCCCGCGGTGCGCGTGCACCCGGAGACGGGCGAGCGGGTGCTGCTGGTGGGTGGCTTCGCGCGCAGCGTCATCGGCCTGCCGCCCGCCGCGGGCCGCGACATCATCCGGACCCTGCAGGAGTACATCACCCTCCCGGAGAACACGGTGCGGTGGCAGTGGCGGGTCGGCGACCTGGCCATCTGGGACAACCAGGCCACGGCGCACTACGCGATCGCCGACTACACCGAGCACCGCCGCGCGGAGCGGCTGACCTGCGTCGGCGATGCGCCGGTCGGCGTGGACGGGCGGCCCAGCGCCGCGCTCGCGGGTGACACCTCCGCGTACAGCGACGGGGTGTGAGCGACCCGACGGGGGAGCGGTGATCCGATGAAGGCGTTCTGGTGGCTGACCGGCGCGACCGCGGTGTCCACGGCGGGGAACACGTTCCTCTACCTCGCCGTCCCGTGGGCGCTGATCCACACGACCACGTCCAACCTGCTGGCCGTGCTGGCCATGGCGGCGCTGACCGCGCCGTACCTGGCGGCCCCTTTCCTCGGCGCGTTCATCGACCGGCACGACCGCCGAATCACCTTCGTCGCCGGAGACCTGACCCAGGCGGGCGCCGTGGCGGTGATCCCGCTGATGCTCGCCCTGGGTCAGGTCGGCGCGGTGTTCGTGGCACTGTGTGTCGCGGGCCTGGCCAAGGTCGTCTCGGACCTGTCCAACGACTACGGCCTCATCCCGTCGCTCGTGCCACGGGACCGCATCGACCAGGCCGCCAGCTGGTTCAGCTCGGCACAGCTGGTGGCCCGGTTCAGCGGTCCCGCACTGGCCGGGGTCACCATCGCCACGGTCGGCACGACCTGGGCGCTGCTGATCGACTCGGCCACCTTCCTCGTCACCTGCTGCGCGGTGTACTTCGTGCCGCGCACGGCACCCGGTTCGCGCGAGTCGTCGATCACGACCATGCTGCGTGCCGGGATCGCCTACTTCCGCTCCCGGCCGGACCTGCGGCGGCTGACCGCGGCCCTCGCCTTGTACAACCTGGGCGCGGGCGCGCTGGAGCCGACGCTGCTGACCGTCGGCGCCAGGCAGTGGTCGTGGTCGTCCACGGCACTCGGGATCGCGGTGTCCGCGGGCGCGGTCGCCGCGTCGATCGGCGCCGCGGCGAGCCCGCTGCTCCGCGCGGGCGGGCCCCGCGCAAGCCGGGGACACCAGGGCAGGCACCGACGCATCGGGATATGGCTCGCGATCATCGCGGCCGGCGCGTGCTGCCTGCTCGTCAGCGTGCCGCTCGGCGTGGTGGCGGGATTCTGCCTGCTGTGCTTCGGCGAGGGCGGCGTCAACGCGGCGACCATGGCCTACCGCCAGCAGGAGATACCCCCGGAGCTGTCCGGCCGGGTCAACGCGGTGATCCGCACGTTCATCACCGGCGCGGTGCCGGTGTCCGCATTGCTGCTGGGCATGACGGCGAGCCTGACCGGATCGCTGCAGGTCTTCTTCCCCGTGGCGATCACCGCCGTGCTCGCCGTCGTCGTCTGGAACCTCCGTGCCGAGCGGAGCGCCGCGCCGGCTCCGGCGCAACCGGTCGCGGTGGCAGAAAGGACCGCTTTGTGAAGAACGTCCTGCTGATCAACACCGGCCGTGGCGAGACCGCCAGGAGGCTCCAGGACCGCCAGGACGTGCGCCTCTCGGTCATCACCACGCCCCGCTACGCCGACTTCTACGACGAGGGCACCGACGTCGAGGTCGTCGACACGGTCGAGGACCTCAACCACGTGCGGCTGGCCGCGCTGCACATCCGTGAGCGCAACCCGTTCGATCACGTTGTGGCATCGGCCGAGTGGTGCGTGCAGGCCGCCGGGTACGTCCGGTCGTACTTCGGGCTCACGTCCGGTCCGGGCTACGACGTGGCGAACGCTTTCTCCAACAAGTTCGTCATGAAGCAGCGACTGCGTGCGGCCGGTGTGCCCGTCGCCGGGTTCCGCCGGATCGACCGGTTCGGCGACCTCGTGGCCGCGGGCGAGGAGCTGGGCTGGCCGGTCGTGCTCAAGCGCGCGTTCGGTGGCGGTTCGAGCGACGTGTTCGTGCTGCGCGACGCCGACCACGTGCGCGCGATGGCGACCGACGAGCAGACCCACCGGCTGCGCACGGCGCGAAACCCGTTGCTGGCCGAGGAGTTCGTCGACATCGACGCCGAGTTCCACTGCGACGGCATCGTGGTCGGCGGCGAGGTCCGCTTCGCCCCGGTGTCGCGCTACTCCAGCCCGGTGCTGCGCGTCGTCGACGGCGCGCTCGGCTCGCACACGCTGCCCGCGGACGACCCGGACGCCAAGGTCGTGCGCGACCTGCACGACGAGGTCGTCGCCGCACTCGGACTGGGCGACGGCGTCACGCATCTGGAGGTCTTCCGCGGCGAGCGCGGGTACCTCGTCGGTGAGATCGCCTGCCGCCCCGGCGGTTGCGGTGTCCCGGCGACGATCCGCCATCAGTACGGTGTGGACCTCGAGGAGGCACTCGTCGCGACCGCCGTCGGCGACCAGGTTCACCTCGATCCGTTGCGCCGCACCGGTCACACGGTCTGGTACACGCTGCCGCGGCCGGCGGGCAAGGTCACCGCCGTCACCGGCGCCGAGGAACTGCTGGCGCTCCCGGGCGTGCTGGAGGCCTCCGTCGACGTCCGCATCGGCGACATGTTCACCGGGCGCGCCGACTCGTCGGTCTACAGCGGCATCGTGGTGCTGCACGTGGATCACGAGGACCAGATCCCGCACCGGCTGGCCGAGATCGACCGCACTTTCCGGATCGAAGTGGACTGACATGGAGCTCACCGACGAGCAGGGCATCGTGCGCCCGGTGGTCTCCGACCGCCGGGCGCACGGCCCGCGTCAGGGCTGGGTCGCCAGCGGCCCTTCCCCGCCGGGGTAGCAGAACGACGCCGACGGTGAGTAGAAGCCCCAGGTCACCTCGAGCGGGTCGGCGGGCCGCAGCGCGCTGACCGGGTGGTCGGGCTCGAGGAACTCGAAGTTGGTCACGCGCCACCCGTCGACCTGCGGGGCGTGGAAGGGATACAGGCCGCTGGTGTGCCTGCCGTCGACGTCGGTCACGTACCGGAGCTGCCCTCGTCCGACGGCGGCGATCCCCGCGCCGATGGTGGCCGTCGTGCGGATGACGGGCACGCCGTCCGCCTCGGTGGTGGCCGTCAGCACGCCGTCCTCCAGCACCAGCGTCGTGTTTCCGGCCGCCGCCGGCACCCCGCGCTTCGCCGCGTAGTCCCGCATCTCGGCGCTGGAGTTGAAGTAGTGCGTCCACCACCGGCCCGGCACACCACCGTCGGGCGTGTCGTGCCCCGCCAGGTCCGCGCCGCAGTAGGTCAGCGAGTACGCCTGGAACGCGGAGGTCTGCTCGGTCGAGTCGACGACGTACTGGTTGATGAAGCACTGCGCGTTCGGCGCCAGCTCGAGGTCCTCGGGCACAAGGGCACGTACCGCATCGGGATCCGCGGGGACCCAGGTGAAGTAGAGCATCCGGCTGGCGGTGACCAGTTGGGGCGCCTCGAGCACGGTCATGTCACGTCTCCCTTTCTGTAGAACGGAAAACCCACACATCTAGGTGGGTCGGCCGAACAGACCGGGATGTTTCGGTCAAATGAGCCAGGCGGGGGGTAGATCCACCAGATCGACGAACGGGGAGCGTTCCGCCAGCTCCGGCGTGACCGCGTCGGTGACCGCCGGGCGCAGGTCGCTCTCCCGCACCCGCAGGCGCACCGGCGCGGAACCCGACAGCGCCGCCAGGTCGACCGACGCGGTGGTGGCGCCGGTGACCGTGACCAAGCCCTGCACCGGGCGCCACGCCGGGATGGCGCCCAGCGCACCGGTAAGGTCGATCAGGTCGGCCTCCTGCGGGGTCGAGCCGTTGGGGGAGACGAACTCCTCCACCGTGACCTCCAGCGTGCTGCGCGGCTCGGGCATCGGGCCGGTCAGCTCCACCCGCGCGACCTGCCCGGCCCGGGTGACCGTCAGCCGGCGTTCCGGCGGCAGCGGCACCATGTCCGTTGTGACCACTGTGGACAGTTCGAACCCGTTGATGCTGCTCGGCTGGTAGCGCGCCACCACGAGGCGGACGAACGGCAGGTACGACGGCACCGGCAGGGTCACCGACACGTCGGCCTGCCACCGGTCGCCCGCGTCGACCACCTGGAACGGCACCGCCAGCACCTGCGCGCCCAGCTCTGGCACGAAGTGCTTGCGGCCGCGCCCGAACCACGTGTCCGCCGGGAACGCGGGCAGCGCGGGCGAGCCGACGATCGGGTCCCGGCCGACGCGGGTCAGCTCGGTGCCGTCCTCGCCCGCGGGCGCCACCAGGACCGCGAGGCACTCGCCCTCGCCCGTCTGGAACCACGGGCGCGCCAGCTCCACCCGCAGGCAGCCGGTGCGCGCGTGCTCGATCCGGTCCGATGTGGACGATGTGGGTAGCTGGCGGAACGCGGGCCGCACGGCGAGCACCTCCGGGGCAGGCGGCCGCGCGCTCGACGGCACCGACACCGGGAGCTGGGCCAGGCCGACCCGGAACGCCGCGTCCGGCTCGTCCGCGGCGTAGCAGTCGCGGAAGCGGCTGACCGCGGTCAGCGTGTAGGTGACCATGCGGTGCCTGGTGTCGCCGAATGCGTGCCGCAGCGGCGTGAACGCCGGCTCGCCGCGGGCGATCGGCTCGGTGTGCAGGTGCTCGACGGTCACCTGCTCGGTGCCGCCGTCGTCGCGGTCGGTCCACGTCGCGGCGACGTCGATCGCGGCGGTGCTGTCGGTGTTCAGGCCCGCGGCGTCGAAGCGGGGCGACAGCAGCGCGGTCGTGTCGCCCGGCGCGCGGTCGATCCGGTCCTCGGACAGCAGCCACTTCGGCTTCGCCAGCGGCCTGCGCACCGCGTGCACGAGCCGCAGCAGCCGTGGCGGCGACAGCAGCGGGTGCGCCCCGTTCTGCGCGCCGACCAGTGATCCGTCGGACAAGCCGGCCTGGGACAGCCACTCGAACATGGCGAAGTGATCGGTGTAGCCGTCGCGGATCGTCGAGGACAGCGCCACCGTCACCTGCTCGCCGCGGGCCAGCGCGACAACGAGCGTGTCGCCGTCCCAGTGCATCGTGATCCCGCTGCCCTCGACCAGCCGCACGGCCTTCGGCGCCGGGTCCGGCCAGTCCGGGCGCCACGCGGACCGCTCGCTCAGCGGTGCGGCCAGCCCGCCCGCCTCGGCCTGCAGCACCGCGTTGACGCCGTTCGCGGCCGGGTCTGGCAGCCCCCGCTCGGCCGACTCGCCCTGCCGCGCGAACACGGTCAGCGCCCGCTCCGCCCACTCGCGGGTCCGCGCCTGGTCGCGGCCCGGGTCGAACTCGCCGTGCTGCTCGGCGACGGCGAACGTGGTCTGCGGCGCCAGCAGCGTCCTCCTGTCGGTGACGGGGTAGGCGGGCCGTTCGGCTGACACCTGCTCGACGGTGCGGTCGAAGTCGGAGCGGATGATCAGCCGGTCGATCGACGCGCCGACCGCGAAGGACCCGGTCGCGGCCGTCACCGGGGGCAGCACAGGCTCGTGGCGCAGGTACAGGATCGTGTCGGTGGACGCGGTGCTCGCGCTCTGGTGGTCTACCGGCAGCCCGCCGCCGGCGAGATCGGCGATGCGCACCCGCATGCTGTAGCGGCGGGAGAACCGCAGCGGTGGCAGCGATCCCGGCGCCAGCCGGTACTCGAAGCCGAACTCGTAGGGCAGCGGCACATTCGTCTTGCGGACCGAGCCCGGGGTGTTGTCGAGCAGGTTGGGCCGCGGCACGGCGAGGCTCCAGCCGTCCCAGCGCGCGACGATCTGGTCGGCCCGCAGGGTGCCGTCGGGATCGCGGACGGCGGCGTTGGCCTTGACGTGCCCCTCCTCCTCGGCGAACCCGTCGCCGAGTGCGGTGATCCCTTCGGCGGGGTGCTCGATCGGCAGGCCGTTCACGTCGTAGCGGGCCTGCCGCGCGCACAGCGAACGCCACGTCGGGTCGTCGCCGGAGCGGACGTCCACCCGGTAGCCCAGCACCAGGTCCTCCGCGTGGAACTCGGCGTCCTCGACGGTCGCGGCGAGCCGGTTGTCGTTCGCCCGGCCGACCCGCGTGGACAGGTCGCCCGCCCGGTCGGGCCGCACGAGGCTCATCCCGCCGGTGCGGATGCCGGGCAGCACCGCCGGTCCGTCCCCGCCGGTGCGCTCGGCCTTCGCCGCGTCCCGCAGCCGCCCGACGACCCCGTCGACCTCGAACGTGGTGACCGCCCAGCGCGGCGCCGGCTCGTCGTCCTCATCGGACGGTGCGGCGATCGTCGTGGCCTGGCCCAGATCGAGCAGGCCGCCGCGGATGTCGGCGGCCGCGGAGGTCGACGGCGCGGGCACGAACTTGTCGGCGGTGAGCTGGTAGTGCGTCCACGGTCCGGTCACGAGGAAGCTCAGCGGCGGATCGGGGCAGCGGATCGAGAGGAACCGGCTGTCCGGTGCGCCGACGTCGAACGCGGCACGGTCGACAGTCACCTCGAACACCAGCCCCAGGCGGCGCAGCACGGCCGGATGCTCGCGCAGCAGCGCGACCGTGGCGTGGAAGTCGGTGGTGGGCGGCGGCGGGACCGGTGGTTGCGGCAGCGGCGGCGCCAGCGGGGTCGGGTCGAACCAGGTGCCGAGCTTGTCGCGGACCACCGCGTCGGCGTCCACGTCCGGGTCGGCCAGCGCGGTCGCCGAGTCCTGGTAGGTGCCGACGACCGCGCTCGCCTGCCCGTAGGTGTCGGCGACCGCGGGCGGCGGATACGTCTTCTGCACGAACTCGTTCGCGACCCCCGCGGCGCCGCCGAAGAACTGCTGCCACACCTCGGAGCTGGCGGCGTGGGTGTAGGTCACGTCCGCGTCCGCGACCTGGATGCCCTGGGAGGTCCGGGTGCGCACCTCGAAGGTCGCCGACTCGAGCAGTGCCGGCCAGTCCTGCATGCCGAAGTCCGACAGCGGCCCGCCCTGTAACCGGGGCACGACGAGGACCTGGACCACCGCGTCGGACCCGGACAGCCCGCCGGGCACCGGCACCCACAGTACTTCGGTCACGACGTCCTCCCGTCGAAGGCCCGCAGGAAGCCGTCGTCGCAGGCGGTGATCAGCAGGGCTCCGTCCACAGTGAACGCGAGGTCGCGGACCGGGGCGGGGTGGCCGAGCCGGAAACGTTCGAACCCGGTCTTCGTCTCGTACACAGACACCGTCGTCGCGTCGGTGAGTACCGCCAGTGCCTGGTCGACGGGGTGGAAGGCCAGCGTGACGACCGGGGCGGCCAGCGTCAGCGTGATGCCCTCCGCGGGCACACCCGAGCTCATCCGCGAGATCCGTACGGCCCGGTCGGCGCCCCCGGTGGCCAGCAGCGAGCCGTCGGGGGAGAACGCGACCGCGGCGACCGGCCGCGGATGGGTGACCGTGCCGAGCACGGCCCCCGCCGCGTCGAGCACCTGCACCCGGCCGTCCTCGTTGCCGGTGGCGAGCAGGCCGGTGCGGTCGAATGCCAGTGCCCGCACCCGACCGGCGCCGGTCACCGAGCCACGCGGCTGACCGGTGGCGACGTCGACGAGCGTCGTGGTCCGGTTGCTGCCGGTGGCGACGACCGTGCCGTCCGGGCCGAACACCACCGAGGTGACGGCACCCTGATGCGTGCAGCGGCTCTTCTCCTTGCCTTGCTGCACATCGAGGATCCGCGCGGTGCGGTCCGCGCCCGCGGTCACGACCAGGTCGCCCGCCGCGGAGATCGCGACGGCGTTCACCGCCGAGCCGTGGTCGACCTCCCACAGCGGGCCGAACAACGCCTTCGCCATCCTGGCCTTGCCGTCGATGCAGCCGGTGGCCACGAACAGCCCGTCCGGGCTGATCGACACCGACGTCACCGGGCTGGGGTGCACGGCCTCGACGAGCGGCTCACCCCCGGTCCGCGCGCGGAAGGAACGGACCCGCGCGTCGCCGGTCGCGGCCGCCACCACCGGGTCGGGCGTACGGGCCATCGCGAGCCGGAACACCGGGCTGCCAAGGGGAATGCGCACCCGCTCGGCGCCGGTGTCGTAGATCCGCAGATAGCCCTCGACGTCGCTGACGATGCCGCCGACGGCGATGCGGCTGCCGTCCGGGCTGAACGCGAGGTCGGCGGCCAGGTCGGGGCTCTGGTCGGACCAGACGTCCTTGCCGGACACGGCGTCGAGCACGGCGACGCCGGGTCGCGGGAAGTCACCGGAAAGCTGGTTGACCGCGATCGTCCTCAGGTCCGGGCCGCACGTGACCCTCGTGCACTCGTTCACGTCGGGCCGCGGGCCGAAGCGCAGTTCGCCGGTGGTGGCGCTGAGCACCGCGGGGCCCGGCTCGACGATCGCGGCGACCCAGCGGCCGTCCGCGCTGACCGCGACGTCACCCACCCGGGCGAGATCGTGCACCCGGCCCTCGAACGTGGTGCCCGCCTCGACGTCGACCATGACGCAGCGCCCGTCGGAGGTGCCGGCGACGAGGAACCGGGAGTCGGGGGTGAAGACGATCGACGACACGACGGTGTTGAGCAGTGGCGCCAGGGAACGCAGCCGGCCGCCCTGGGCGGCGTCGTACACGAAGGCCTCGGCGTTCATGATCGCGGCGAGGAACCGGTTGTCCGGGCTGAAGGCCAGCGCCAGCTTCTCGTTGTCGGCGTCGAAGTCCCCGGTGTCGCGCCACAGGGTCTCGCCGGTTTCCGCGTCGTAGACCCAGGTCTGCGGGTTGAAGACGATGCCGGTGGTCGAGCCGACCGACGCCACGAGGCGCCCGTCCGGGCTGAACGCGACCCGCTGGGCCACGGCGAACTCGAAGTTGGTGCAGCGGACTTCGCCGCCGGGCAGGGCGATCACGCCTTTGGCGTCGCTGCCGCCGATCGCGAGCCGCTTGCCGTCGGGGCTGACCGAGAGCCCGTCGGACGGTGGCTCGGGCCGGTCGAGGACCTGCGTGGCGTTGCCGTCGCGGGTGTCCACGATCGCGAGGTGGCCGATGCCCGATGCGCCGCCGGTGCCCACAGCCACCAGGTACCGGCCGTCCGGGCTCCACGCCAGCGCGCGGACCGGCATGGGGGTGGACTGGGCGAGCAGCCGGGTGCCAGGTTCTCCCACGGCTTCTCCTTCCGGGTCAGTGCGCGAACACGGCCAGGTAGTCGCGCCAGCGGTCCTCGTCGAGCGAGGCCGCGGCCGCCGCGATGCCGATGCCCTGGTCGCCCGCCGCCCCGCCGGCCAGCACCCACTCGCCGCTGTCCAGCTCGACGCTTTCCGACCAGAGCGTCAGATCGACCTCGACGACGAGCGTCGCCCGCCCGACGAGCGCCCTGCGGGTGGAGTTGTAGGTCAGCCCGATGCGCATCTCCACCGACACCGACACCACGCCGAGCACGTGCACGCTGCCGCCGATGCGCAGGTAGCCCTCCAGCGACACCGAGCCGCTCTCCTCGAGGGCGAACCGCACGCCGCCGAGGGCGTGCACCTCGCCCGCCGCGACCACGAAGTCGATGGCGACCAGCGCGCCGAACTCGAGCGCCACCTCGAGCCGCCGCAGGCCGTCGCGATCCAGCTCCAGTTCGATGTAGCCGCCACCGCCGAGCATCAGCACGCTGAGGTTGAACGGGTTGGCGCGGGTCGAGAAGCCCAGCCGCAGCCGCACCGGGGCGCCGTCGAACGGCACGTCGAGCGCGATGGCGACGTTGATGTTGCGCAGCGAGAAGGCGCCCGCCGACGCGTCGGGCACGGGCAGCAGGTAGCTCGCGGTGAGGCCGCTGGGCGACACATCGAGATGCTTGGCCGCGCTGACCACGTCGACGAGTTCCTGCACCTGCTTGAGCAGTTCCAGCAGGCCGAGGAACTCGGTCTTCAACCCGTCGATGCGCAGGTCCGGTGGATGGCCGGAGTCCTGCACGAACTCGATCTTCGAGAACGAGACCTTCAGCAGCGGCTCGGCCAGGCCGGCCGGCAGGATCAGCGCGAAGTCGTTGACCGTGCAGGAGGTGTGCGTGCGCGGCGCCGGGTCCTGCGGCGGGCCTGCCGTGGTGGTGACCGTGAGGTTCAGCCTGCTCCCGGTCGCCGGGACGAACGGACCGAACTCGGTCAGCTTCACGTCCTCCCACTTCATGGTCACCTGCGGCGGGCGCCCGGCGGCCTGTGCGAGCGAGGTGATCTGCGGCGGCGTCCGCACGCCGGAGACCAGGTCGCGCAGTGGGAAGCCGAGCAGCGTGGCGTCGGCGGGAAAGAGCTGCTTGGGGTCGAGCACGCCGGAGACCGGGTTGGGCAGCGCGTTGCGGTTGACCGGGCCCAGCGTGCGGGACAGGGCGTTGGCGCTGAACTTCGGTGCGGTGAGCCCGCCGGAGCGGTCCGCGCGGCGGGTGAAGTCCACGCCGATCGGCTCACCGGCCAGCTCCAGCACCACGTCCTCGGCCTCGCCGCGCTCGAGGTAGCGGGCGGCGAAGCGGACCGGCACGGCGCCGTCGAAGCCGGTGAGCGACCGCAGTGCGGGCACCCGGACGTCGAGCCCGTCGAGGCGGGGCCGGTAGCCGTCGGCGGCGAGCCCGCCCGCGAGCCGCAGCGCGTGCACCTCGTGCACGTCGCCCTCCCGCCGGGCCGCGGCGCGGACGAGGTCGAGGCTGGCGCCGGGCACGGGGATCGACTGGCTCGCGTAGGCGGCGGAGAGCGTGCCGGCGAGTGCCGGATCGGCGAGCGAGGCGTAGCCGGGGGCGTGGTCGGCGACGAAGATCAGCGGGAGCGAACAGCGGACGTCGCGTGCCGGGGCGGCGATGCGCACCGGGAAGGCGACGGGCCGGCCAGACGGGTTCTGCGGCCGGAACCAGGTCGGCAGCGCCGCGCCGCCCGCGGGCGGGGTCTGGTGCTGCCAGTCCGGTTCGCCGAGCTCGGCGACCTCGCCGACGAGGATCTCCACGTCGTCGAACGGGAACCGGCGGCGGGCCGCGGCGTCGGCGGGCGCGCGGCGGACCCGCTCGCTGATCGTCAGCACCTTCCACTCACGCAGCACGGCAGCACCGCCCGCGCCTTGGTCGAAGACGCGCTCGGCGAGCTCCTGGTAGACCGCCGTGTGGCCGAACGGGAACAGCCGCCCGGTGATCGAGACACGCACGCTCAGGTCGCGGCCGAGCCGGGTGCGCTGGCGCCACTCGAGGTTGTCCCAGTGGCCGTCCGCACTGAGCGTGCCGCCGAACGAGCCCAGTTCCAACGCGCTCGCCGCCGGGAGCCGGACCGCGCTGTTCGCGGTGATCAACGTCCGCTCCGCCGCGTCCAGCGCCACGTTGAAGGCGAGCCCGTCGTCGCCGCCGGTGCTCGCCGGGCGCAGCGCCAGCGCGGCGTCGTGCGAAGTGGCGCCCTGACCGGCCAGCGCCAGGTGCCACAACCCGGTCACCCCGCCCGCCTCGACGGTCCCGGACTGGACACAGTGGACGGCGGCACCGTTGCGTCCGGACGGGACGAGCAGCAGCCGCCACGGGAGCTCGATGGCCGTGTCGTCCGCGCCCGGCGCGCCGCCTCCGCTGTGGACGGTGCCGCTCGCCATCGCCGCGAGCACGCCGGCAACCGTCAGCGCCACCACGGTCCCCGGCGCGACGTCGAACGCGACCTGGCTGCGCCCGGACAGCGTCGCCCGCCACACCGGCACGTTCGCCAGCCGCAGCGGCGCCGCGCTGTCCGGCGGCGAGGCCTCCTCGGCCACGTGCTGCGGCGGCAGGATCGCGACGAGCCGCGCCCCGGCCCCCGCGACAAGCCGCGGCGCACCCGCTGTCTGCACGGTGAACCCGAGGCAGCGCACGCCAACCAGCACGTGGTCGGCGGCGCGGACGAGCAACAGGTCGGCCATCCGCTCAACCTCCAGCCTGCCCACCGCACGTCCCCGGCGCGCGACTCCGTGCCCGGTGCGATACATGCCGGTAATCGACGCGCGGGCGGCGGCCATTACGGGGTCCACACCAGAACGTCGCGGCGTAACACCACGTGCCGGATGTCGATTCGTCTAGATACCGCGGCACGCCGCACCGGACGGCCGAGAACGGAGGTGCGCCGGGATGACCGAGTTCGTCGACGTCGCACTCATCGATGCGGTGCGCCTCCCGTATGCCGAGGGCGCCCAGTCGGCCCTCGCCGAGGTCGCCGACACGTTCGCGGCGGCGTGGGACGCGCTGGCCGTCGCGTTCCCGGGGATCACCCTGGACCCGCTCTTCACCACGTTGCCCGCCGACGAGATCCAGGCGATGGCCGACTCCGCGCGAGACCGATCGGGAGAGGAGCCGCCGGACCTGTTCGCGTGGTTCACGATTCCGGTCGAGGACGACGGCCTCGCCGACGCGCTCGCGGCCGCGGCGCTGGAGCTGCCGTTCGTGGCGACCGCGTCGCGCCGGGTGCCCGTCGAGCCGTGCGCGGTGCCGCTGTGGTGTGCCTCCACGCAGGGGGCGAACGAGCTTCAGGTGCTCCCCTCGCCGGGTGGTGTGGACGCGGTCTGGGCGTGGCACGTGCCGGGCGGCACCGCGCCGGGGATCCGGATCGCGGACGTCGAGAACGGCTGGGACCTGACCCACGAGGAGGTGCGCGGGTCGCGGGTCACGCCGGTGTCGGTGTTCGGCACGCCGCCCGACGATTTCGTGCGGCACGGCACCAGCGTCATCGGCGTCGTGATCGGCGCGGACGACGGGGTGGGGATCGTCGGCATCGCGCCGGGGGCGGAGATGCTGCTCGTCTCGGACAACCGGGGCGCCGGGTCCAACACCGCGGCCGCGATCCTCACCGCGGCGGCCGCGGCCGGGGTGGACGGGATCGTGCTCATCGAGGTCGGCGCGTTCTTCCCCGGCACGACCGGAGGTGCCGTCCCGGTCGAGCTCGACCCCGCCGTCCAGCGGGCTATCCGGTTCGTCGGGCTGTTCGGTGTCACCGTCATCGAACCGGCCGGCAACGGCGCGGTGGACCTCGACTCCTCGCCGGCGCTCGCACACCTCAACCCGGCGTCGCCGACGTTCGTCGACTCCCGCGCCGTCGTCGTCGGTGCGGGCCAGCCCTTCGGGGAGCTCGACGGCTGGGAGCGCGCGCCGTTCTCGTCCTTCGGCGCACGGGTGGACTGCTTCGGTCCGGGGGAGTTCGTCCGCGCACCGGACGCGGCGCCGGACACCTACCTCGACTTCCGGGGCACCTCGTCGGCGTCGGCGGTGGTGGCGGGCGTCGCGGCGTCGATCCAGGGCATGTCGACCGCCGACGCGGGTCAGGCGCTCGACGTGGTCGAGATGCGGCGCCTGCTGAGCGATCCCGACCTTGGCACGACGATCCCCGACGATCACCAGGGCGCCGTCGGCTCGATGCCCGACCTGCGCAAGATCGCGCTGAGCCGTGGCTGGCCGCGGATCGTGCCGGCCGCCATCGTGACCATCTCCGGCGACGCCCTGCTCACGGGATTCCTGGACTCGAACAACCACCTGGTCCGCCGGGAGTGGCAGTTCTTCACCAGCTGGCGCGACCTCGACCCGGTGCCGGAGGACAAGTTCACGCGTGCCCTGTCGACCGGCCGCCCGGTGCTCACCGTCCGCCAGGAGCAGGACCCCGGCCGGCTGGTCAAGGACGCGTACTTCGCCGGGCGGCGGGGGATCGAGCACCTCTGGTGGAACGACCAGGGTGAGGTGGGCGACCTGCGGCGGATCGCCGACAACAACCACGTCGCCGACGGGACCGTGCCGGGCGTCGCGGTGACGGGGGAGAAGGAGGTCGCCTTCGCCGCGGTCACCCCGGACGGGCAGCTCGTCACGATGGTCGGGGATGCCGGGTCGCACTTCGCGGACGGCCTGACCTTCGGTGTGCCGATCGACCCCGCCAACAGCTACCGCCGCCTGCGCGGCCCGGCGATGTGCAGCCGCGAGACCGGCACGGCGGACGTCGTCGCGATCGACGACGGCGGCACGCTGCGCTGGTTCACCGGCGTCACCGCGGCGACGATCGGCACCGGCTGGCAGCCCGGCGTCGCGGACACCAGCGGCGCGGCGTTCGACGGCGGCGCGGGCACCACGGTCCTCGTCGTCGACACGGACGGCATCCGGAAGCTGGTCGCGCTCGGCGTGGGCCGCGACGGGCTGCTGCGCGCCGCCGACATCGACCCCGACCTGGGCGTGGTCACGTCCGTCTTCCTCGTCGGCACCGCGGACATCGCCGCGGAGGGACCCCTCGGCCTCGGGCTCGCGGGCGACCGGCTCGTCGCGCTCGCCGTGAGCACCGGCGGCACGCTCGTCGCCGCCACCCGCGCACCCGGCGGCGGGCCGTGGACCGACCAGACGACCGTGAACGACGCGACCGTCATGCCGGGCGGGGGCGTCGTCGCGACCTCGCTCGACATCGGCGTCATGGCTCTCGTCGTGGACATCAAAGGCACCGTGATCGCCGCGCATTCCCGCGACGGCGTGGACTGGACCCCATACGAGGATGTGTCCGAATGACGAGTACCGAACAGCCCGCACCGGCCGACCTCGCCGCCGCTCGCAGCGCCGCACGGGCGCTCGGCCGGGTCCGCGTCGGCGGTGTGCAGCGCGGCTCCGGTTTCCTGGTGGCGCCGTCGGTGCTGCTCACCGACCAGACCGTGCTGTCCACCGTGGAGGAGGCGGAGCGGGCCGTCGTCGAGCTCGGCGATCCGCCGACCGGGTACGAGCTGCGGCCGGGCACGCTGTTCGCCACGGATCCCGCGGCCGGGTACACCCTCGTGGCCATCGCGGCCCGGTCCGCGGCCGGCCCGGCACCCGCCGCGTTCACCCTCGCCGAGCCCGCGGACGGCGCGCCCGGGTTGAGCCTCGCGCTCGCCGCCGTCCGGGAAGGGCAGGAGCGGCCCTACTACGACACCGAGGCCGACGCCGCCGCGCGGTCCGCGTACTACACCTCCGTCGACCGGTCGGGCGACCCCGGCGAGCTGCGCGCCACGCTGTCCGCGCTCGTCGAGCGCACCCACGTCAACCGGCCGGGCTACCAGCCGTCCCAGCAGCTCTACCCGTGGGTCGACCTGCACCCGGACCGGCTGCTGCGCAGCATCTACTCCGGCGCCACGTTCACCGCCGAGGAGCTGGTGCGCGCGGACGTCCGCGTCGAGGCGGCGCGCAGGCGGCGGTGGAGCGCGCTGCTGGCGCAGAGCACGACCACGTTCGCCGCGCAGGCCGTGGCGGTCGAGGAGGAGCTGCTGTTCAACTGTGAGCACGTCGTGCCGCAGTCCTGGTTCGCGAAGGCCGAGCCGATGCGCGGCGACCTGCACCACCTGTTCGCGTGCGAGCCGAAGTGCAACAGCTTCCGCGGCAACACCGCGTACTTCGACTTCGCCGGCACCGAGGGCGTGCGCGAGGCGTGCGGGCGCAGCGCCGCCGAGGGCTTCGAACCTGTGGCGGGCAAGGGGCCGGTCGCGCGCGCCACCCTGTACTTCCTGCTGCGCTACCCCGGCACGATCGGCGACGCGGCGGGGGAGCTGCCCCCGGACCGGCTGGAGATGCTGCTGTCCTGGCACGAGCAGGACCCGGTCGGCGACTACGAACGGCACCGCAACGCGGCGATCGAGCAGGTGCAGGGCAACCGCAACCCGTTCATCGACGATCCCGCACTCGCGCGCCTCGTCGATCTCCGCGCCGCCTGGCCCGTGACTATTTCACGAATTGCATGACTAATGGTTTCCTGATGCATTAAGGCCCGTACCACGCTCACGCGGTACGGGCCCTAATGCTTGGAATTAGTTGGCGTTGATCTCGGCTTCGCCGCCGCCGAATGCGCGCTCGGGCTCGAGCTCGCCGCCACCGAAACTAAGCACCAAACTAAGCATATGGCCATCCTCCTTGAACAGGGAGAGAACACAACGACAGAAGTATCTAGAGTCGTGGTCTGCACCACAAGCTGCATTCGGCCCGGATACGTTGCGCCGAACGGCGTGCGGCCGCAGGTGCCAAAAGGGTGTCTCAGGTGGCCACTCGATGGTCAAGTAATGTCGGCTCATGACGGACGGACGCCAGGGCGCCTTCTGGGATGCTGTGGACGGTCGGGCGCCGATGCCCACCGCGGCGAAGACACTGGGCTGGTCGCTGATCGAGGCGGATACCGAGCGTGGCGAGATCGAGGTTTCCTTCGCTGCGAGTGACGAGTTTCTCAACCCGGCGGGGACGGTGCAGGGCGGTTTCCTCACCGCCATGCTCGACGACACGATGGGGCCCGCGCTCGCGGCCACACTGGACCCGGGCTTCTACGGCGCGACACTCGAGCTCAAGGTGAGCTTCCTGCGACCGGCCAAGCCGGGGCGGCTGGTGGGTCGCGGCCGGGTCGTCCACCGCGGCGGCACCATCGCCTTCCTGTCGGGCGAGCTACTCGACCACACCGGGCAGGTCGTCGCCGTGGGCTCGGCGACCGCGCGGATCATGCGCACCGGCTGAGCTGGTTCGTCCACTGTGCAGGGATCACTCCGGTACGGTCGCGAGCCGGTCTTCCTCCTTGTTTCGGTAGCGCAGCAACGGAATCAGGGTCACCACCAGGCACAGGGAACCGGACAGCAGGATCGCCGGCTGCAGGCCGAGGCCGGCCACCGCGAGCCCGGCGAGGGTGCCGCCGAACGCGAGCATGCTGCCGGTGACCGCACTCACCATGCCGAACACCCTGTTCTGCAGGTCGACGGGCACGCGGGCGTAGAGCATCGCGCCGAGGATGGGCCGGATGGCCGCCTGGGTCACGCCACAGAGGACGGACACGGCGAGCACCACGATCAGGTTGTCCGTCAGGCCGAGGGTGAGCTGCCGGGGCGCGACGCACAGCACGAGGCTGATCGTGAACGTGAGGTACTGCGGTAGCTTCGGCCCGAAGATGGTGAAGGCGATGTTGCCCGCGATCGCGCCGCAGGCGAACGCGCTGAGAATGAGGCCGACCGCGGGCGCGGCGCCGAAATGCTCTTTCACCCACAGGGGCACGAACACCGCGTAGTTGGCCACGGTGAACAGGTTGATCACCGAGGTCATCACGAGCATCCCGATCAGTACCCGGTCGCGCCACAGGTGGGTGGCGCCGCGCCGCAGCGCCGCGAGGTACCGCTCGTTCGCCGCCTCCTTCCGGTTGGGCATGGTGCCGGCGGGCGGATGCACCAGCGCCGCGCAGAGCAGTGCGGACAGCGCGAAGCTCGCCGCGTCGAACCAGATGGCGCCCTGCGGTGCCAGCCAGAAGATCAGCAGGCCGCCGATCGGCGCGCCGGTCACCATGGCCAGGTTGCCGGTCCCGTCGTAGATGGCGGTGGTCCGGATGATCTGCATGCCCGCGGCGTCGCTGACCGGACGGAGCATGACGTGCTGCGCCCGGGCGCCGACACCGGTGAGCGCGCCCTTGACCGCGACCAGTGCGGCCAGCGGGAGGAACCCGATGTCGGGCGTGACCGCCACCGCGCCCATCGCCAGCGCGGCGCAGGCCTCCGCGGTGATCATCGTTCGCCGGATCCCGAACCGGTCGGCCAGCGGTGTGGCGAACACGCCGGCGAGCAGCGAGGGGATCACGGAGGCGGCGGAGATCAGGCCCATCTTCGCCGCGCTGCCGGTGCTCGTCAGCACCAGCCACGGGATCGCCACCGTCGTGACGACGCTGCCCACCATCGACACGATGTGTGCCGACAGCAGCGCGACGAGCCCGATCCGGCTGGCGGTGGTGGTGCTCGTCCCGGCCGTCTCACTGACCATGCTCAACCGTCGCTCAGTCCGTCGCGGCGTCGACCAGCACGTGCTCGGCCGCGTACTTCTCCCGCAGCCGCCGCGTGTTCGTCTTGCCGCTGCCGGTCCTGGGCACGTCGTCGACGAAGTCGTAGGAGCGGGGTTTCCACACGACGCCGAGCTTCTCGGTCACCAGTCCGGACAGTTCCTCCTCGGTGACCACGGCGCCGTCGGCGAGCACCACGTACGCATGGGCGGCCTCGCCGAGGTCGGAGTGCGGCACGCCGATCACCGCGGCGACGCGGACGTGCGGGTGAGTGGTCAGCACGTCCTCGATCGCGCGCGGGAAGATGTGGTAGCTGCCGTACGTGGTGATGATCATGTCGCTGACCCGGCCGGTGAGGTAGATGTAACCCTCGTCGTCGACGTGGCCGAGGTCGCCGGTGCGCACCCACCCGTCGACGAGTGTCTCGGCGGTCTGCTCCGGCCGGTCCACGTAGCCGGCGAAGTTGAGCTTGCTCGCCACCCACAGCTCACCGGTCTCGCCCGCCGGCAGCACCGCGCCGTCCGCACCGCGGATCTGCAGCCGCACGTCGCCGTACGCCTGCCCGCAGGAACCGATCCGAAGTGGACGGTCCGGGTCGTCGCCGACCCCGGGAAACGCCGAGATGAAAGGAGATTCCGACAGGCCGTAGGTGATGCGCACGACCGGCCCGAAGCGGGCGACGGCCCGGCGCAGGCGCACCGGGTTGGCGGGCGCGGTGCCCACGCTCAGCACGACCAGCGCGGACAGGTCGTGCGCGTCGATGGCGGGATGGTCGAGCAGCTCGTAGAGCATCAGCGGCGTGATGAACGTGGAGTTGACCTGTTCGCGCTCCAGCAGTTCGAGGAACTCCGTGGCCCGGAAGAACCGCCTGGCCAGCAACGTGCCGCCGGTGAACAGGTACAGGAAGGCGGAGGTCTGCCCGGCGACGAACCACATCGGCGTCACGGTGAGGTGGCGGTAGCGTGGCTCGCCCCCGGCGACGATCTGTTCGGCGAGGGAGAGGACCTGCTCGTAGAGATGTGCCGTGTGCAGCAACGGCTTCGGCAGTCCGGTGGTGCCGCTGGTCTGGAAGACCGACTCCGGCGTTCCCGTCGCACTGTCCACTTCGAACAGTGCGGCGCCGGTGGGGCGCGGCGCGAGGATGTCCGGTCCGGCGCCGCCCGGACCGACGCAGAACGCCCGAATGCCGAGCCGGTCGACGATCTCGCGGCCGCGTTCGTCGTGCACGGCCACCTCGTACAGCAGGGCCTCGGGCCGTACCTGGTCGAGATAGATGGCCAGTTCCTTCGGCGTGCTCGCATTGGACACCCACGCGGTGCGGCAACCGAACAGGTGCAAGGCGAGCTGGATCATCGGCGCGTGCGGCGGATAGCCGAGCATGATCGCCACGGTTGTGCCAGGCCGCAGACCCGAGTCGGCCAGGTTGGCCGCGATGTCGAGAACCGAGTCGCGCAGATCGGTGTAGGTGAACCGTGTATCGCCGTTCACGAGCGCTTCCCGATCACCGTAGCCCGCGAAGAGTTCCAATGCCCGCAACACATAGGCCGGTCCGATCGCGGGCAGAGAATTCATCACACACTCCAGTTGCACTTCGGTGAAAAGTAACAACGTGATCGGCATCGGGCACGGGCTGGCGAATCCTACCTGCGGAAGTGGTCGAATTCGCGAGCCAAACTGAATGCGTTTAATCGGGGTATTCGGTGCTCGGCTGAACGGATCAGCGATAGGAGTCCGTCCGGTTGGGATACGCGGAAATATCGCCGGTTTTCCGTTGCGGATGTGCGGTGCGCCCCGGCGCCCACAGGGTGATCGACACCGGGCGGGCAGCCCGTCGGTGCCGTTCGGCGCCTTTCGTCAACTCGCCCATGGTGGCGGACCGCGTTGGTTAGGCTGCGGTCCGTGACGGTCCAGTTCAGCGTGCGGCTGCGGCAGTTGCGGCAGCGGGCGAAGCTGACGCAGGAGGAGCTGGCGGTGCGCGCCGGGTTGTCGGAGCGGACCGTTCGCCGGCTGGAGTCTGGCGATCGCGCCAACCCACAGCTGGACACCGTGCGCCTGATCGCCGGCGCGCTGGAACTCGAGCCGGACGAGCGAGCCCGGCTGCTCGCCGTCGCCGACGGGCAGGCGCCGCGCGCCGAGGACCCGCCGCCGGAGGCACCCGGCACCGGTGTTGCCGAGCGCGAGATCCGGCCCGAGTCGGCGTTCGACCGCAGGCTGGCGGAGGCCGCCGACGGTCTCGCCCACGCGGTGAAAGCCCGCCTGAAGGCGGAGGAGGAACAGCGCCGGATCCAGGATCCGCTGCCGTTGCCGGTCCGCTGGCAGCCGGCGCCCGCCGACGTGATGGACCAGTGGGACAACGTCTGCCGCGCCGCCCCCGGCGAGTCCGCCACGTCGCTGGACCTGGCCGGCCGCCTGCCCGAGATCGCCGACGTCTACCGGCGGATCCCGTCCGGTCGGCTGGTCGTGCTCGGCCGGGCGGGATCGGGGAAGTCGGTGCTCGCCGCACGGTTCGTCCTCGACATGCTGGAGGTACGAGACCGGGACGACCCCGTCCCGGTGGTCCTGAACATCGGGTCCTGGGACCCGGCCAGGAGCGGGTTGCAGCACTGGCTGACCGGCCGGCTGCTGCGCGATCATCCCGGACTGGCCGCACCCGGCCCGGACCGGTCGAACCTGGCAACCGCGCTGGTCGAGGCGGGCCGAATCCTGCCGGTGCTGGACGGGTTCGACGAGCTCGCCGCCGGCCTGCACCGCGACGCGCTGAACGCGCTCAACGCCACGCCGCTGCCGCTCGTGCTGACCAGCAGGCCCGGTGAGTACGTCGGCGTCGCCAGAACCGACCCGCTGACCGCAGCCGCGGCCGTCTCGCTCACCGATCTCACCGTGAGCGACCTGATCGACTACCTCCCGCGGACCACGCGCAGGAACGGGGATGCCACCGCGTGGGATCCGGTCCTGAACGAGCTGCGCGCCCACCCGGACCGGCCGGCCTGCATCAACCTCCGCACGGTGCTGACCACACCCCTGATGGTGGGGCTCGCCCGCGCCATCTACAGCGATCCCGCCGGACACGACCCCGCCGAGCTGCTGGACGCGGAACGGTTCGCCAGCCAGCACGACCTCGAGCACCACCTGCTCGGCAGCTTCATCCCCACGGTGTACAGCGATCACCACCCGCGCTGGGACGCCGCGCGGGTGCGCGGCTGGCTCGGCTATCTCGCCGGGCACCTCGACCGGCTCGGCACCTCCGACCTCGCCTGGTGGCAGCTGGGCAGCACGATGCGCCGCCGCTCGCGCACCGCGGTCGTCGGGCTGGTGTCGGGGCTCGCGGTCGGGCTGGCCAGCGGCCTGCTGATCTGGCTGGTGGACACGCTGCTGGGCGGCAGCGGGCTGGTCGGGCTGATGGCCGTGGTGGGCAACTGGCTCGGGTTCGGGTTGGCGCTCGGGCTCGCGCACGGTGC